>Ga0207646_10005467_pt1 | contig 13354 bp, 12 predicted proteins | sample KBSK5502metaG_FD_184343 | JGI IMG/M metagenome (GOLD analysis project Ga0207646, IMG submission 184343) | Corn, switchgrass and miscanthus rhizosphere microbial communities from Kellogg Biological Station, Michigan, USA - KBS K5-50-2 metaG... | ecosystem: Host-associated > Plants > Roots >... | reverse complement strand
GTCGTTTGGTGTCGTCCAGTGCCCGCGTAGTCGTCCTATCGTGAGCAGGCTGTGAGCAAGAAGTCCACCACCTAGGGATCCCGTGCATCGCTATCAAGACAGAGTGCGGCGAGGTTGATGCCGGTTCCGAAGGGTTGGGACTCGATGCATCCAAGCCTCTCAGAGAACAGTTCTCCGATCGTTCCGTACCCGAAAGCGGCAACCGGCGCCTCGCTTCGAGCTAGCTCATCAGCGAGATGTGAGGCTCCGATGCTGCGCTGAGGGCCGGTGAGTGTCATCCGGTGCACCGCCTTGGATCGCACCAACGAGGGCAGCCATGTAGCGGGAACGTCAGCGGTGAACATCTTCGCCAAAAAGCTTGCGCCATCCGGGTACGGAAGTGTTGTGATCCGTTCGACGAGATCCACGGGGGCGTCCGCGAGCGACGCCGTCGAAACGTCCTTCATCATCTTGATCCTGACCCTGATACCGATCGGACGTAATTGGACCGTCACGTCTTGCGCTACCTGAAGGCATAGCTCGCAATCAGCGGGGACGCCCATAATCGCAACGCGTCCGGCACCTCCAAGGGGCGCTGTCACTCCCCGCAGCTTAGGCACGTACGGTCGGTAAGGGGCCAGGCTCTGAGCGCCTCCCATCGCGGGAGGGAGCAGCTGGTCGGACGGGGCCTCCGTCCGGGTGGCGGCGAGTGCGGAGCGATCCAGGACGGACGCGACCGCTAATCGGACCCGGGATCGGGAGAACAGCGGCCGGCTGGCGTTGAAGGCGAGATAGTCGACCCACGGAAGGGGGGTCGCTTCATAGGAGGGGCCGCTCGGAGAGGAGCCGGCAAACTCGCGCTCGAGTATCCCCCCGGGAGCGAACGACGGATCGTCCACGATGGGGAAGTTGGTGACGTACTTGTTCACCTCGCTCACGGCATCCCAGGTTCCCTGCTCCACCCGGCCCACCGCCTCTCCTGGATCGATGCCCTCTCGGATGGCGAAGGCGTCGAAGAAGTGGGGCCGTGGACCCGTGTAGTTCGGGTTCCGCTTGAGGATCATGAGTTCCCCCGTCTCGCGGGGCAGCGCCATGTAGTAGGGACCGGCCGACGGCGGGGCAACGTCCTGCACCCCGCCTGGAACGATCGGCGTGTCGATCGGAACGGGACAGAAGTACGGAAGGGCGAGCCGCTCGAGGAAGTCGGGAGAGGGCTTCGTCAGCGTGACCTTGAGCCGATCGCCGACGGCAGTCAGCCCCGAGATGTGCGCTGCCGTGCCCGCCCGAAAGGCGGATTCGCCGACGATGTCGCCGACGACCGCGGGCCCAGGCGCATCCGATCCGAGCCCGGGAGACAGGGCCCGTTCGATTGAGTACCTGATGACGTCGGCCGTCACCGGTGCGTCGGACGGAGGGGAGAATGCGTAGCCCGGACGGATCGTGAAGCCATAGGTTCGCCCATCGGCCGAGACCGATGGCATGGATGCTGCGATCTCCGGTTGAAGGCGCCAGTCATCCTGAGTGGACGCGTCGGGGTAGTTGAGGAGCTTCGCGCATGTAGCTTGCTCGATCTCTGCCATCAACGGGTTCGAGGTGACGTCAGTGACGGCAGGCTCTTGTGTGGCGGTGAAGTACGCGGGGACGAGGATCCGTGCCACGTTCCCCTGTAGTCCTGCGATGACATCGTCGTACCTCGGTTGGTCTTCGACCATCACGGCGACCACGCCGTCGCCGGAAGCGATCGGTCCCACGAGCTCTCCCATGGAGTATGAGCGAGAGGCACCCGTCACCGCGTCGATGCCAGTGATCGACCCGGCGTCATGGTTGGCGACCCATGCCGTGCCGTCGTCGTACGAGACCTTCTCGGCCCCTTCCCCCGCGTGGTACGTGGCCACGACGTTCCCCTCGTGGCTGATCTTGTAGACGGTCCCGGTCTCCATGTTCGCGGTCCAGGTAAAACCGTCACCAACCGTCAGGTAGCTACCAGTCACCTTGGTCAAGGGTCCGACCTGTCCCCTCCTCGGGTCGAGCCAGCTCACCCCACCCTCGCGGTCGAACCAGAGCCTTCCCCCTCCGTACGTGATGCAGCACCCCGGCCCGGGATCCGTGTATCGGCTCTGGATCCGCCCGGTGCTCGCGCTCACCCGCACAAGCTCCCCTGTGTCTGGGCGTGCCACCCAGATCGATCCGGCGCCCGCAACGATTTGGTAGCTACCCGTGGAGTCGCCACTGCCAGGATCTGCCAGCGAGATCCTCTTTTCGATCCGCCCGGAGGGGATGGCTAGTCGAAGGAGCAATGGGCTGGAGAAATCGCTCACCCAAAGGTCGTGCCCCAGCACGGCGAAGTTGCCGACGTCGTCGACCCCCGTAGCGAAGTTGGCAACGATCTGGTGAGTGCGAGCGTCGATCCCCACGAAAGAGAGCGACCTATTGTCGGGCGTGCCCGCGAGGACCCAGAAGACGCCATCCGCGTACCAGGTCTCGAGCGCCGACAACGAGGGGTACTGCGCAAGAACCTCACCCGTCTTCGCATCCAGGAGATTGACCCCAGGCTGGATCGCTGCTCTTGCGGAGGCCGGTCCAACGTGGGGGATACCTGTCAGCACCCCGACGGTCGCGGCGGCGGCCAGGGCGGCTGCCAGGGCGGCCATCACCCGCCCCCGACGGTGAGGAGGCCTCGGCCCGTTGCTTTCATCAGGAGGCTCGGGTCCTTCGGCAAGGACGATGGGGTCTCGGGCGGTCTTCGCCGCGATCGTTTCCAGGGGCGGTGGGCTGGCGGTCAGCTCCCGTGTGTGCCCTTCAGGGGTGCCGCGATCGATCCGCCCCGTGGGTGATGAAGGCGCGTGAGATGGTCCGATCTGATCGAGTAGCGGAGCCTGCCGGAGGATGTCCTCATGTAGCCGCTGCAGCGGTGGCCCCGGGTCAACACCGAGCTCATCGGCCAGGTGGTGCCTGGCTCGCTCGAACGCCTCCAAGGCGTCGGCCTGCCGGCCCGAGCGGTAAAGCGCAAGCATCAGTTGCGCCCAGAAGCGTTCCCGGAAGGGGTGCTTTAGCACCAACGTCTGTAGCTCGGACAGGATCTCGAGGTGTCGACCTAACGCGAGGTCTGCCTCGATCCGTTCCTCCAGCGCCGCGAGCGGCAGCTCATCCAGGTGGCTGGCCTCGCTCTGCGCGAAGCTCGCGTGCGCGAGGTCATCGAACGGGGGCCCTCGGAACAGGCTGATTGCCTGTCGGAGAAGCTCTGCCGCCCGCCGGTAGTTCCCCGCTCGAAGGGTTTGCCTTCCTTCTTCGAGCAGGATCTCGAATCGCTGAAGATCGAGTTCACCATCCTCCACACGGAGCGAGTAACCCGGTCGGCGACTCACCACGCGAGGCCCATCACCTTCGCTCCCGAGGGTCCGACGTAGGCGCGACATGTAGGTGTCCAGCGTGTGATCGGCCGTCGCCGGTGGAGAGGCGCCCCAAAGGCCCTCGATGAGGCGATCGCGGGATACCACTTCGTTCGGGTGAAGAAGGAGGATGGCGAGGGCCGCCCTCTGCTTGCCCCCACCCAACGGGATGATCCGGCCGGCGTCCAGGACCTCGATCGGTCCCAGGATGCGGAATTCCACGAAGGTGCCCCCCCGCCGCCAATTGGCAGCTGCCTCACGCTAGCAGCCGGTCTTCTGCGCGGATAGGGCCCCGCTGCAGTGCGCTGTTTGCGACGTCTTGCGAGCGTTCTGCGACGTACCTGGAACAGGCTTCAGATCACGAGATCAGAGGGGACAACACATCGTCCCTCGAGAGGGAGGAGTATCCGAGATGCGTCGATCCCGTTGGATCAGCTTCATCGGGCTGACAGCGATCGTCGTTCTGACGCTGGCCCCCACTGCTCGCGCCGGGCAACCGGTGACGCAGACCCTGAACCCGCCGCCTCCGGCGTTCGAGACCTGCATGGCTGTCGGGGGTGGCACGATCTGCTCCGGCAAGCGAACCGTTCCGCTGAACGACGACACTGGCGAGGTCTGCGGCAGCGGCGCGAACGAATTCGCGATCGTCATCGAAGGGACCCTTGATCAGCTAGCGAGCCGGACCTACGACGTGAACGGGAACATGACCGGCCGTTTCATCCAGGACACGTATCGTTCCGGCGCGTTCGTGAACTCTGTGACCGGCGCGTCGGTTCCGTTCACCGGTCATGACAGGGTTACGGACGTCCTCACCGTCCCGGCCGACTTCAGCACGGCGACGGAGACGGTCACCGGCGAGTTCATCGTAACGCTCCCACACGTCGGGACTGTGTATCTCACGGCTGGCACGAGCGCCTCCTCCGTTATCGACGGAACCCTCGAGTTCCAGGCGGGCCCGGGGGCCGTCATCGAGTGGTTCGTCAACGGCGGCCCGATGGAGGTTCCGCCAGAGTTGTGCGCGGCGCTTGGTTCCGTTTAGTGCTCAACAAGATGGGAGAGCAGATGATGAAACGACTGATCGCACTTGTGACGGTCTCAGGGATGACGTTGCTGGGGCTGGTCGCCCTCGGTGGACCGACCGAAGCGAAGGTCTCCGCCACGAACGGCCAGATCCTCTTCAGCCGGTACGACCCGGCGATCGACGACGACCACCTCTTTACCGCCAACCCTGACGGGTCGCACGAGGTTCAACTCCCGCCCCTTTCCGCGGGTGGGGAGTGCGGCAGTTGGTCCCCGGATGGGAGCAAGGTCCTCGAGAACACCCCCAACGCCGACGGAGTTCCGCGGCCGGCTACGGTTAACCCGGACGGGTCAGGCTTCAAGCTGCTGGACAATCCCGACGCCGGTTTGTTCCTGGGATGCGGCAACTGGTCCCCCAACATGGCTCGGATCTCGAGCGAGGGCTTCGGCGTCGCCGACCCGGGACGGAACGGCGTCTACACCATGCGTTCCTCGGACGGACGCGGCCTCTTCCGCGTCACCACGAACCCCGGCGGCGACGACAACCCGTGGGGCTATTCGCCCGATGGCTCCAAGATCCTCTTCAGCCGCATCGCCCCGGGTTGTCTCGGGGCGGCTTGCGACCACGGCGACCTGTTCGTGGTGAACGTCAACGGGACGGGGCTCCGGCAGCTGAATCCTGCAAGTATCCCGGTCTCCTGCTGCAACGCGGACTGGTCTCCCGACGGAACCCGGGTGGTGTTCGCCGGGATCTTCAAGTCCTCGATCGGGTCCGGATCGCAGAGCGCGGTGTTCGTCGTCGACGTCGATGGCACGGGGCTGCATCAGCTCACGCCATATGGCCTGGGCGCGCGGCATCCCCACTGGTCCCCAGATGGTCATCTGATCGCCTTCAACAACGAGGCGAGGGAGAGCGGGCTCCAGATCTACGTCGTGCATCCCGACGGGAGCGGGCTCACCAGGGTGACCGATCCGACGAACGGCGATCACTCGTTCGAACCCGTGTGGTCACCGGACAGCACGAAACTGCTGTTCTCGCGGGTCCACGGCACCCAAGGGAGCTACCAGGAGGATCTGTGGATCGCCAACGCGGACGGCAAGGGCCTCACCCAGGTCACGAACACGCCAGACCCCTCCGAGGAGGCGGTGGGCTGGGGCTCTCACCCGTTGGCGACGTAGGCAACCACGGCAGGGAGGCACCCCCGCAGCCAGCGGATCACCTCGCCGGATGTCGTGGGTCCTTCCCTACAGCTTCTGCGAGGAGGAGCCACGAGAACCTTCGTCGTCGAGTGCTACTGGCCTGAGATCACCGAGGAGCAGGTTAAAGAAGCGCTCTCCCGCGTCGCCCCGCTTCCGGTCTCGGGTCGCCCTGCTGATGAGGTGGAGTCTGCCGGCTGCATCCTGATCCCATCTGACGGTATGGCGCTCTTCCTGTTCCGCGGTGCGTCGGAGGATCTCGTCCGGGAACGCAGCGAGAACGCTGAGGTTCCGTTCGATCGGATCGTGGAATCGATCCATGTCGGCTTTATGGAGTAGCCGCCGTAGCAGCCCGTCACAACGGTGCGAGAGCGGAGACTCGAACTCCAACCCGAAGGGACGCGCCCGGGTCTCCCCGGCATGTTCATACATGGCTCGAGCGAGATCGAGGACGCCCGGGGACATCTCTGTCTAGCGATCGGGTCAGATCCGATGCCACGTCTCGAACGTCGGGGAGCTCTCGCCGGGCCTCCAGCTCGGGTCGTCAAATCATTGTGGTGTGTCGAGGCCGACCTCAGGCGCTGCAATCGATATGTTCGCATCGAAGTCGAAGAAGACCTGTTCGAACTCCAATCTCGCCAAACCATCGTCGTCTCGGAAAACGCCCGAAGCCTCCACCTTGGCGGGGAGCCAGTTTTCACCGTCAACCCAGAGGATGGTGCTCATCTCGGACGGATTCATGTCCTGCTCCAGCGTGGGCGGCACTTGTTCCGAATCGAGCCTCACGAATCGATGTCCGTCGAGCACGTAGGCGGTGCTATCGGGCGCTTGTACCGACTCGAGCATCGACAGGAACGACTCGATCGCCAAGCGTGGATTCAGCTCTTTTCGCTGGAGGATTAACCCTCTACCCCAAACCCCAACGTTATCGAAGTGGTCCTCGCCGATGGTGATCCACTCGTCGTAGACCTCTCTCTTATCCATCCAACCAACCTGGAGGACGTGAAACCGGTCGGGTCGCACGGTCTCGAGGGTGTAGCGCACCGGCCCCTCCATGACCGGGGGACTGCTCTTGTCCAGGATGACGATCTCTGTTCGATACGACCGGAGCGAGGCCGAGCGGTTGCGGCACTCGCGAACGACCGCTTCTGTGTTCTCCAACGGTTCTTCAGGCACCGATCGGCCGGCGTCTGCCGAGAGACTGGAAAAGCGCTCGAGTGGGGGTTTCTCGCGCTTCCGATGCAGGAACGGGAACCGCTTCATCTTCCATCACCTCCGGGGGCGAAGACCGTCGCCTAGGGCGTCGCGTTCCATGTCGCACCAACTACTTCTCGGTTATCCGAACGACCACGGAAGTCGTTCCCTGGGTCGCCTCGACGGCCACGCTGAAAGAAGATCTACCTCGTGTCGCGTCGAGCGAGCTGGAACAGAAGGTTGCGGACGGCGGGCATGTGGGCACGGCCGAAAGCACGACTGAGGCTGGCTGGCTCTCTCCGCCGCCCCCTTGTCCCGCCTCAGCTGCCGTCTGCTCGACGTCTTGGACCGTCCAACCATGCTGCTCGAGCTGTCGTCTGTAGTACCCGATCACGGCGCTCTGCGGGTCGGCGGTCTCGAATGATGCGACGCAACCACCGGAGTCGATGTCGTTCCCCGGTTGGAGGACCATCGCTCCGTACTGAGGAAACTCAAGGAAGGTCGAACGCTCATCATCACCACAGGTGTGGGCGACGGCATCGAAGATTCGGACGCCCCCGAAGATGGCGATGACCACTACTGCTAGAGCGAGGGCGGCGAGCCACCATCTCCTCTTCCGTGGCTCGGCCTCTTCCGATGCCAACGTGAGTCCTACTTCCCTGTGCGCCTCACAGACCAACCCGTTTCCACGGGACGAACGCGTTGTCCACCCCTTCGAGCAGGGCCGCCAACTGAGGGCAGTGCCGACCCAGAACGGTCACTAGGCTGTTTGTCTCGATCCACCGCAACCCCATCGGTGTGTACATCTCGGGCGTGTAGTCGGTCGTGAAGAACCGGTCGCTCTTCAGGCGCCGCGGTGCCATCAGGGCGAATATCCGAAATGCCGTGTCGCTGAAGCCGAATCCCTTCGGCGGCGGTTCGGCGTACAGGCCCACCATCAGGTCCACGTTCTCGAGGTCGTCCTCGTAAACCGTGCGGAGCTCCTCCTGCCACGTGCGATTCGGCGTCAATTCCTTGAACGAGCGGACCGGGTCACGGTGGACGAATCGCCGGAACTCGTTGTATCGCGGGACGCCTCGTTCGCGCATCCGGATGATGTCTGTGGCGGCGAGATCGATGGTCGTGCCGTCCGCCCGGTCGAACTGCTGCAAGGATCGCGGATAGTTGTGCAGTTGGATCGCTCCAGGGTGCGCGATGCCGAAGGAATAGACCCCGTCGCCGAGCGACAACTCGGCCATGCGCTCCCGAACGTGCAGAACGGTCAAGTCGGGAAACGCGTGCTCCGCCAGGACGCGGTCGTCTGCAGCCGAGCGGAACGTGAACTCGTCCGGAACAAGGGGGTGCATGCGGTAAACAGCAGTGAACTCCTCGGTCAGCGTGTACGGGACCCCGTGGTGGTTCTTCCTCGACCCCGGCACTCCGGTGAGGAGATCGAGCCTACTGAATCGGCCGAACCGCCGGATCGCGCGCTCACCGACAAGGCCCCACCAGTCCACGCGCATGGCCCACTGTGTGGTCGGATGCGCCACGATCGCGGGCGTCCACTCCACGGTGTGGATCTTCGCCATGAGCGCCGCGTTGATGAGCCTGGCCTTGTCGTAGAGCCGATCGTCGCTCCACGTCGGGTACTCGGCGCGCAGCCCGTCGCAGATCGCATTGTGCTCGAGCATAAAGACGGCATGAAGTAGGGCAAGTCCGTACCAGAAGTTGCCAGCGACGTCCGCGAGATCCAGGTAAGCGTCGAGCTCCCGAGGGGGGAGTCCATCCGGGTCGATCCGGAGTTTGCCGTCCTCGTTCGCGCGAAGGGCGGCGGCGAGAACCGGATCGCTTCCGTACACCTGCGAGCCGTCCCACCAATGGCTGTCAGACGTCGTGTACGTCGGAGCTGATCCGTCGTCGACCCAGCTGGTATCCCGCTTCGCTCGGGCGATCCGCATGGGACGTTCGAACCATGGGTCGTCCTCGGCGAGCGGGACCTTCCACGCTGTGTCCCAGTCGCTCTTGCCATGGCTGAACCAGTCATGGACTTCGAACTGGATCCAAGCGGCCGCCAACAGATTGAGGCTCGTCGCTGGCTGGAACCGGTTGCGCGCGAGCAGCTCCCGGCTGACCACGCGCGGGTTTGGCGTGAGCAGCTGAGCATCTTTCTCGGGGAAGGTGCTCCGCAGCGGGATGTTGCGACCGAACCGGCAGCCGACGCTTCCCATCGCGGGGAACTCAAGGTCGTTGAACGTTCCGTCCGCCGTCCGAGTGGTGAGCGCCCGCGGATCCGGCTCCTCGGGGAGAGAGGCCTCGACGGGTTTCATCGAATCGGGGTCGTACAGGTTGGATCTCCGAAGGGTGTTTTGGATCCCCTTGAGCATCATGAGCCCCAGCACGGGCGGAGCCTTGTCCCAACCTAGGCGGCGGTCGCGTCGTTCGACCCACGATGAGAACCAGCCGGGTCGGGTGAGACCCGCCCGCGAACGCGCCTCACGCCTCATCGGAGCCCCTTCCCGGCAGCGAGGTTCGACCGACGTGTATACCCCGAGGGCCTCAGACGTCAAGAGAGATGAGGCTTGGCCGCGGACGGATCCTGACCGCATCTCCATCCCGGCGTCGCCCGAGCCTTCGCCTATACCACCTTCCGTCCCGCCCCTTCCTATCCTGCAAGACGGCATGGTTCCCGTCGAGGTGATCGCTGGCTCGTCTCGCACGCGGCTGCCGCACGCTGCGGGACCTTGTCCGGTTGAGATTGTCCGACGATGCTTCCACCTGTGAGCCGACAGGACCGACACGTCCTCGACGAGATGGACTCGCCGATGGGGCGGGTGGCGCTCGTCGCCTACGGTGACGGCGGTTCGGTCTGGGTTGGTATCGATCGGGTAGGCGGAGAACCGCTTGGAGCCGTCGAACTCAGAAGCGGTTCTATCGAGGGGCAGATGACGGGAACGGCCACCGTCTACCCAACCTGGGCGCTCGCATGGGGGGCCGTGGCTCCCGGGATCGTGCGAGCCGGGGTCCGGAACGAAGAGGGCGAGACCTTCCCGGCAAGGATCGTTCCGATTCCTGCCGAACTCGAACGGAGTATCGGGCCGTCTGGGGCATCGCCGGGCGATGGTGCGCCCAAGCTCGCGGTACTGCTGGCCGGTGGTTTGGAGGACACCCGAGCCGGCGGCGGCTGGAGCTGGGTGCTCAGCGATCTGAAGTCGCTGCTCGAGACGGGTTCCCCGATGGATCCGGGGGACGCTCTCAACCAGGGGTGAGGCGATGCTCGCCGGGGGGAGGCCGCGATGCCGCTGCAGAACCGCGTGACCCCGTTCGGCGAGCTGATCGCGGATCCCGCGCGCGGGCTCGTGTACGGGAACCGCGGTTGTCTGCACGACGCCACCGGACGGATACGTCGCCGCTACGCCGGAACCCGATGGATCGCGTGTCGGCTCCGCTTCCGTGGCTGGCATCGAGCGCCGCTGCAGCAACCCGGACGGTTCACGGAGCTGTTCTTCCTGGACGAGGCGACGGCGTTCGCCGCGGGACACCGACCGTGCGCTCTCTGTCGGCGCCAGGACTACGTTCGTTTCGCAACGATCTGGCGGACATGGCATCCCGGCCAGATCGGTGCCGATGCGATGGACGCCCAGCTCCATGACGAGCGCGTCGACCCAGCGACGCGCTCGCAGCGACGCCATGTGGCCCCGACCGACCGGCTCCCGGAGGGAGCCTTCGTCGTCGAAGAAAACCAGGCGTATGTGGTGTTCGGCGAACGACTGCTGCGCTGGACGCCATCGGGCTACGCTGCCGACGGGTCGCTGCTCAGGCGAGGGCGGGCCACGCTTCTCACGCCCCCGTCGCTGATCGAGATCCTTCGAGCCGGCTGGCGACCGTCCGTTCCCCTGATCCATCCATCCGCCCGGCACCCGCTGCCGGGGTAAGGTTCGCGCCACATGGGGGTGATCGAACTTCACGGTCTCCGCAAGGAGTACCGACGGATCCGCGGCGGGCGCACGGTTGCCGTCGATGGGCTCGACCTGGAGGTCCCCGACGGTGGTGTCTTCGGGTTCCTGGGGCCGAACGGTGCGGGCAAGACCACCACCATCCGTTGCGTGCTGGGTCTGGTCCGCCCCAACGCCGGCAGCCTCACGTTGCTTGGGGCCGACGTGTCGAGCGGCCTCGCAGGCGTGATCGGCAAGGTCGGCTCGATCGTGGAGCAACCCGCGCTCTTCCCGCGGTTCACCGGCCGCCGCAACCTGCAGATCCTCGGCCGGATCCAGCGCGTCGGGCGAAGCACGATCGATGAGGTGCTCGAGCGCGTGCGGCTGTCGGACCGCGCAGACGACGCCGTGCGCACCTACTCGCTTGGGATGAAGCAGCGGCTGGGGATCGCCGCCGCCCTGTTGAAGGATCCGTCGGTGCTACTCCTGGATGAGCCGGCGAACGGACTGGACCCGGCGGGGATCGTCGAGGTCCGCGAGCTGATCCGCTCGCTCGGCGCCGAAGGGCGAACCGTCTTCGTGTCGAGCCACATCCTGTCCGAGGTGCAGCAGACGGCCGATCAGGTCGCGATCATCGCGCGAGGCCGGCTCGTGAAAGCTGGGCCCGTGAATGAGGTGCTTGCCGCCGGCCGCGCGCGAGGCCTCGTCGTCAAGCTCGCGGATCTCCCGGCCGGTCTGCGCGTTCTGGCGGATGAGCAGATCCCCGCCGTCGTCTCGGGAGACACGCTCAGTGTGGACCTCCCCCCCAACCAGGCGGAGCGGGTGACGCGCGTGCTCGCGGGCAAGGACCTGTATGTGTCCGAGCTCCGGCCCGAGGAGGTCGACCTGGAGACGGTCTTCCTGGAGCTGACGAAGGACGAGGGGCTCGGGCCGTGATCGACCTGTTCCGATCGGAGCTGTTGCGAGCACGATCGCGCCGGATCCTTCCGATGATGCTCGTCGGCGGGGTCTTGCTGATCGTGGTGGCGATGGTGATCGCCGGCGCGAACTCCCATAAACCGACCGCGGCGCAGATCGCCTCGGCAGACGCCGCGTTCCAGAAGCAGTTCGCGGAGTGCATGCAGGGTCAGGTCCTCGGGCCAGGGCCACAGCTTCCCCCGGGCTACACCTCGCTCGCACAGTTCTGCGCCGACGAGGCGGCGCCGAACGTCGACACCGGCCTGCAGTTCCGCGATGCCGCGCTCTTGCTCCAGCACACCTCGACCTTCGTCGTGCTGCTAGGTGTCGCCCTCGCGGCTTCGCTCGGAGGCGCGGATTGGTCGGCCGGCACGATGACGACGCTGCTCACGTGGGAGCCGAGGCGGATCCGCGTGCTCCTGATGCGCGCGGTCGTCGTCGCGCTCGTGGTCGTGTCCGTCACCCTCTTCCTCCAGGGCGTGCTGCTGGGATCGTTCAGGCTAGCGGTCGCCCTCCGGGGGACCAGCCTCGGCGCCCCACCGGGACTGATCGGCGACGCACTGCAGACCGGCCTCCGGGTCTCGGCCGTGGCCGTGGGCTTCGGCCTGGTGGCGCTCGCCATCGCAACGATCGGTCGCTCGACCGTCGCCGCGCTCGGGGTTCTCTTCGGGTATCTCGTGCTCTTCGAGGGAGTGATCGCCGGACTGCGCCCGAGCATCCAGGACCGGCTCCTCGTTCGGGCCGGCGGGGTGATCGTGTCGCAGCAGCCGATCTTCGACCAGAACGGATCGTTCAGCTCCGGTCTCTCCAACCAACTTCCTAGGGTTCTTCTCGGGCTCACCGAGGCGTCGGTCGTCGCGGCCGTCTACGTGGTGGTGCTGATGGTCCTGGCGCTCTTCGCGTTCCGCACGCGCGACGTGAACTGACCGCCGTATACTTCGGTCCCTCACGAAACCGCCTCTGACGTGCGGTTCCGCCCCGTCGAGAACAACCGGAGGCCGAGCGGATGACGCTTTCCGCCCATACGCTGACGCTGGTCGGCCTGATCGCGATCGGGTTGTCGCTGCTGGCGATCGGGTTCGTCGTTTTCGCCGGCGGGCCGGGAAGCAAGCAGCCTGCCAGTGTGCTGACGGGCGATGATGCGGTCGGTGCGCTGCTCGGGAAGATCGAACGGCTCGAGCAGGCTGTCCGGGCCCTGAACGGGACGGACCGGCGCCAGCAGTTCCAGATCGAGGGCAGCGTTCGCCGGGTCGCGCTGCTGCGCTACGACGCGTTCGAAGACGTCGGCGGCCGGCTCTCCTTCTCGTGCGCGATGCTCGACGAGCACGGGACCGGCGTGGTCCTGACCTCCATCAACGGACGGCAGGAGACGCGGGTGTACGCCAAGCCTGTGGCCGCCGGGACCAGTACGTACAACCTGTCGGCCGAAGAGGAAGAGGCGATCAGGCAGGCGATGACGGAGGATCACGAGGCGGCCGAGGCTCGATGATCTGGCGACGCGAGGATGCGGAGCCCCAGCAGGCGGAACCACCGCGTGTGCCGGCTCCCCCGGAACGAAAGGACAAGGACATGGCCGAGAACGGCGAGGTCACGATCGTCGGAGCGGGTGCGCGCCTGGAAGGCAACGTGGTGTCCGCCGGCAACCTGCGGATCGACGGCCAGGTGAAGGGTCAGATCAACGCCGACGGCGACGTGGTGCTGTCGCCG
>Ga0207646_10005466_pt1 | contig 13355 bp, 15 predicted proteins | sample KBSK5502metaG_FD_184343 | JGI IMG/M metagenome (GOLD analysis project Ga0207646, IMG submission 184343) | Corn, switchgrass and miscanthus rhizosphere microbial communities from Kellogg Biological Station, Michigan, USA - KBS K5-50-2 metaG... | ecosystem: Host-associated > Plants > Roots >... | reverse complement strand
TTTCAGGCTGCGAAAATCTGGCAATCTTTCTGCTCATCCCGGATTAAAACACTTCCTGGCGTCCGCGGGCCGTTTCTCTGGCAAGAGACTTTCCAGGTGAGGATGGTCTGTCGCGGATAAATCTTCCAATGGCCGAATTTCAAAGACAGTCGGCGACATCCGCCTAAAATGAAACCGCGACTCAAGCCTTGCCAGCTCCTCGACCTCCGCAACATGCCAGCCGCACGGCTGCCACCAACGCGGATCGGCATCCAGAAAGACGCGCCGTCCCTGATTAAGATAGTTGGTTATCACCACAGGAAGTTGGGGGCCGGGCCAGCCGGCTCCGGGTCCAATCACATCCCACTCGCCCGCGCCGATGCCGCGCCAATAAATGACCGCGACGATCTGAGCGCCGGAGATCATTACGGCGTCGCGCGGAACTCGCATCAGTTTCCGATCATATTCTTTCGAAGCTGCCCTTACTTCCCTCGTCGCGCTCCTTAACGACCACAAATACGCTCCGATTGCAACACCGATTAAAGCGATCGCGACGGTCGCGGTGATGAACGCGCGGCGCTCCGCTCTCAATCGCCTCGATAAGTACTGAAAGAGAAAATTCGAGCACAGCGGCACGAGCGCCGGGAGTCCGGTGGAAAGATAGCGCCACCCGATGGCCGTGCTGTAATTCAGCAGCAGCAACAGGTTGGCAAACAGACCCACGGCCGCGAGCAGCACCATTGGAGAGAGCCTGCGCCGGCGCCATTCCCAAACGAAGGCCATCGGCAAAGTAAGCAGTACCAGCGGCGAGGCCGCCAGAAAGAAAAGCAGCCACGGCCAGACATTGCGAATGGCGGGCGGGTGCAGCGCGGACTCGACGCGCATTGATTCTCGCCAACCATACCAGGCAGCGCGGTAACTCGGATCAGAGAGGAACCAATAAGCAAAGCCAGACGCGGCAAAAACTACAAAGGTCAAGCACGAAAAAACGACCAGTAATATTCCCTTGCGGTTCGTCCGCCAGCCACAAACAAACGGCGCGAACACCAACCACGGCCCATAGAAGGCAACTGTCTCGCGCAGATTCACTCCCGCGCCCAACAGCGCGGCGCCAGCAATAACCAGCCACACTCTTCTTTGTTGCAGCCCGCGAAGATGAACGATCAGCGCCACCGTTGTCAGCAGCAGCGCGGGCACGTCCGTCATCACCTGTCCGCTGTAAAGTACGAACACCGGTGAGAAGGTCACCAACAAAGCTGCAATCGTTGCCGCGTACTTTGAGCCGGAAAGATCGCGAGTCAGGATCCAGCAGGCAATGATCGCCAACACCCCTTGCGCTACGACTGCATACTTGAACAGCAGGTAAGCGTGTTGTGGCTGCAGATGAAAAGCCGCGTGTGCGATTACATAAAGCTCGTGATTGAAAAAGATGAACAGGCTTCTGCCCAAAGCCATTGACGAAGGATAGCCGCGCAGGGCGCTGAGGGTGTATTCCAGGGCATCCCAATCTCCAATGAATGGATCGACGAAGATCAGTATGAGGATGAGAGCGAGGGCCGCGGGCAGCAACCACCAGCGCCACGCCGAAAGCATGCGGTCACTTGCTGTTCCTGGCTTGAAGGGCGGCGCCATTTTCCCTTTCTCGTTTTTCATTTCACATCGGCTATTACCTGCCAGGTTACGCACCGAATTCTAATGGCCAGTGAAAGATGGGAAATCACAAATGGAAAAGCGAAGCATGGGCGCTCATAAGTGAGGAGTAGCTAAACCCGCGATTAACCCGGGGGCGGCAGCTTTTCAACTCGAACCCGATAGAGACTGTCAAGAGTACTGTCATTGGCTGGCATTACGTCTTCGAAGGCGGGAACTGGGTCTTTCCTCAGATTCGGAAACAACTGCCTGGCCGTCGACTGCTCAGATTCGTACGGTATCACCAGGAACGTTATGCCGTTCGTTCGCAAGTATCCGAGAAAGCCTTCCCTGTCTTTCGGAGCGGTCCAGGAGTCATAGAACTGTTTCCGAGGGATACCAGAGCTGACCCGCACTTCGATCTGGTCGCAGAAAATCTTGATCGATGGGTCAGAAAGATGTTCCTGCTTTAGATAGCTGGCGATCGCTTGCGACTGGTCGGGTGTCCTTATGAAGCGAGCCAGATCGTCAGCCTGAATCTTGAATTGAACGACACCGGCCACCAGCACAATCACCAGAGCTGCTTGCGCCAAAACCCACCGACTGCTGAAAATTTGCTGAGCCGAGTACGCCAGGACAGGCAAACCAAGGGCGAATGGTAATAACCCGTAGCGATGCCAGATGTCGCTTTGTTCCTTACTCAGATAGGCCGTCGAAGTGAAACCGACGTACCCAAAAAAGAATAATAGGCAAATGAGCAGGTTAGCGGACTTTGGCGCCTCGCCTTGAGCGAGCCCTTTGATCCATTCACGCCATTGACGCCACTCACGAAAGACCAACCACACCGCCGCGAAGCATCCGGCCAACACGGCCACGTTCGCGGCATAAATGAAGCGGCCAGCGTCGTCCCAGGTTCGCGCGAAAGTTATCTGACCAACTTCAGGGTGTGCCGCAACTCTCGCGAGCACGTAATCGTGGTGAGCATGAAAAGACGCCAGCGGATTGCCCGTGGCTTTCCAGCAGATGAATAACCAGAAGGCGGGCGCGCTGGCAAGAATCAGGGTGCTCAAGATGGGCAACTTCCTTCGCCGGACGAGCTGAATCGTAGGCACCAGGGCAACCAACAGCCAACTATCCAGCCGGATCAGTGAAGCGGCTGCTCCGGCGCACGCCGCCAGCGTCCAGCGTTCGGTCAGCACAAAGTACAGACACGCCATGACCATCACGGCATGTGGCACGTCGGTCATCGCCGCCGCGGAATACTGAAGGTGAAACGGATTGAATGCGATCGCCAGGGCGGCAATCAACGCCCAGCGTTGGCTGGAGGTCAGAATGCGGCTACACAAATAAACCAAAACGCAGACTCCGGTTCCAGCCACCACGGACACGAATCTGGCGACATACACGGGCTGGTTTATTACCACCGAGATGATTGAACAAAAAAATTGATACAGTGGCAGCCAAAACCCGTAAAGATTATTGAGCGAGAAGTTGCCGGCTACCAGATCCGCTCGATTTACCACTATCGTCTCAATGTAGCTGAAGGCATCGCCGAACGGTTCTCTGCGCACTAGCAGCGCGGCAACAATTCGCGGAACTGCGGCGGTCAGGGTAACCAGGGCGGGCATGCCCGTTGACCACCTTCTGGAAGTAGGAATGTGCTTTGTCTTCAAAGTGGATTTGCGTGCAGGCTAAACTTGCGAGTGCTAGCTGGTCGCCACTTGGTTTGCTGTGGTTAAAATCTTTGCTCTGGACCGGGCCTCATTTGTCGCCCCAGCTCCGATTCAGACTGACCCGGTCTGCGGCAACCCTTCCGGACGCTTCTTTACCATCTTCAGGCGTGTGCCGCGTTCGCTGTACTCGACCTCATCCATGATGTTGTAGATCAGCAGCACGCCACGGCCGGAGGACTTGAACAAATTCGCCGGGTCGCGCGGATCGGGGATCTCGCGCACGTCAAAACCTTCGCCTTCATCTTCGACGGTAAAGATTGCCTCGCGGGCGGAAAGCTCGGCGGTAACCCGCAACAACTTTCCGGGATCGTTGCGATTGCCGTGCTTAACTGCATTCACGAAAGCTTCGTCCAGCGCCACGAACAGATTCGATTGTTCGACTTGAACCAGACCTAACTTCGCTACTCGATCCAGCAGGTACTCGAGCACGGCATTCATCAGCGTCAAATCGCTGGGTAGTTCGAGATCGATTTTTTCGCGAACGTCCGCTCTCTCTTTGCGATTATCGATGCGTTGAAGTTTGAACCAGAGAGTCTTTTCGATGATATCGTGCAGCCCCTGAATCGCGCGCCGCGTTCGCGAACTGGTTACGCCCAGCTTGAAAGACCGGACATTCTCAGTATCCTCGGACGGTTCCTGATTGATCAGGTCGCTGACTATGAGATCGAACTCTTCCAGATCACCCCGGGCCAGGGCTTCGTCTCGCGCGCCGGCGACTACGACGCGGTGCCCGAGTTTGCTCAACTCGTCAGCCAGTCCGGCCCGAACGTCATCGCTGTTCTCAACGATGAGAATATGGCATCTGTCCTGATTGCTCTGGACCATCAAGTCGCAAGTTCGGCAGAGGAGAGTTTGGCCGAAGGCCCTTTCCCTAACTTCAAATACGAAACGGACGCTGATCCGTTGCAGAATATATCAGAGGACGGGGTAAAGTGAATGACCAGGTCAAAGATCCGGGGGTTCTGGTTTTTGATCTTTGGTCTTTGTTCTTGGACCGATCGGGCGATCCAGGGCGGATTATGATCGCGACGCGGGGCGTCAAAATCAAAGACCAAAGCCCAAAGATCAAAGCCCGAACCTTTTACTTGTCATTGGTCACTGTTCCGCCGGGTGCGTTACACTCGCCTCTCAATCTCGTCTGCTCATGGCCAAGTCCACGCTGCAAATCAATTTGGAATACATGATTGCCCGTTCGCTGCTCGCAAGCCTTACCGTGCTGCCGTTGCGACTGGCGCTGGACACCGGATCAATTCTGGGCCGCTTTGGTTACTATTTTTCCGGCCGGTTGCGACGCACCGGCCTCCGCAATCTCGAGTTGGCGTTTCCTGAACTGGACGCGGGCCGGCGTAAAGATTTACTCCGCGGTTGCTTTCAGAATCTGGGGCGGCTGCTGGGGGTGTTCAGCCATTTTGGGAAGCCGTCACCCAAAGCTTTGGAGGCAATGATTGAATGCGAAGGACTGGAGCATCTCAGCGCGGCTGAAGAGAGCGGACGCGGAGTCATTCTTTTCACGGGCCATGTCGGCGCCTGGGAGCTTTCCAGTTTCGGGCTTTCATTGCTTGGCCATCCTTTGAGCTTTCTGGTGCGCCGGATCGATAATCCAAAGATTGAAGTGCTGGTCGAACGTTCGCGTACTCGTCGCGGCAATCGCACAATTGATAAGCGCTCAGCCGCGCGCGAGATGCTTCAGCTTCTCCAGGGCGGTGGGACGCTGGGGATTCTGGTGGATCTGAACACCCTCGATCGCGAAGGAATCTTTGTCGATTTTTTTGGCGTGCCCGCCGCGACGACGTTCGTTCTGGCGAAGCTGGCCTTGCGCACTGGAGCGTTGGTGCTCCCGGTCTTTGCGCCCTGGGACAAGAAACGCGGACACTTTCTGCTCAAGATACAGGAGCCGCTGAGTTACAACACCACGGGTGACGAAGCCGAAGACGTGCGGCGATTGACTCAACTGTTCACCGGCGTCGTGGAAGAGTACGTGAGGCTTTATCCCGATCAGTGGCTCTGGATTCACCGGCGCTGGAAGACACGGCCACCAGGCGAGCCGGGAATTTATTAAGGACGGAGTTGCGACGGGGCGTTAGCCCGACCGTCAGGGAGGGCTCAGTATTCGGGCGATTGAGCCCCGGCTCGCAAACCGAATTTGATGCTGGCATCCATGAAGCAATCTGAGGTAACAGAGCAGCGCTCTCGCTCAGCCAACGCCCTCCGCGCCTACTCCTTCGCCGGCCTCTCATCATATTCATTCAGAGATCGCTGGTTGATACGCGCTGCCGATCTGGCGTTTTTCATCCTGATCAAATTGATTGGCCGCACGTTAAAGTTTGAAGTCGAAGGTTGGGAGCATTGGGAAGCTGCCTCGCGCGACGAAAAGATTCCCATCTATACTTTCTGGCACAACCGCGTGTTTCTCTCCACGTACTTCTGGCGCCGCCGCCGCATCGTGGTGATGACCTCGCAGAGTTTCGACGGCGAATACATTGCGCGCTTCATTCAGCGCTTTGGTTATGGCGCGGCGCGCGGTTCGTCGACCCGCGGCGCTACCGGCGCGGTGGTCGAGATGGTGCGCCTGATGCGCGCCGGCTGTCCGACTGCGTTTACGATCGACGGGCCCAAAGGCCCGCGGTACGTCGCCAAGATGGGCGCCGCATTACTGGCCAAGAAAACCGGCCATCCTATTTTGCCATTCACGATCACTGCCGGAAACTTTTGGGAAGTAAAGAAAAGCTGGGACGGATTTCAGACGCCGAAGCCTTTCACCCGCGCGCTCGTCGGCATCGCGCCGCCGATTTTTGTTTCGCCGGACGCCGATGAAGACGAGTTGAAAGCAAAGCGCGACGAGTTGCAGCGCGCTCTGGATGAACTCAATCAGCGGGGTGAAGAGTGGCGGGCGACGCTGGAATGAATCAGTAATCTCATTAACACCTCGCTTCAGTCAGCGAGGTGACTTCGGAAAGCCACGTCCTCTGGATTAACTTTTCAACGGTTTATCTATTAAGCCGTTGAAACGGCTCACGCAATCAAAGTATCTCGGCCTGGCCATCTCGCTGAAGCGAGGTGTTAATGAGATTTCAAAACGGGTTCGGCATCTGCGGCTTGTGAATAGTAAACGGTGAGTGGTAAATAGAAGGTCTAATTACCAATCACGATTTAGGATTGACGGTTTACTGTCAACGGAGGTCCGATGATTAACCAGGAACGTATCAAGAACCTTCTGCTCGAGCTGGTGCAGATTGACAGCCACTCGCGCAAAGAGCGCGACGTCGCCGAGCGCATCAAGAAATATTGCGAACAGATGGGCGCGCAGGTTGAGATCGATGACGCCGGCGAGAAGGTGGGCGGCAACTCGGGCAATGTCATCGCGCGTTTCCCAGGCACGATTTCGGGCGCCGCCTCGATCATGATGAGCGCGCACATGGACACAGTCGTGCCCGGTGAAGGCGTCAAGCCGATCGTCGAAGGCGATATCATTCGGACCGATGAAACAACCGTGCTCGGCGGCGATGACAAATCCGGCTGCGCCGTGATCGTCGAAGTCATTCGCTGCCTCCAGGAACAGAAGATTCCCCATGCGCCCATCGAGGCAATTTTTTCGATCTGCGAAGAGGTTGGCCTGCTCGGCGCCAAGAACGTGGATGTTTCTAAAATCAAAGCGAAGTACGGAATTGTGTTTGACTCAGACGATCCGGGGTTTCTGTTTACTAAAGGGCCGTCGGCTAATCATATGGAATACCGGATTCATGGACTCGAGTCGCATGCGGGCGTAGCTCCTGAGGAAGGGATTTCGGCAATCAAGATTGCCGCCGAAGGGATCGCGGCGATGAAGCTCGGCCGCATCGATCATGAGACAACTGCCAATATCGGTCAGATCGAAGGCGGCATGGCTACTAACATCATTCCCAATCTGGTCGTGTTGAAAGGCGAAGCCCGCTCGCACAGCGAAGAGAAGCTCGACGCGCAAACACAGCACATGACCAAGTGCCTCGAGGCCGCGGCCTCTCGGTACGAGGTGACGGTAGCCGGCACGACCACAAAGGGATCGGTTGAAGCTCATATCGAACGCGAATACTCGTCCATGGACGTGGCTGATAGCTCTCATGTCGTGCAACTTGTAATTCAAGCCGCGAAGCGAATGGGCCTGGATGTGAAAACGATGGCCTCGGGCGGAGGCTGTGACGCGAATGTTTTCAACCGCAGAGGCATCGAGTGCGCCAACCTGGGCACCGGCATGCGCGCGATTCACACTGTCAAGGAATGGCTCGACGTGAAAGACATGTACGCGGCGGCTGAAATGACTCTGGAGATAATGAAGCTGAACGGCGAATTAGCTACGAAGTGATGTCAACACCACCGGCGTTAGCAAGCGTGTTATCGTACCGCCTGCGTTAGCGGGTGGGTTCATGAAGCGGTTAACAAGTCGAGCGCGTTGCCGTAAGATTGGCAGCGCGTTTTGTTTTTCCCGGACGATAAACCACGATGCCAAATCGCTGGACCCACATCACCATCAACTGTAGCGACATCGACGCTTCCGTCGAGTTCTACACTTCGCTATGTGGCCTCTCGATCGTGCGCGATCGAAGGCTTGAGGGCCGGCATAATGTCTGGCTAGGGCCCAAGACTCCGGCCGGTGAAGATCCCGTCTTCGTTCTGGTAATTGTGCAGGATGAAGTGAAAGCGCGTCTGGATCACCTCGGATTTCAATGCGAGAGTCGCGAAGAAGTCGATCGGATCGCGGAGCTGGCACGGCAACAAAACATTCTGGTCGAGCCGCCGATCGATGTTGGCGGTGTGGTTGGTTACTTCGCGATGGTGCGCGACCCCGATGGACACTTAGTGGAATTTACTTTCGGACAACCGCTGAAGGGATTGTCATAAGCGCCTTTTGCTGACTTTGGGTGCGAGACCCACGATAGACGATAATTCTGCTCTTCGCGAAGAGACGCTAGTGATTGATAGACAAGCAACCAAAGAGTTAGAAGTATTTCAAAGCTTTGCTGGAGGGTACCTATTTGATGTTGATGCAGCAAGTCACTACGATCCTGTTCCTCTTGATGCCATCGAAAAAAAGTTCGATCACATTTATGAGAGTTCCGCTCCTATAGAACTCTTAGCTTACTTCGATGTGTTAGGTGCACCACCTCAGTCTCAGTTGCATCCTCTGTAGAGCCTAATCGAAGAACGGCTGCCCTCGTCCTGTTTCAGCCGCGTGTGGGTGTTCGATGCTACTATTCACCGCATTTATCATCAAAAGCACAGCAGCAAACAAGGCGGAAACACTTGTAATATTGTGAGCTTATGTTGACCTCGCATGAATGAAACCGTTCCTCAGGTCATCGTTATCGCCGGTCCAAATGGGCAAAACCTCACTCGCCCCGTTTCTGCTTCGAGACAAATTCAAAGAGTTTCCATTCATAAACGCGGACGCTATTGCCTCTGGACTTTCAGCTTTTGATCCGGAGGCCGTGGCGATCGAAGCGGGACGGGTGATGCTTAGCAGGCTGCACGAACTCTCCGAAAGGAGGGAAAGTTTCGCGTTCGAGAGTACGCTGGCCGCACGTTCATTCGCACCGTGGTTTAATCGTTTGCGCCAACAAGGTTACGAAATTCACCTGATCTTTGTGTGGCTCCTCACCGTCGATCTTGCGATCGCGCGGGTTGCGGAACGTGTTCGGCGAGGTGGCCACACCATCCCCGAGATGGAGATTCGAAGGCGTTACCTGCGAGGAAGCCTTAACCTGTTTGAGTTGTATATTCCCCTTGTTGACACTTGGGCGATCTATGATAATTCCGAAGAAAATCATCCAGTGCTCATCGTTACGGGCGGAGCTAACATCCCGCCGAGAGTGGCCGAACCCGACCTGTGGCAATTGTTGCTTGAGTCTCGACCGCAAAAGTGACAGACTCTAGGAGCTTGAGGAGGCCTTATGAGAAAGACCGCTCGGAGAACTAACGGAGAGTCATCAAACGGGCGCAAGATCCCGCGACGACAGAAAGACTTGCGCAGGTTCGATCTTGTAGAGCAAGCCAACGAAATCGAGCGTATTTTTCAGCAAGCAGTAGACCATGAACTCTCGATTCACAAGCGGCTCGGAAATCCCGTTGCGGCGTGGCGAGACGGTAAGGTAGTGATTATCCCTCCTGAAGAGATTGTCCTGTCATCCGAAAGCTAGCACTGTCTCGATCTTTGTGTCCTCTTTGTCGAAATCACCCGGAAGACTGCACCAACCTCATCGCGCCGGTCACGTCGCCCTTATCGGCCGGCCCAACGCCGGCAAGTCGACATTGCTCAACCGGCTGGTGGGCGAAAAAATCGCGGCTGTCTCAAACAAGCCACAGACGACTCGCTTCAAGATTCTCGGTATCGTCACACGTCCCGACGGTCAGATCGTCCTCGTCGACACGCCGGGCGTGCACAAGCCGGGCTATGAACTCAATCGCCGAATGATGGTCACGGTGCACGATGCATTGCTCAGTGTCGATCTGATTTGCCTGATGCGCGATGCTTCGGCAGCAACCGGGAATGGCGATCGCTTCGTGCTCGATCTCGTCAAGCAATCTGACAAGCCGGCGCTGCTGCTGCTTAACAAAACGGATAAGCTGAAAGACAAATCAAAGCTGCTGCCCTTGATTGAGTGGTACCAGGCCGAGCGCGAATGGCAGTCGGTCGTACCTATCTCAGCATTAAAGGGCGATCAGGTAGATCAGCTACTTGCCGAGATGGTCAAACATCTCCCGGAAGCTGAACCACTTTTCGCGGACGACGAACTAACCGATCAGTCGGTGCGCGCGCTCGCTTCAGAAATCGTGAGAGAGAAGATTCTCGAACAGACCGGCGAAGAAATTCCTTACGTAACCGCGGTAGTGACCGAAAAATGGGAAGAGGTGCGCGAGGATTTCGTACGCATTTACTGCGCGATTTTTGTCGAACGAGATTCGCAGAAAAAAATAATCATCGGCCACGGTGCTCGGCGGCTGAAACAGATTGGCATCCGCGCGCGTCACGACATTGAAAAGCTCCTCGGCCATCGTTGTCATCTCGAATTGTTCGTCAAGGTCGAAGAGGATTGGCGCGAGCGCGGTCACATGCTGGACGATCTGGGAATCAGACAGTGAGCCGCGAGCCGTGGCATTCGATCGAGGCAAACTGTCTTCGCGAAGCCGGCGAAGCGATCGAGTACGGCCTGATGGAAGCCGGCGCCCTGGGAACGGAGAGCTCCGACGCTGGCGATGGCGCGCACATTATCGGCTACTATGACTCCCCGGTTGAAGAGTCTGAGATTCGCACGGCTCTACTGGATGCGCTGCGCATCTACAATTTCCCTTCTTCATCACTAATCGATCTGAGAGTCAGCGAAGTTGCCGATCGCGACTGGCTGGCCGAATGGAAGAAAGATTGGCAACCGGTTGAGGTCGGCCGTTTTATTGTCGCCCCGCCCTGGAGCGGCCTTACTCCCGCGCACAATCGCATCGTCATTCGCATCGAACCCGGCATGGCCTTTGGCACCGGCACGCATGAAACTACGCGGCTCTGTTTGAAAGCCATCGAGAAGTATTATCGGGGCGACAGCTTTCTGGATGTCGGCACGGGTACCGGCATCCTGGCGATTGCGGCCGTGAAAATGTTTCCCGAGGCGCGCGTGGAGGCCGTCGACACTGACGCCGAAGCCGTCGAGATCGCGAGAGAGAATGCGCGGCTTAATGATGTGCGCGACAAAATCATTTTCTGTACCGGCACAGTCGAGGAGCAAACATCATCCGCCGACTTCGTTTGCGCGAATCTGACAGCGCCGGTGATCGTCGACTTGTTGCCTTTGCTGCTGGGTGCAACCTGTGGCCGGTTGGTTTTGTCCGGGATTCTTGACTCGCAGATTGAGTTGGTTGAGGCAAGTTTGCGGGAACTCGGCGCCGCAATTCTGGAATCGGAACAGGATGGAGAATGGGTGGCGCTGGTGGTGTGAGGTTGCGCGTTTCGTGAAGCGAATGTCAGAAGCCCGACCGTCAGGGAGGGCCGGTTTCGGTAATAGCCCTCCCTGACGGTCGGGCTTCTGACACTGTCTTTAACTGAAAGCAACTATGACTCGACGAAGATTCTATGCCCCGCCGGCGGCTTTTGCGCCGGACGAAAAATCCGCGACGCTGAGCCCTGAAGAGACACGACACCTGCGCGATGTCTTGCGCCTGCATCCTGGCGACGAGATTTACGTGTTTGACGGCGCCGGCCGGGAGTTTCATTGTGTCGTCGAAATCATCGCCAAAGACTCGACCGAACTGCGGGTAATCTCAGAAGTCGAACCCACCCGTCCCGAATCGCCGCTGCGTCTAACCCTGGCTATTGCCTTGCTCAAAGGTGAGAAATTTGACCTGGTGATCCAGAAAACCACCGAGCTGGGCGCTAAACGGATTGTGCCGCTGGAAACAGAACGCGCGGATGTGCGGCTCAGAGATAGTGAAGACGCGCAGAAGCGAGTAACTCGCTGGCGGCGAATTGCCCTGGAAGCGGCCAAACAATCAGGTCGGGCGTTTGTAAATGTGATCTCCGCGCCGCGACCCCTTGAATCTCTGCTGAGAGTGTCGGGCACTGAAGACAAGGGACTTGCAAACAGTGTGGCTCGCATAATGTTCTCAGAGCGTGAGGGCAAGTCTCTGGCTGAGGCGATGAAGAGTTTTCCCGAGCGACCGAAAGAAGTCGTCGCCGTGGTCGGCCCGGAAGGGGGTTGGACCGATGAAGAGATCGAACTCGCCCGTGAGAGTGGCTGGCAGGTTGTTACCCTTGGCGGCCGGACATTACGTGCAGAAACGGCGGCAATTCTAGCTGTGAGTTTGCTCCAGCACCGTTTCGGCGATCTTGTTTGAGTTCACGGAACAACAATCGACTTCTTATCGTTTACTCTACCGGCGACTCTTTCTAACTTCTATGTCATCAAGTCAACAAGATCTGACCGAACGCGCGCGTCGCGACCTGGCGCAACGCCTGGGCCTAAACGAAAGCGACATCGGCGTGAGCTCGGTCGAACAAACCGAGTTTCCGGATGCGGCCCTGGGCGCGCCCGTCGAAGATGAGATGAGCGCCCAGGTGATCACGCCCGGTTGGCGTATGCGCCTGATAGCAAATGGCCAGGCGTACGAGTATCGCGCCACCGAACGACAACTAAGATTGGTAAATTTCAAAGGCAAGAATTATCGGATTTGAACTCGGCCGTGAAAAAGCACAAAAGGCACAAAGGATGAAATGGAGTCAAAGGGAATATGATTTGTGACTCCAGACTTTTGCCTGAGCATTTTGTGCCTTTTTGTGGCTGAAGAAATTACTCATGTCGCGCAACAACATCTGGATCCATCTGACAATCGCGCTGGTGCTCGTCCTGGTCGCCGCGTTTGCTGGTGCTGTGCGCAAGTGGCAGAAAAGCTGGAAGCCTGCACCGCAGTCTTTGTCGTCTTCGCAGGACCGTAAGGACGGCTCAGATGATGCCGACGAGACGGATCAGCAGAACAATAAGGCCGAAATACTGGTTCGCTTTCGCCCGGGTGTAACCCAGAATACGATCGAGAGTATTGCTCAGCGGCTAAACGATCAGGTTGAAGACCAGATCGAATCAGTTGCCGGCCTCGAAGTAATCGAAGATGAAGACGGCAAAGACGCTGAGTCGCTGGTTGCGCAATATCGAGCCCTGCCTGAAGTTGAATACGCCGAACTCAACAGCGAAATAAAGCTAGATCACGAAGACAGCGGCCACCGGCACGTGCACGCTGACGATGAAATGTTCTCTCGCCAGTGGGGGCTGTTCAATAGCGGACAGAATGGCGGGAGTGCGGGCGCAGACATCAGCGCGATGCGAGCCTGGGCAGTGACCAAAGGAAGCGATCAGGTTGTGGTCGCAGTGCTCGACAGCGGTGTGGATTATACGCATCCTGATCTGGCAAACAACATCTGGTCGCGTCCGCCAATCATCACGGCTTATCGCGACGACGATCTGACGCCCGATGGCCCGGTCGACGATGTGCACGGCTTCAACC
>Ga0207646_10005465_pt1 | contig 13355 bp, 15 predicted proteins | sample KBSK5502metaG_FD_184343 | JGI IMG/M metagenome (GOLD analysis project Ga0207646, IMG submission 184343) | Corn, switchgrass and miscanthus rhizosphere microbial communities from Kellogg Biological Station, Michigan, USA - KBS K5-50-2 metaG... | ecosystem: Host-associated > Plants > Roots >... | reverse complement strand
TCCGGCCGTCCTACCTGGCACGCGTCTTCTTCAACGACCCCGAAGTCGACGCCGAATCAGCCAGCGAGGACCGGCCAAGTTATGCCGGCAGCTTCGCCATATTCGGCCACCCAACGTGCTTTGGCGGAGAGGGGCATTGCGAGGTCCGCGAGCAGAGCCGCCGGTTCGACAGCCGTCCATCGCATCCGCTGACACGCGCCTTCAAGCGAGTCGTGGTGACCGACGCCCTCAGGCGCAGTCTGGACCGAGCCGAGCTGACGATCACAGTCATAGCGAGCTGTGACCCGGACGCGGTCATGCCGGAGGAGGGCCCGCTACTGGACCTGCAAGGAATGCAACTCACGACCTTCAGGTAGCAGCTGCTGAACAGCACTGCCAAGCGCCAGGCGATCCGTGATGCGACGAAGAGATCCGATGGGCCCACCCGGGGGCGATGTGGCGTGAACTGCGGGCCTCCGCCAGCCATCTCGCATCGTACGTGGCTGACTTCACATCAGCACACGGCTAGCGCCGTGCTCGCGCACGGGGCGACACCCTCGGTACGCAGAGCACTCAAGCGGCGAGGATCGCTAGGATACAGGATAGAACGGCGGCCGGAACTCGCGATTTCAGCGGGCAACGATAGGCGCGAGGGCTCATTGGATTCCCGCGGAAATCATAAAGGCCATCCGTTGGACCGACATGCATAAACTGACCACTGAGGGCCTTGGTATTCCCGTCAAAGGCAGCCCCGCAGCTGGCGTGGATGAAACCGGTGCCTAAGTCTGACCCAAGTATCATTTCCCGGACCAATCTTCAGCAGGCCTATATGACGCTGGGCACCGTTATTGGCTGCGCAACTGAGACTAAGAAATGAGACTAAGCGGGCTTTCCAACAATGCTGACCAGCGTTCACCGGTGGCTGCCGCCGTCCGCGACCTGCGCGGATGCGCCACGCGCGGCCGTCGGTGAACAGTTCCGGACGGGGGTGAATGAGACTAGAATTGAGATTAGGCGCTACGTTCGCCTTCGCGATCGGGCTTGTCTCGCCAACGGTGTCCCCGGCGGTTCGGGTAGGAGATTGCGGCCGCCGTGGGTGCCCTGGCGCACAGAATCAGCAGGACCGAAACCAGGTGCCGACGATCACGACGAGCGATCGACGCCTCGCGGCCAGGCTGCCCGTAGCGCCGACTAGGTATTCCAACCTATATGCTAGGAATCAACGATTGAAGCCGCACAGATCATCCGGTCCGGTGCAGCGACCCCTTCGACCATTCCTCGATTTAGATTGTCGACCGTCAGCAGCCGACTGCGACGTAATCACTTGGGTGAATGCGCTACTGACTACCCGATCAGCTCGGAACGCCCTCACGTCGCAACCGCCAACCGACTATGACCAGTCCAACACGAGTGTGCCATCCATCTCTGCGTGGTTCGATGGATCAGGCAAGGTGAATGACACCATGAGCCCCGACCGTGGCTGCACACTCATGAAAGGACCGCTCACTCCAGCCCCAGGTGGGAAGCGAGTATTGTCGGAAGCAAAATGCGTAAGCGTGGTGTTCTCTGATACGTTGCTGTAGCCAGGCAGCCAGGGAAGCAAGAAAGTCAATTTCCCACCGGGAGTATACAACGGCCAGTCTGAGTCGCTACAGCCTCCCTCATTGCCCCAATTGCGGACGAATATCTCCCAAGACTGCTCGAAAGGCTTGTTGGCATCCATGGTGCCCATATCGATCGCCATGGCGTAAACCGGGTGCGACTCGGTTTTAATGCTACGGAGATTCTCAAAGTCTATGCCCATCAAGCCAATCACGATTGCATATTGCCCGTAAACAATGAATGGCGCTTGACCGCCGGCTTCGACGCGCCGATGAAAGTCGTTCCACCAGGCCGTTCTGAAGAAATCGATCGTTTCGTCGCTGTCGAACTCCAGTTGCAACTTATCCTGCCCCACAATAAGCCCGTTGAGCAGAGTAGGGCTAGATGGGTCCGGAGAAGCATGCGGTTCGAGCTTCATATTGTAATCATTGTCATCAATTAGCGCACTGCCACTACTCCAGTCACTCCAGAAGATCTTGCCCTGCATCGTGGCGATCCCGAAGTTGCTGTGCGCCGGATACGCACCATCAGGGCAATCGACGGCGCCGTTGTCGTTAGAGTAGTGCTGGCTCCAGCATCCGTCGGCGTACGTGCTCTGCGACGCAAATTCGGTCACGGGCGTGCACGCACGACCGAGATCCAGCGCACCAGGCTGGTACGCCTGCGCGTGGTACATCGGATTGAACGGAAATCCGTTCACGTCGACGCTAGACCAAATCAGGTTCATTGGTGCTTGGGGTATCGGCGGCGTTTTTCTGTTGTATATTCTGATTGTTACCCAGGCGTCGCCGACTCCCTTGCACTGATCTTGCTCACCGTCATCGTGGCTGTAGTAGCCATTGTCGCTATAGTCGTCATCTGTGTAGCCAAGTCTCAGATCCATTGCGATTGGAATCGTCGGCTCCGAGACAATGAGCCTGCGGTTCACTACATTCTCAATCGGTACTAGCCCCATCGTGGCCCCGGGAATCCAGATGAGCCCCTGGTACAGCACCGGCCCGTTATATTCATCGTTCGGCGTCCCGTCTGCGGCCGCATACGTGTAATCTGGATTTGCATATAGCTTCCACGTCTCGCCGCCGAAGCCGCCTGTCTGGACGCATCCTCCTGCCGTGACGACCACCCGCTCGTGCGGCTGAAAGACGATATTAGGATACTCAGTTATTGGTTGTCCAACGTCGGGGCTTTGGATGGTTATCACTTGGATCGGTACGGGCTTTGAGACGTTGCTGGTGCAGGCTGCCGCCGAAAGGATGAGAGGCAGCGCCCCAATCCACGCCAGCCTCGTGCGGAGCTGACCAGACATCTGACCCTTGCCAGCCGCGACGCAATACACATACGTCGTGGTGAGTCATTCATACGCCGGAGCGAGCGGCATGTACAGGGGTGGCCTGGTCGCTGCGGCGACGACGGCGAGTTACGCCTGGGCGCACCGGGCCAGCGTGACGTCCAGGCAACAGACGCCGTGCATGGGGACTGCCAGCCGGCCGGCCCGTGCCGGGCGGCAGTCCCGCAAGACACGCATGTCGCCCCGTTCGGGCGCGCCTCGAATCTAACGCTGAGGATCGGACTGCAGCGCAATCAGGCGCGTCCGCGCACGGTGACAACGGACACTGATGGCAACGGAGCGTGTCGGCTGCGCTGAAGCATGGCAAGCTGATCGATGCCGAATCGCTTGAGGACCGTCAGGTGCAAGCGTCACGTGCAGCGCCCATATCAGCCACTACCGAGTGCCTTGGGGAACAGTGATGCGCGCCGATGGACAGCACGTAACGAGCCCTCGGCGCGTGCGTCACGGACAACTGCGATCACAGGGAGTGACACGGCGCGGCGGTGGCCGACGGTCTGGTGTCGCTCGACATGGCGGGTCAGCGGGACTGCAGACGGCTGCCGTTGTTGTTGCCTGATTGCTCGCCGGCTAGGAACGCTTCAAGGTGGTGCTTGCCGATTAGCCGCCGGCGCCCTGCCTTCACCGAGCCGAGCTGGCCGGTGCGCAGCAGGTCGTGGAGCAGCTCCCTGGAGATGCCCAGCAAGTCAGCGGCCTCGTCAGGGCTGTAGGCGAGCCGTTCGGTGGGGGCATGACGCTCGAACATCTCGCGTAGGAGGACCAGTAGCTCCTCGCGCATGTCGCTGGCGAGCAGCCGCGCCATCGCGCTGAGTTCGACCGGGTTGGCGGCTTCGGGCACGGCCATCTCACTCCCCTGCCTCCCTGTCAGGCTCCTGATCGTTGGCTTCGTGGCAGTAGTCGTTGCCCTCGTTCGAGCCGGTGTTATGACTAATGGCCGGCCCGGGTCCGGCGCGGCATTCGCCAAGCCATCCGGCAGGTAAGGCTGCCGCTTCCGGTGCCCTGTACGGCTCCCGCCGGCTTTTCGCAGTACCGGGCGTCGTCGAGGTTTGGCGCCTGCTGGCCAGGCGGCGAACGGGCCTCATCGCTTCACCTCAGCTTCCTCGCGGCTAACCTCGGAGTGATCGCCTTCACCGGCATGCGCTGCGCCGGAGGACGCTCGCCGACGCCGGTCGTTGAACCGGGGATCCCGGTGGCTGCGCGCCCCGAAGGCGAACCGCCCGGTGGACTTCGTGACGTCCCAGCCGTTCTGGAGGGCGCGTTCATCTCCAGCCGCATGCACCCGGTCGGATAGTTCCCGCTGATGCCGGCCGATCCAGGCGCACGTCCGCGCACCGATGCCAGCCCGCCTGCGCGCGGCGGTCTTGGTCATGGGGCGCATCTCAGCCCGCCTCCAGTTCCTTCTCAGGCCGTGGCGCCGCCTGCGGTTCTGGCTTGCGGGAGTAGATGCCGTGCCAGTTTGCGTGCCAGCCGCGGCTGGCGAGGAATGGATCGGGGTGCGGGGCACCTGGCCTGTGGTCGGGTTGGGGCAGCGGATCACGCTCCCGAAGCTCCCTCACGTAGGTCGCGGCAGTTTCCGAGAACGCGCGGGCGTATGCCTGACCCTCCCGGGTGCTCGCGTCGTTCAGCAGCCAGGTGGCGACCTCGTGCTGGCTGTCCGCTACGCGTTCCGGTGTCATGCCAGCGTCGGCCTGCTGAATGATCAGGTCGGCAGCCGTCTCGGCACCTGCCTTGCGCGCAGAAGCGAGCCTCGCTTCGGATTCCGCCCGCTCGGCAAACTGCTCCACCGGCTCGCCAGGCAGGCGCATGCCGTGTTCGACGGTCTCCCGCATGACGTCGCGGAAGACGCCATCAACCTCAGCCGCGTTCTGGAACCTGGCCTCGTATTCGGCGCTCTGCCACCGCACTTGGTGAGTCGACTGCCATGCAGCCCGATGCCCCTCCTCGAGCTTGGCCAGGAGGTTCGCTGCCTCGACAGGCGTCATGGCCTTGGTGATGTTGCTCTCGGTCGTTGTCACGGCTCAACCTCCCTATCTGCCAGCGGTGAATGGTCGGGCTCGCAGGCCCGCCAGAAGGCGGGCTCGGCCGCCGGGTCCAGCGCGGCCCACCCCTGCTGAATCCGCTCCCGCAGCTGGGCACGAGCCCAGGTCACGGCCACAGGAGCGGGCGCACTTCCGGCATCCCGGGTCGGGTCGGCATCGGCGCTGTCCGCCGCACGGCCTTCTGTTTGGCGGCATTCCTGGTCAGAGCTGCGCCGGCCGGTCTTCATGACGCTGCCCTCCTTTCAGCGAATGGATAGTCGTCGGCGACGGTGGTACCGCGGGCATGCCGCCAGCCGCATTGCGGCAGGTATCCGGGCTGGTCGAGTTCGTCCTCGTCGAGTCCGGCCGGGCACGGCCAGTTGTTGAGCGCGGCGCGCCTGAGGGCGCTGTGGGCGGCGAGCTTTTCCTGGCGGGTCCGCTGCGGCGGCGTCTTGTCCCACCAGGCGTCGAACAGCACAGTGACCGCCTGGCGCAGCGCCGGGCTGACGGTAAGCGCGTCGCCGCGGAGGATCCGCCGCAGCGTGGCAGGCGGAATGCCGGTCGCCGCGGCCATGCGCGAGCAGGTATGCCCCATCGCGACCAGCGCCCTGAGTCGCCACATCGTCCCGCCGGGCGGCGATGGCTGCATGCTGCGGATGTCGGCCTCGCTGATGGCCAGGAGCCTGCTGGCGACCTCGGCCTGCACGTGCGGCCTGCGTGCGTTGGCGATGCAGTGCACGGTCATCGCCCCGGTCCCGGCGGCGCGGCCGATCGACTCGTAGGTGCCTCCGGCCGCGCGGAGCTTGAGCACGTGGTCGCGGACCGGCCGGGCGCTGACCAGGGTCATGTCGTCTCGGCCTCCTCGTCCCGGTCAGCGGGTGCGATTCCGGCGCGGTCCAGCGCGCGGCAGTTCCACTCCCGGATGCGGGCCAGTTCCGGCGAGCTGGCTGTGAATCCTGCGGCGATCAGCCGCGCGGTGACGTCCTGCCGGAGATCGCTGACGGGGTGCCCGTCCTGGCACCGCCCGGTGCCGCCGACCTCCATCGACCGCCGTGCCGCCAGGTAGGCGTCCTGATGCGGGTGGAGTGCGGTGCAGGCGCGCCGGTACCCGGCTGGTTCTGGCTGGGTGCTACGACCGGGCCGCGGGGCCGACGCCGCGATCGTGGCCTCGCGCCCGGCCCACCGATCACTGCGGGCCGGATCGAGGGCGCGGGCGTCGGCGATCAGCCGGGCGGCGCGCTCGAGGTCTCCGTGCTGCCAGGCGCGCCCGGCGGCCCGGTCCAGCTCGCTGGCAGCCCGGACCCGCTCGTCCTCAGGTGCTGGCCGCGGGTGCGCTGCCGGCTCGCACGGCGGGACCCGGTCGGCCACGGGGCACCGCCCATCGGCGGTGGTGTACTCCTGGTACCAGCGCCGCTCGTAAGGGTGCGGCCGGGCCAGCACCTTAATGCCGCAGTCCCGGCAGGTCTTGTTGTAGTCGTCGTGCTTTTCCCAGGAATGGCGCTTGGCCTCCGCTCCGGCCTTTCGCTCAAGCTGCCTGGCTGCAGGCGCATCATCGCGGCCGCCCGGCTCGCGAAGATCCACGCCATCAGCGGCCTTCGCAGCAAGGGCATGCTCGCTTGCGGCGTACTCCGGGCCGGAACCCGCCCGGGCCCGGACGCGGACGATGATCTGCCCGGCGTCCCGGTTGGTGATCGGCGTGGCTCTGAGCCTGATCGCCTGCTGCCGCTTGCCCGCGGTGACGTCGTAGTGGTTGAGCCACTGGCGGTTGCCTTCCTGGAACCGCTCGGGTTTGAGCTCGCGCTCCTCGGCAACCGCGTGCAGCTCGTCGTCTATGTCAGCGAACATGTGGCTCCCGGCGGAGTCGTGACGGCCGGCCCGTACCGGGAGCTGCATGTCGTCGACGTAGATGGCCATGTCAGCTCGCCTCCGCCTCCGGCTCGCGGACGCGCAAACGCGGCGCGGCGCGGCCCGGAGCGTCGTGGCTTGAGGCTTCAGCGTCTCGCGGCCGGCTGGCCGGTTCTGGCATTCTCCCGGCCGGCGGCTCAGGGCCGAAAGGGCGATCGTTGCGGCGCCGCGCCGATGCGAGCGTGCGGGCGATCTCTCGCTCTTCCAGCCCGGCCATGCGGGCCGCGTCGGCCAGCTCGCCGAGGTCGGTCAGCCCCGCTTCCAGGGCGCGGTTGGCGGCCCAGAACAGGCCGTCGTTGCGGCTGCCTTCGGGGAGCCGCTCCACCCATCCGGCCAGGCGGCTGGCGTCCGCGGGCCGGTCGACGGCACGATCCGGGCGGCGCTGCGGCGTCGGCTCGAGCAGCCGGGTCACCGCTGCCCAGTCCAGCCCGGCCGTGCCGTCCTGGTGTTTGAGCAGCTCGTAGGGCCTGCCGCCGACCCGGGAGGGAGGGGCGAGGATGTAGCCGCCGCGGGAGCGGAAGTCCAGGTGGTGACCGGGCAGCCGCCCGTTGCCCTGTTCCGATCCGGTGAAGTAGGCGTGCAGTCCGCCGCTGGGTGTCCGGACGTACGCGCTGGCCCCGTCCAGGTGGCCCTCGCGGAGGAGCCGGTTGAAGGCGGCGAAACCGCTGCCGCCTTCGCGGACGTCGACGTCCAGGACGTCGGGCCCTGGGCGCCCGGTGGCGATCGCGACGTTCCGGTCAGGGTTGCGGGACCACCACCAGGTGATCTTGTCCGTGTCGGTGCTGGCATCGAGGAACCCATGCCGGGTGGCCGGGACCTTCTCCCCCGGGATGCAGGGGAACACCGGCCAGCCCGCCCGGGCGTACCGCAGCGCCGCGGCGAGCCGCGGATTGGAGTGCTCCTGCCCGGTCATGCCGATCGCCTCGTCTCGTCTCCGAGCACCGGGAAGCGGACCGCCGGTCGCCGCCGGCTGGCGAGCATGAGCGGCGCCGTAGACGCGCTGCGGGAGGTCGCTGGGCCGCAGGCACCGGAAGTGATCACGGCCGGCCTCCCCTCGCCCCGGGCGGCATGGCGTTCGCGGCGGGCGGGTGGTGCGGGCAGCCGGTCCTGGTCTCGGCAGTCATCAGGTCGGCCAGCGCCGGGAGCACCCTGGTGGCGTATTCGGCCTGCCCGTTCAGCAGGGAGACCGTCCGGCGGGACTGGAGGTAGAGGACGGCGTGCAGCTCGGCCGCGATATCGAGGCAGTACAGGCAGAGGTCGTGGAACTCCCAGCACGGGCGGAGCCGGGCCGCGAGGTGCCCGAAGCCGGGCCGGTACACGTACTCGACGAAGCCGCGGAGCCTGCCGATCTCGGCCTCTCGTGCCTGGCCGGTTAGGTTCCACCAGCGGGGAGCGGCCCGCGGCGCGTACACCCGCGGGGATCCGTGCTCGTCCGGCACCACTTCGGAGACCCTGATCGTCAGTGCGGCCAGGGCCTCCTCGAGTGCCTGGAGCCGTGCGGTCCGGTCGGCCTGCTTACCGATATCGGCCCCGAGCACGCTGACGAGCCGCTCCAGGCCGGCCAGTTTCTCGGCGGTCTCCGTGAGCTGGAGAACCACCTTGGGGAGGGCGCCCTCCGTCACTGGTCCTCACCGCCCCACGGGAACCCCGCCGCCTGCCGGTGGCCGTTGCCGCTGGCCCGGGGGGCTTGTGCCTCGGTCGCGGTCAGGGTGAACTCGCGCGGTGCGGACAGGACCGCCGGGGCCGGTGCGATGTAGACGGCTCGGCCCTGGCGCCTAGCCCGCTTGTACGCCCGGTCGGTCCACGCCCTCGGGAGTTTGGCCAGCACGGGAGCCCGTCCGCCCCTGACCAGCAGCGCCCAGCCGTCGGGCAGCTCGCGCAGCATCGCCGGATCGCAGATGTCGTGGCGGCTGAGACGCTCCTGGCCCTTCTCCCGGAATGCCGTCTGGCCGCACAGCTCGCTCGCCGCCTTCAGCAGGGCGGTATCGGTGATCCCCGGCAGGAACACCTTGCAGCCCGCGGTGTCGCCGATGATCTGCGCGCCCTGCTCGCCCCACCGCTCGCGGAGCTGCCCGAGACCGTGACTGACGATCGCCAGCTGGATGCCGCGGCCGCCCGAATCAGCCATGAAATTCGGGATGTTGACCGGCGCGATGTTCGCGATCTCATCCAGCGCCATCAGCAGGCACGGGTCGAGCCGCCGGCCGGGCATCCGGCTGCCGGCCATCTTCGCCGTGTAGTGGACCTCGTTGAGGAAGCACGCCATCAGCGGCGCGACCGGTGCTTCCTCGGTCTGGGCCTCCGCGATCAGGTACAGGGTGCCGGACCTGGCCAGGAAGTCCTCGATGTCGAAGGCGTGCCCCTTCGCCGGCAGCACCGAGGCGGCCAGCGCGGGGTTGCCGAGGAACGACAGGGCCTTGTTGTGCAGCAGCCGGATCGTGGAGATGGTCCGCTCGGCCGGAGAACGGAGCTGGGCCAGGGAGGTGGCCCACTGGACCTGCCCGGCCTGCTCCAGCACCGCCTCGGCGTCCTCGGCCGTGCCCATCAGCCACCGGCCGACCAGGCGCATGTCCCCGCCGACGAGGTCGGCAGCCATCAGCGCGGCCCGGAAGAACTCCGACGCTTGCTGCGCCCAGAAGTCCTCCTGCTCGGTGCCTTTCACCGAAATGGCCCCGGTGAACGCCTCGGCCCGCCGGGCCGCGACCTCCGGGTCACGGCACCCGGTGACCGGCGACCACGCGAACGTGGAGGGCAAGTCCGAGACCCGCTGCGGGTTGAACACCGCGATGGGACCGCGCTGGCTGCGGATGCCGCTGGTCAGCTCGTAGATGTCGCTCTTGACCGACGTCGCGACCGCTGGGCCGCAGAACCGCAGCACCAGGTCGGCGAGCATGCCCGTCTTTCCGGCCCGAGGCGGCGCGGTGATGGTGATCGACTCCTGCACCGGCACCCGCAGCCGCAGCCGGTAATGAGCGCGCCCGACGAACACGCTGTGCTCGGCCGGATGGCTGACCCGCCGCCAGACCGACAGCGACGGCCTGGCCCGGCCGCTGCCCCGGAAGCTCGCCAGGCGCCCCCACCTAAGCCAGCACTCGAACGCGGACGCGAACCCCCGGCCGGGATGCAGGCGCAGGTGCAGCCGGAGCCTGGTATGCCGGACCCGGCTGGCGGGCAGGCTGCGGCCCGGCCAGAACGCCCACTTCCCCGCCGCGGCGACGGCGAGGATCACCGCGAGCAGGATGAAGAACCTCACTTGCCCGGCCTCCCGTCCTGCGCGGCGAGGACGGCCCGGCGCAGCGCGGTCCTCGCGGCGCCGGCGTTCAGGCCAACCTGGGGTGCCAGCTCCGCGCAGGTGCGGGACACCCGTTCGGGCGGGAAGTCGGCCAGCGATCCGTGCCGCTCAGCGACCAGGGCGAGGAACCGCGCGGTCTTCGACTCGGCGCGGCGGCCGGCCGGACCGCGCCTGCCGCGGATCGCCTTCCGGTGCGGCGCCGGCGCCACGGCGGGCGCCCGTGTCTCGGGCAGCGGGGTCTTGAGCAGCAGCCAGCGGCGCAGCCCGGCGGCGGTAGCCGGCGGGGCGAGGATCAGCCGCAGCGCGTAGAGGACAACGGCGGCGGCAGCCAGCCACGGCGACTGCTCGTCCTCGCCGAGCACGTGCCGGCGGGCCACCGACACGACGCGGTCGGCGACCACGGCGAGGAACACCGGCGGCATCACGTAGGCCAGCACCGACTTCGGCGAGGCGTCGTTGGCGGCGGCGAAGTTCATCACCGAGCTGGCCGCCGCGCAGGCCATGATCAGGACGCGCTCGGCCCGGGCCGGCTTGCCCGCCCTGGCCAGGCCGAGCCCCAGCAGCGAAAAGATCGCCATCCCGACATCCAGCGCCAGGGCCTCCACCCAGCTCGCGGCGCTCTGGTGCTTGGCGTGGAACACGTACCGGTACTGCGCATCGAGGCTGACCGCGAACAAGCCGACGGCGAGGAGGAACAGCAGACCGGTGGCGGCGGCGATCAGGACGCCGCCGGGACTGCGCCCGGGTCCGCCTGTCCCGGCCCGGGCTGGGATGCGGCCGCCCGAGTCGTGCACCGGGCGAAGCGCCGGGCCTGTGCCCTGCCTTTCCGGCTCGCGGGAAGCCGCAGCCGTTACGGTGTGAATCACGGGACGGACTCCGTTCGTCTGCGAGGCCGCCGGCCGGTGTCTCTTCCGCCAAGTCGTGGCACCGGCCGGCGGCCGCCTGGTAATGGGCCATGGTCTTGCTATTCGCGCAGCCGGAACGGCCACCTAGCAGCCGGGCGGGCGCGGTGATCAGCGCGGGTGCGCTTCATTGGCCGTTCCTCCACCAGCCGGGCAGCTTGCGGCCGCCCGCGCCGCGGTTGATGACCTCGATTGCAGCGGCGGCCACGCACTGCGCGGTGGCGCTGCCGGTGGACTGGCGCAGCTGCCCGGCCCGGCTGGTCAGCCCGGACACGCCGCCATGCGCCGATGACAGCCGCTCGATCGCGCGGTGCTCGCTGAGGTCACCGTCGTAGCGCTGGCACAGCAAGGCGATCCCGTCGATCACCGGGCCGTCCAGCCCGGCTTCCCCGTAGGCGTCGCGGATGATCCGAAGCGCCCGGGACAGCACCGCCGGGCCGCCCCGGGCGTAGACGCGGCGCAGCGTGGCGACCGCGGAGATCCCACCGCTGCCCCGGGCAATCCGCAGCCCCAGCGCCCGGACGATCCGGTCGACGTCGGCTTCGGCCTCGCGGCCCGCCTGGATGGAGACCTTGAACTTCGCGAACGCGCGCACGGGCAGGGTGTCGTTGAGCGTGAGGAAAACCTCGGCCTCGGCCGCCTCGGACAGACCCTGATAGCACCAGCACTGGACCTGCTGGCCCTCCCAGCCGCCGAGCCACTGCTTCAGCGCGGCAATCCTGTGCTGCCCGTCGATCAGGTAGAACCAGCCGCCCCGGTGGCTGACCGTCGGGGCGCCCATCTGCTCCAGGTCGAACGCCGCGGCCAGCGCGCTGACCCGGGCCTGGTTGAGGTCACGCTGGGCGAGCGGGTTGACCCGCATCTGGGTGAGCGGCACCCACCGCAGCCGCGCGGCCCGCTCGACCCTGCCCTCGGCCTTGCCGGTGAGGGTCACCGGATCGTCTCCTTCATCTGGCGGAGGAACGTGCTGAGCTGGCGGATCGAGCGGGCCATCGAGGCGGCCCATTCGGTGGCCCCGGCCGGGTCGAGGTCGGCCACGTCGGCCAGCTCTACGCTCATCACCAGGCCTTCGAGGGCGTGGACCGTCTGCCGCACGATCCGGTTGGAGTCGTGTCGCCGTGCCCGGCCGAGCACGGCGTCGGCCCGGATGTCGATGCGGTGTTCGCGGGCGATCTGGCGCACCCGCTCATCACCGATGCCGAGCCGCTCGCCGATCTGCCGCGACGACATGCCGCTTCCGGCGAACTCGCCGATCAGCTCGCGGCGGCGCCCGGCGGCCTCCGCCGACCTGTCCGCCGGGTCCGGGACCCGCCGGCCCGATCCGGGCGGGGCGCCGTCCCGCTGGCGGATCTTGCGCACGACGTTGGCCCGGGACAGGTTTCCCTCGGCCTTCGCCTCGCCGACGGCGTCCTCAAAATCGGTGTCGGAGACCCTGTCGGTCATCGCGTAGGCATCGGCCCGCTCGTCGCCGTGCCGGAAGAACGAGCCCGGAGAACCCAGATGGTCGCCACGCCGATCACCCGGATTTCCGCCGTGCACGCCGGGCGCGCCGCGGCTGCCGCAGTCACCCCGCCTGGCGATCTCCCCGTTCTGCTGGCCGCGTCGGATCGCCAGCCCGATCCCCCGCTCGGCCCGGCGGACGATCTCCGCGGCGGCGAGCTGGGCGTCCTTGCCGAGCTGCTTCTGCGCGGTGTACACGCGCACCGCCTCGGCCTGGGACCTGATCTCGGCGATCTGCTCGATCCCGCCGTGTTCCAGCGCCTCCTGCAGCCACGCCTTCGCCCTCTCGCACGCCTGCACCACGAACCCTGCCGGGTCCGCGGAACGCTCGATCACGCCCGGGTTGGCGGCCAGCGCCAGGTCGGCCGCCATCACCGCGCGCTCCCCGCTCTGCGGGGCGTCTGGCCAAGGCCGGCGGCAAGGACCGGGCCGACGATCCGGTTGAGTTCGGCCACCACCACGGCCACGGCTTGCTGCCCGGCGCTCAGCAGTGCAGTGGGAGTGGCGGGAGGCTCCGGCAGCGCGGCCGACGGCACGGTGAACTGCGAACTGAGCCTGACCAGCAGGTACGGCCGTGCTGCGAGATCCGCCGCACTGGGCTCGTGGTAGCTGACGGTGTCGCCGCTGGCATATTCGGTCGGCCAGTCCTGCCAGTACGCATCCCTATCGCCAAGTCTCACCGCCCTGGTCAGCGCCGTCTTGGTCTCCGCCGGCCAGGGAGAAACGAGATTCACGCCGGCGACCAGGCTCCCGTCCCAGCCGCTGCGGTCCAAACGCGCGCCCAGCACCCGCGGGTGGTACCGGACATA
>Ga0207646_10005464_pt1 | contig 13356 bp, 17 predicted proteins | sample KBSK5502metaG_FD_184343 | JGI IMG/M metagenome (GOLD analysis project Ga0207646, IMG submission 184343) | Corn, switchgrass and miscanthus rhizosphere microbial communities from Kellogg Biological Station, Michigan, USA - KBS K5-50-2 metaG... | ecosystem: Host-associated > Plants > Roots >... | reverse complement strand
GGTCTGACGAATACACTGGCAATCGCCACTCAATCCGAAGAACAAAACGCGCCACCTGGGGACAACAAGCGATCAAGCGGCTGGGAGACCCTCGGGACGTTACAGGCGCAGTTTTGTTTTTAACAAGTGATGATGCGGCGTTTATCACTGGCCAGGCAATTGTCGTCGACGGCGGTCAGTATCGCATCGGTTGAGGAAAGAGAGAAAGGTGTTAGACCACATTATTCTCACAGTCAGTGATTTCGAACGTTCAGTCGCGTTTTACGCCAAGGCCCTGAAGCCACTTGGGATCACGAACGTTTTAGATTACGAAGGCCAAGACGGACACCCCGATTTGAAGGGTTTGCAAACTCTTCCGGCGAATGATAGATCAGCAGAGCAAATTGCAACAGTTTTCTCCCTTGGCGCAACTCTCGGCGGCCTTTACCGGCCGCCTATCCGTATGACGGGCGAGAATTGCTCCATTCGACAGATTCTGCTTGAAATCCGTCATTTGCTCGACATCGCCGGAGTGTCTTCGCCGATCTTTGCCGAGTACAGGATGTACTTAAATGGGTCCCAGTTCTGATTCTTCTCCATCAGCTTCTCATAGACAAGATGCTCCGCCTTGGCAATGGACTCGGTGCGGCCGAAACGGGCAGTCGACCATTCCAGAAGCGAGGCAGCAAGTTCATATTTGCCGTCGGCGGCAATCTGGTAGGCCGCGTTCACAAGCTGTTTCTCGGACTGGCCCAGGTAGTTGACCAGGAGTTCTCCATAATCAGAACCGCCAAGGTGGTCCAGGCCCTCCAGATCGGCCTGCCAATAGCCGACATTTTGCCGAAAGAGACGGTCAATCACATGTTCCCTCATGATCAGATAAGGCAGGAACACGTCGGGACGTCCGTTGAGAAGGCCAGGCGGAATAAGATTTGCCTGATGTATCGCCGGGCGAGGATCGCCCTGAGCGATCATGCTTAACACCTTGTCACGCAGCCACGCGAGTTCCACCTTCAACTGGCCCAGCATCTCCGGCGAAGAGAAATTCCGTGTCAGCGGTTCATGACCGTGCAGCAGATACCGGGGATGTTTCTGAACGACGACGTCAATCGCATCGAGCAGGCCCTGCAAGTCGCCCTCGCCGGCCACGAATGGCGCCCCTATATACGGCATGATGAAATCGCCGACGAAGAGCACGCCCAGATCGGGCAGATGGACGAACATGGCGTCATGGGTCTCGCCGCCATGGACCGGGATCAGTTCGATCCGCGTCCCGCCGATCTTCATCTCGGTCCTGCGGTCGATGGTTGCATCCGGCTTGAAATTCCGAACATCATCGCGATTGAAACGCTCACCGAAAAAATGCTTTGCGAACGGGGCCGGCGCGTTCAGCTCCCCGGATATTTCCTCCTGATAGTTGCTTCTTGCGTAGAAGCGTGGCGCCGGATCGAGCCCGCGAAAATAACGTTGCCCTCCGATGTGATCCCAATGGGAGTGTGTAATGAAGATGGTGGTCAACTCCGGCAGATTGGGCGCATAGGCGCGTAGTGCTTCGTATGCAGTTTGTGCAGAATCCGCTCGTGTTCCGGCGTCTATGGCGATCAACTGTCTCCGGTCGTCAGAGACCACGAAATAGTATTCGGTGAACTCGAAGCCGGAGAGCGCATAAACCCTCTCGGGTACAATTTCGGCAATGCGGCGTGGGGAAAACGCGTGACCGGATAACGTGTCTTCTGAAAACGGCGTGGTGAGTACAACCGGCTTGTCGAAACTCTTGTAGCCGCTTCGCCCCAGATACTCCTGGGCCCTGACCCGGTCGCCATCTGCGAGAGCAAGTTTTGCCAAACGAAAGTCGACTTCCCTCAGCCAGCCAACGTCTGGGGCCTTGGCGATGTTCGCCTCGCACCACTTCAAGTCGTCGAGTGCGGTCTGCTTCTGATAAAAGAAACCGGGCAGCTCGGAGCGAACAACGCCGGAAATCCAATTCACGACAAAAATCTGGTCGCCGGACAGCTTCTTCGCCTGGTCCAGCATGGAGATCGTGCTTTTGACATAGCCAATACGGCCGAGCAAAGAAACGGAATAAGCGTGCTGGGCGCGCAGCAAACCAATAGCGCTCAGATACAGCGCCTTTTGCGGATCGGTAAGACGAGGCGCGAATTCATTGAGTCTGGCAGACAGGAACTCCGCGCCTTCACCCTGCTGGTTGGCATTGGCGAATTCACCCATGAGAAGAAAGAGCAATTGTGGATCTTGTGGAGGCGCCACGCTATTTACCGCCTTCAGGTATTCGAGTTCCGGACGGGAAGATCCACGTCGATATTCCCTGCCATCGTGGTTTAAGAGCTTGTCGGCCCCCGCCCAAGACAGAATGCCCGCAACCATTGTTAGTGCCACGAGGAGTAACCGTGATGTCATGATCGTTTCCTTTCTGAACACCCCCGATGACCTTGGCATCGACAGATGTATATACATCTATTGTGGATAAAAAATCACGCCTCTGCCGCAGCCGCCGTTACTTCGAAAATCGTTGACCGCATGTGCTTCCAGTTCCTCTCGCCGAGCGTTTTCTTTAAACGGCGCTCTGCCTCCTGCCAATGCGGTTGGGCCATTACGAGCTGCCGCTTCCCGGCTTCTGTTAAACGAAGAACACGTTCACGACGGTCTCTCCCGCGTTTAATACTGATCCACCCCTGCCTGCGCAACAGAGCCAAAGTACGTGTGAGCGTAGTGCTGTCCATGGCAAAGCCAGCACTTAAAGTCTTCTGATTCGCCTCTCCAAGAGCCGCAAGAGCCGTCAGCAGACCGAACTGAGTGACTTCGATGTCAGCGTTGCGGAGTTCCTGGTCGTAGATCCGGGTGACGAGTCGCGTAAGCCGGCGGAGACTCTGACAAGCGCACGGAAGAGGAAAGAGCCCCACACCGGCTTCGGCATTTTGATTTCTCAAATCCATATTTATATGTATATACATCTTTTTGCCGCTGTGTCAACTGGTTGTGTCGGGCCTGTCGAAAGAGTCCGGCAGCCGGAGCTTTGCTGCAGCGGCTAAATCGAAGTGAAAGCCGCATGATCTCGCCCGTTATTGTGGTGCTGTTTTACAAACACGGTTGCGCGATCAAAGTAGCGTGCAATCAATACTCCGCAAACGCGTCATCGGGATAACAGTACAGCCAACGCTCGCCGGGTTCGGCCGATGCTATGACAGGGTGTTTACTCGCGTGAGCATGTTGCGTGGCATGTTTGTTCGGAGAGTTATCGCAGCAGCGCGTTCCCCCGCATTCCTGACACGTGCGTAAATGGACCCACTCGCCACCCATCTTGACGCATTCTTCGCATTCGCAACGCTTCGGCCCTTTGACAACCGTGACGGCACGGATGTGAGAACAGGTATCTTCAGGCATTGTCGTTCAATGGACGAAAAAGTTTCTTAGCTCCGTTTTCACTTCTGCCGGCCGTTGCTCCATTAGCCAATGTCCCGTATCTTTTAATGTAATTGAAATAACATTGCTGCCTACCATTTTCGCCTGAACTTCCAGCGCCCCGCCCATCGCCTTGTCGCCTTCGATGGTCAAAACCGGCATTGGAAGTTTTGCAACGGCAAATCTTCGATTATCTTCTGCGTCCTGAGTGTCAAAAGTCTTGAACATCTCAAACGCGGCCCGCATTGCGCCTGGTTGCGCGTAGGCCCTGGCATAAATTCGCCGATCGGCTTCAGGGAAGGTTTCCGGATGTGGCGAAAGCGTTTGCCAGAAGTGTTCCAGGAATAGACGTTCGCGTCCCCTGACCAACTCCGGCGCAACAGGACTGAAGACGAAATGAAAATGCCAGAGAGCCGGGGTGGTAAAGATCTTTTGCCAAATATCGCCGATACCCGGAATCGGCGCTTCGAGTAAAGCGAGCTTTTCGACTTCGTTCGTATACTGAGCGGCATAGGCATACGCCACCATCAAGCCGATGTCATGACCCGCGAGATCGATCTTTTGAATACCAAGGCTTTTCACAAGTTCGTGCACATCACCGGCTATCGTCTTCTTGTCGTAGCCCGCCGCCGGACGCGAAGATTCGCCGAGGCCGCGCATATCCGGCGCGATGATTGTGTAATCCTTTCCGAACTCGTCGAAAAGCGGAATCCACATGTGAGAGGTGTCGCCGAAGCCGTGAATCAGTACGAGCGCCTTCTTCCCGGTTCCTGCCTTCAGGTAGTGAATTGTGACGGCGCCCAAGTTCGCAGCATGCGATTCATACTTGCTGCTTTGAGCCAGTACCGGCACGACGAAACTGAGAAGGACAATGACGACCAGTTTCTTCATTTTCCCTCGCTCTTGCCGACGTATGTCGTTCCTGTCGGCCCATAACCTGTTATCTGGACCATGACCGCCGTATTGCCTGTGCGGGCGAAATGGGCCACGCTTGGCGGCTCCATGTAAAAGCTGCCGGGAACGAGCGCTTTAAGTTTCTTTTCATCGAAGGCAGTTCCATACCCAATCTGCCAGGTTCCGGAAACCACCGTCGCAACCCGATCATCCGGATGGGTATGGGCTTCAATCCTAGTATTGGCGGGAATCGTCAATTGGATCGTGTATAAACCGGGCTTGTTCGGATCGCCTTTCAATAACCGGGTCTGGATTCCGCCCACTCCCGAAGTTCCCGCCCCGGCGCCGGTTGGCGAGATGGAATCGATTTCTGACGGAGTCAGACGTTGCCCCGGATTAGGGGTCTGCGCTCCACCGACAGCAAGCAAAAGTAGTGGCACAAAAACGATCGCTGATAGTTTGAACCGGTTCATTGAGCCCTCTCTTTGGTTTCGATAACGGCCGAAAGGTGCGTATCGACCCAGTTGTCAATGTCGGCCATCACCTGTTCTTTGCCGACGTCGTTGAGAAGATCGTGAAAATGTCCTTCGTAGAGCTTTAACGTTTTGTCTTTGGAGCCAGCCATATCGAAAAAGTGTTGGCTTCCGCTCGGCTTGGTAGCCTTGTCCGCTGTGCCATGGAGGATGAGCACGGGCAGAGTGATGAGGGAAAATTCCTTTTTAAGGCGTTCGTCGGCGCGAACCATTTCCGCCAGCGTCTTTGTAGGTTGTGTCTCGTGCGCGATGAGCGGATCGTTGTTCATGAACTCTACAACCTTGGGATCGCGAGAGAACAATTCATTCTTGAGGTGAAGGATGTGGGCGTGTGGGGCGAGGTGGCTAATGCCCTTGAAAACTGCCAGGGCAAAATCGGGCGCTGGAATCTCGTGGGCAAAGCTCTCGCAGATCAGACCGCTGAGTTCCCCTGTGTGTTCGAGCGTATAGATGCAAGCCACGACGCCGCCCGCGCTGTGACCAAGCAGGAATATCGGCAGGCCGGGCTCACGTTCTTTCGCAAGCGACACGACGGCCCCAACGTCGCCGACATAGTCCGCAAACTTCTCCACGTAGAAACGCTCACCGTCCGAATGTCCGCGTCCGCGCAAATCCAATGCGTAAACAGCGACGCCGCGATCCGCGAGTTGCTCTGCGACCCGTGCATAGTAACCGCTATGGGCGTTGAAGCCGGGGACCACTGTGATTACGCCGCGGACCTTTCCCGTTGGACGCCAGAATCGGACGAAGAGTCTGAGACCGTCTACCGTTTCCACTCTGGTGTCGCTTGTACTGATTGATGCTTTCGCCATTGCCCTTTCCTTTCTATAAACGGGGCTACAATTTGATGAAGTCCAGCAAATCGGTGTTGATCTGGTCCTTATGTGTGGAGCACATGCCGTGCGGCAGGCCCGGATAGACTCTGAGCGTTGAACCTTTCACGATCTTGGAAGCCAACAACGCCGACGCGCCGATCGGCACGATTTGATCGTCGTCACCATGCATGATGAGCGTGGGCACATCGAATTGTTTGAGATCTTCCGTCAAGTCTGTTTCGGAAAATGCCTTGATGCAAAAGTAGGCCGCGGGGAAGCCCGCCATCATCCCTTGCAGCCAGAACGAATCGCGGATACCCTCTGAAACCCTTGTGCCCGTTCTATTGAAACCATAGAAGGGCATCGTGAGATCTTTGAAGAACTGCGAACGATCGGCAATGACGCCGGCTCGAATCTGATCAAACGCTTCGATCGGCAGGCCGCCGGGATTGGCAGCAGTTTTCAGCATCAGCGGAGGAACAGCACCGATCAGCACCGCTTTTGCAACTCGCTTTGTGCCGTGCCTTCCGATGTAACGAGCGACTTCGCCGCCACCGGTCGAGTGGCCGACATGGATCGCATCTCTCAAGTCCAATGTCTCAACCAGCGCCGCGAGATCGTCCGCGTAAGTATCCATGTCATTCCCGTTCCAAGGTTGGCTCGATCGTCCATGACCGCGACGGTCATGCGCAATGCATCGGTATCCCCGTGAGGCCAGGAAGAACATTTGATCCTCGAACGCATCCGCGCTCAATGGCCAGCCGTGGCTGAACACAATCGGCTGGCCGCTACCCCAGTCCATGTAATAAAGGTTGATGTCGCCTGAATTTTCTCTGCCCACGGTGACGTATGGCATTGGGATGTTGTCCTTTTGTGCGAACAAGCGCTGCCAGACAGCATGCGTGTTTGCAGGCGGCGCGCGCTATTGACCAGTTGGATGATTTTCGGGTGGCGCTAACGAACTAATGGTGTCTCGTCCTTTTGAACGAGGAAAGGGATTAGAGTTTTACAAGTCCTTGCCGGCTGGCCGTAGCAATCGCTTCCGTGCGGCTGACGACGTTCAGCTTGGTGAAGATGCTCCGGAGGTGTGATTTCACTGTTGACTCGGTGATGTAGAGCGTCGTACCGATCTCCTTATTGCTCTTTCCGCGAGCCAATAGCGTGAGGACTTCCAATTCGCGGCCGGTTACAGATTCAGCACTGATACCTGCTGTCAGTTTCGTTACAAGCGAGGCGGGTATCACAGTCTCTCCGGAATGGACTTTGCGAATGCAACTAAGCAATTCCTCGCGTGGCGCGTCCTTCAGCAAGTACCCTTTTGCTCCGGCCTTGATCGCCTTGGAAAGATCCGCATCCGTATCAAACGTCGTCAAGACGATTAGACGGGCCGAAAATTCGCGTTGCCGTATCTCCTGAATTGCGCCGACACCATCCAGCAGAGGCATCCGCAAATCAAGTAAGGTCACATCGGGACGATGTTTCATCCACAAGTCGACCGCTTCGCGGCCGTTGGATGCCGTAGCCAATACTTGCATGTCCGATTGCCGACCAACGATCGCAGCGAGACCTTCGAGCACCGTGACGTGATCGTCGGCGACGATGAGCCGTATTTTGTCCGTTCGCGATCTTGATCTCTGCCCGCCGGAAGAGGCTCGCATAATTGCACTGATTATCGACCCTTCGCGAGTGGCACGATAATCAAAACTGCCGTGCCCTTATCGATCGAACTCTCAATGGTGATTCGTCCACCCATGCTTTCGACACGCTCTTCAATCCCGATGAGGCCAAATCCGTCAGGCTTGATTCCTGGATCAAAGCCCCGTCCATTGTCGCGTAATTCCAAGTGAACCTCATCCGGTCCAAACAACAACTCGCCGTGGAATTCAGTCGCGAGCGCGTGCCGAAGCGTATTTGTCAGCACTTCCTGGCCGATATGCAGAAAGTTTTCTTGCCACTCCGCTGGCAGCGGACGCGCGGCACCTTTTAATGAGAATGTTGCCCGCAATGTCGTACCCGCCGTCATTTTCCGAAGTAGATTATCGAGTGCCTCAGACAGGCCTTTGTCCTCCAATGCCAATGGTCGAAGTGCCCGCACGGAACGCCGGGCCTCCTTCAAGCTTTCCCTTGCCAGGTCTGCAGCGCGGCCAAGGTGCTCGTCGGCTTCGTTCGCCAATCCTTTGGATGTTGCATCGGCGGCGGCCTCCAATTGCACGATAACCCCCGTGAATCCCTGTGCAAGCGTGTCGTGAATATCGCGCGCCATGCGGTTGCGCTCCGCGATAACCGCAGCCTCGCGGCTTTCGGCTGAAAGCCGAGTCAAGTGCATCGCAAGCGTCGCCTGATTTGCCAGCGCCTGGGCGAGCTCGATTTCCTCAGTCCGAAACAAACGTTTTTGCGTGAAGCGGAGACCAATTGCGCCTTCAAGCCGACCGGCAATCAACATGGGAACCAGGAGAACGGTAACGATCCCGAGAGGCAGCAAACGGTCTCGCAGTGCAAACGGAGGTACCGTGCGAATGTCCTCGATCACGCTGAGTTTGCCTGTGCGAAAGACCTCAGGCCATGGCCAAAAATCCTCCATCGGTAGCCAAAGATCCATTCCAGCAAATCTGGGGTCCGTTTTTGTAACGACCCGTCCATCCTCGAAAGCGAATTCGAAACCGATCATACCGGTCGGCTCGTCCCGTCGCCACACACTGCTGCTGTGCGCCCCGAATTGCTCGGTTATGGTGCGCAGCATATGCCCTAACAGCCGGTCGGGAGCCGATTCTTTCGCCAGGGCATCCAAGGTGCTCTTGAGTACTGCAACCTGGCCGCGTGCGAAATTTTCCGAGGCGACCAGTGCTTCGGCTGCTTCTTTTCGCTCAGTGATATCGGTACCTGTGGCGTACCAATGAACGACTCGTCCCTGTTCGTCGCGTTGTGGGTTGTACTTCATTAGAAACCAACGATACTGACCATCCTTCCGCAGAGATCGCAGTTCCAATTCAAAGGGGGCGCCTTTTGCGAGCGCCAGCGTCCGTTCATCTGCCAATCGTTCCCAATCTTCCGGATGCAACATTCGCGTCCGGAAGTTGGGCGCTTGAACGTCATCTGAGGTGAGGCCGGTATAGTCGAGCACTTGCTGATTCAATTGCTTTAGCGTCCCATCAGGTTCCAGAACAATGATGTACTGAGGGATCGTATCGATTATCAGTCGCAACTCCACCTTGTCTCGTCGAAGACTCGTCTCCATTTGCTTGCGATCTTCGATGTCTGTATTTAAGCCGTACCACTTGATCAAATTATTCTGCTCATCTCGTACGGGGACTGCGCGAACCAGAAACCATCGGTACTCTCCGTCAAAACGTCGCAGGCGCGCCTCGACTTCAGCAGGTTCCTCAGAAGCGAGGTGGCAGCGCCACGTGTTCATTAGATTTTCCAGATCGTCGGGATGGACTATGACTTTCCAGTGCGAGGCTGTCGCCGGTTCCAGTGAGATCCCGGTGTAATCGAGCCACTGCTTGTTAAGGAATTCGCCTGAACCGTCCGGCAGACAGCTCCACGCGAGCGCCGGAATGTCGTCGATCATTTGGCGGAATTGGTTTTCAGAGTCATTCATTTCTCAACCATACCGCTACCGGCCTGAGGCAGCATCAAGTTATGAATCACTCCCGGGGCGAATCTGCATTTCACGGCTGTGCGGCTGTCTCCAAAGATCGCCTGGCGGAAGGCAATTGAGTTGCCCTCAGGCTTGGCAGTTTAGAGTTCGAATTTCACGGCAGAACTTCCTAAGAGAGATTGCGAAAGCAAGTAATAATGAGGAAGAAGCAATATCCTGACCTAAGAGCGGATTTGCCAAACGTAGCCCATGCCGAATCACGTCGGAGATAATGCTGGAAGCGATGAAGGAGTTCCGCAGGCCGAAGATCCGAGCCTTGCTCGCATCGGAGCGTTTAGTGACGGGGTGTTCGCGTTCGCGATCACGTTGCTGGTTCTGTCTATCCGAATTCCACAGCCTACTGACGCCGATGCCAGCCATGGCCTAGTGGCCCTGCTTATCCAGCAATGGAGGAGTTATCTGGCGTTTGTCCTCAGCTTCATGTTTGTAGGGATGAACTGGGCGAACCACCGCGTGATGTTTGCTGCCTTTGCCCGTGCCAACCATACCCTGGTCTGGCTGAACCTCTTGTACCTGATGCTGGGAGTCGCATTCATGCCAGTCCCAACAGCCATCCTCGGTTTTTGGCTAGGCGACGCGAACAACCAGATCGCCGCCACAGTGTTCTACGGGGTGGCGGCCGCGATTGGTGGGCTGGCCTACAACCTGGTTTGGTGGTATGGGGCCTACGTCGCCAAGCTCACCTCTCCGAATCTTAGCGACAGTCAGCGGCGTGCGCACACCATTGCCTGGGCGCCAGCCCCGTTTGTTGCGCTGGCACTTACCTCCGTGGCATTCGTCAACCCGCCGTTAGCCGTAGCCGGTTTTGTGGCGATAGCCTTCGCGTATATCTTGCCGCTCCCGAAGCTGGTCGCGTTCAAGCAACAATGGCATCGCACACGGTCCCGCCAGCGCGGAGAGAAGCGACGATGAGCCGCCGCAAAAACATATGAGCGACGGCGGAAGGCGCACCGCCAATGTGCGGACTATTCTGGCCTCACTAACTATTTCAAGGCCATTCGAGCAGCGTTCGACGATCGTTCAATTCGGCGAGGCATCATCGTCGCTGAAGGCAACTACATTGCTTGCCAAACATGGATCGAGGGGAAAATTTATCCGTGAGTTCACACAATCACCGGCGGGTCCTCTGCCTCCGAACGGCCAACGCGTTGTCTGGGACCTACTGAACATCTTCCGGTTTGACGATCAGGGTCGCCTAGTCGAGGAGTGGGTACGGACCGATTACAGGAGTTTTCTCCGCCAGCTTGGCGCCCAAGGAAAGTAGTTGGCGCGACCAGCCGCTTTCGGCTCGATCACGATTATGACAGTGCGCGATTTTCCAGCCAGTCGACGTAGAGCTTGCGCTCCGCAAACAGCCACGCGTCCTCCTTTTTCGCGTTCATCTACCAGGACATAACCGCTGCGTAAGAGCCGCCTTCGCCTCCGACCCTCGAATCAGCCGGTAATAAGGTCAACGCCGCCTGTCTCGGATTCACCTCGATGAACCTCAATAACGTCGAAGGGACCCGCACGGTCGAGCAGGCTGCACGTGAGCCTGTGCGCCTCGTGCTCCTCGGGCCGGACGGTCCGACGGGCACGTTCTCAAACGAGGATGGTCCGCTGCCGTGGTGATGTAGTCTCGAATCGCCGCCATTTACACGCGTGTCAGTGTAATTTCCGGAGTCATACCTCTGTCAAAACCGCACACGAGGCAATGCCGTGGTCGTGTCGACATCTGTCGATAAGCTGAGTTCGCGCCACTGAGCCGCTTCAGCCGCGCGGGTTGCCTCGGCTTCAGCCGCAAAGCGAACGGCGTCACTGCCTATTAAGAGATGTGCGGGAAGACGATCACTGTCGGCCAGACGAAGGACAACCTGAGCTACCTTGATCGGATCGCTGATCTCCTGCCCCCAATACGACTTCAGCGCCTTCGCGACAGCACCCACGGATGGTTCATAGTCGGGAAAAAGCTCAGGCATGTCCTGGTTTGCCCGAACTCCCCAGTTCGTTCGCATACCGCCGGGTTCGAGAGCGCACACTTTAACGCCGAATGGAGCCAGTTCCTGGGCAAGGGATTCCGTGAATCCTCCCACCGCCCACTTCGCCGCATGGTACGGCGTGCTGCCGGGCCGGGTTAAGCGGCCTCCGACCGACGAGATCTGAAGGATGCAGCCGCTCTTTTGCATTCGCATGATCGGTACTGCCGCACGCGTCACGTTGACGACGCCATAAAAGTTGGTGTCAACTACCGCCTTGAACCTCTCCGAACTCAACTGCTCGAACGGTGCGATATCGCCGTAGCCGGCGTTATTGACGACGACATCGAGACGCCCGAACGCAGCTACCGCCGCCTGCACAGCCGCTTGAGCAGCGCTCTCATCCGTCACGTCGAGAGCAGCAGTCCGGACCTGATCACCATATTTCTGCACCAGATCGTCGAGGCGGCGGGGATCGCGGGCGGTTGCAACGAGTCGATCGCCAGCTGCAAGCACAGCTTCAGCGATGTTCCTGCCTAAACCGCTTGCGCTGCCGGTTACCAGCCATACTCTCGACATGAAACACCTCCAGTTCTTTTTTTGAATAACGTCGCGCTTGGCCGCTTCAAAGAACGGCCCCTCCGCTATTGTCCGAATAGTCGGTGTTGAAACGCTATATCTTTGCCTTCTTCGTATTCCGCGCGCAGCATGTCGAGCTTCATACCGATCCGCCGGTGAGCATCGCTGCCCAAAATGACCCAGTGTCGGAGCCGGCCAGAAGTCACGACTTGATAAATTACTGCGGCAGGCCCAGTACCATACCTCTCGCAGCGTGTTCGTCTTTACCGATTTCTCGCGCCTTATGGATTTCAGCTACTACGCGCGCATTGAAGAAATCGCGCCGCGCCCGGTCTTGTTCATAGTCGGAACTAAAGCCGCCACACTCTTCATGAGCAAGCGGGGATATGAAAAAGCGGCACAGCCAAAGGAGTGGTTTGAAATTCCGGGAGCGACACATCACCGTCTGTATGACATTGATGCGGATAAGGCGATCCCAAAGCTTGAAGAATTCTTTGGACGTCACCTGTAGAGTGCACTCATGAGCCAGCACGTGACTCTCTCTCCCAAGGAAGCCGCGGATCGTCTCGCGATTCGTGAACTCGTGGAGGAATACGCACACTGCGCCGATCGCCAAGATGCGAAAGGCCAGATGTCTCTCTTTACCGCAGACACTCACTTCGTTGTGTATATGGACGCCAAGAATCCGGCGCCCACACAGGAACTGCACTCGCGCGAGGCGCTCGCTCCAGTTTTCGCAGAGTTGAACAAGTATGCGGCGACCACACACTTCATTGGACAAAGCACGATCTTCACGCTGACCGCCGACCGAGGTACAGGGGAGACCTACTGTCTTGCGCATCATGTCACGATCGAGGGCGGAAAGCGGCGCTTGATGGTTGCCTCACTCCGTTACCTCGACACATTCGTAAAGATCGATGGCTCGTGGCTATTTGCGGAGCGCTTGCTCTAACGTCGACTGGCTGGAAGAGCGCGCACTGTGATGAAAAAAGCTCGCTGCTCCAGCCAGTCGACATTCTTACTTAGGTTTCTCTGCGCTCTCTGGGTTCACGCGCTCGGCGGCTTGAAAACCGATGCGGCTGTGACTGCCGTCACAGAATGGTTTGTTAGAAGAAGCGCCGCACCGGCACAGCGCGATTTTGGCTCGGCCCTCTGTTGAAACTTTCGAACCCCCGGTGTCATAAAGGTCGATGTCCCCTTCGACAAGATACGGTCCGTTTGGTGTCGCCCGAATGTTTACTTGTGCCATTGTTCCTCCTGATTGTGAATTGTCTTATGAACATCCCCGACTTCGAAGAGTGCTCTGTCACCACTGACGATTCTTGCCCCATCGAAACCGCACCTCATCCTCACTTGTATAGTCGGGATCGAGATAGATGTGGAGGCTCGATATTCGGCCGTCTCGAAACTTGAAAACATTGCAGAAACGTCCGCCGGGAGTTTTACCTCCGGCCCAGGCTTTACCAGACATTCTGCCCTCTGACGTGCCTTCAACGACGAGATAGTCGCCTGAAGGAATG
>Ga0207646_10005463_pt1 | contig 13360 bp, 12 predicted proteins | sample KBSK5502metaG_FD_184343 | JGI IMG/M metagenome (GOLD analysis project Ga0207646, IMG submission 184343) | Corn, switchgrass and miscanthus rhizosphere microbial communities from Kellogg Biological Station, Michigan, USA - KBS K5-50-2 metaG... | ecosystem: Host-associated > Plants > Roots >... | reverse complement strand
CGACCGCGGCTCGTGGGGCGAGTTTCCCGCGGAGAACTGGATCGTGCTGACGCGCGAGGACTGGTCGAAACTCCTACCAACCGGCCAGGTCAACCAGGGCCAGACGTGGGAGCTCGACCGAGATGTCAGCGCCAGGATCCTGACGTACTTTTATCCACAGACGGAAAACAACGACCCGAGGATCGACCGCATCGAGAAGCAGTGGCTAACCGCGAAGGCACTGACGATCAAAGACGGTGTGGTGACGGCCCGCGTCGATGGGTTCGTGAGGATGCAGCATGCCTTCTATCCCGGTCGGAAGGAAACTCAACCGCTGGCGGCCGAAGTCGTTGGCGTGCTGATGTTCGAGCCGGGGAAGCCGCCGTCGCTCCAGCTGACGACAACGAGAGCGATCCACGGACAGCGGCCGTTCAGGGTGGCTGTCCGGACGGTGCCGCAAGCGGCACGATAGGAAGGCCTTGCCGAATACTCGACCAGCGCCCACGGACTGGCGCGAGTCGGCGGTCTTGTCCGTCTGCACCGATCGGTAGCGCGTCCGGGCGTAGAAGACGCAAGCGTGATGTCTGGCGAGCGGCCTATCTCGAGCAGCCATATAGGATCAGCTGGATTGTGTATACGCCTAGACACGTTCCCCATCGGCTTGTCCGAAGAACCTCTCCATGACGCTGCTACGGCGCTTGATCCGGACCCTTGACCGTCCTGGCGGACGCACGATCCTCGCGACCCTCGCCACAAGCTACGCGCGAAAGAAGATCGGATGGGACGTCAGGATCTTGTACGACGCCGCGTGGCTCCACGGGCTCAACGGTGACTACGTCGTCGACTCCGATCGGTTCGACTACTACACTGCCACCATCCTCAGCTGGCGGAAGGCATACCTCGACATCTTCGCGGGCGCGCGAGACTACTGGTGCCACCTCTACTCGCCCCAGCCTGGCGACGTCATCGTAGATGTCGGAGCGGGAGTCGGTTGGGACACCATGGCGTTCTCGCGAGCGGTTGGAGAGAGAGGGCAAGTGCTTGCCGTCGAGGCCCATCCAACGACGTTCCGCTTGCTTCAAGCCCAGTGCAAATGGGCGCGCCTGGCAAATGTCCGCGCCTGCCAGGTGGCGGTCATGGACGGGCGCTGCGCGGTGTACATCGACGATTTTCTCGACCACGAGGGGAACAGCGTGAGTCCCGAAGCGGGTGCGGGCCGACGGCTCGGCAACGTGCCAGGAATCTCGATGGACGAACTGTGCGCTGCCGAGGGTATTGTCCGTATCGACTTACTGAAAATGAACATCGAGGGCGCCGAGCGTTTCGCGATCCATGGTATGAAGGAGACGATCCGGCACACTCGACATATCTGCATCGCCTGTCACGACTTCCGGAGCGACAAAGGCGGGTCCTTCTCGACGAAGGCTCTGGTGGTTGACTACCTGCGCGGACATGGATTCGAGATCACGGTCCGGGCCCAAGATCTGCGGCCGTATGTGCGCGATCATGTCCACGGCGTCCGCCGCCGATAGTCACTTCGGTCGGTTGAACTGCCTGCGAATGTGGCTTGCGTCTTCGGCCTGAAGCTTGCGCTGTCTCGGCGGGGACAGTCTGTTCAGCTAGCCCGTGGCCGCTGCCGCGAGCTTCTCAAGAGAGAAAGAGGTGTGGTGGTCCGTGAATGCTAGGGCTCATCGGCTGTCGATAGGCCTCGGCGTCATCCTGACCGTCGCTGCGTGCCTCCGTATCATTTCCTTTGTCGGCTATGGGTATCAAGGAGATGACGCAGTCTACGCGGACCTTGCATACCGGATTCTCGCCGGAGGGTTTGTCCGGGCACACGACGGGCCCGGCCTCATCTATCCCGTGCGGATTGGTATCGTGGCACCTGCCGCCGTCTCATTCAAGCTCTTCGGGGTGAGTGAACAAGCGCTCGGGGTGTATCCGCTGTTTGTCTCGTTGCTAGGCATTGTCGTCGCGTTTCTGGCGGGCCGGATGTTCTTCGGTCAGCGTGTTGGAGTCTACGCGGCGCTCCTTCAGGCGTTCTTGCCGGTCGACGTCCGTTATGGGACCCTCCTCTACCCGGATCCGTCGGCGGCCCTATGTTTGAACGTGGCGATTTTGCTCCTCTACCTGGGATCACGGGAGCCGCTCGCCAGCAGGAAGGCGGTACACGGAGGCCTCGCAGGTCTGTGCCTTGGCCTCTCATGGCTGTGCAAGGAAGCGGTCCTGTTCTCTCTTCCGTTCATCGCGGCGTATGTCCTGTGGTCTATCTACCGCGAGAAACGGAACACGATCTTGGCCGCGTCGCTCTCACTCGCCCTCGGGGCTGTGCTGGGGATGGAGTCGGCGACGTATACCTGGTACTTCTCCGATCCGCTCTTTCATTTCCACGCGATCGAGCGCCACAGCCACCATCCTTTGGCCACGCCATGGTTTTGGAGTCCTGAGGCATCCTGGTCACAGCTTGCGGCGCGACTCTTTCGGGATGGGCCACAGACTATTCTGCTCAGCACGCGATTCGGCCTCGTGACCGCGGTCGCCACGCTAGGCGTGTGCTATGCACTGTTCAAAGGGTGGCAGTCATTTGCATTCGTCGGCGCGTGGTTCATGTACCACGTCTTGGTGTTCAACTTTGGATCGCACAGCCTCCGGAACTACATGCCGCTACCGACATATGATCGATATCTGTGGCCACTCCTTCTCCCCGGGCTGCTGCTCACGGCCGCGTTCGTGGATGGGGTATTCCGAAATGGTAAAACAGTAGTCAGATGGAGGGAGGCTGACAATATATTTTGGGCCGGAACGCTCGCGGCGGTGCTGGCGGTCGGCTTCTTGCATGGCATCTACCGCAATTTTAAAGAGGAGAGCGTATTTCGGGTCGAGAAGGCACTCTCAAAGATGCTGAGTCCGGATTCAGTTGTCTACTCAGACCGCACGACGCTGTTGGGATTGAGGTTCTTCTGGGCGTATCCCGACCGCACGCGGTTGATTGAATTCGGCGGCATGCACTCGAGGGACATCTCCGGGACCGCGTATGTTCTGGTAAATCCGAAGAGAGCGGAGATATTGGCGCAGCAGGGCTGGGAGCCTCCGGAGTTCTTTTATCGGGAAGTGCCGAACGCATGGATCCAGAAGTGGGAGAGCCCACCGGCTCGTCTCTACTGGGTGCCGAAGTGACCACTCAGGCATTTTCACCACGTGAACGGTGACGCACCGGCAACACGCTTCGATACACCGCTGCAATTCCGGCGGCAAATCGCTGGGTAGTGAAACGCTGTTCGACGAGTTGGTGACCAGCGTGGGCGAGGCGCTGGCGTAACACCTCGTCGGACAACACATCGAGGATCTGCGATGCAAGGTGTGCCTCATCCTCATGACGGTGGAGTAGGCCGGTGTCGCGGTCGAATACAATCTCGGGAACGCCGCCCACCGCGGTGGCGATGACCGGCGTTTCCTGCGCCATTGCTTCAAGGATGACCAGAGGAAACCCCTCGAAGTGCGTCGAGAGCACGAACACGTCGAGCGCACTCAGGATCTGTGGAATGTCGTCACGAAAGCCGGTGAACACGAAGTGCGGCCTGATGCGATGCGCGTCGAGTAGGTTCGTCAACGCCTGATAGTGCTGGCGGGAATCGGGAGTTGTAGTGTGGTCGCCGACCACAAGAAAGCGAACGTCAGGCTGAATCTCAAGGACGCGGGCGGCGGCCTTGATCAATGTGGGATAGTCCTTCTGGGGAGCCAGGCGCCCGACCGTTCCGACGAGCTTGGTATGCCGCGGGATCGAGAGCTGGGCCCGAAGGCGATGTTGGGCAGCGTCGCGATCGATCGGAGTTGTCGTGATGCCGTCGTAGACCACCGAGCCACGAGGTGGGCTCACCCTCGAACCGAAGGTGTCCCAGGTGTGGCGTGATACGAAGATGAATCGATCCACGGCATAGAGGAGGGGCCTGTCGTGACGCGACAAGCCGGAATAGGAGCTGCGGACGTGGCAGACCACGGGTAGCCCAGCGAGCTTCGCCGCCGGGGCCGCACGGAGGCCAGCGATGAGATCGGAGCAATGGACCAATGCGGCTCGGTGGCGGCGAAATTGGGCCGCCAGATGGAGGGACGTCCTGAGGAACGGGCGAGGCCTTCGATAGCTCAAGTCGACGGATCGGTAGGTCGCGGTTGCAACGCCGGCATCGCGGAAGAAGGACTCGACGGGCGCGGCGTCGGTGGTGCAGAAGGCGACATGCTGAAAGTCGAGAGCGTTCAAAGCCTTGACGATGCGAAGGGTTGCTATTTCGGTGCCGCCTACAGTGGGCCATGGGAGGATGTGGGCGACTCGCTGGGAACGTGGAAGTGGGGAGATCGGGGAATCAGGCACGCGGCCCCTCGGGGGCGAGACTTTCGGAGGCGGAGGCTCCGGGCCTATTGGTCACGGGGCCGGCGATTCGCGGCAACGGGAAGCGGAGCTCCTGGCGTTGGGCTCGGAGAAAGCCGACGAAGGACCGAGGCCTGATTTCCGGCCGGGTAAGCGATGCCGACGACCGCGAAGTCCGGCGGCCTGCCCGGGGCGCAGTCGTTGGCCTCAGATCTGGCTGGCGCATGTCGTCGTGGGAGCTCCGGCGGAATTGCCTCGCCCCGCCCAGTAGTATAGGGGTGTCGACGCAACGGGCAAAATGCTGTGCCAGCACATCTGTACCCTCTGACTAGCCACGTCTTGTAGTATGGAAGGCGTATGCACAACCTCAGGCACCTGAACCGACTGTCGACGGGACTGAGCTACCTACTCCAGCGTGACCGGGTGTGGGGTCAGCCCGTCTTCTTCACGATCGAGACGATCAACTCGTGCAACTTTCGGTGCATATACTGCCCGCAGAGTGATCAGGAGAATCACTTCGTCAATGGGCGGGGCGTCATGTCGTTCGAGGATTTCAAGCGCATCATTGCCAACCTCCGGTCCTGCTTCGACGTGCGGATCGTCTCTCTGCATCGCGACGGGGAGCCGTTGCTGAACAAGCGTCTCGAGGGGTACATCAGCCATCTGACAGATCTGGGGGTCTATGTGACGTTGTCGTCGAATTGTTCGCTGGTCTCGGAGGAGCGGGCTCACCACTTGATCGAGGCGGGATTGCGGATGGTGGGAACTGACTTCTGCGCCGACGCGGCTCTCTATGAGCGGCTGCGGGTGAAAGGCGTCTGGAAAGAGACGCTCGATGGTATCCGGCGCTTGTTGCGGACCGGAGTGGAGCAGCGCGCCGACTTCCGCGTGGTCATCAAGGATATGGCGACCCACCGTGCGTCGCCTCGAGACGGGGAGGGCCTGATGGCGCGCACGCGGGGGTTGTTCGCGGAGTGGTCGGACCGCGTGACCGTGATGCCCGTGTACTTTCACAACGCGCTCGGCGAGAGCCTAGTGAATCTGAGCAAAGGGCCCGAGGCGCCAGAGCGAACGCTCTACACCCTGTGTCATCAACCCTGGGTGAATTTCACGATTGATTTTGCCGGCCGCGTGGTCGGATGCTGCCGCGACCTGCGGAGCGAATACATTCTCGGCAACCTTCTCGAGCAACCAGCCGACGAGATCTGGAACGGCGAGAGGATGGCAAATCTGCGGAGGGCCCTCACCGAGAAGCGACCGCAGGACATCGGCATCTGCAAGGCATGTGACGTCCCGTGGCAAGGGTCGTACTCCGGCCGGACCCCGTTGGAAAAGGTGCGAAACTTTTTCTTTGCCGGCGCCTGGCGACGATAGCGAGGTGTGAAGAGAATGCCGGTGGGGAAGTGACAATGCGCTGCCGCCTCCGTTTCGTCGCCGTTGCCCTTTTGCTCACGATCTCGAGCGATCTATCACTCGTGTCGCCGGCTCCGGCGCAGTCCCAGGCCCAGCCAGTGCTCCCGGCGCCGCCGCGTACCTTCCTTAACACTTCGTACACGCCGCCGGCGGGGCGCACGATCGCGGTCAGCGCCGGCGGCGACTTGCAGGCGGCGCTGAGAGCGGCGCAGTCCGGTGATGTCATCACCTTGGAGCCGGGCGCGGTCTTCCGGGCGAACTTCAGTCTTCCGAAAAAGGCGGGGTCCGGGTGGATCGTCGTGCGATCCGCGGCGCCGGACGAGAAGCTGCCAGCTCCGGGCACCCGCGTGACGCCGACCTTTGCCCCCGTGATGCCGAAGATCATGAGTCCGAACAGCGGCCCGGCCGTCCAGACGGAGCCCGGCGCGCATCACTATCGGCTCATTGGGATCGAGTTCAGCGCGGACCCAAGCGCGAAGGCCATCTACTCCATCGTCGCGTTTGGGGGGGACCAGGTATCAGACGCCGCCACGCCTTACGACCTGATCCTTGACCGCTGCTACGTGCATGGGCATCCGGCCCTAACGAGCTTTCGGGGCGTCCTGCTGAACAGCGGTTCGTCCGCCGTCATTGATTCACACATCTCCGAGATACACGCGGAGGGCTTCGACTCCCAGGCAGTGCTTGGCTACAACGGTCGTGGGCCTTTCAAGATCGTGAACAATTTTCTCGAGGGTGCTGGTGAGAACATCATGTTCGGCGGGGCTGATCCCAAGATCCGCGGGCTGGTGCCGTCAGACATCGAGATCCGGCGGAACCATCTCTTCAAGCCGCTGAGCTGGCGGCCGGGCGAGCGGGGCTTCGCCGGTGTGCACTGGACGGTCAAGAACCTGCTGGAGCTGAAGAACGCCCAGCGAGTGCTCGTCGAGGGCAACTTGCTCGAGAACATGTGGGGGGGGGCAGCCGTGGTTCTTACCCCGCGCAATCAAGAGGGTACGGCGCCGTGGTCGGTGGTCCAGGACGTGCTTTTCCGGAGCAACATCGTGAAGGACCCGGCCAGCGGCTTTTCGGTCCAGACCAGTGACGATCTGCGCCCGAGCCAGCCGACGAAGCGGATCGCGGTGGTGAACAACCTGTGGCTTGGCCTCACCACCACCTTTTTCGGGATGACGGGCGGGCCCGCGGGGACGCTCGAGGATCTGCTCGTCGACCACAACACCGCGATTCCGGGCGGCTATTCAACCTACTACGCAGAGGCGGCCACGCCGCCCGCGATCATCCGGTTCCGGTTGACCAACAATGTGATGGGCTTCGGCGCCTTTGGTGTTCCCAACGCGGACGAGACGTTCGCCAAGTGGCTACCTGGCGCGATCGTCGCCAGGAACGCACTCGTAAGCCTCGCCGACACCGGAGATCGGCTGGGAGCAACACGGAATGGAGGTTACCCGCCGGCCATGTATACCTCCTTCCCCAATGCGGAGGCAGCGGGGCTCAACGCGGATGGAACCCTGACGGCGAAGAGCCCGAACCGGCGGGCGGGGACCGACGGCAAGGATATCGGCGTCGACTTCGTGGAATTGCAGCGCGTCATGACGGGTCAGTTTCCGCCGAGGTGACTGCGTGGGGCTCATTCAGGGGAGCCGGTAAAGGGTGGTTGGGGGTCGATGTAAATCCCGTCGAGGAGGCCCGCGTGGCCCGAACCGCGCCATGACGAGGGACGATTTCAAGCGTGCCCTCAAGAGATTCATTCCGCAGTCGATCGTTACCGCAACACGGCCGGCGCGTCTATTCTTTCATCCGCAAAGACGATTTGACCGACGATTCAATGTCGATACCGGCGGGTTGGTGGAGCTTGCCGACCTTGGTATCAGCAACGATGACGCCGCGGGGTATGAGGCCACTACTCGTAGTGCGTTCATCCGAATCCTCAAGAGCGTCGGACTCCACTATGAGGACTTCACCTTCATGGATATGGGCTCCGGAAAGGGCGCTGTCCTGCTGTACGCGTCCGAATTTCCGTTCAGGCGGGTCGTAGGAGTTGAGTTCGCGTCTGCCCTTCATACTATTGCCGAGCGGAATATTGTCACCTACCGCAATAAGACCGTGAAGTGTAAGAACGTCACAAGTGTGTGCATGGACGCGGCCGCCTATCCTATCCCGCCGGAACCCACCGTGTTCTACTTTGGCAACCCGTTCAAGGGCGCAGTTCTAACGACCGTACGGGCGAATATAGAGGCTTCTCTCGTGCAACATCCAAGGGAGGTCATCATCATTTACCATCATCCCTTGAGCAGGCATGCACACTGGGATCACGCGGAGCTCCTCCAGGTGAGACGTCGGGAACGCGATCACTCCGTGTACACGAGTCGCGTTCAGACAACGTGACGCGTGAACTGGTATCGGCCACACCGTAGGACGAATGTACAAGGCTGACCGCGCCCTCCCACCGCGAATGCACATCGACAACGAGTCCGCGATTCGCCGAGTGTGTCTTGCTGATGATCTAGGCTCGATTCCCGCTGCCTGGAGGACGTGCAACCGGGATTTCAAGAATGATACGGTGCACTTTGGGGATCCCGAGTGGCTGACCGAATGCTTTTCGTCGGATAAGGCGAGCCTCCAGGCTTTTCTCTTCGAGCGACGCGGCGGAATTGTTGGTGTCGCTCCGTTCGTAACCGCAAAGATACCACTGACACTCGATGTTGGCGGCATCGTGTTAGGCGCGGTGCCCCTCCGACGACTTCGTCTGCTTGGCGGCTGCCCGAACCTCCCCGCAGAGCGTTCGGTGTACGACCAACTCTTTCGCGAGATCTCAAGTGCGCGGCAGCGCTATGACGCTATCTGGATGGAGTGCCTCCGAGTCGATTCGTTCCTGTGGAAGTACTTGCACGACAGCGCGATCGTGAGGGAGAACTTCTACCTGCATTGTGTGCGAGGACCGACCCCCCGCTACGTGGTGCGGCCGGTGGGCTCCTTTCATGAGTACATGCGGAAGTTTTCGGCGAGCGGTCGATGGCACCGGCTGAAGGAGCTGAAGAGGCTGAGAGCCACGGGCGCCGTAGAGTTGGTACGGTGTCTTCGGCCAGAAGAGGTCGATGCGTTCGTGGAGACCGCCGCGGCCATCTCACGCAAGACGTATCAGTTCAGGCGCCTCGGTCTGGGATTGCGTAATGTACCGTCCGTGAAGCGAAGGTTGCGGCTGGCGGCGGAACGAGGATGGTTGCGGTCGTATCTTCTGACATGTGGCGGGACCGCGTGCTGCTTCTTGCTCGGCTATCAGCACCATGGGAGGTTTTACTACGCAGAGATCGGCTACGATCCGGCGTGGAGTCAGTTCAGCGTCGGCCGGATCACGATCTTGCTCGCTCTGCAGGACCTGCTGGAGCGTGACACCCCGGAGACGATCGACTTTGGGGAGGGCGGGGGATACAAGGAGTACCTTGCCAATGAGAGTTACGTCGAGGTCGACGTCTTGTTGTTCCGACGTCGAGCATACCCGCTCTTGGCGGCAGGTTTGCGGCGGGCGTGTGACTTCTCCTCGCGAGGCGCACTGGTGCTCTTGGATGGGTTGGGGCTGAGGAAGCTTCTCAAGCGTTTCTTGCGGCGGGGGACGGCTCCTGGCTCCTGAGAGCGCAGACCGGGTAGTGTCCCAGACCCATAGTATCGACAGCCTGGATGAGCTTGAAGAAGCTCACAATCGGGGCCCCTTGAGCTCTTGGGAGGCCTTGATGCGGGCTGACCCGACGGCGACGTTCTTCCAAAGCCCGGGCTGGTGCATGGAGTGGTATCGCTGCTACGACGCGGTCTTTAAGCCGCTGGTGGTGGCAGTAACGAGCGGTGAGCTCTTGCTGGGCGTTGTGCCGCTGGCTGTCGAAAGGTCCACGCGGCGTCTTACGTTTGCCAGCGACGAAATGTCAGACTATCGAGATGTGGTGGCGGTGCCGGCGTACCGCGGGTTGGTTGTAGCCGAGTTGCTCCGCGTGTGCCGCCAAGGTAACTTCCCGCCACCGCTCCACCTTGGACCGATGCAGCCTGAATCGGACACGCTGGATATCGCGTTAAGGTTGTCCGGTTCGCTTACGGGCCCGCGGATGATCGTTCGTTCTCATCCTTCGTGGCGTTGGCGGTTCACGGATAGCGCAGCCGTGAAGGGCCTGACGGGCAAGAAGTCCGTGCGGCAGCCTCTGAGCCACTACCGGCGTCAGGGGCCGGTCGCCCTGGAACGTATCGAGACGAGCGAAGCCTGGGAAGCTATCAAGCAAGAGTTCTTCGACCAGCACTCGCTGCGGCAAATGTACACAAATCGGCCGGTCTCCTTCAGCGATGCTCGAAAGAAGGCTTTCTACAGCGCGCTGCTTCGAAAGCATTCGTCATCGATACATGTGACTGCACTTCGCGTCGGCGGGCGGATGCTCGCAATGCACTATGGATACACCTGGAAGGACGTGCTCTACTGGGGAGCACCAGCGTTTGACATCACTGAGGCGAAACATTCACCGGGCCAGGTGTTGCTGGCATTGGTCTTTCAAAGCGCTGCGGCGAACGGGATGCGCGGGGTAGATCTGACTCTTGGGATAGAGGAGTACAAGAAGCGGTTCAGCAATGAACACGTTGAGCTGCCGACCCTGGAAATCTATGCGCGAGCACGCGGATACTATTCCCGAAGGCTTCGCGACGAAGCGGTGTCGATCGCCAAGTCGGCAGTGGTCAAATGGCGAGGCCCGCAGGCGTGGGAGCGAGTCAAGGACATTTTCGGTTTAAGCGGGAGAGGACGTCACGGCCTCTGGGAGGTTGGGGCCAGCGCAGCGCGGCGCGCGAAGGATGCGCTGGCAACGGAAACCAAGAGATTGATCTTCGTTGCCATGCCCGATGATCTCAGGGAGGTAGTGCCCCGTCTGATGGCTGGCGAACGCTACGAATGGCGAAGCGACAGAATCACCGATCTACTCAAGTGGGACCATGACGATAGAAGGACAGCACGCAGGATTGCGATGACGGTGAAACGAGTGCCGGAGTCGTTGCGAAGTGGCCACATGCTGCATACGTTGTTGCTGAATGATCATTTGGTCGGGTGGGGGTGGTCCTACCTGCCTCGAGAGCCTGTAGCGCTTCGCGACACCAAGACGAGCTTTGAGGTCGAACCCAATTCGGTGTGGCTTTATGACTTTCATTTGCTACCGCCGAGCCGCGAGCACCCACTGCACCAGGCGGCGCTGTTGGCGCGGATCGTCAAGGAGCGACTTGGCAAAGGGGCGGCGCGAGCTTATATCGTATGTGCCCACACGGACGCGCTACTTCGTGGGGCCATCGAGCAAGCGGGATTCAGATTGGTAAGAATCGATAAGCTCACCCGAGTTCTGGGACGGGAAAGAGGGGTAATCAGGCCGTATCTTAGCTCTTGAGAATCTGTCGCCGAAGCAGGAAGCCGTAGACCCGCCCGAGTAGACGCGGGGCAACCCGCAAGCTGAGGAGAAGGAGTCGTAACTTGCTGCTTCGGTAGTAGCTGTTGGCGCGCTCGAGAGCCTGCGCCGCTTCATCGTAGTGTCCGGCGATCAGGTGACGCTTACCATCCTCTAGCTGCGCGAAAGCCTCCGATTCCGCGATCTTCTTGGCTACTAGCTCTCGCTGGTCGAGGGAGAGGTCCAGTGTGCGTGCCGTCTTTCGCAGTATGTCCGTCACGCTGTCGATCATCCGTGTCGTCTCAGTGGATAACGTGCCATCACTCTTACGATGCTGTGCGAGCACCCGCCGCTGATAGGTGATACGTCCTCCGCGATGTGCCAATCGCAGCCAGAGATCGAAATCCTCGGCGTGAAAGTATTGCTCGTCGAACAAACCAGCATCAACCAGTGCGAGCCGTCGAGCGACGACGCACGAAGTGATCACGTGGCACTCCCCTCGAACCAGACTGTCGAAGGTGACCGTGCCCCGAGATGGACTATTCTGCATAAAGCTTCGTCCAGCGAAAACCGGATCACCAAATAGCCAAGCATCGGCGTAGATCAAGTCTAGCCGAGTATCCTGTGTCAACACTCGCAGCTGCTCGGTAAGATACTCGGGGAGCCACTTGTCGTCGCTATCAAGAAATGCGACGTACTCGCCGTGCGCTGCCAAGATTCCCGTATTCCGGGCCCCGCCGGGGCCGCGATTGTCTTGCTTGATATAGACAAGCGAATGTCGATAGGGCGCCAGCGAGCGTTCGAGATCCACGGTATCAGGCGAGCCGTCGTTCACGACGATGACTTCATAGCTCGAGAACGTTTGTGCGAAGACGGAGCCGAGACTGTCCGTAATGTAGGGCGCGGCGTTGTAGGCTGGGATGACGACGCTGACAACGGGGGAAGTGCCGTCAGATCGATCTCGGCCTGATGGGTCGACACTCACAGCCGGTCAGTCGTTCCACAGCGATTCGTAGATGCGGAGGGTCTTGTCCACGGCGATTTCGACCGTGAAGTGTCGGTGCACGCGCTCCATGGCCTGCGCTCCCATGTGCCTTCGTCGATCACCATCTCCGGCTAGGTCTTCGATCGCGTCCGCAAAGGCCGTCGCGTCGAGCGGAGGGCAGAGTAGACCGGTGCGTTGATCCTCGACGACTTCCATGACCGAACCGCTGCGGCTACCGACGACCGGCACTCCGCACGCCATCGCTTCGGTGAGCACCAACCCGAACGCCTCACCTACCGAAGCCAAGAGGAAGATGTCCGAGGCCTGGAGGAGAGTCCTGGGCTCAGGAACGTTTCCCAGCCAGGACACGCGTCCGCCGACTCCAAGCCGCTCGCTGAGGGCCTTGAGCGCAGGGAGCATATCTCCGTCGCCGGCGACGAAGAGACGCACCCGGACATTCCGCTTTGCGAGTCGCTCGAGCGCCTCGATGAGCACGTGGAGATTCTTGAAAGGCCTCACGTAGGATACGGTTGAGAGAATCAGCTCGTCCGGGCCGAGAGAGAAGTCCTTTACCCAGGACTCTCGCGACCGCACGTCCGGTCGGAATCGTTCAGTGTCGACCCCGAGGTACCGTACGAGGATCTTGCCTTCGGCAAGCCCTCCCTTTATGAGCTGGTGCTTGACGAATTCGGAGATAGCAATAACTTTAGTCAGCGGACTCGTCATCGTCTTGGTGCGGAGCCGAAGGAGACCTCTTTTCCACGAGGTGGCGGTAAACTCGCCGCTATTCTGCATTTCGTAGATGACGTGGCGAATGCCGCTAAGTCGGGCGATCCACGGAAGCGCGCTAAAGTAGTCGAAGAAGACGATGTGGGCGGTTGTGATGGAAAACGCATTGACGAGCGCCCGTAGTTCCCGGTGGTAGTGGCGAGGCCCCTTCCCGTAGTTTATCGTCGTGATCTCAGCACCGCTGGCGTGAAGCCTTGCATGAATGTTCGGTTTTAGCGGCTGGGCGAACACGAGCACTGGACGCACTCCCTGACGGATAAGCGCCTGGCAAAGGCGAAAGTGCCGGTCCTCCTGGCTGCTCCAGGTTGGGGGGGCGGAATCGAGCAGGAACGCGATGCTTTCGCAGTTCACGACGGGCACCTATCGCGAATACCGTAGGCCGCCAGCACCCGTGCGACGTTCCTATGGAGGTCAAACTTGGCGTCCACTGTT
>Ga0207646_10005457_pt1 | contig 13366 bp, 7 predicted proteins | sample KBSK5502metaG_FD_184343 | JGI IMG/M metagenome (GOLD analysis project Ga0207646, IMG submission 184343) | Corn, switchgrass and miscanthus rhizosphere microbial communities from Kellogg Biological Station, Michigan, USA - KBS K5-50-2 metaG... | ecosystem: Host-associated > Plants > Roots >... | reverse complement strand
GTGCTACGAGTGCCGCGATCGGGCCGAGAACGGTCCGCTCCCGGTCGCGACCCGGCGAATGCGGGTCGTCGAGCTCCCCATCAACGCGTCAGAGGACCGCGTGGTCGGCACCATCGACCTCGAGGCGGCGTTGAAGGAGGGCTCGCGGCGCTTCGAGCCTGGCGTACTGGCGGAGGCCAACCGCAACATCCTCTACGTCGACGAGGTGAACCTGCTCGACGATCACATCGTCGACGTACTTCTCGACGCCGCCGCGATGGGCGTGAACACCGTCGAGCGGGAAGGCGTGTCGGTTTCGCATCCGGCGCGCTTCATCCTCGTCGGCACCATGAACCCCGAGGAGGGCGAGCTCCGGCCGCAGCTGCTCGACCGCTTCGGTCTGTGCGTCGATGTCGAGGGCATCCGCGACCTCGACCAGCGTGTCTCGATCGTCGAAAAGCGCGCGCGCTGGGAGAGCGACCCCAACGGCTTCTACCAGCAGCACGCGGAGTCCGAGCAGGACGTCCGCTCGCACATCTCCGAGGGCATCGCGACGTTTCCCGAGGTCGACCTGCCCCGCGAGATCCTCAGGCTCATCGCCCAGATCTCGATCGCGCTGGAGGTCGACGGCCACCGCTCCGACCTCGTATGCGCCAGGGCCGCGCAGGCGAAGGCCGCTTACGACAGCGATGACGAGGTGAAGGTCAACCACGTCAGCGACGTGGCCGAGATGGTGTTCGCCCATCGCGTGCACGCCGTGCCTTTCGGCAAGGGCGGGCCGAACCTCAGCGAAGTGATCGCAAGGATGATCGGCCAGTCCCCATGAATCCCTCTCCCGCTTGCGGGAGAGGGTCAGGGTGAGGGTCGTCGCCTGTTACGTTCCGGGGGTCCTGAGCGTCATGTCGAATATGCGAGGGCGCTGGCGCCTGATTTCCGCTGCCATGGCGGCATTTCTGCTCATCGGGTGCGGGTCGACCGCAGCTGGGATCCCTGGGCCGGTGCAGCACTTATCGATGAATCTGACCGGCTCGAGCATCAGCTTCGGCCTCACGCTGCTCGACCGCCTGCTCGCCGAGCAGGGCGCGGGCAACGTCTTCATCTCTCCGCTGAGCGCGACGATCGCCTTGAGCATGGCGGCCTCGGCCGCGCAAGGAGACACGCGGGCGGCGATGCTGCAGACGCTTGGCCTCGATCCGACGATTGACCCGAGCAGCGAGCTGCGCCAGACCATCCAGCGCTTGAACCAGAGCGACGCCAACGCCCAGGTCGAGCTCGCGCCGGCTGTGTGGGCGCAGGACGGGCTCCAGCTCAGCCCGGCCTACGTAGCGAAGCTTCGGGACGACTACCAGGCGGAGCTGGGAAACCTGAACTTCATGGATCCCAATGCGCCCGACGTGGTCAATCGCTGGGTCGATGCCAAGACGCATCACAAGATCACCAGGCTCGTCGACCAGTTCGATCCGAGCATCGTCGGCTATCTCGTGAACGCGACCTACTTCCATGCCCTGTGGGCGACCGAGTTCAAGCCGCTGTCGAGTCCCGTCGCGTTCCGCCAGTTCACCGGAAGCACGACTTCGCCGCCGATGATGCACCGCGACGAAAGCGTCATCGAGCTGCACACGTCCAACTACGTGGCCGAGCTGCTTCCCTACAAAGGCGGCCGCTTCAGCGCTGTCCTGATCCTTCCCGCAAACGTGCTCTCGCCTTCTGAGTTCTCAACGTTTCTCACACCCACCGTGTGGGCGCAGACCATGGGCGCTTTTCATGACGCGGCAGGCCCGACCCTCGCGGACAAGTGCAAAGGCGGCGCGATGGTGATCTGCGACGGCACTCTGCAGATGCCGAAGTTCAAGCTCGACTACCAGAAGGACCTGACCAGCACGCTGCATTCGATGGGCATGCCAATCCCCGCTGATCTGCCGGACTTCTGCGGCGGCTGCTACGTGAGCACCGTCGTCCAGGCAACGCGGCTCGAGGTCGATGAGAAGGGCACCACCGCCGCCGCCGCAACGGGCGTAGCGGTGGCGACAGCGCTGCGCATGCCGACGATCGTGGATCGCCCGTTTGCTTTCGCCCTGATCGATAACGCCACCGACGCGCCGCTCTTCCTCGGCGCGATCGGGAACCTCGCATAACGCGCTAGACGGGCGCCACCGCTGTCTAGACTGGGCCCCATCGTGGCCTCTCCAACTCCGCAGCGAGCCCTCGAGCCTCAGCGCGCCGCCGAGCTCCTCGGACGCCTCGAAGCGAACGTGCACGAGGTGATCGTCGGCAAGAAAGACGTGGTGCGCCTGGCCGCCGCGGGGCTCATCGCCGGCGGCCACGTGCTGCTTCAGGACATACCCGGCACCGGCAAGACGATGCTGGCGCGCGCCCTCGCGACGTCGGTCGGCGGCACCTTCCGGCGCATCCAGTGCACGCCTGACCTGCTGCCGTCCGACATCACCGGCTCGAGCGTTTTCAACCAGAAAGACCTGACGTTCGAGTTCGTGCCCGGGCCCATCTTCGCCAACGTTGTGCTTGCCGACGAGGTGAACCGAGCCACGCCGCGCACTCAGTCCGCGCTGCTCGAGGCGATGGGTGAGGGACAGGTGACGATCGACGGCGTCACGCGCCGGCTGGAGAAGCCGTTCTTTGTCGTCGCGACGCAGAACCCTGCCGAGTTTCACGGCACTTACCCGCTACCGGAATCGCAGCTCGACCGCTTCATCCTCGCCGCCGAGATGGGTCCGCCGACCGACGAAGCGGCGATGGAGGTGCTGGCGCGGCGCGAGCATGGCGATCCGATCGGTGACCTTCATGCGGTGCTGACGCTGCAGGAGATCACTGATCTCCAGGAGGCTGCGCTTCGGGTCGTGGCCGCGCCCGCGATCCGCGCGTACATCGTCGCGCTGCTCAACGCAATACGCGCGCGACCCGAGGTCCAGCTGCCGGCCAGCATGCGCGCGGGTCTCTACCTGCAGCGCGCCGCGCAAGCCTGGGCGCTGTTCGCCGGCCGCGACTTCGTGCTGCCCGACGACATCAAACGGCTCGTCGAGCCGGTGCTGGCCCACCGCCTCGGGATGCGCGGCCGAACCAAGGCGCGCGAGATGCTGACCGAGGTGCTCACCCAGGTGCCGCTGCCGCCGCTGCGCCAGCACTAGGAAGCACATCGACGAGACCAACACCCAGGTTCTACGGCGCGGTCGCGCTGGCGGTGATTCTCTTCTTCTACGCCGCCAACTCCGAGGTCGTCTGGCTGTACCTGCTTGCCTACTGGATCGCGGCACTGGTGGTCGCGTCCTTTGTCTACGCGGCATGGAACAGGGGCTTCTCGGTCGATGCGATCCTCGCGGGGATCCGCCGGGCGTCGGCGTTTGAGAATGAAGGGCTGGCCGAGGACGTGGCCCGGGACGAGCCGTTCGAGCTCGATCGTCTTCGCATCAAGATCGCAATCCGCAGTCCGCGTGGTACGCGAGGACCGGCGCGCACATACGGCAAGCTCGGCGTCGCGACGATGTCAATCGCCGCCGGCGTCGTGCGGAAGTCGGGCGGCCACATCGAGCAGCCGCTGCTGCAGCCATCGCGTCGCGGACCCGTGGAGATGAGCGACTGGTGGCTCGAAAGCGGGGACCCGCTTGGTCTGTTCAAGAGAACCAGGGGCGGCAAGGATGGCGAGGTCGCGCTGGTGCTGCCGCGATTCACCTCGCTGCGGGCGCAGCCGCTTGTGCGCGAGCTCGAAGCCAGCGTCACCGCGCCGCGCTCCGGCCATGGCAGCGAGGTGTTCGGGGTGCGCCCTTATCAGCCCGGCGATCCGCTGCGCCGCATCCACTGGCGCACCACCGCGCGCCGGGGCGAGCTCATCGTTCGCGAGTTCGAACCGCCGGGCGTGCAGAACCTCGGCATCTTCCTCGACCCGGCCCCGCCCGAGCTGGAGGCCGCCGACCAGGTCGCACGGATCGCGGCGTCCGAGGCGTGGGACTGCCTGCGCGCGGGAGGCCGGGTCACGCTCTGGGCGCCGGGATGCGAGCCGTCCCGGCCGGAAGAGGAGCGCAACTTCGTGGCCCTGCTGCAGTGGCTCGCGCGCTATCCGAAGCGAAGCGCCGGTGCCGGCCTGCCTCCGCTGGTCGGCGCCGCCGTCGCAATCACGACGCAGAGCGACCGTAGGTTGCTCGACGCGATCGAAGACGTCCGGACGCACGGCGGGCCCGTGCGCGCCTGGGTGGTCGGTGACGCCGCGCTGACGAGCGACATCGAAGTCGAGCGCGCCGGTCTGGGGTGGCCGCCGCGATGAAGCTTCCCCGGCTCCTGCCCGCGTCGCCGGTCGAGGAGTCGCTCTCGGCCCGCGTCTTCGTCTGGCTGGGCTTCGCCGTCGGATGCATCGGCGTCGCGATCTACGGCCAGGACTACGTCGTCCCAGCGGTGGGCCTTGCGATCGCGGCGCTCGGTCATGTCGTGAGCTACCGCGGGCGCAGCCAGAAGCGCTCGGTCTGGGGCCAGGCCCTGGTCGCGAGCCTGGTTTTCGCCTCGATGGCCTATTTCCTCGCCGACTCGGTCGGCGCCATCTTCGGCGGCGTGATGCCCCAGGCCAACTTCGCCATCCTGCTGGTCGCGGTCACGAGCTTCGACCTCAAAACCCGGCGCAACTGCTACTCGAGCCTCTGGATCAGCCTCGCGATCCTGTACCTGGCCGCCGTGTACGCGTGGGACTACGTGTTCGCGGGGCTGGCCGGTGCGTGGTTCGTGTGCCTTGCGGGCTTCTGGACCGCGTCGCACCTGCGCCGCATTGGCACTGCATTCAACGTGCCCGCCGCAGCGTCGGCGACCGCGCTGCTCGCCGCCACAGGGATCGGCGTCCTGGCGTTCTTCTTCATCCCTCAGCCCCAGGCCTTCCCCAGCGGTCCGCTGGTTGTCTCCCTGCCGAATTTCTCGCAGTTCAAAGGCGAGATCGAGAACCCGGCGCTGCCGTTGGTGCAGATCCAGGGCTCGACCAACACCGTCGACCTCCGCTACAGGGGCCGGCTGGGCGACTCGCCGGTGATGTACGTGCGCACCGGCGCGCCCGCCTACTGGCGCGGCCTCGTTTTCGACACGTACAGCGGCGGGGTATGGACGTCGTCCCGCCACGGCGGAACGCCGTTCCCGCCCTACGTCCCGGCCCGCCTGCTCGGCCCCGCACCCGACCACAACCTGGGCACGTTCGTGCAGACGTTCCGGCTGCTGCGGGATCTGCCGGGAGTGGTGAACGCGGCCTATCCGATCGAGAGCCTCTACGTGCCGGTGGGGCAGCTAGCGCGCGATCCATACGGCACCTTCCACACGCCAGACGTCCTGCGTGCGGGCCAGACATATTCGGTCGTCTCGTACATCCCTGACCTGTCCGCGGCCAGGCTCGAGCAGGACCCCATGCCGCAATTCGAAAGCGGCGACACCACCTGGAACCTCGACTACGCCGCGCTGTCCCCGGCCGCGCGCTCGCTGGCGCAGCTCGCTGTGCAGGGCCACACCGCCACCGAGTACGACATCGTGACCGCCCTCACGTCGTGGCTGCAGTCGAACTATCGGTACACGCTCCAGCTCGGCCACGTGCAGCCGGGGGTCGATGCGGTCGACCAGTTCCTGTTCGTGGACAGGAAGGGCTACTGCGAGCAGTTCGCCACCGCCGCGACGCTCATGCTGCGTTCTCTCGGCATCCCGGCCCGGCTCGCCACCGGCTACTCGACCGGCACTTACGATCCGGTGCTCAACCAATCCGTCGTGCGCGAGCGCGATGCGCATGCCTGGGTCGAGGTGTTCTTCCCCAATGACGGATGGGTGCCTCTTGACCCATCGCCGGGCTATGTCGGCTTGCCGGCGACAACATTCCCCGATCGCTGGGCCGCGTCCGGCATCGCGCGCCTCATGCCGCACCTCACCATCGGCGCCGCTCCGGCGATCCTCGCGTCGGCGGGCTTCCTTGGGGTCGTACCGCCGGCGATCGCCATCGCGTTCCTGGTGGTGCTCGCTTACGCGTGGCTGCGACGCAAGCAGGTTCGCCGCCGCCGTCGCGCCGCGGAACCGCCTGGATCGTCAGATCTGCTGGATCTCTATGAACGCCTGCAGAAGCGCGCCGGCCGCAGGCGCGCACCGCCCGAAACACCGCTCGAGTACTGGACGGTCATGCCGGGCGAGCCGCTGCTAGAACAGGTCACCGAAGCAGTGAATGAAGGCGCCTACGCCGGCCGCTGGCCGGGCCGGGAGCGAGTGAAGGAGCTCGAAGCCCGCTTATCCTGAGCGCTCCGTGACGGACATCCACTCCAACCTCGACCGAGTGAGGGGTCTGACCCGCGGGTTTCGAACCACTCAGGCGACGTACGTGATGGCGAAGCTTGGGTTGGCCGACGAGCTGGCGGCTGGGCCGGCTACGGCAGCCGAGCTGGCGCGCAAAGCGAACGTCAGCGCCGAGGCCCTGGCCAGGGTCCTCAGGCTCGCTGCGTTCTGCGAGCTGGTCAAGGAGCTCCCTGGCGACCGTTTCGAGCTGACCGAGCTCGGCAATTTGCTGCGAGGCGGAGTCGAGGGCTCGATCAAGGCCACCGCGATCATGCTCGGCGAAGAGCACTACACGGCTTGGGGCTCGCTTCTCTATTCGGTCAAAACGGGCAAGCCGGCCTTCGACCACGTCTTCGGCTCGCCGTTCTTCGACTACATGGCGAAGAACCCTGACGCCCAGGGCACTTTCGACGCCGCCATGAGCAGTGGCTCGGACGTCTATCTCGCATCCCTGGCCGACGCGTACGACTTCCGCGCACGCACCCTGGTCGACGTCGGCGGGGGGAACGGCTCGCTGTCGGCGATCATCCTGAAGCGGCATCCACAGCTGGAAGCTGTGATCTACGACCAACCCCAGGTACTGGAGGCCGCGGACCGCTACCTCACTGACGCCGGGCTGCGCGAACGCTGCCGTCTCGTGCCCGGAAACTTCTTCGAGTCGGTGCCTGAAGGCGGCGACGTCTACTTTCTGTCCAACATCGTCCATGACTGGGACGATGAGCGAGCGATCCAGATCCTGAAGAACTGCCGCGCGGCGATGAATCCCTCAGCCGTCGTGCTTCTTCTGGAAGCAGTGGTGCCGGAGCACGGCACACCGTCCGCGGCGGCCTTGTACGACGTGAACATGTTGGTGCTGCTCACGGGCAAAGAGCGGACGCGAACACAGTTCGAGTCGCTGCTGCGCGCCGCGGGTCTGGATTTGAACAAGGTGACCCTGGTATCGGAGACGGAGAGCCTTATCGAAGCCCGGCCGCTGTAGGAGATATCCTTGACCGTCCTATGGCACAGGCGACGAAAACCACGGGCGCGGAATCGGTCCGCTGGGATCTGACCGACCTCTTCGCCTCTCCAACGGACCCCGCCATCGAAGCGTCGATGGCCAGGACGCTCGAAAGCGCGAAGGCGTTTGAGGCGAAGTACAAGGGCAACGTCGCGACCCTTCCGCCCGCCGAGTTCGCCGCCATGATGGCCGAGCTCGAGGCCGATGAGGAGCAGGCGGTCAAGCCCGAGATCTACGCGTACCTCTTGCACAGCCAGAACACGCAGGATCCCGCGGCCGGCAGGGTGCTGGCGCGCGCCCGCGAAGCGGCCGCGGAGCGCGGCAGCCACATGGTCTTCTTTCCCCTCGAGCTGGCGGCGATCACGGATGAGCAGGCGGCCGCGCTGTTCGCGCATCCGGAGGCCGCGAAGTACCGCCACCATGTCGAGCAGGCGCGCAAGTTTCGCCCGCACCAGCTCACCGAGCCTGAGGAGCGTGTTCTCACCGACTTCAGCCCCGTCGGCAACAGTGCCTGGGTGCGTCTCTTCGAGGAGCTGTGCGCCGGCATCCGCATGGAGATCGACGGCAAGGACGTCGGCCTCGAGGAAGCGTTGACGCAGCTCCACGAGCCCGACCGCGAGGCCCGCCGCCGCGCCAGCGCCGCCATCACCGAGGCGCTGCAGCGCGACATCCGCACTCGCGCCTACGTCTTCAACACGACCCTGCAGGACAAGGCCATCGACGACCGTCTGCGTCACTTCTCGACCTGGGTCTCGTCGCGCAACCTCGCCAACGAGACGTCGGACGAGGCGGTGCAGGCGCTGGTCGACGCGGTCACCGGTCGATACGAGATCTGCGTGCGCTACTACCGTGTCAAGAAGCGGCTGCTCAACGTCGGCGAGCTGCACGAGTGGGACCGCTACGCGCCGCTGCCGGGCGCGTCCCGCGACCTCAGCTACGACGAGGCGCAGGAGCTGGTCCTCGGCTCGTACCAGCGCTTCTCGCCGAAGATCGGAAAACTGATCTCTCAGTTCTTCGAGCACGCATGGATCGACGCGCCGGTCGTGCCCGGCAAGGGCGGCGGCGCCTACTGCATGGCCGTCACTCCCAGGCATCACCCGTACGTGATGCTCAACTTCACCGGCAAGCTTCGCGACGCGCTCGTGATGGCGCACGAGCTCGGCCACGGCCTGCACGACCTGCTGGCCTCGCGGCAGAACATGTTCGACTACCAGCCCCCGCTCACCCTGGCCGAGACCGCCTCCGTCTTCGGCGAGGCGCTGACCTTCGATCGGATCATGGCCGAGGAAAAGGACCCTCAGGTCCGGCTCGGCCTGCTCTGCCAGCAGTGCGAGGACGCCTTCTCGACCGTCTTCCGCCAGGTCGCGTTCAACCGCTTCGAGGACGCCTGCCACACCGCTCGCCGCACCGAGGGCGAGCTGTCGCTCGACCAGCTCGGCGAGATGTACCAGGCCAACCTGCAGCCGATGTTCGGCGACGGCCTGGTCCTGACCGACGAGCACAAGGCCTGGTGGAGCTATGTCGGGCACTTCCTGTTCGCGCCGGGCTACGTGTACGCCTACGCTTTCGGCAACCTGCTGGCCCTGTCGGTCTACCACCGGTACCTCGAGGTCGGGCCGTCGTTCGTCGACGCCTACATGGACTTCCTTGGGTCCGGTGGCTCGACCAGGCCGGACGAGCTGGTGAAGCGGGTCGGGATGGACATCACCGACCCGACGTTCTGGGACAAAGGGCTCGACATCCTCGACGGGATGGTTCGTGAAGTGGAGCGGCTATCGCAGGCCTAACGCCCCCACCTAACCTCCCCACACAGTGGGGAGGGAACGCGGGAGCCTAGACTTCACGAATACAAATCTGAGATCCCGCACGGCCCCTCGCCTCGGGATGCTCCCAAGCTCTTGAAGAAGGGAGTCCTATGGCCGTCACTGAGACCCAGTCCACGACCGACCTTGAATTCGTCCGCCAGCTGGGACAGCAGCTCCGGGTGGACTCAATCCGCTGCAGCACGGCCGCCGGCTCCGGGCACCCGAGCTCGTCCATGTCCGCCGCCGACCTCATCGCGGTCCTCATCGCGCGCTACCTCCAGTACGACTGGGCTCGCCCGAAGGACCCGAACAACGACCATCTGATCTTCTCCAAGGGACACGCGTCGCCGCTGTGCTACGCGATGTTCAAGGCAGTCGGCGCCGTCACCGACGCCGAGATGATGACCTTCCGCAAGTTCGGCTCCCGCCTGCAGGGCCACCCGACGCCCGCAATCCCGTGGGTCGACGTGGCCACCGGCTCGCTTGGCCAGGGGCTGCCGATAGCCGTCGGCGTGGCACTGGCCGGCAAGTACCTCGACAAGCTGCCGTACCACGTTTGGACGCTGTGCGGCGACTCCGAGCTCGCCGAAGGCTCCGTCTGGGAGGCGCTCGACAAGGCCGGCTTCTACGAGCTTTCCAACCTCACCGCCATCCTGGACGTCAACCGGCTGGGCCAGCGCGGCGAGACCGAGTACGGCTGGAACACGGACCTGTACCGCCGCCGGGCCGAGGCTTTCGGGTGCACGCCCATCGTCATCGACGGGCACGACACGACCGCCATCGATCGTGCCCTCGGCTCGACGCTTTCCAACACCGGCCGGCCCACGGTGATCATCGCGAAGACCATCAAGGGCAAGGGCTTCTCGGAGATCGAGAACAAGGACGGCTGGCACGGCAAGGCGCTGCCGCCGGACATGGCCGAGCGGGCGATCCAGGAACTCGGCGGGATCAGGAACCTCAAGGTCAAGACGGCGAAGCCCGAGCGCGGTACTCCCGCATACCTGCGCAAGGACGGCTCGGGCGCCCGACCCGCGCTCACGCTCCCGACCTACAAGAAAGAGGACAAAGTTGCGACGCGCAAGGCCTACGGCGACGCGCTGCTCGCGCTGGCCGCGATCCCGGAAGTCGTCGCGATGGACGGCGAGGTCTCGAACTCGACACACGCGGACGAGTTCGCGAAAGCTCACAAGGACCGCTTCTTCGAGATGTACATCGCCGAGCAGCAGCTGGTCGCGACCGCGGTGGGGATGAGCGTGCGCGGCTACAAGCCCTTTGTGTCGACGTTCGCCGCGTTCTTCTCGCGGGCGTACGACTTCATCCGTATGGCCGGCATCTCGCAGGCCAACATCCGGCTGGTCGGATCGCACGCGGGCGTCGAGATCGGCCAGGACGGTCCGTCGCAGATGGCGCTTGAGGATCTCGCTTCGATCCGCGCGATACACGGCTCCACGGTGCTGTACCCCAGCGACCCGAACCAGGCCGCGAAGCTCACGCGGCTCATGGCCGACACCAGCGGCATCGTGTACATGCGCACCACGCGCGGGGCGTACGCGACGATCTACGGGCCTAACGAGTCCTTCAAGGTCGGCGGCGCGAAGGTCGTGCGCCAGAGCCCGAAGGACCGCGTGACGCTCATCGGCGCGGGCGTGACCCTACACAACTGTCTCGCCGCGGCCGACGCGCTCGCCAAGAAGAAGATCGCGGCGCGCGTGATCGACCTCTACTCCGTCAAACCGCTCGACGTGAAGACCCTGCGCGAGGCCGCTCGCGTCACCAAGGGGAAGTTCGTGATCGTCGAGGATCACTACCCCGAGGGCGGCATCGGCGCCGCCGTGCTGGAGGCCTTTGCGGCCGACGGTGGGCTGCACGTCGCGCACCTTGCCGTGAAGGGCCTGCCCACGTCAGGCAAGCCGGAGGAGCTGATGAACGCAGCCGGCATCGGGCCCAGGCAGATCATCGCGGCCGCGACCAAGCTCGCGGCGACGCGGTAGCGCGCATGGCCGCCAGAACCAGCGCGATCAAGGAGCTCCGGCGCCAGGGCCAGTCGCTCTGGCTCGACAACATCCGCCGCCAGCTCATCACGTCAGGCGAGCTGGCGCGGCTGCGCGATGAGGGCCTCACCGGCGTCACCTCCAACCCGACGATCTTCGAAAAAGCGGTCAGCGGCTCGACCGACTACGACGAGGCGATGGTGCAGCTCGTCCGCGAGAAGGCCAGGCCCGAGGACATGCTGTGGGGCCTGATGGTCGAGGACGTGCAGGCCGCCGCGGACGTGTTCAGACCCGTCCACGACAAGACCAAGGGCAAGGACGGCTTCGTGAGCATCGAGGTCGGCCCGACGATCGCCACCAACACGAAGCGGACGATCACCTTCGCCGAGTATCTGCACGACCGCTGCCGGCGGCCCAACGTGATGGTCAAGATCCCCGCCACCAAGGAGGGGCTGCCAGCGATCCACGACCAGATCTCCAAAGGCAACAACATCAACATCACGCTGATCTTCTCGGTCGACCGCTACGACGAGGTGGTCGAGGCGTACCTGTCGGGCCTCGAGAAGCTGCACAGGAACGGCGGCGACCTCAGCAAGGTCGCCAGCGTCGCGAGCTTCTTCGTCAGCCGCGTCGACACGAAGGTGGACAAGCTGCTGGCCGAGAAGGTCGAGCATGCGGCCGACCCGGCGCAGAAGCGAAACCTGGAGCGCCTGTACGGCAAGGCCGCCATCGCCAACTCGAAGATTGCGTACCAGCATTTCGAACAGCACTTCAGCGGCGGGCGCTGGGAGAAGCTGCGCAAGGCCGGCGCGCGCACGCAGCGCTGCCTGTGGGCGAGCACGTCGACCAAGGACCCTCGCTATCCCGACACCTACTACGTCGAGGAGCTGATCGGTCCGGACACTGTCGACACAATTCCGCCCGCGACGCTGGCTGCGTTCCGCGAGCACGGCGAGGTACGGCGCAGCCTGGATGAGAACGTCGACGTCGCGAAGCGGCAGCTGAAGCAGCTTGCCGAGGTGGGCGTCGACCTCGACCAGGTCACGCGTGAGCTCGAGGTCGAGGGCGTGGAGGCGTTCACCAAGTCTTTCGAGAGCCTGCTCGACACGCTGAAGAAGGAGAGCGCCAAGATTCGCGCCGGCAAAGGCCCGCGCCAGTGGTACTCGCTGGCGACGTTGCAGCCGGCGGTCGACGCGAGGCTGGCGCAGCTGCAGAAGGACGACGCGCCGCGAAGGCTGTGGGCCAAGGACTCGACGCTGTGGTCGAGCGATCCCGCCAAGCGCGACGAGATTCGCGACCGCCTCGGATGGCTGAGCGTCGCGGAGCAGATGCTCGAGCACGTGCAGGAGTTCCGCGACCTCGCGCGCGACGGCCGCACGTACTCGGATGTGGTCCTGCTCGGCATGGGCGGTTCGAGCCTTTGCCCCGACGTTCTGCGGAACACGTTCGGCTCGACCAAGGGACATCCCAAGCTCCACGTGCTCGACACGACGGACCCGGCGACGATCCTCGGCGTCCGCGCCAGGATTCGCATCCAGGACACGCTGTTCATCGTCGCGTCGAAGTCCGGCGAGACGACCGAGACGCTGTCGCACTTCGCCTACTTCTGGAACGAGGTCAACAAGAACGGGCGGAGCGGAGCCGCCGGCCGGGCGGGCAGGCATTTCGCGGCGATCACGGACCCCGGTACGTCGCTGGAGAAGCTGGCGAAGGAACACGGTTTCCGCTGGGTCTTCCGCAACCCGCCGGACATCGGCGGTCGCTACTCGGCCCTGAGCTACTTCGGGCTGGTGCCCGGCTCGCTCATCGGCGTGAACGTCGAGGAGATGCTCGAGCGCGCGGTCGAGATGGCTCATTCGTGCGCCGACTCCGTGCCTGCCGACAAGAATCCGGGCGTGTGGCTCGGCGCCGTCATGGGCGAGCTCGCGACGCGCGGCCGCAACAAGGTGACGCTCATCGCCTCGCCAAAGGTCGCGACGTTCGGCTACTGGGTCGAGCAGCTCATCGCCGAGAGCACCGGCAAGCAGGGCAAGGGGGTCGTTCCCGTCGAGGGCGAGCCGGTGGGCAAGCCCGCGGTCTACGGCGACGACCGGGTCTTCGTGTACATCCGCATGGACGGCGACGCGCCGAACCGCGCCGTGCAGGCGCTGGAGAAGTCGGGTCAGCCGGTGGTCACGCTGACGATGCGCGACAAGCTCGACCTGGGCGGCGAGTTCCTCCGCTGGGAGATCGCCACGGCGATCGCCGGCGCGGTCCTGCGCATCGACGCCTTCGACCAGCCGAACGTGCAGGAATCGAAGGAC
>Ga0207646_10005455_pt1 | contig 13370 bp, 12 predicted proteins | sample KBSK5502metaG_FD_184343 | JGI IMG/M metagenome (GOLD analysis project Ga0207646, IMG submission 184343) | Corn, switchgrass and miscanthus rhizosphere microbial communities from Kellogg Biological Station, Michigan, USA - KBS K5-50-2 metaG... | ecosystem: Host-associated > Plants > Roots >... | reverse complement strand
AGCATGTCGGCCATCGCCATCGCGTCATGCTCGTTCGCCTCGACGTCGAGCTGCAGCGCCGCGCGCATCCAGTCGACGTCGGCACCGGCACAGAACGACGGCCCGGCACCGGCCAGGACGACCGCCCGCAGCTCCGTTGGGCCCTCGCGGGCAAGGCCGACGAAGATCCGCTGGAGCTCGGCGATCAGGCTCGCGTTGAGCGCGTTATGGACGTCGGGCCGGTCGAGCGTGACCCGCACGACGGCGTCGCTCGGGCCGGTGCGTTCGACGCGGACGAGGTCGGTCACCGCAGCATCGTAGCCGCCCGCGCGCGCCGGCCTCGACGGCAACGGGGCAACGGCCCCGATCAGGCCGGGCGAGGCTCGACGCGGTACCCGGCCCGCGTCCAGATCCGGGGCACGCCCATCGCCTCGAGATTCGTCGCGGATACGCCATCGACGTCGGCCGTCGCGAGGATCCGCCGGCAACCGAGCGCCTCCGCCCGGCGCGCGCGGGCCGCGATCAAGGCTCGCTGGATTCCCCGGCCCCTGGCCTCCGGGAGGACCGTCATGCCACCCAGCCACGCGACGCGCCGGCGGGCGAACATCGCCGCCGCGCCGACGTCCCGACCGTCCAGCCGCGCGATCAGCTGGACGTACCCGCGCGTTCGGGCGAGGATCGGGTTGAACCGCAGCCACGCGTCGGCCAGTGGACCCTCGATCGCGAAACCGGTCACGAACAGCTCCGCCCAGCGCGTCGCCTCATCGGGCTCGATCGCGCGGATCTCCAGGCCCGCGACCTCCGCGTCCGGCACGTCCTCGATCGGGCCGGCGTGGATGCCGGTCGGATCCTCCGCGACAGCACCGGGGAACGGCGGCGCATCGGCGTCGGTGATCAGCCAGCCGGTCGTGCCCGCGTCCTGGTAGAAGGAGACCAGCTCCGGGAGCACGATCGGGACCTGGCGGAGCCCAAACGCGCGGTTCATCGTCACGCCCGGGAGGTCGGGTGACGCGGCGCCTGCGGCGTCGCCGAGCTCGAGGACCCGGACGTCGAAGCCGGCCTCTGCGGCCGCTCGCCACAGGCCGAGCCACGCCTCGCGATCGACGCTCTCGAGCAGGTCGAGCAGCTGGAGTGTCCTCGCCATCGAGCTTGGAGCCGGCGGTAGCACGCGGATCGCGTCGCCCGGCCGGACCTCGCCCTCGGCCAGGACCCGTGCGTACATCCGCGTGTCGTCCGGGTGGGTCAGGATCGAGATGCGGCCGGACTTGCCGGCGCGGAACGCGCCCTTGATGACGTCGCACGGGTTGGCCGGGCCCGAGAGCTCGAGAAGCAGCGTTTCGCCGACTGCGAGCCGCGTCCCCGCCTCGAGTCGGGCCAGCTCGATGCCCGCCGTCGTGAGGTTCTCGCCGACCGAGCCCGGCTCGATCGGATGGCCGTCGGCCTGGACGCGCTCGATCGCCTCCATCGCGAACAGCGCGACCGCCCGGTGCGGCCCGCCGTGGACGGTATGGTGCTGGTGAGCGTCGCCGTCCAGCCCGAGCCGCCCGACCCACGCCCGATCGACCGGGTGCTTCGGGACGCCGCCCGGCGAGACGTTGACCTGGAGGACGTGCCCGTCGGCCGCGGTGTCGCTCATCCGCCTCACATCCGGAAGACGCCGAAGCGCGTCTCCGGGATCGGCGCGTGGAGGGCCGCCTCGATCCCGAGACTGAGGACGCGCCGGGTGTCGAGCGGGTCGATCACGCCGTCGTCCCAGAGGCGCGCCGTCGCGAAGTAGGGGTTGCCCTCGCGCTCGTAGGTCTCCAGGATCGGGGCCTCGAAGGCGTCGCGCGCGTCGTCATCTGCGAACGGGCCGCCGACGGTCGAGAGCACGCGTGCCGCCTGGGAGCCGCCCATCACGCTGATCCGGGCGTTCGGCCAGGTCCACAGGAACCGCGGCTGGTAGGCCCGGCCGGCCATCGCGTAGTTGCCCGCGCCGAACGAGCCGCCGACGATGATCGTGAACTTCGGGACTTCCGCGCACGCGACGGCCGTGACCATCTTCGCCCCGTCCTTCGCGATCCCGCCGGCCTCGTACTCACGGCCGACCATGAACCCCGTGATGTTCTGGAGGAAGACCAGCGGGATCTTGCGCTGGGCGCACAGCTCGACGAAGTGGGCGCCTTTCAGGGCCGAAGCGCTGAACAGGATCCCGTCGTTGGCGACGATCCCGACCGGGTACCCGTCGACGTGGGCGAAGCCGGTGACGAGGGTCTCGCCGTAGCGCGGCTTGAAGTCGTGGAACCGGCTGCCGTCGACGAGGCGGGTGATGATCTCGCGGACCTCGACCGGGCGGCGCGGGTCGGCCGACACGGCCGCGTACAAGCCCGCCGCGGACGGTCCGCCACAGGGGTCGACGCCCGGCGGCTCGGGCTCTCGACGATCCCAGGGCGCCGGCGGCGGCCGGCGATTGAGGTTCGCGACGATGGAACGGCCGAGGGCAAGCGCGTGCTCGTCGTCGAGCGCGAGGTGATCCGCGACGCCCGAGACGGCGGTGTGGACGTCGCCACCCCCGAGGTCCTCCGCGCTGACCTCCTCGCCGGTTGCGGCCTTCACGAGCGGCGGTCCGCCGAGGAAGATCGTGCCGGTTCCCCGGACGATCACGGTCTCGTCGCTCATCGCCGGGACATAGGCGCCGCCGGCGGTCGAGGACCCCATGACCAGGGCGACCTGGGGGATCCCGGCCGCGGACATCCGGGCCTGGTTGTAGAAGATCCGGCCGAAGTGGTCGCGGTCGGGGAACACGTCGGCCTGGAGCGGCAGGAACGCGCCACCACTGTCGACGAGGTAGACGCACGGAAGGCGGTTCTCGAGGGCGATCTCCTGCGCGCGGAGGTGCTTCTTGACCGTCATCGGGTAGTAGGTCCCGCCCTTGACGGTCGCGTCATTCGCGACGATCACGACCCGGGTGCCCTCGACCGAGCCGATGCCCGTGACGATGCCCGCGCTCGGGGCATCACCGTCGTACAGGCCGGTGGCCGCCAGCGGGCTGAGCTCGAGGAACGCCGAGCCCGGGTCAAGCAGGCGGTCGATCCGCTCCCGGACCGGGAGCTTGCCGCGCTCGCGGTGACGGGCGATCGCGCGGTCGTCGCCGCCGGCGCCGCGCCCGGCGACGGCGGCCTGGCGGTCGCGGAGATCCGCGACGAGAGCGGCCATCGCCTCGTGGTTGGCGCGCGTCTCGGGACTGGCCGGGTCGAGTCGGCTCCGCAGGACGGGCATGCCTCGAAGGATAGGTCGGCGCCATGCGCGGCCGCTGAGCACGGTCAACCGGAGCGCCGGGTCCGGCATTCCATGACCGCGGTCGCGGCGAGGCCAAGCGCCAGGATCCCAGCCCCGACAGCGAGCCACGTCTCGATCCCCGGCGCGCGGCATCCAAGCTCCACGCCGGACCCGCGACAGGTCAGAGCGACTCGTCCGATGAGTGTGGTCCAGGTGAGGCCCGATCCGACGAGCAGACCTGCCGCGGCCGCCAGGAGCCGGCGCGACACCAGTCCACCGGCCAGGAAGGCGATGGCGATAAGCCAGCCCAGAACCGGAAGCTCGAGCGCCAGGAATCCCGCTCCCGCGCCCACGGTCAGACCGGCGAGCCAGGCGGACCGGCTGCCGCGGACGGGAGTTCGGGTCATCGGCCGAGGGCGTCGCGAATCGCCCCAGGCAGGTCCGTCCAGGCAAAGCGATAGCCCAGCTCGAGCGCCCGCGCGGGGGCGATCCGCCGCGAGCCGAGGGCCAGGATCGCCGCCTCGCCCATGACCAGCCGGATCACGACGGCAGGCACACGGAGCCAGGATGTCCGGCCAAGGGCCTTGCCGATGGCCCTGGCGACGTCCGCCTCGCGGGCAGGTTCGGGCGAGACCGCGTTGATTGGCCCCTCGACGCGGTCGTCGTCGATCGCGAGCTGCAAGAGACCGACCACATCGTCCACGTGAATCCAGCTCATCCATTGGCGGCCCGTTCCGAGGGGGCCGCCGAGGCGGATCCGGAATGGCAGGACGACCGGTCCAAGTCCCTTCGCGCCTCGGCCGAGCACGAAGCCGATCCGGACAACCGCGACCCGAAGTCCCAGTGCGCCAGCCTGTCGCGCCTCCCCCTCCCAGGCGCGGCACAGGTCTGCCAGGAACCCGCCGGCGTATTCGGTCGACTCGGTCGCGGGCACCCCATCTCGGCCCTCATACCCGTCGGTCCCGGACGCCGCGATGAGCACGCGCGGTCGGCGCTCCGACGAGAGCCGCCCGATCGCCTCCACCGTCGCGGCCGTTGGCCGGATCCGGCTTCCGACGATCGCCTGACGCCGGCCAGGCAGCCACCAGGGCCACGGACCGACCGGAACGCCGGCCAGGAGGACGACCGCGTCGACACCGTCGAGAAGCCGCGCCAGTCCCGCGACATCATGGGGTGACCAACGGTCCAGTCGACCCCGGGCGCCTCGTCGTCGCGCCCGCTCCGGATCGCGACTGAGAAGGAGGACGTCATCGCCCCGGGCAGCCAGCGCCTGGCCGAGGCCCTGCCCGAGATAGCCACTGCCGCCGACGATGACGACCCGTCGGGTCACGTCCGGGCCTCGGCGAACACGAAGCCGCGGACCCACGGATCGAGTCGCTGCTCGTGGACCAGCTCGAGGCCGGCGTTGCTCGCGACGGAGAGCCAGTCGCCGCGCCGGGCGAAGTGCCACGCGCCCGGCCCGAATGCGAGGATGTTCGCCCGATCGCGCAGGTGCTCGACGAGGACGACGCTCCCGCCCGGCGCGAGAGCGGCTCGAGCGATTACCAGGAGGTTTCGCCGAGCCTCGCCGTGGGTCTCGTGGGCGCTCATGAGCAGCAGCACCGCTGCATATGAACCTGCCCCGATGTTCGTCGCGGCATCCGCGAGTCGGACCGACGGAGCCGGCGGCGGGAAGGCCGCGCGGGCCCGTCTCAGCGCCGACTCGTGCGGAAGGGACGGGTCGTAGATGTCGATGCTCACCGATCGGACGGGATCGCCTCGAAGGGTGCTCGTGGTGTCGTCGAAGCCCGTCGTCAGATTCAGCCGGTCGCCCATCCCCGCCGACGAACGAATCCACGCCCATCGGCGCGACGCATCCGAACCGAAGACTCGCCACGTTGCCAGCACGGCCGCGATCGACCACCAGATCGCGACGAGACCGGCGAACGCCATCGCGACGCGGAGCGATGTCGGCAGGATCGTGGCCAGGAGTGCCGCGACAGAGACAAGGATCCCGATCACGGGTGCAGATAGGAACGTTGACCGATTGAACCAGAGCACGTCGATCGCATCGACGGGGCCACCGGCCGGACGGCCACCCCGGGCGTCGAGGGCCCAGGCCAGGCTGATCGGGAGGGCGACTGCGAGGACGTTCAAGACGCCATGGGTCCGGATCATCACGTCGAGGCCGAGCCAAGGGGTCGCGAGAGCGTTGCCGACCGCGTAGGCGATGGCGAGCGGCATCGACACCAGGAGCCCGAGACCCGCGACGAGGGCGAGTCGCTGCGACCCCCTGCTCCGGAGCGTTCGGCGGACCCTGATGGTCGCAACCGCGATCCCCAGTCCGCCGAAGGCGACCATGAAGGCACCCAGGAAGATGGCCTCGGCGACCGCGACGTAGCCGGCGGCGGTGATCACGGTGCCGATCACGAGCAGGACGATGGCCGCGGCCAGCGCGGTGCCCGGTCGTCTCGCGTAGGCCAGGAGGCCCGCGGCCAGCAGCACGAACCCGGCGGCATGGAAGTGAACGGCCGTGAGGAGCACGATCGTCGGAGCAAAACCGAGAGGCTGGAGGCCGAAGCGGTTTGCCGTCGCATTCACGGCCCCGAAGGCAAGGAAGCCGAGGGCCACCTCCCAGCCGAACCGGATCGACGGTCTCACGCGGCTCGGATCCCTCACGAACGCGATCGCAGCTCCAGCCGCGCCAAGCCCCGCCATCGCGAGCCATGGGAGGCTGAGCAGGCCCGCAACGGCGCCGGGCTCGAGGGCAAGGCTTGCGCCCAGCGCAACGGCACACGGCACCGCGACGCCAGCAGCCCGTCGCACGGCACGATCTGAACCTGGATCGCCCAACGATCCGATGCGCCGCAATCCGAGGGGGACGGCCACGACGACCACCAGGCCGAGAAGGAAATTGATGCCGCTCACGCCTGGCCCAGCGAGAGGAAGTCAGTCACTGGTCTGTCCTTCCGTGCTACCCTGACATAGCAAGTTATGGCACAAGAACTCGCTACTGTCAAGGATCACGTTTCTGGAACGCGCCCCGCGGAGGCGCTGCGCCTCCGTTTCGCCGATGCCTGGGGCGAGATGAGCGCGTCCTGGGGCGTGGCGCCGGCGATCGGCCGCGTCCACGCCTACCTGATGGTTCGCGACGCGCCACTGACTGAGCGCGAGATCCGCGAGGCTCTGGGCCTGTCCCATCGGGCGGCCAGCCTGGCGCTGACCGACGCCGAGGCATGGGGCATCGTCGAGCGCGTTTCGGAGCCGCGTCGGGTCGGGCGACGCGGACCGGCGGGGACGGCCTATGTCGCGGTCGGCGACCACTGGCAGTGGTTCACCCGGGTCATCGCCGAGCGTAAGGTCCGCGAGGGTGACCCGATCGTGCGGGTGATCGACCGGACGGCCGCGGAGGCCGGCGAGCTGGCCGGGACCCATCCCGAGGATCGCGAGCTCCTGGCGCTGCGCGACTGGCTCGTCGCGTTCAACGACTTCGTCCGCCTCTTCGACCGGGCCGTCGCCCTGATCCCCAAGCTGGAGCCCCGGGAGCTCGAGCGAGGGATGCGGCTGCTCGGCCAGATCCCGGACGACACGATCCTGCGGCTCGTCCACCTGCTCGGCGGGCTGCCCGACGACGAGGTCCTCGAGCTCATCGATGCCCTCAGTCGTCTCTCGCCGACCGCCGCACGCCGGGCGACGAAGCTGATGTCGGGCGTCGTCCGGACGGTCTCGCGCTAGATCGGCCTCTCGGCGGACACCAGAAGGCCCCGGGCTTGCGCCCGGGGCCTCGTTCGTGGAGCGATCGAACGGATCAGCCGTTCGTGTGGTCGCTCGAGGTGACCTTGCCGATCGCGCCGTAGACGTCGACGGCGCCGTTGCCGGCGTCGAACGTGCCCTCGGCGTAGCGGTATGCCGCCTTGTAGGACGAATGGTTGTTGAAGGTGCCCGGGATGTGGAAGCTGCCGCGGCCACTCTCCTTGATCAGCGCCGACGTCGCCGTCAGGTCGAGCGAGAACGTGGCAGACGAGACCTGCTCCTTGTCGTAGATGCCGGTGCACTCGTCGTACGAGACGCGGCCGATGTCGAGCGTTCCGCTCGCGTTTGCCGTCGAATACGTCTTCGCCGTGGCGAGCGTCGCCGATCCCCACCCGTAGTCATCGGTGCCGATGGTCCCGAACGTGTCGTCGCTCGGATCGTCGGGCGTGTCGGCGCCGGTGCACTGGACGTACTGCTGGCTCGACGCGCTGTACTCGGCGAACGTGTTGCCGGACTGGTCCTGGCTCACGGTGATGTACCCGAACCCGTAGGTCTGCGTTGCGTCATCCCACGAGTCCCAGCTTCCCTGGGCCATCGTGAGCGAATTGCTCGTGTTGCTGACGTTGGGTCCCGCCATCGCGGGCGCCGCCACGGTCAGGGCCAGGAGGCCCGCCAGCGGAACGACCATGATCTTGTGCATTCCCATCCCCTTGTCGCGCGTTCGAGCGCCTGCATCGATGGCGTCGTCCCCGGGGCTCGGGGGCGTCCGTCCGATGCCTCTCTGACGTGCGTCCGGGGAGGCCGTTACGACCTCGGGCTGTCCTCATGCCGACAGCAACAATCGCGTCACATGCGCGTCGATCGCGCCGTCCGCCGGCGTTTCGTTGGGGTTCCGTTGGGGCCCGTGCCATAATCCTGAGCGCGCGAGGCGGCCCGACCGGCTCGAACGGGCGACGACCCCGGGGCCAGCACGACCGGCAGACCCGCGCGGACAACCGGAGCACAACCGCGACATGGCAGTCGAAACCTCGACCTGGGCGACCAAGAAGGGCCTCGCCCAGATGCTCAAGGGCGGCGTCATCATGGACGTCGTCACGCCCGAACACGCCAAGATCGCCGAGGACGCCGGCGCGGTCGCCGTGATGGCCCTCGAGCGGGTCCCGGCAGACATCCGCGCCGCCGGCGGCGTCGCCCGGATGAGCGATCCGGCGATGATCGAAGGGATCATGGCCGCGGTCACGATCCCGGTCATGGCCAAGGCCCGGATCGGCCACTTCGTCGAGGCCCAGGTCCTCGAGGCGCTCGGCGTCGACTACATCGACGAGTCCGAGGTCCTGACCCCGGCCGACGAGACGAACCACATCGACAAGCACGCCTTCAAGGTCCCGTTCGTGTGCGGCTGCCGGAACCTCGGCGAAGCGCTTCGCCGGATCAACGAGGGCGCGGCGATGATCCGGACGAAGGGCGAGGCCGGAACGGGCAACGTCGTCGAGGCGGTCCGCCAGCTCCGCGACGTGCTCAGCGAGATCCGCAGGCTCCAGGGAATGCGCGAGGACGAGCTGTTCGTCGCGGCCAAGGAGCTCCAGGCGCCGTACGAGCTCGTGAAGCAGGTCGCCGCCGATGGCAGGCTGCCGGTCGTGAACTTCGTCGCGGGCGGCATCTCGACGCCGGCCGACGCCGCGCTCGTGATGCAGCTCGGGTCGGAGGGCGTCTTCGTGGGTTCGGGCATCTTCAAGAGCGAGGATCCGGCCCGGATGGCGAACGCGATCGTCCAGGCGACGACCCATTTCGACAACCCGTCGATCATCGCCGAGGTCTCGAAGGGTCTCGGAGCCCCGATGCGGGGCATCGCCATGGAAGCGATCCCGCAGGAGGAACGCCTCGCGGTCCGCGGCTGGTAGGCGGGCGCGTGGCGCGCCGCCCGGCGGCCAGCCCATGAAGATCGGAGTCCTGGCCCTTCAGGGCGCGTTCAGGGAGCATCTCTCGACGCTCGAAACTATCGGCGTCGAGGGGGTGCCTGTGCGCCTGCCGGCCGACCTCGAGGGCGTTTCGGGGCTGATCCTGCCCGGCGGCGAGAGCACGACGATGCGCCAGCTGATCGGGCGCTGGGGCCTGGCGGAGCCGATTCTGCGCCTCGCCGCGACCGGGGCGCCGCTGTTCGGGACCTGTGCCGGGATGATCGTCCTGTCGCGCGAGATCACCGGCGGTGAGGCGCCGATCCTGCCGCTCCTCGACGTCACCGTCGAGCGCAACGCCTTCGGTCGCCAGCTGGACTCGTTCGAGGCGGAGCTCGCGGTACCGATCCTCGGCGACCGGCTCGTGCACGCGGTGTTCATCCGCGCCCCCGTCATCGACCATGTCGGCCCCGAGGTCGACGTGCTCGCTCGCCTCGATGACGGCCGGATCGTCGCGGTCCGCGAGCGGAACGTCATCGCGACCTCGTTCCACCCGGAGCTCGCCGGGGAGACGCGCTTCCACCGACTCCTCGCCACGATGGCCTCCGAGCACGATGATCCGGGTGAGGGATCCGGGCGCCGGCCGCACCCGACCCGTCGCGGCGGAGGCGCCTCGTGACGGGCGTCCGCGGGCGGCCGGCAAAGAGCGGCAAGGTCCGCGTCGCGCGCCTGACCGACCTCGCGGCGCTCGGCGAGCTGTCCCGGCTGTGCCAGGACGAGCGATCCGCAACGCGCTCGTTGGGGCTGCCCGTCAGCGGCCCGCCGATCGGGGTGTTCAGCCTGTTCCGCCTGCCGCTCGGGGCATTCCAGCCGCACGACTTGATGTACGTCTACGAGGACGACGGCCGGCTGAGTGGGCTGATCCGGGTGGAGCGCGACTCGGTCCGCGACGAGTGGACGATCGTCGAGCTCGACGGGATCGGTTCGGGACAGGCCGGCGACATCCGGTTCAAGCTCGTCAACCAGGTCCTCCGCGAAGCCGCCAAGCGCGGCCCGTGGCGGCTCCACGTCGCGTGCGCGGACCAGGACGGCAACGTCGAGCTGTTCATGCAGGCGGGCTTCGCCCGGTACGGCGACGAGCACGTCCTCTATCGCGACGGCGACCAGGAGCTGCCTGAGGCCTGGACCGAAGAACGGGCCCGGAGCTGCGGCATCCGCGCAGCCACCTCGCTCGACGCGCTGCCGCTGGCGCGGCTCTACGCGACGGCGACGCCGGCACCCGTCCAGCGGCTCGAGGGGATCCGGCTGGCGGACTGGGAGCGCCAGGGCACGAACTGGCGCGTCCCGCGCTCCAGCCTCGCGCCGATCCTCCGCTTCGCCGACGTCGAGGCGTTCGTCCAGGAGACGCCCGGCGGCGGTGGCGCCGATGGGACCGGCCTGGACGGCTTTGCCCAGATCGGCGTCGCCAAGGAGGACCAGCCCCACTACCTGAAGATCCTGGGCAAGCCCGACGTCGATCTCTCGAGCCTCACGGAGTTCGCCCTGGGCGTGATCCGGACGCGGACCGAGAAGCCCGGCAGCCGTCGCGAGCATGGCGTCCTCGCGCCCGTCCGGACGTACGAGTCGCCGATCGACCGACGGCTCGAAGACGCCGGCTTCGGTACGATCGCGACCGTCACCCTGCTGATGAAGGAAACCCTCGTGCGTGTTGCCGAGCCGGCCCTGGTGCCGGCCGGGGTGCGCTGACCAGGTGGCTCGTTGATGGAAAGGTGGTTGCGTTGACCGCAGATCGCCGCCGTGAATCGATCGACGACCTCGATGCCCTGCTGGCGACGTTGCCGCAGGAGATCGTCGACGCCGTGCATGCGCTGCCCGAGAAGGAAGCGCTGATCGAGGTCGTCCTCGACCTGGGCCGGCGTCCCGAGGCGCGCTTCCCCGACAGCGAGGTGATGCTCCTTGATCGCGAGATCGGCGAGGTCGATATCGCCCACGTCGTCGATCACATCGGGACGTTCGGCGACGACAACCGGGCCGGCATCGAGCGAACGCTCCACCGGATCAGTGCGATCCGTAATCGCAGCGGCAAGATCGTCGGCCTGACGTGCCGGATCGGTCGGGCCGTCTACGGCACCATCGAGATCATCGACGACTTCGTCGAGAGCGGGAAGTCCATCTTGATCATGGGCCGGCCCGGGATCGGCAAGACGACGATGCTCCGCGAGGCCGCCCGTGTCCTGGCCGACGACCTCGGCAAGCGGGTCGTGGTGGTCGACACGTCGAACGAGATCGCGGGCGACGGCGACATCCCCCATCCGGCGATCGGCAAGGCCCGCCGGATGCAGGTCCGGACGCCGTCGCTCCAGCACGAGGTGATGATCGAGGCGGTCGAGAACCACATGCCCCAGGTCATCGTCATCGACGAGATCGGCACGGAGCTCGAGGCCCAGGCCGCCCGCACGATCGCCGAGCGTGGCGTCCAGCTGATCGGGACCGCCCACGGCAACAACCTCGACAACCTGATGCTCAACCCGACCCTGTCCGACCTCATCGGCGGGATCCAGAGCGTGACCCTCGGCGACGAAGAGGCCCGCCGCCGGCGAACCCAGAAGAGCGTCCTCGAGCGCAAGGCACCGCCGACGTTCGACGCGATCATCGAGATCCAGGACCGCGAGCGGGTGACCGTCCACGCCGACGTGGCCGAGACGGTCGACTCCCTCCTGCGGGGCGACGCGGTCGCGCCGGAGCTCCGCTGGCGGGACGAGGAAGGCGTCCATCGGAGCCAGGCCCGACCGCGACCGTCGCCGCGCGAGCAGATCGGCGCCGAGCGGTTCGCCGGCCTCGTCGGGTCCGGCCAGCCGTGGCGGATGGAGCCGGGCTGGCGGGGCGAAGGCGCCTACCGCAGCGGCAGCTACCGCGAGGTCGACCGGGGAGGGCCGGGCTTCCGCTCCGGCTACCGGCCCGGAGCGAGCGGAGGCTGGCGCCAAACCCGCGGCGGATCGGGCCGCGAGACCGCGCCGCGGGGCGCCGATCCGGAGGGCGGCCCGGCCGGCACCATCCCCGGTGAGCACTTCGCGGTCCCGCCGGCCGGCCGCGTGGGTGGCCATCTCGAGGACGCCCCGTTCGTCGCGGGCACGATCGCCGACCGCGGGCCCCTCGAGCGCGGCGCACCGCCCGCCCCGGACACCCGCGCCCGCGAGGCGCGCGAGCTCGATCGACAGAAGGCGTGGCGCGACCAGGCCGCCCGGGCGCTGACCGCGCTCCACGCCGACGAGGGAACCGGCCCCGTCAATGCCGACGACCTCGACGACGACCCCCTCGCCGACGCGCCGATCGGGATCGAGGAGGACGAGCGGGGCGAGGCGATCCTCGTCCCCGGCGGCGCGCCGCTGCCGACGCTCCGGATCTTGCCTCAGGGAATCAGCCGGAAGCGGCTCGAGCAGGCGGTCCGGGACCTCCAGCTGCCGGTTCACATCGCACGCGACGTGGACGACGCGGATGTCGTCATGACGCTCCGCAACGAGTACAAGCAGAAGACGCCGATGCTCCGCGAGGCGGAGGACCGGTCGCTGCCGATCTACGTCCTGAAGTCGAACACGATCCCGCAGATGCAGTCGAGCCTGACCTCGATCTTCTCCTTGGAGATCGACCCACGCGAAGCGGCGCTGCGGGAGACCGAGGAGGCGATCGGCGCCGTCCTCAACGGCGCGGAGCCCGTCGAGCTCTCGCCGCAGAACGCCTACATCCGGCGGCTCCAGCACCAGATGGCCGAGCGCGCCAACCTCGTGTCGCGGTCGCGCGGGCGGGAGCCATACCGCCGGGTCCGGCTGTATCCGGACGCGGCGCGGTCCTCGTGGCGGTGACCGGGCCCGACCTCCATCCGCACAACGTCGTGATCGACTGTGCAGACCACGCCGTCGTCGTTCCGTTCTGGGAGGCGGCCCTCGGGTGGACCTCGCACCGGATCAACGAGCAGTTCGTCGCGCTCCGCGCCCCGGCCGATCGGCCGGTCGGGTTCGACATCCTCTTCCAGCAGGTCCCCGAGCCGAAGACCGCCAAGAACCGGGCCCACATCGACTTCGATGCCGGCGACATGGAGGCCGAGGTCGCCCGGCTCGTCGGCCTCGGCGGATCCGTTTGCGCGGAGCACAGCCTCGGCAGCTTTCGCTGGACGATCGTCGCCGATCCCGAGGGCAACGAGTTCTGCGTCACGATCCGGTGATCGTCGACCCGTCGCGCCCGGATCCCGTCGTCGTCGACCCATCACTCCGACCGGGACTGCGGCGGGTGACCAGGGTCCTCATCGGGTACGGGATCGCGGGGCTCGCCGTGGCGGCGATCGGCCTGCTCGCCCTCCTCGTCGGGCTCGGTCGCCTCAACGGGCTGGCCGATCAGCTTCGTGACGACGGCGGCGGCGTGTCCGACGTGCTGGAGCGGACCGCGACGGCCCTGGACGGCGCGTCGGCGACCGCGACCGGCTTCGGGACGACGATCGATACGAGCACGACG
>Ga0207646_10005454_pt1 | contig 13371 bp, 10 predicted proteins | sample KBSK5502metaG_FD_184343 | JGI IMG/M metagenome (GOLD analysis project Ga0207646, IMG submission 184343) | Corn, switchgrass and miscanthus rhizosphere microbial communities from Kellogg Biological Station, Michigan, USA - KBS K5-50-2 metaG... | ecosystem: Host-associated > Plants > Roots >... | reverse complement strand
GTCCCAGGCGGCGGCCATGATAGCTCCCCTAAACCTTACGATTCTCCATTGAATCGGCTAGAACGAACGCGTGAGAAATTGACGCTTCCTCCCGATGGACCCCATAATCCTCGAGGCGGGTGGGCAAATTGCAGGTCGTTACCATTGAGCCTATCGTGAAGTGACTCGTCTTCGACGGTACAAGATCGGAGGGACCGCCGTACGCCTTGGTTTTGTGACGCGCCAGTGTACTTACGCCAGCGCCGGGATTACGGTTACACAACGTCCGTAATGCGCGTTCTCTGAGCGTTCTGCCCTTGAATGTTAGTGTCGATTTCTTGGAGTCGCATGTGTCAGATTTGAAGAGGCCTTCGAGAAGCCAGGAGTGTTTGGAATGACTATCGTCGACCTTTTGATTTCTCTTGGAAGCGCAGGGCTCGCTGTTTTTAGCTTGCCTACTGTACTTAACAGGGCTTCTCAAGTCCCAAGAAGAACCGCGAGCATTCCTACGGCCGCTATCCTGACCTACTTCGTTCCACTGTTCGCGCTGAGTGGGCTTGTCCTGACTTCCCTGACAATTGCAGGTCAGGCTTTCGTGTGGTGGCTAATCGTTGCATTTAGGCCTGTCAGGGAGTCGAAGTCGCCGTCTGCATATATTGAACCCGAAAGCTAGTTAGTCTCTATGCTTCGCGATCTCTAGGCTTTAGGGAGAGCCGCGGCTCCAGTTGTGGTCTTGGGTTGCCGCGGACTTGCTTCTGGTCTTGTTCTGGGGTGCTTTGAGGATCATGAAGGCTACTGCTCCGATTGCAGCAGCTATTCCACCGGCCACCAGTATGTAGGTCAAAGTGCTGATAGATGTCAATGAAGTCGGAGCGGACACGTTGTAGGCGAAATAGTTTCCGGCGTTGTTGTTCAAGTTACTGTTGCCTGCGTTGTCGAACGCGACGATGTAATACTCAACATGGGCGCCTGGAGCAAGGGCTGGTATTCGACCAGTCGCAGTTGTGGTGGTCGCGTTGTAAGTTGCGACTACAGTCGCGTTCACGGATTGCCAGTTGTCAGTGGTGTATGTTATGGTTACATTGTTGATGGTGGAGCGGGCGCTCGTCACATTCACAGAGACAGTAACGGTATCGCTAGAGGTTGGGGATGCGGGACTGATGACAGGTGTGCCTATCACCGGTGGTTGCGAAGGGGGAGCGGCGTGAGCTATGGCCGCAGAGCCGAATGCTAAGGCCAGAACCAAGAGAAGCAATGGTAGACTTCGCTTGGTCATCATTTCTATCAATATGATAGACGCGGGTGAGCTTGATTTTGATGCTGTTACTTCCACACCTTCGAACGCGTAAGTCTTGAATCAGCGAACTAGATCCTCTCGTGTGGACGACATCGAAAACCATTCTCTCGGGGATTTCGGCTGGGGTATGGTCATGATTGGAGCCTCGGGCGTGGGATCAAACGCGGGTTCAAACCCCTCACTTTCCAATGTCATTTCGCATTTCCATGTTTTAGGGGAGTATGAATCGACCCTCGAGGTGTTAGGTTCTAACTTTCTGGGATAATAGACCTAACACATTGGCTTTTGATTACGCGGGAAGCTCATGGTGGCTTCAGCGCGAAGCTCAATGAGCCTTCAAGAATTGCCCAGTTACATTTCACAAATGGTTTTAGGTTAAGCAAACAAGAGTTCGCCAGATGGAAGCCGAACGAAGGCTCGCCGCGATAATGTTCACCGACATTGTAGGATACTCCGCAATAACGCATAAGCATGAACATCTTGCTCAGGTTTTGCTGGAGGAGTACAGGAAAATGCTGCGCAGTCTGTTCCATCGACACGGAGGGAGAGAAGTCAAGACTATTGGGGACGCGTTTCTTGTGGAATTCCCGAGCGCGCTGGGGGCGGTCACTTGCGCAAAGGAAATTCAGAGGGAACTTCACACGCGCAATCGGCCTCTCCGAGAGGACGCAAAGATTGTGGCTAGGATAGGGATTCACGTTGGTGACGTGATATACAAGGGAAATGATGTATACGGAGACGCCGTAAACGTTGCTGCAAGGATTGAAGCGATTGCAGAGCCTGGAGGTATCTGCATCTCGCAGCAAGTGTACGATCAGATTCGTAATAAGATGGGCGTCAGAAGCACGAGATTGGGATCCCGAGACCTAAAAAATATTGACACGCCCATAGATCTGTACAATATTTTGCCGGAGGAAGAAGGCGAAAGCAGCATGGTCACTGCGGACAAGTGTCGGGTTGCGATCCTTCCCTTGGCCAACATAGGACGCGACCCTGAGAACGAGTATTTCGCAGACGGTCTGACAGAGGAATTGATCTCCACCGTTTCGAGAGTGAGGGGTCTCGCGGTGACGTCGAGGACGTCTGTGATGAAATACAAGAATGTTGCCAAGGCGATCCCCGAAGTTGGACGAGAGCTAGGCGTGGGGACAGTGCTTGAGGGAAGCGTTCGTAGGGGTGGAGTAAAGGTGAGAGTCGCGGTGCAGCTGATAGAGGTCCAAAGTGACAAGCATCTCTGGTCTCAAAGCTATGACAGGGAGATTGAGGATATATTCGCAATTCAAAGCGACATCGCCCAGAACGTAGCAAGCTCATTAGAATTACAACTTCTAGCCGAGGACCGTCAAGAGATCCAGAGAAAGGCAACTGAGGACATAGACGCCTACAAAATGTATCTAAAGGGGAGGTTCTACTGGAACGAGAGGAATCCAGAATCCGTAAAGAAGGCTATGAAATACTTCGAGGAAGCAATTGGCAGAGATTCGGATTTCGCCCAGGCTCTAGTCGGGCTAGCTGATTGTTATCTTATTCTCATCGACCAGGCAGTGCTGGACCTAAAGGATGCTGGTCTGAGGTTAAGGTCGCTACTCGACAACGCCCTGAGAGTGAACGACAGACTGGCGGAGGCTCATGCTTCCCTTGGGAATCTGTTCATACACGAATGGAACTGGTCGTCCGCAGAGACGGAGTTTAGACGCGCCATCGAACTCAATCCAAACTACGCAACCGCCCATCAATGGTACTGCCTCCTGCTTTCCTTCACGGACAGACCAGACGATGCCCTTTACGAGGTGAGGGCGGCCCTGCGCCTCGATCCCGTCTCCCCGATAATGAACATGAACCTCGCCAACCTACTCCTACAAGCTGGCCGGTTCGAAGAAAGCATAGAGCAATTCAAGAGGACTCTAGCTCTGGAGCCGATGTTTGGGCTCGCCCACGTTCACCTAGGCGGAGCTTATGTTAGCAGATCGCGGTTCGACGAGGGCATAGCAGAACTTCAAAGGGCGCGGGAGATATTGGGTAGTCTCCCTTGGTCAACAGCTATCTTAGCTTATACATATGGCCTCATGGGCGACCGCGAAACAGCCACAAAGTTGCTCAGCGACCTTGAACAGTCTTCGAAAAGTACCTTCGTCCCAAACGCGCTTCTAGGAACCATTTACTTTGCGCTCGGTGAGAAGGAAAAAGCCTTCTCACTCTTCGAGATGGCATACGAAGAACATTCCAACGTCCTGCCTTACATCAAAGTCTTAGCCGTCTTCCGCAATATTCGGGCAGACCCAAAATTCGGCGCCCTGTTGCAGAGGGTCGGTCACTTGGCGTGAACCCAGCAAAAGACCTGGCCTTGGCTCCGCCAAAACCTGATGTTGATCATTCCGATACAGGTTCTATGAAGGAAACGTCTTCAAAGCTGCAATATGCTTGAGCCTGGTCTGCATTCAACTCATCCATTAAGCCCTATCGCGGGACTAACGGTTTTATCGTTGCGGGAAGCAGAGGTTCTAGGGGCCTAATTGCCGGAGGGCGGGCGTAGACTCGCTGCAATCATGTTCACCGACATGGTAGACTACACAACCATGTCAGAGAAAAATGAAACACTTGCACTCGCCTTGCTCGACGAACACAGGGGGGTGCTCCGCCCCGTCTTTGCGAGACATGGAGGCCGCGAAGTCAAGACCATCGGTGATGGCTTTCTTGTCGAATTTCCAAGTGCTCTAGAAGCAGTGAGATGTGCCATGGAGATCCAGCAGCTGATGTACAGGAGGAATCAGAGCGTTCCCTCCGAGAGGAGGATACTGCTCAGAGTTGCGATTCACCTCGGAGACGTCGAACACCGAGACGGAGACGTCTATGGAGACGCAGTGAACATCGCTTCAAGGATCCAGTCTCTTGCAGACCCCGGAGGAATCTGCATAACTCAACAAGTCTTTGATCACGTACGGAACAACGAAGAATTCCGCACTGTGGCTCTTGGACAAAACCAGCTGAAGAACGTGCAGATCCCCATGGAGGTTTACAGAGTTCTGCCCCCAACGGAAGGGACCAAGCTCAGCAAGATCGAGGCTCTTGAGCCCCGAAGGGTCGCCGCGCTACCTCTGGTCATCCTTAGTTCGGACCACCAGGACGAATACTTTGCGGATGGCCTGACCGAAGAGATCATCAACACACTCTCCTCCATTCCCGGACTGAGAGTGATCGCAAGAACATCCGTGATGAAATACAAACAAGCAAACAAGAGCGTTGGCGAAATCGGACGAGAACTCAAAGTCGGAACTATTCTTGAAGGAAGCGTAAGAAAGGCTGGAGGCAGACTAAGGATCAGCCTCCAGCTGATAGACGTTGGAAGCGAAGCACCGATCTGGGCACAGAAGTACGACCGAGAGCTAGAAGACATCTTCAAAATACAGACTGACATCGCGAAACGAGTAGCTGAGGCGTTGAAGGTTCAGCTTCTCAGAGAGAACAGAGTACTCATCGAACAGAAAGCTCCAGAGGACATTGGAGCCTACGTCCTCTACCTAAGAGGAAGATACTATTGGAACAGAAGAACCAAGGAAGACCTAGAAAAGGCAATATCGTATTTTGGCGAAGCAATACAGAAGGACCCTAACTACGCCCTCGCTCACGCAGGAATGGCGGATTGCTATACCCTGATGGGACGCCATCTCTACCTCCCCGCCAAAGAGGCCTTCGAGAAAGCGCGAGGCTACGCAAACAGAGCATTAGAACTGAACAACAACCTTGCAGAAGCACACACTTCACTGGCCGCAGTTCTGATGAATTACGACTGGGACTGGAACCGAGCAGAAGAACAGTTCAAGCATGCGATCCAATTAAATCCTAACTACGCGACCGCACACTATTGGCTTTCAGTGCTCCTGCAAACGACGGGAAGGCTACAAGAATCGGTCACAGCAACCCAGAAGGCACAGGTACTCGACCCTCTTTCTCCAATAATCGGGATGGGGGTCGTACAGGCCTACCTCTTCTTAGAACAATATGACAAAGCCATTGATGAATGTCACAAGTATCTCGAAATGAATCCTAGCTTCGTCGTTGCTCATGACTTTCTGCTCCACCTGCAAGTGCATAAGGGACTCTTCGAAGAGGCAGGAGAGGAGGCTAGAAGACTCGTTGACATTAGTGAGAGAAAAGCCGAGGCAATGGCGCATGTGGCATACGTCTACGCTGCTTCAGGAAGGACTGAGGAAGCCAAGAAGCTATTCGAAGCGTCCATGGCAGACCCAAACGCAGACCCAAGGCTTGGATATTCAAACCCGACAATCTTCATCACAGTCTTCTCGATTCTGGGAGACTTAGATAGCGGGTTCCTATGGGCTGAAAAGGCTCTTGAATCCGGTAAGATTTCTTTCCCGACTCTCAGGTTTAGCCCGGACCTGAGGAAGTTCAGAACCGACCCCAGATACAATTCACTGCTAGCAAAAGCGAGTCTGAAATAGATGCCTCGGATTCTTCCTGTTCCCAAAGCGGCTCAATCTCCTACACGGTTAGGGTTTGATGATCCTTTGCCATGACTATTCTCCTGTCAAAAACTGTAGAGGCCTCCGCTAGGTATCGTTTTTCGGCACCCTCGTTCCCAGGCGAGATGTGAGTTAGGACCAGCCTTCTCGCCTTAGCAAGCTTGGCCGTGTTTGCGGCGTCTCTCGCGGTAGAGTGTCGGGTCACGGCAGCTACCGATTCCTGCCCATCTAGATATGTGGAGTCGTGAATCAACAAGTCGCATCCCTTTGCGAATTCTGAAATCTTCTCAGACTTGGCCGTGTCGCCGATGTAGACGAGATCGCCTCGCTCTGTTTGGAATCGATAGGCTAGATTCTCAGGGTCATGGACCGTCGTGACAGATTTGACCCCGACATCCTCCGGCCTCACGAACGTAATGTCAAATTTCACCCAGGCGTAAGGGGTCGACTGGAGATCAAGGATTCGTTCTAAAGTGGCAGCTGTGCCAGCGGAGCCGACTACGCGTAGGGGCTTGGTTCTGCCATCCATCGCCATAGCCCAGACAAGCCCTGTGAAATCTCCAACATGGTCCGAATGAGTATGAGAGATGTAGACCTCGTTGATTGAATCGAGCTTTCTTCCCGACCTTACGAGGTTCGTGAGAACTCCGAATCCCACATCCATTAGCTTGTCCTCGAACAAGATGCCCGCGCACATTCGCTCCTTGGTCAGAACAGAGCCGCTGGTCCCAAGGAAAGTGAGCTTCGCCATATGACATCTCAGCTAGAATCAAGTATTTGGATTTGTGCAGAATCAAATTCTCCCGACATTATCGGAAATGTCGGAAACAGCGTTGCAGAAAGGGCGCCCCTGAAGAATCCGGGGCTAACGCTTTAAGTAACCAGACAAAAACGGCTTACTGTCAGTTGAGATTGTCCTTGGACAAGAAAGCTAACCCGCAAGCCGCCAAAATGCTGGCGGAGGTTCCACTCTTCGCCGGGCTGAAGGGAAAACAGATCAAGTCGCTTGCAAGCGCATTCGCGAGAGAACGTTCCTACGATGCGGGACAGGTTATAGAGAAGGAGGGGGACTCCGGTGTTGCTTTCTATCTCATAACGGACGGATCTGTCGAGGTCCGCAAAGGAGAGACGCGGGTTGCTAAGCTGGGTCGAGGCCAGTTCTTTGGAGAGATGGCTCTTATCGATAAACAACCGAGATCCGCTACGGTGGTCTCGTCAGAATCTGACACTAAGTGTCTAGTGATGCCGGTCTGGAACTTCAGGGCCGCGGTTCAGACTGATCCAACGGTCGCTATGGGCGTCATGAAGGAACTGGCGAGGCGCCTGCGCGAGACGACGAACGCTCTCACCGAATAGTTTCGCTGGGGTGCTGCTATAGAGAATAGCGGCAGTTCCGGCTTCCCACCTGAAGATTACAGCCTCAGAAGATAAGTTGTGACTGGAAGAGCCTAGACGCATCATTTCTTGCTCGAGACCGCAGAGGCGTGAAACATGTGGAACCTCGAATATCTTCCGCTCTTCTCGTGGACGGAGTTGGTGTTGTTGCTCGATTTATCGATCGACTAGTCTAGCGCCACTCTGCTAGAAACCAGTTCACATTTCGGATTGACTGTGTGGTTGTTGAATTTGCTCAGTGATTGGATTTCAAGCCTCTTTCGGGAGTCTGAACTCTGCTTTACGCAGTTCGGGTGTTACCCTTTTCATAGAGGGCGGGAGCGGCGAGCACGACCCAGCTACGGAACCATCTGTCAGGGGGTGTCGAATGAAATTTCAGCTCTATCGGAGGATCGTACGGGTGCTGAGAGTCGTAATACAAACAAGTCGTTTGGCTAACAGGTTTGTCCGTGAATTGCTAGGTCTCTTTACGGGATAGAAAGATACCGAAGACTGCTTGAGATCTGGAAACAATAGTAAGCTGCCTTGATCTTGTGAATGCACCCAATCCCAACTATACGATAGCCAATCCGCAGGGGTCGGCGTTGTACCTTTGAGAAAGACTGGACTTCTGGCTAAGCCTCAAATGCAGATACGCATGATGTCGCGTTAGTTGTCTCCACCTGAAACGCGGTACGCAAAGTCTGGCGAAGTACACATCGCCTATCAGGCATTTGGGAGGGGAGAATTTGACTTGATGATCGTGCCCGGCTGGGCTTCGCATATAGAGTACGCCTGGGAGGAACCAGCGTTCGCTCACTTCCTGTCAAGACTTGGTTCGTTTTCCAGAGTAACCTGGTTTGACAAAAGGGGAACAGGCTTGTCCGATCGTGATGTCGGAATGCCCACTCTCGAACAGAGGATGGACGATGTCCGTGTCGTCATGGATGCTGTCGGCATCCGACGAGCCGCCATCTTCGGAATGAGTGAGGGCGGATCGATGAGCGCTCTATTCGCCGCAACCTATCCTGAGAAAGTGTCGCATCTGATTCTGTATGGTGCCTTCGCTCGTCGAATTTCGGCCCCAGACTATCCTTGGGCCCCCACTCTCAAGCAGAGGGAGGAGTGGATAGACTCTCTTGAGAAAGGATGGGGTGGCGACGTCGAGCTCGACAGTCTTGCTCCTTCGCGAGCAAATGACGAGAGCTTCAAGAAATGGTTCACAACCTATGGTAGGCTCAGTGTGAGTCCGGCGGCCGCTGTCGCACTGGCCAAGATGAACACTTACATCGACATTAGGAACGTTCTTCCCACAATTCACGTCCCCACTCTGGTAATGCACAGGAGAGGAGACAGAGACTCGGACATCGGGAACGGTCACTACCTTGCGGAGAACATTCCTGGAGCAAAGTTCGTGGAACTGCCAGGAAACGATCATATGCCGATAGCGGGCGACTCCGACCAGGTTGTTGATCAAATCGAGGAGTTCGTGACCGGTGTCCGCCCAGTCGGCCACGTTGATCGCGTTCTCTCGACGATACTCTTCACGGACATCGTAGACTCGACTCGAACGGCGAACCAGCTGGGCGACAGCCGATGGAAGAATTTGCTAGTAATGCACCAGCAAGTCATCCGAAAGGAGCTTTCAAAGTTCAGAGGCCGCGAAATAAAGACCACTGGCGACGGTTTTCTCGCGGTCTTTGACGGTCCAGGCCGGGCAATACAATGTGCCCTCGAAATAGTATCCTCAGTCAAGAACCTCGGCATCACCGTCAGAGCCGGATTGCACACAGGTGAATGTGAACTAGTCGGGAACGATATCGCCGGCGTTGCAGTTCACATAACCGCACGCGTCGCCGCAAAGGCGAAAGGTAACGAGGTTCTCGTGTCGAGTACAGTCAAAGACCTGGTATCTGGGTCCAACATAAAATTCGAAGACAAGGGAACCCACCCCCTAAAGGGTGTCCAATCACGCTGGCACTTGTATTCGGCCTCGAACTAGGCCGTCGACAAACCCACTACGCACGCGTGTGAAAAGAGGTCAAGGCATGCTGTAGAGCGCTTCGTCAATTCTTCGGTTGTTCTTTGTGTATGGTAGCTTCGGCCATCTCTAACAGTCGTGTTCGAGAAAGGACACATTACTCGTTAGGCGTTCGTCGTATGAGCCTGTCACGATGGGATGAGGGGAGCGACTCCGACCACGTGACAGGTCTGAACCGAGGTATCTTATCCTCGATTACTTGATTCTCGGCCTCCATCGCGTTTCGCTGAAGCTCTCGAAGAACTTTCACTCAGGATGGCAATCGTCTGAGAACACAATCGCAAAGGGAGCCCTTGACACAGTTTTGATCACACTGGCTGCATTCATCAACAAGAGGGCCTTTGGGAAGAAAACTTCTATCTTGACCGAACAAACTCTCAATGCAGACTACGGCTTGAAAATGTCGTTTTCCTTAGAAACCGCATGGTTCTCCCACGGAAGGTCGATTTTGTATATATCCACTGGATATTGCACGTTCTTGAGGTCACGACGTTCGAGCCTCGTGAACAGCAGAGTCAGCTTATTTCTCACTTGGTCATAGACCTGCTGCGACACACAGACACCCTCCGGGTCTGCAAGGGGCTGAATTCTTGAAGCGACGTTAACGGCATCGCCTAGCACATCTTCACCGGAATGAACCACATCCCCCAGATGGATGCCGATCCTTAGGGTAATTCTCCATTCATCGCGCGCCGAAATGTTGTAATCGTGTAGGACGCGTTGTATTTCTATCGCACAGTTTGTCGCGTCTAACGCGCTCTCGAATTCGACCATGAACGAGTCTCCCATCGTCTTGACCTCGCGGCCACGGTATCGAAGGAAGATTGGTCTGATGATCTGGTTATGCCTCTCCAAAACTCTCAAGGCGTGAGGTTCGTTGGTCTGCGCGAGCGAGGTAAAGCTGACCATGTCAGTGAACATTATTGCTGCGAGTCGGCGCTCGCCCTCCGGGGGCTGAAATTCTGGCGACGACGAAACGCTTGGAGATGGAACTGATTGGGACGCTTCAAGACCGACCGCCGGGGGGAGAGATGTCAACAACGCCTGATGTGGAAGGTACTTGTGACCACTCAGATTGGTGACCCGCAAGAAACGAATGGGCTGTCCTGTTTCCTCGTCCTCCACTATGTCCAAACGCCCATCGAACAGGTCGAACAGAGCGTTGGTCTCCCGCGCTTCATGCATCCCTAGGTTTAGTTCTGCCAGAACCGTACAACCCCGGTCTCTTAGACGAGGTAGCATATCTGCCAGCCAGTGTCGAGTCGTGACTTCTTTGTGAATCAACAGAATGTCAGACGTGAGCTGAATCAATACGCGAGGGTTTTCCTCTCTTATCGTTTCGAGGGCATGTGTGACAAGGTCGTCGATTTCGCTTATGTTGTGAAGAGTTCGTGAGATTTGAATCGATTCTGACTTTGGTAAGAGGTTAGCCTGCGGACCGCAGACAACCAACCTCAGCTCAGGAAAGAGCTTGTGCAACTGAGTGCTTCGATTCACGTCGCTCGAAACGTAGACGGTGGCTCTCGGTGCGACTGCGCAAAATCCTTGGGCCATGCTGTCCTTCTCGTCAGATGCTCCGCCTGTAAGAAGCAGGGCGGATCGACTTGGGAGGCCTCCCAGCAAGAGACTATCAGCTACCGAGGAGCCAGTGGGCGATCGGCCTTCGCGCTCCACGACAAACAATACAAAGGGCAGTTCGATGACTCTGAGCCGTCCTCTGAGATCGATGATGGTTGCTCGAGCTGTCACACGAGCCTGTCCAACCTGCGAACCGCGAATTCTCGCGTTGACTAGATGAGATTCTCCGGGTTTTAGTTTGAGCCCTTCAAAGTCGTAGCTTGGCTTGCCTGGCTCGAGCAGTGATATTTCAGGGGTGAGTTTGAGTTCGCAGTTCTTGACCAGCATTTCGCCGACTGTCCGATTCTCCAACGTGATCTTCAGTTCCTTGCTGGAGCCTATTACGAGCGTGGCTCCGGACTGAGACTCTATCCTCAATTGCAGTGGTTCTCTTGCATATCTGACATACTCGGACAGTCTCCCATTCATCTCGCCTTGAAACGGAAACCCAAAACTCTTGGAAAGCTCCATGCCGATATTGTCTACGAGTGCATTCACTAGTTCTGGGGAGAAGATCTTTCTTAGAAGTTCAACGTATACGTCTGGGCTTCTGGCCGACATTCCTGGGTCGACATAGAAGCTCGTGACCTTCGCGGCGCGGCCCAGCACTCCGTGAAGGGCGCGGTCTAACGCATCTGAGAAAGTCTGATCAAAAGACCCCGGATGCCTTTGCAATGTTATCTCCTGATGAACTTCGAGAACCTGAACGAGATGAAGGCTGCAAACGCTATCATCGAGGCCGTATGTATTTCCATCCCCAGCAACACGAGGGGCTCGGAGAGATTCACAGCTCCGATGGTATTGACGTACCTCCATATTTCGGAGACTGTCCAGATGACAAGCCATGCAGCAAGCTGAAACTGAAGGCTGGCCTTCGTCTTCGCGGTGACCATCATCCTAACTGACAGCAAGAGTGACAATACAACCCCCGCCAAAATTCCTCCATCTACAATGATCATCCCCAGGGAGCCGGCCATCACGGCAGTCCCCCTCTCTTTGCGAAGTAGTACAGAAACAGGATCAGGATGCCGACTGAGAATGAGTCCAGAACGGCGCGCGCTGCATATCCGAATACGAACGCGAACAGCAGGTGGTAGAGACCGTGACTAAAGGCGAAGAGCCCGAGCAGCATCGATAGAATACGGAATGGCTTGATCTTGGTGGCGATTGCTATGTAGATCGGGATGATGGATGCACCGATCATGGCCACTGAGTCGATAAGGTTGAGTGCTTCGGGCCATCCCAACGACATGTTGTGAGTCCGATAGAATAGCTACGATTTATGCGTTCAAGATGATGTCTACCGCGATGATGAGTCATAGACTGGTAGCGGGTCCTATGCTGGGCCAAGTTGGAAATTGCTGGCCGAAAGACTAGCGCGCCCACTGCTCCAATAACGATTTATCACTCGAATCTGAGGAACGGGATGTACCGTGCTTGTCTCAGGAGCACCGAAGATTAGCGGCGATCATGTTCACGGACATGGTTGGCTATACGGCTCTGGGACAGAAGAGCGAGTCCCTGTCTCTCGCGCTCGTCAACATGCAGAGAAGGCTGACGAGGCCCATCCTCAAGAGACACGAGGGCAGAGAAGTCAAGACAATTGGCGACGCTTTTCTGGTCGAGTTTTCGAGCGCACTCGATGCTGTGAGGTGTGCCTATGAGATTCAACGGGCGACGAGAGAGTTCAACATCCCTCTCCCAGAGGAGAAACGGATCCATCTACGGGTCGGAATCCACCTAGGGGATGTTGTCGAATCCTCTGGAGATATTTCAGGCGATGCCGTCAACCTTGCTTCTAGAATCGAACCTCTAGCAGAGAATGGAGGAGTCTGTCTAACCCGCCAGGTCTATGATCATGTCCAGAACAAGTTCGAATTACCACTGAAAAGTGTCGGAAACAAACTGCTGAAAAACGTCGCCGTTCCAGTCGAGGTTTTCAGAATGGTCATGCCTTGGAGCGAGGAGAAGCAGGAGGCACATGGAAAGCTGGACAGGAATCGCTTGGCCGTGCTTCCATTGTCAAACATGAGCTCGAGCCCAGAGGATGGGTATTTCGCCGATGGAATGACCGAGGAGCTAATCTCTTCCCTGTCACGGCTTCCTGGCCTCGGAGTAATTTCGCGAACGTCCGTGATGCAGTACAAGAACCAGACGAAACATGCATCAGAGATTGGTCGGGAGCTGAGTGCTGGTACTCTTTTGGAGGGGAGCGTCAGAAAGGCGGGCAACCGGGTACGGATCGCTCTCCAGTTGATCGATGCAAACACTGACAATCACCTGTGGGCCGAGAACTATGATCGGAATCTCGATGATGTGTTTGCGATCCAGAGTGATGTCGCTTCGAGGGTCTCTGCCTCACTCAAGGCTGGAGGATTCGCGGGCCCCGTCCCTGCAGATACAGAAGATATGGAAGCGTACACAATCTACCTCCGAGCGATACAGCTCTCATACGAGAGTACGGAGCCGGCCCTGAAAGAGGCTATCAGCCTACTGATCGATGTTGTCTCAAGAGATCCGTCGTTTGTCCGAGCACGTGTCGGACTGGTCTTGAGCTATGTCCGTATGGCCGCTCAGGTTAT
>Ga0207646_10005453_pt1 | contig 13372 bp, 6 predicted proteins | sample KBSK5502metaG_FD_184343 | JGI IMG/M metagenome (GOLD analysis project Ga0207646, IMG submission 184343) | Corn, switchgrass and miscanthus rhizosphere microbial communities from Kellogg Biological Station, Michigan, USA - KBS K5-50-2 metaG... | ecosystem: Host-associated > Plants > Roots >... | reverse complement strand
CGCCGCCGAACCTGATCGGCGAGGAGTACCAGCTGATCCTGGACGCCGGGATCGACGACTGGGGCGGCGTCTCGCCGCTGACGCCCGATCACGTGAACCCCGAGCGACCGTGGCCGCAGATCGCCGAGCTCGCCGAGCGGACGGCGGCGGGCGGGTTCGAGCTTCGCGAGCGGCTGACGATCTACCCTGGCTACCTGCGCGAGCCGTGGCTTGACCCGCGCCTGGCCGCGCACGTAGCCGCGCTGGCCGACCCAGCGACCGGCCTGGCCAGCGGCGGCGCGGTGCCCGCCGGGCTGCCGTGGCAGGAGCCAGACGGCGGCTGGGGGCAGTCGGCGGGCCGGACGGACCTGCACGTGACGATCGACACGCAGGGACGCACGGCCGACCGCCGCTCCGACTTCGAGGACGTCTACGGCGACTGGGCCGAGATCGCGGGCCGGATCGACCCCGCGGCCCGCCCGGGGGAGGCCAGGCGAGGCGTGGCGGCGCAGGCGGGACGGCAGCAGGCCGGACCCGAGCGGTTCAGGCCCGAGGTCGCGGCGGCGCTGCGCAGCGCGGAGCGCGACCCGGCCGGCCTGACCGACGCGGAGGCGCTTGCCCTGCTCGACGCCGAGGGGGCCGAGCTCGACGCGCTGGCCGGCCTGGCCGACGCGATCCGCCGCGATGTCAACGGCGACGCCGTCACCTACGTCGTGAACAGGAACATTAACTTCACCAACGTCTGCTACGCCGGCTGCCGGTTCTGCGCGTTCGCGCAGCGCCGCACCGACGCGGACGCCTACACGCTGTCGCTCGAGCAGATCGGCGACCGGGCGGCCGAGGCGTGGGCGGCTGGCGCGACCGAGGTGTGCATGCAGGGCGGCATCCACCCGGACCTTCCTGGCACGGCCTACTTCGACCTCGCCGCTGAGGTGAAGCGCCGCTGCCCGGAGATGCACGTGCACGCGTTCTCGCCGATGGAGGTGATGAACGGGTCGGCCAGGACCGGCCTGCCGGTCCGCGATTGGCTGGTCCGAGCCCGCGAGGCCGGCGTCGACTCGTTGCCGGGAACGGCCGCGGAGATACTCGACGACGACGTGCGCTGGGTGCTCACCAAGGGCAAGCTGCCGGCGTCGGCGTGGATCGAGGTGATGACGGCCGCTCACGAGCTCGGCATCCCGACCACCGCGACGATGATGTACGGCCACGTGGACACTCCGGCGCACTGGGTCGCGCACCTGCGCGTTATCCGCTCGATCGCCGACCGGACAGGCGGCTTCACCGAGTTCGTCCTGCTCCCGTTCGTCCACGCCAGCTCGCCGATCTACCTGGCGGGGCTGGCCAGGCCGGGTCCGACCAGGCGCGAGAACCGTGCCGTGCACGCCCTGTCGCGGCTGATGCTGCACGGCGCGATCGGCTCGATCCAGTGCTCGTGGGTCAAGCTCGGCGACGACGTGTGCCGCGAGGTGCTGGCCGGCGGGGTCAACGACCTCGGCGGCACGCTCATGGAGGAGACGATCAGCCGGATGGCCGGATCGCAGAACGGCTCGTTCAAGACGATCGGCCAGCTCGCCGATATGGTGGCGCCGATGGGCAGGCGGCTGCGCCAGCGGACGACCACCTACGGACGGCCTTCCGCGGAGCGGCTCGCCGCGGCGGCCGCGTCCGATGGCGTGTGCGCGTCCGTGCGGAGCCTGCCGGGGAATGCGCTGCCGGGCCGCCCACTGCCGCTGCTCTCGGTGCCCAGCGCGGGCGCGTAGCTGAAGGGCCATGTCAAGGGCTATGTCAACGGTGACCAAGAAGGTCAGGCTGACCGGGTGGGGGAGGACGGAGCCTACCGTCGCGGATGTGGCGGAGCCGCGGTCGGCCGAGGAGGTCGCGGCGCTGGTCAAGGGCGCGACGGCGGCAGGCGCGATCGCCAGAGGACTCGGGCGCAGCTATAACAACGCCGCGCAGAATGCCGGCGGCCTGGTCGTGTCGACGGCGGGGATGACCGATGTCCTGTCCTTCGACGCGGCGAGCGGCGTGGTGACCTGCGAGGCCGGGGCGAGCCTCGAGCAGCTGATGGTGCGGCTGCTGCCGTCGGGCTGGTTCGTGCCCGTGTCGCCCGGGACCAGGCAGGTGACGGTGGGCGGCGCCATCGCCGCCGACGTCCACGGCAAGAACCACCACTCGGCCGGCAGCTTCGCCCGGCACGTGCTCTCGTTCGACCTGCTGACCGCCGACGGCGACGTGCGCACGGTGACGCCGGAATCCGACGCGGAGCTGTTCTGGGGGACCGCCGGGGGGATGGGCCTGACCGGGATCATCCTGCGGGCGAGCGTTCAGATGAAGCAGGTGGAAACGTCGCGGCTGATCGTGGACACGGTCAGGACCGCCAACATCGACGACACGATGGCGTACCTGGCGTCGACGGACGACGACTACGACTACACGGTCGCGTGGACCGACTGCCTGGCGGCTCGCGGCAGCCTGGGCCGGTCGGTGATCACCAGCGGCGACTTCGCCACGATGGGTGAGGTCCGGTACAGGGACCGGGGCAAGCCGCTCGAGTTCAAGCCGTCCGCGCTGGTCGGCGCCCCGCCGGTGTTCCCGTCCGGGCTGATCAACGCCCGCACGGTCGCGCTGCTGAACGGGGCATGGTTCCGCAAGGCGCCGCGACGGCGGACCGGCGAAATCCAGACCATCGGCCAGTTCTTCCACCCGCTTGACGGGATCAGGAACTGGAACAGGGCGTACGGGCCCGCGGGCTTCCTGCAGTACCAGTACGTGGTCCCGTTCGGCGCCGAGGACGTGGTCAGGAGGTCCCTGGAGCGGATCAGCGCGCTGCGGGCGCCGTCGTTCGTGACGGTGCTCAAGAGGTTCGGCGAGGGCGATCCCGGGATGCTGTCGTTCCCGATGGCTGGCTGGACGCTGGCCCTCGACTTCCCTGCCCGCACCCCGTGGCTGAGCCAGTTGCTTGGCGAACTCGACGAGATGGTGCTGGAGGCCGGCGGTCGGCTCTACCTGGCCAAGGACTCCCGGATCCCGGCCGGGCTGATGCCGCGTATGTACCCCAGGTACGAGGACTTCCTCCGGCTCAGGGCCAGGGTGGACCCGACCGGCGTATTCAAGTCCGACCTGTCAGCCCGCCTGGACCTGTGATCGCGGGCTGGCCTGCCAGCCCCGCCGCGGGGCCTGGCCTGCCAGCCCCGCCGCGCCCGCTCCGCGGGCGCTCCCTGCTTGCGCCGCGCCCGCTCCACGCGCCCGCTCTACGGGCGCTCCCTGCCTGCGCCGCGCCTGCTCCGCGCCCGCTCCACGGGCGCTCCCCCGCCCTTCATGCCCCATAAGGGGACAATAGCGGCACCCGGAGGTCTGCTCTCCATGATCGTGAAGGATCTTTGCACGTGGACCGACAGAGATCCTTCGGGATCATGCAACGGGGCAGTCTGGGGAGCAGCGGCGTGGTGAGCCGGGCCAGCCGCGCCGGCGGAGGGCCTGGCTGACCTGGGCGGCGACCAGGCACGGAGTCAATGTCACGTCCCAGTAGCTATAGCGGAGCGTTGCGAGCTCGTCGGCCGCGGCTGCGTTGTCCCGGCCGATGTCGAGCCACCGCGTGTCGCCCGGGTGGGCAGCTTCCCCGTCAAGCTCCACCGTCAGGCCGTACCCGTCATACAGGACGTCGCGGTAAGCGCTCCGATCGGCCAGGACAACTCGCGCCTGTCGGGTGCTCGCTGGCAGCCGATGCGGTCGTTCAACGTCACGGAGGTATCGGTACTCGAGCGCTGAGTGAATGCCCGCCATCTCGGGAGTGAGCACGGCATCGATTCGCGTGCGCCATCGCAATTGGAGACGCTGGCTTGCGGCACGCTTAAGTCGGTCTTGGGTCGTGAGCCGCCGGCCTAAGGCCCTGGTTACCCAGCCGATCGCGTCGGCCGCGTCGGCGCAGCCGTCGGTGAGATCCAGCACGGTGTCCTCGAGCCGCGTGCGAGGTGGCAGCCGCGACGGATGCCTGACTCGCTCTACGTCCTGCCTCAGATGCACGACCGTGCCAGGAATGCGGCTCACCCGCCTGCACGCGGGAACGGTGACGTGGATCGGCGGCGAGGGCTTTTCGGTGAGCTGGTCGACCTCGGCGGCGGTCTGGTGGCTGAGCAGGGCGCCCGGCCCGGCGCGCAGGACGACCGCCCACAAAGCTGCCTGCCGGTCGACGTTGCCAGAGAATACGGCGTAGACGCCGGTGTGAAGCCGCTGCCAGCGGCCTCGCCCGACTCGGCGGCCTATGGCATGATCGCTCAGTCCGCCCGATAGCAGCTGACCTCGGCACAGCACGCCGCGCTGGAGTTCGGCCAGTTCTCCGAGCGGTGCCGGAACATCGTAGGGCATGATTCCCAGGCTCGCCGTTCGCGCCGAGCCGGGCATCCTCGGCAGCGTGCACTGTGGATAAACGTCGGTCTGTCCACAAGCGAAGCCGTCAGCGGGCGAGCATGAAGGCCGCCGGGTCGCGGTCGGGGCGCGGGGACGGCGGTGCCGCGGCGCGGCCGACGCCGACGGCGCCCATCGGCTCCCAGCCGTCGGGCAGGTCGAGCGCCGCCGCCGCGACCGGACCGCAGAACAGCGTGCTTGACACCCAGCACGAGCCGAGTCCTTCGACCGCCAGCGCGACGAGCAGGTTCTGCACGCCGGCGCCCATCGCGACCAGGAACATCGCGCGCTCGGCGGCGTTGCGGCGCGGGTCGGGGTACACGTGGGCGGCGTCGGCCACCAGGCAGGGCACGATGATCAGGGGCGCCCGGCGGAGCGGCTCGCCGCGCCTGGTGCGGTGGGCGATCTGCTCCTCGGTGAAACCGTCGCCACGCAGGTCGGTGATCCAGGCCGCGAGCATGTCGTCGAGCAGCCTGGTCCTCGCCCGCGGCGATTCCACGACCGCGAACCGCCAGGGCTGGCTGTGATGCGGCGCCGGCGCGGTGAGCGCGGCGGCGATCGCGCGTCGGACCGCCTCCTGGTCGACTGGTTCTGTGGTGAAATCGCGCACCGTCCGCCGTTCGGCGATCACGTCGGCGGCGCCCAGCCGGAACATGTCCTCTGCCGCGGGCCTGATCAGTGCCGTCGCGCCAGGCCCATCGCTGTCGAGGACGTGTTCGGCCAGGCCGCGCACGATCGCGACTGGCACCTGGTCGGCCTTGCCCTTGACCAGTTCGGCCGCCGCCGCGATCTCGTCTGCCACGGCCGCGACCGTCACCTCGAGCACATTGCCGAAGCTGTCGGCCTGGCCGCGGTGATCCCGAAGCGGCAGCACCCCGGCCGCTCCCACCGCCATGTCGGTCTGGCCGATGCGCCAGGGCCGGCCCATCGTGTCGGTGATCACCACGCCGACGGTCGCCCCTGTCAGGTCCGCGATCGCCTTGCGCAGGCGCCTGGCCGAGCCGTCCGGGTCCTCGGGCAGCAGCACCACGGTTCCTGGCGCCGTGTTCGACCTGTCGACGCCGGCCGCCGCCAGCACCAGGCCGTGCCGTGTCTGGGCGATCGTCGTCTGGCCGCGGCGCGCGACCACCCTGACGGTCTCTGCCGCGATCGCATCATCCCGGTCGGCACTGACGACGCGTCCCTCTGCCTTGCTGACGATCTTGGATGTGACGACCAGAATGTCGCCGTCGGCGAGGCGCGGCGCCGCCGCCACGATCAGTTCCGCCAGATTGGCGCCCGGCGCGATCTCCGGCAACCCCGGCACCCCGGTGACGGCGATCTCGCTCATGCGGGCTGTCCCGCGGCCAGTTCCTCGGCCAGGTCGAGGGCCGCCGCGGCGATCGCGGCCGCCGCCTGGACATCGGTCATGTACAGGGGCAGTGCCCGCACGGCGATCCCGGCGAGCCCGGCGGCGTCGAGCGCGTCTGCGTCGGACGAGTCGACGAGCCATCCGTTGAGCAAACCCGGTCCGTAATGCGCGGCCACGGCGGCGGCGGTCGTCTTGACGCCGATCGCCGCCAGGCACGCGTCTGCCATTCCGCGGACCGGCGCGCCGCCAATCACCGGGGAGACGCCGACGACGGTCTTGACGAGGACGGCGTCGGCGATTCCCGGTATCGCGAAGATGATCCCGATGCTGACGACCGGATTGGACGGCGGCAGCAAGACGAAGTCCGCCTTGGCGATCGCCTGCAGGACGCCGGGGGCCGGCGTGGCCAGGTCGGCGCCGGAGGCGACAAAGCCCAGGGCGGGAACCTTGGCGTGCAGCCTGACCCACCACTCCTGGAAGTGCACGGTCCGCCGGCCCGCTTCGTCGTGGATCAGCACGTGCGTCTGGACGTTGTCGTCGGTCATCGGCAGCAGCGTCACCCCTGGCCGCCAGCGCTCGCAGAGCTGCTTCGTCACCCGAGACAGCGGCAGCCCGGCAGTCAGCATCGACGTGCGCGCGATGTGCGTGGCGAAGTCGCGGTCGCCGAGGCTGAACCAGTCAGGACCGGAACCGTAAGCGGCCAGCTCGGACTGCACGGCGTATGTCTCGTCGGCCCGGCCCCAGCCCTGCTCGTCATTGATGCCGCCGCCGAGCGTGTACATCACGGTGTCCAGGTCGGGGCAGACGTGCAGGCCGAACAGGTGGATGTCGTCGCCGGTGTTCCCGATGACCGTGATCTCGGCGTCAGGGGCAGCGGCCCGCAGCCCGCGCAGGAACCGCGCGCCGCCGACGCCGCCAGCGAGCAACGTGATGCGCATGGCCCGAGTCTGCCAGCACTGCCCCAGGACATCAGCGACCGGCGGCCCGCTTCAGGCTGGGACCCCAGGATTCCCGGCCGACTTTCCCGTCATCACGGGCAACCAGTCGAGCTTTATCACGTATCCGCCTTGACGTTTGGCAAGACACGCGCGTGTAATTTCAACAGTGTAATTCTCTGGCTGGCTTCGCGCGGGGCGCCAGGGAGCCGACGGGGTAGCGAGGGGTGGAGGTGCGCTGTGACTGACGCAATCGTCACGCTAGTGCACGAGGCGTTTGGCATCGGCGCGGACGACGCCGCAGAGCCGACGTGGCAGGACAAGGCGCTGTGCGCCCAAACCGATCCTGAGGCGTTCTTTCCCGAGAAGGGCGGATCTACCAGGGAGGCCAAACGGGTGTGCCGTAGCTGCGAGGTCCGGGCCGAGTGCTTGGAGTATGCGCTCGAGCACGATGAGCGGTTCGGCATCTGGGGCGGCCTGTCCGAGCGAGAGCGCAGGCGGCTCAAGCGCCAGGTCGGCTAGCGTCGCCGGCCAGGCCCGGCTTGCGACGTAGGGCCGGCCGCCAGGTCGGCTGGTCAGGCCAGCGACGTCGCGTTCCATGTCATTTCGTGGTTATTTGAGCTACTATGGCCTGTGCTGGGGTGTCGGCGCGTAGCTTTGGTCCGCCTCAGCAAGCTCGCCGTCTGCCAGTGCCGCCCCCGGGCTTCGCGTATCGTTCCCAGGGAACCCGGCCCGCCGGAAGCCCATTGGCAGTCGCCGGCCGCGCACGGTGAAGCCCCTACCAGCAACCGGATCGCCTTGTCGCCGAACGAGTCTTATCCGCAGCACGTCGTGACCGCAGTCATCGTCGCGCACGATGGCGCCGCCTGGCTGCCGCACGTCGCAGACGCGATACTCGGGCAGACGCGGCCGGTGCAGCGCGTCGTCGCCGTCGACACCGGCAGCCGCGACCGGAGCGGATCGGTGCTCGGGGCGAAGTTCGGCCGGTCGGCGGCGTTCGGTATGGACCGGTCGACCGGCTACGGTGCCGCGATCGCCAGAGCGCTGCAGCACAGGACCGCGAACACCGCAGTGCCAAGCCCGCCGGGGGCGCAGCCCGCCGAACGGACCGAGTGGCTGTGGCTGCTGCACGACGACTGCGAGCCAGCGCCGGACTGCCTCGAGCAGCTGCTGCGCGGCACGGTCGAGACCACGTCGGCTGCCGTGCTCGGTCCCAAGCTGCGGGACTGGTCCAACCGGGACGTGGTACTCGAGGCCGGCGTCACGCTGGACACGGCGACCAGGCGGGTCACCGGCATCGAGCCGCGCGAGGTAGACCAGGGCCAGCACGACGGCGACCGTGACGTGCTCGCCGTGAGCAGCGCGGGGATGCTGGTGCGCCGCGACGTGTGGGAACAAGTCGGCGGGTTCGACACCGGCATGGGCCTGTTCATGGAGGACATCGACTTCTGCTGGCGCGTGCATGCGGCCGGATACCGGGTCCGGGTGATCACCGACGCGATTGCATACCACGCGCAGGCCGCCGCCAGGCACCGCAGGGCGGTTTCCGTGGGCGGCAGGGCGCGGATGCTCGACCGCAGGAACGGGTTGCTTACCCTGCTCGGCAACCTGCCGATGCGGCCGATGCTCAGGGCGGCGGTCGGCAACATCCTCATCTCGCTGCTGCGGATCACGTTCTTCCTGCTCGCCAAGCGGCTGGCCGCGGCCATCGACGAGTCCTCGGCGCTCGTCTCCGTGCTCTGCCATCCGGTGCGGCTCATCAGCATGCGGGGCAGGCGGGCCCGCGGGCGGCGGGCTGCCTACAGCAGAGTGCGCGCGGACCTGCCGCCTGGCGGCTCGGCGAGGCGGCTGGCCGAGTTCGTGCTGTCCACGTTGTCCAAATCGCAGCCGGACACCTCGGGAGCGCATCATGCGTCGGCCGACCCGACGGAAGACGACTCGATGCTCGTCGACGACGGGCTCGGCAAGCGGCTGCTGACCAGCCCGTCGATGCTCACCTTCGTCGTGCTGCTCGCGGTGGCGCTCACCGCGAGCAGCTCGCTGATCGGATCCGGGCCGCTGGGCGGCGGCTCGCTCGTCCCTGCCTGGGGCGGCGCATCGGACCTGTGGGGCAGCTACATCCAGTCCTTCCACCCGGCAGGTATCGGCTCGAGCACGCCGGCACCACCCTGGCTCGCGGTGCTCGCCGCGCTCGCCACGCTGCTCGCCGGCAAGACCTGGCTGGCCGTCGACGTCCTCATGATCGGCTGCGTGCCGCTCGCCGGCATGACCGCGATGGTCGCGGTCCGCAAGGTCAGCGCGTCGCCCGCGGTGCGGGTATGGGCCTCGGTGACCTACGCCCTGCTGCCGGTCGCGACCGGCATCGTGGCGTCAGGACGGTTCGGCTCGGCCGTCGCGTTCATCTTGCTGCCGCTGATCCTGGCCCAGGGCGGCCGGATGGTCACCGCCTCAGGGGCCAGGGCGACGCGCGCGGCCTGGGCGACGGGGCTGCTGGTCGCGGTCGGCGCGGCCTTCGTCCCGTTGCTGTGGATCGTGACGCTCGCGGCGTGCGTCCTGGCCGCGATCGTGTTCCGCGCCACCAGGCGCGGCCTGCTACGCAACCTCGCCGTCGCGGCGCTGACCGCACCGGTCCTGCTGCTGCCGTGGTCGCTGACGCTGGTCTCGCACGGGGCCGGCCTGCTCCTTGAAGCAGGGCTGCCGCAGCAGGGGACCGCGGTCTTCACGCTTCCGGCCAGGTCGCTGATGCTCCTCAGCCCCGGCGGGCCAGGACTGCCACCGTACTGGATCACGGCGGGGTTGTTCGCTGCGGCGCTCGCCGCGCTCTTCGCCGGCCGGAGACGCAGGCTCATCGTCGCGGGCTGGGGAATCGCGCTCTTTGGGGTGCTCACGGCGGCGATCGCCAGTCACACCGTGGTGCGTCTGCCCGACGGCGGCCAGGTGGCCGCCTGGGTCGGCTTCCCGCTCGCGCTCGCCGCGCTCGGGTTGCTGCTCACCGCAGCGGCAGGCGCCGAAGCGCTCGGCCGCCTGCTGGCCGGGGTCAATGGCCTGCGCGCGGTGCTGTCCGGCCGGGGACCATGGGCCGCGCTGGTCGCGCTGGTCGCCTGCTCGACTCCGCTGCTCGCCGCGGTCGCGTGGCTGGGCGCCGGGGTGAGCGGGCCGGTTCATCCGGTCAGCAAGCCGGTCGTGCCCGAGCTCGTCGCCGTGGCCGCAGGCCGGGGCAGGCAGGTGCGGACCCTGGTGCTCAGGTCGGCCGGCGGTCATGTCTCCTACCTGCTGCTCCGCGGCCCGAGCCCGTCTCTTGCGGACACGGCGGTGACGCCGCCTCCCGACGCGCAGCGCGCGCTCAGCCAGGCGGTCGCCGCGCTGATCACGCCGGACGGCGGCCAGGCTGCCAATCAGGCCCGGCTGCTCGCGGATCTCGACATCGGCTACGTGCTGCTGCAGGCGCCGTTCGACGCTGAGCTCGCCCACGTGCTGAGCGACGTCAGCGGGCTGCGGCCGTACAGCACCACGTCGGGCTACTCGCTGTGGCAGCTGGACGCCCTGCCCGCCCGCGTGACGGTCACCGAGCCCGATGGCACCGTGGTGGCCATCAGGTCAGGCGCGATTGGCGTGTCAGGCGTGTCGGTTCCCGCCGTCGGCGGAACGCTGACGCTGGCCGAGCCCGCCGGCGGCTGGACCGCCTCCATCAACGGCCATCGGCTGGCCGAGGTGCCGTCGCCGGCCGGCAGCTGGGCTCAGGCATTCAGGCTGCCCAGCGGCGGCGGCAAGCTGAGCGTCGGGTACTCCGGCTTCACCAGGGACCTGCTGCTCGTCGTCGAACTGCTCGGGTTCCTTGTCGTCGTCGGCCTCGCGCTGCCCGGCATCCGCGTCGCCGAGCAAGAGGCCCAGCCCGCGGGCTCGGCGGCAGCGGACCCGGCAGCGGGCCTGGCAGACGAGAGCGGCGAGAGCGGCCAGGCGGCGGGTGCGCGCTCGGGACGCCGGGCCGGCCTGGCGGGAACGGCCGCCGCGGCCGGAGCGTTGCAGGCGCGGTCACAGCGTCTCGCCCGCGGCGCACGGAGCCGGGCCAGTCGCGGCCGGGCGGCCGCCAGGGAGAAGGTCGGCGGGACGGGAAGGGCTGAACGGGAGGGCCGGGCGGGACGGGAGGGCCGGGCGGGCAGCAGAACTGCCGCCCGCGAGGGAGTGCCGCCCGGGGCACGGCCACGCGAGACACGCGCCCAAGAGACGCGGCTGGCCGACGCCTGGCCGTACGCCGGCCAGGGCAACGTGCCGGACGATACCCGGCTTGGCGACGCGGGGCCGGACAAGAGCCGGCTGGTCGATGCCTGGCCGTACGCCTCCGACCAGCCGCGGCAGCCTCGCGGCGGCGATCCGCTGCCAGAGTCCCGGCCATCGCGGGCGAGCGGCGATCCCGCGCACGCCGCGCCGCGCCGCGGTCGGCCGGGCGGCCGGGCCGGACGCGCACGGTCCTACTCCGGCGAGCCGGATCATGACCGCGAAGCTCATCAAGATTATTTCGCAACGCAACTCCCCGGGCGGCCGTACGACGACGACGACCTCGAGCCAGGGGCTGGCCGGCGGGATCTTACGGTCGGCCGGTCTCCGTCAGGCCGGTCGGCAGTCGGCCAGGACGGAGCGTACGACCTGGACGCAGGCAGCCCGCGCGATCATGGCGCCGTCACGCGGGCTCCGGCCGGCCGGTCGCCAAGCGGGGCCTGGCCGTACCTCGAGTCGGGAGATGAGGTCGCGGGGGGATCTGCGACCGGACGCGACTGGCCAGACCTGGACAGGCCAGCGCGGGGCGAGGAGCAGAGCACGCGAGCCTATCGGCTCCCAGACGAGACCTCGTCCGCGCCGGGCCGGCTCCCTGACGAGACCCGCTCGCTGCCAGGCCGCCGCCCGCGCAACGAACCGGATCGGAGCCGCGACGCGACCAGGCCGGCGCTGCCTGACTGGCAGCCTGTCCCCGACCGGGGCGACCGCGAGCCAGGGGAGCGCCGGCGAGGTCGCCGCGGAACCTGGCGGCCAGCCAGGCACGACGGCGCCAGGGCGGCAAGCGACCGCCCGGTCGCTGAGCCGGCCCCAGCCTGGCCGGGCGGCGCCGAGGCGCTCGAGCCGTTGCCGCCGATCGACGGCCCGGGCCGCAGGCAGGGCGCCCGAAGTGCCTGGCGGCCCGCGGAGGACGTCGGCGAGCGGGGCGGCGGGCAGGACGACGCGTGGGCCGAGGAGCGCTGGTCAGCCCCGCTGCCGGACAATGACGCCGAGTATGAGCCCGAGTACCGGGGAGACAGCTGGTGACGGCGCGCAAGGCCAGGCGGACCAGGAGTCGGCAGCGTGCGAACCGGTTGGTCCTGGCCGTCCTCGTGCTACTCGCGCTGGCTGGCCTGTACGGACTCGCCGGGATCAAGCGCGCGGTCCTGCTGACGGCCGGGGGGCCGGCCGGCCCTGCCGGGCGGCTGACCGTATCCTCCGCGCTCGTCGCGTGCCCCGCGCCCGGAACGGCAGGAGTCACCGGCGGCGGAATCGCCCAGGTCAGCGCTCCGGCCAGAACCAGCACCGGCCAGGTGGCGCTGACCTTGCTGAAGCCCGCCGCCGCGCCGCAGTCTCCCGCCGCCGTGAGCATCTCCGCCCCGCCTGGTCAGCTCACGGTCCGGTCAGTCAGGAACGCTGCCGCGGTGCCGAAGAAGCTGGCGGCCATGACGAGCATGGCGCGCGGGCTCGTGCCGACCAGCCGAGCCAAGGGTGGGCTGATCATCTCGGCCACAGGCTCGAACGCCCAGGGCTTCGACGTCGAGCAGCTGAGCCCGGCCGGGCTACCCGTGGCACGCTGCCAGGCACCCGGCTCAGATTTCTGGTTCGTGGGCCCCGAGACGACCTCGACGCGCACCGAGCTGTATCTGATCAATGCCGACAGCACCTCGGCCGACGCGCACGTCGGCGTCCAGACCGACAGCGGCCCGCGGCTCGGCGCCCAGGACTCCGGCATCATCGTGCCGCCGTACTCGATGGTCGTGCAGAGCCTGGACAAGCTCGTCCGTTCGGCGAAGGCGGCGGCGTTCCACGTGACGACGAGCACCGGCCGGGTGGTCGCCGCGATCCGGATGACCGGCAGCGCCGGCAAGGCGGGGGCCTGGCTTCCAGTGGCCCAGGAGCCGGCGACAACGCAGGTGCTCACCGGCCTGCCCGCCACGGCGGGGACGCGCGAGCTGTACATCACCGTGCCGGGAAGCGCCGCGGCGAGGATCAAGGTGACAGCGGTGACCACTCGCGGCTCGTACCAGCCGACCGAGCCGAGCGGCGGAAGCGGAATCAGCGTGCTCGGCCGGCTGACGACGGGGATCCTGATCCCGTCGCTCAGCGGCAACCCCGGCTCGATCAGGATCTCGTCGAACGTGCCCGTCACCGGGGTGCTTGAGGTCTCGGGCGGCCCGCCGGGCGCGCCTGGTGCCTTCATCGGGGGCGCGGACCCGATCACCGAGCAGGGCGTCATCGCGGCGAGCCCGGTCGGCTCGGCGGGCAAGACCCAGCTCGTGCTGTCCGCGCCGGGGCGCGCCGCCAAGGTCAGGATCTCGGAGGCGGTCGCGGGCGCCCCGCTGACCGGGCAGGCGGGGCAGCAGGTCGACATCGCTGCCAGGTCGGCTACCAAGGTCAAGATCGGCCTGCCCAAGAATGCGGGCCGTGGCGTCAAGCTGGTGGCGATCCT
>Ga0207646_10005452_pt1 | contig 13373 bp, 8 predicted proteins | sample KBSK5502metaG_FD_184343 | JGI IMG/M metagenome (GOLD analysis project Ga0207646, IMG submission 184343) | Corn, switchgrass and miscanthus rhizosphere microbial communities from Kellogg Biological Station, Michigan, USA - KBS K5-50-2 metaG... | ecosystem: Host-associated > Plants > Roots >... | reverse complement strand
GCAGATCCTCTACGTCAAGCGGATCCTGGCCGAGCGCACCGCCATGCACACCGGCCAGAGCGTCGAGCAGGTCGAGGCCGACTCGGACCGGGACAGATGGTTCACGGCGGACCAGGCTAAGGAGTACGGATTCATTGACCACGTGGTGCGCAGCGCCAACGAGGTCCCGTCGGAAGGCGCGGTGTGATGACCAGCGAACCTCAAGCGGGCAACCGCAACGCGACGGCGGGCCTGGCCGGCACGGTGCGACACGGCCTGGCCGAGTCACGATACGTCCTGCCGTCGTTCGTGGAGCGGACGCCGTACGGGATCAAGGAGATGAACCCGTACAACAAGCTCTTCGAGGAGCGGATCATCTTTCTCGGGGTGCAGATCGACGACGCCTCGGCGAACGACGTCATGGCCCAGCTGATCACGCTGGAGTCCATCGATCCTGACCGGGACATCCTGGTGTACATCAACTCGCCTGGCGGGTCGATGACCTCGATGATGGCGATCTACGACACCATGCAGTACGTCAAGCCTGATATCCAGACCTTCTGCCTGGGCCAGGCGGCATCGGCGGCTGCGGTCCTGCTTGCCGCCGGCACCAAGGGCAAGCGCATGGCGTTGCCCAACTCGCGGATCCTGATCCACCAGCCTGCCATCGAGAGCGGCTACGGGCAGTCCAGCGACCTCGAGATTCAGGCCAGGGAAATCCAGCGGATGCGCCAGGCCATGGAGGCCGTGCTCGCCAAGCACACCGGCCGCGATGAGGAGCAGATCCGCAGGGACATCGAGCGCGACAAGTTCCTCACGGCGCACGAGGCCAAAGAGTACGGGCTGGTTGATGACGTACTGACGATGCTCAAGCGCCAGCCCGATGTAGTGTCGTCTTAGCGCGCAAGTGCTGTAGCGCGACGCGCGTGCAAAGACGGCCCGAAGGAAGCGACTACGGCCTGAGACGAGGTAGCGTCTAGTCCGGCGTTCGGCGCAGCCGCCGGAGCAAATGGCCGCAGCTTGTTCGAATCGCCCATGTCGGCGACAGCGGGAGAGGGAGTAATGCGGTGGCACGCATTGGCGAGGGCGCTGACCTGCTGAAGTGCTCGTTTTGCGGCAAGAGCCAGAAGCAGGTCAAGAAGCTGATCGCTGGGCCAGGCGTGTACATATGCGATGAGTGCATCGATCTGTGCAACGAGATCATCGAGGAGGAGCTGGCCGAGCCTTCCGAGATCAAATGGGACAGCCTGCCGAAGCCCCGCGAGATCTACGAGTTCCTCGACTCCTACGTGATTGGCCAGGAGAAAGCCAAGAAGGGCCTGTCAGTCGCGGTCTACAACCACTACAAGCGGATTCAGTCCGGCGGTGAGCGGGTCGCCGAGGACGGTGTCGAGCTCGCGAAGTCCAACATCCTGCTACTCGGGCCGACTGGCTCGGGCAAGACGCTGCTGGCCCAGACGCTGGCCAGGCTGCTGAACGTGCCGTTCGCGATCGCCGATGCCACCGCCCTGACCGAGGCTGGCTACGTCGGCGAGGACGTTGAGAACATCCTGCTCAAGCTCATCCAGGCCGCCGACTACGACGTCAAGAAGGCCGAAACGGGGATCATCTACATCGACGAGATCGACAAGATCGCGCGAAAGAGCGAGAACCCGTCGATCACCAGGGACGTCTCAGGCGAGGGCGTCCAGCAGGCGCTGCTGAAAATACTCGAGGGGACCACAGCGTCGGTGCCGCCGCAGGGCGGCCGCAAGCACCCGCACCAGGAGTTCATTCAGATTGACACGACCAACGTGCTGTTCATCTGCGGCGGGGCGTTCGCCGGCCTGGAGAAGATCATCGAACAGCGGGTCGGCCGCAGCGGCATGGGCTTTGGCGCCGTGCTGAGGGTGAAGACCGACCGCACCGCGTCGGACCAGTTCGCCGACGTGATGCCTGAGGACCTGCTCAAGTTCGGGATGATCCCCGAGTTTGTCGGGCGCCTGCCCGTGATCACCAGCGTGCACAACCTGGACCGCGAGGCGCTGATCAGGATCCTGACGGAGCCGAAGAACGCGCTGGTGCGCCAGTACCGGAGGCTGTTCGAGCTCGACGGCGTGGACTTGGAGTTCAGCGACGACGCGCTCGAGGCGGTAGCCGATCAGGCGATCTTGCGCGGCACCGGCGCACGCGGGCTGCGAGCGATACTCGAGGAAGTCCTGCTGTCGGTGATGTACGAGGTTCCGAGCCGCAAGGACGTCGAGCGAGTCGTGATCACCGCTGAAGCCGTGCTCGAGAACGTTAACCCGACGCTGGTTCCCCGCGACGTCGCGCGCAGGACGCCGCGCGAGAAGTCAGCCTGACCGAGGGCCCGGGTCACCCGCTCCGCAGGTCGAACCGCATCTTGATCATCAACGTCGCGAGCTCGGCGACGCTCGTGTCCCTGGTTGGTGACGCGAGAGCCCCGATCGTGTGGTCGTTAGCCCAGCCACAGACAGATACCCGGGTCTGCGCTAGCCACGCGATCATGCAGTTGGCGCTGCCGCCGCGATGCCCGGCCGCAACCCGCCACGGGCCGACCTTGGCAAAGGACCGAGTATGGCCATCATCAGGCGGCCGACCACGTCGTATGGAAGGCCCAGCTTGGCGGTGGCGTCAAGCCCGAGATACATCACCCACGCGGGCCGGCGCGTGACCGGATAGATATGCCCAGGCTGGCCGTACAGTCCCGATGGCCAGGCCGCCGTGACTGGGCGGTCCCCTCCGGCGGCCGCAGCCGCCGGTCCCGCGTCGGCGATCAGCCCGGCGCCCAGTGCGCCGGAAACGTTGCCGCAGTACCGCGACGACGGGACCGGCCCCTTCCTGGCTGATCGAACCGAACCGCCGCGGCAGCCCGCCGGCGATTCTCAGTGCTGGGCTGACGAGCGGGCCGGTCGCGACTACTAGTCCACGGCCAATCCAGCGGATCACCACCTCATCTTCCTGACAAAGCAAGACATCTGCGCTGAGCAGAAGAGAGCAAGGAACTGCCGCGAATGAAGCATATGTTCTGAATGCATCGCGGCGGTGAAGATGCAGCAGGCGGCGAGCGCGGCCGCCCGCAGTGGTGCCCCGCCCGCAGTGGTGTCGCCGCCCGCAGTGCCCCGCCCGCAGTGGTGTCCCCGCCCGCAGTGGTACCCCCGCACCTCTAGACTCTGCTGACGTGACGACCGCTGACAACGCTGGATCGCCCGCGGATGGGCGGCACCTCCTGCCGTCTCAGTATCTGCCCGGCGAGGTCGAGTCCCGCCGCTACGAGGGCTGGGTAAAGGCCGGCTACTTCACGGCGGACGCGGCTTCCGCCGCGCCCCCGTTCACGATCATGATCCCGCCGCCGAACGTCACTGGTTCGCTGCATATTGGTCATGCGCTCGATCACACGCTGATCGACGCCCTCATCCGGCGCCGCCGGATGCAGGGGTACAACGCCCTGTGGCTGCCCGGTACCGATCACGCGGGCATCGCGACCCAGAACGTCGTCGAGCGCGAGCTCGCAAAGGAGGGCCTGAGCAGGCACGATCTCGGCCGTGAGGCTTTCGTCGAGCGGGTGTGGCAGTGGAAGGCCACCTACGGCGGCAAGATTCTCGGCCAGATGCGGCGCCTCGGTGACAGCGTTGACTGGACCCGCGAGCGGTTCACCATGGACGAGGGCCTGTCCCGCGCCGTCCAGACCATCTTCAAGCGTCTCTACGACGACGGCCTGATCTACCGGGCGGACCGCATCATCAACTGGTGCCCACGGTGCATGACCGCGCTGTCGGACATCGAGGTGGACCATACCGACGACGAGGGTGAGCTCGTCAGCATCAGGTACGGCGACGGCGACACGGCCGTCGTCGTCGCCACCACCCGGGTGGAGACGATGCTGGGCGACACCGCCGTCGCGGTGCATCCGGACGACCCGCGCTACGCCCACCTTGTCGGCCGGACGATCGAGCTGCCGCTGACCGGCCGCCGGATCCCGGTCGTGGCCGATCCGCACGTCGATCCCGAGTTCGGCACGGGCGCGGTAAAGGTGACTCCGGCACACGATCCCGACGACTTCGAGATCGGCCGCCGGCACGATCTGCCCAGCCTGACGATCATGAACGAGCGCGGCGTGATCACCGCGAGCGGCCCGTTCGAAGGTCTGGACCGGTTCGAAGCCAGGCCGGCCGTCCTTGCGGCATTGCGAGCTGAGGGCCGCGTTGTCGCAGAAAAAAGGCCGTATCTGCACGCCGTTGGTCACTGTGGCCGCTGCGGCACCACCGTCGAGCCGCGGCTGTCATTGCAGTGGTTCGTCAAGGTCGGGCCGCTAGCCAAGGCCGCGGGGGACGCCGTGCGGGACGGGCGGGTGCGGATCTACCCGGCACAGCTGGCCGCGCGCTACTTCGACTGGGTCGACGACATGCACGACTGGTGCATTAGTCGGCAGCTCTGGTGGGGTCATCGGATCCCGGTCTGGTACTCGGCCGACGGCGAGGTCCGCTGTGTCGGGCCGGACGAGGAACCACCAAGTGCGGGTGCGCCGGGCGGAGGAGAGTGGACCCAGGATCCCGACGTCCTCGATACCTGGTTCTCCTCGGCGCTGTGGCCGTTCTCGACGCTTGGCTGGCCGGACGATACGCCCGACCTGCGCACGTTCTATCCGACCAGCGTGCTGGTCACCGGGTACGACATCCTGTTCTTCTGGGTGGCCAGGATGATGATGTTCGGCCTGTACGCGATGGCCGCAGCCGGACCCGAGCGATCCGTGCCGTTCCGTAAGGTCGCGCTGCACGGCCTGGTCAGGGACGCGCAGGGCAAGAAGATGTCCAAGTCACGTGGAAACACCGTCGACCCGCTCGACTGGATCGCCAGGTTCGGGGCCGACGCGACCCGCTTTACGCTGGCCAGGGGCGCGAGCCCGGGCGGCGACGTGGCACTCAGCGAAGAATGGGTGGCCGGGTCGCGCAATTTCTGTAACAAGCTCTGGAACGCGGCCAGGTTCGCGCTCATTAACGGTGCGGACGCCGGCCCGGCGGTCAGCGCCGGGGACCAGGCCCCGCTGACCGCGGCGGATCGAGCCGCGCTCAGCGTCCCTGACCGGTGGATCCTGTCCCGGCTGGCCACCGTGATCACCGAGACGGACGCGCTGTTCGAGGGGTTCGAGTTCGCGAAGGTCTGCGACGTCCTCTACCACTTCGCCTGGGATGAGTTCTGCGACTGGTACCTGGAGCTGGCCAAGCCGACCCTGAACGGTGCCGACCAGGACGCGGCGGCCCTGACCTGCCGCGTCCTCGGGCGCGTGCTCGACCAACTGCTCAGGCTGATCCACCCGCTCATGCCGTTCGTCACCGACGAGCTGTGGACCGCGCTGACCGGCGGCGAGTCGGTGATGGTGGCGGACTGGCCGGCGGCGGTGCCAGCCGATGTGGATCCGGCCGCCGAGGCTGTGATCGGCTCGCTGATGCGGCTGGTGACCGGGGTCCGCAGATTCCGCGCCGATCAGGGGTTGCGGCCATCGCAGGCGGTTCCTGCCGTGTTCGAGGGGATCGCTGGCTCGCCGCTGGGTCCGCATGAGGCGTCGATCCGCGCGCTGCTGCGGCTGACCACGCCGGCTGGCGACTTCAGCCCGAACGCGTCGGTCGAGGCCGAGGGCATCATCGTCAGGCTGGACAGCTCATCAGGGATCAACGTCGAGGCCGAGCGGCGCAGGCTGACCAAGGAGCTCGCCGCGGCACAGGCGGATGCCGAGGTTTCAGAACGAAAGCTCTCCAGCCAGTCTTTCATTCAGAAGGCGCCCGCCGAGGTGGTGGCGAAGAGCCGCGACCGGCTGGCCTCGGCGCAGGCTGAGATCGGCCGGCTGGAAGAACGGCTTGCTACGCTGGCCAGCCCGTGAGCGTCGTGCCGGAGGCGCGCCAATGAGTAACGGCGATCGGGCCGAGCTGCGCGAGATCGAGCGGCAGATCCTGCTGCGACGTCCCGAGCACTCGATCGACCCGTCGCTCGATCGGATCAGGGAGCTGACCGGGCTGCTCGGCGACCCGCAGCGCTCCTACCCGGTCATCCACATCACCGGGACGAACGGCAAGACGTCGACGGCTCGGATGGCGCAGACTCTGCTGCGCGCCAGGGGCCTGCGCACCGGGCTGTTCACGAGCCCGCACCTGGTCTCGATGCGAGAGCGGATCAGCGTGGACGGCGAGCCGCTGAGCGCCGAGCGATTCGTCGAGGTTTACCGGGAGATCGAGCCGTACTTCAAGCTGGTCGATGACAACCAGCCGGTCCGGTTGTCGTTCTTCGAGGTGCTGGCGGGCATGGCGTTCGCGGCGTTCGCTGATGCTCCCGTCGACGCCGCCGTCATCGAGGTCGGCATGGGCGGCACCTGGGACGCCACCAACGTGGCCGACGGCGCGGTCGCCGTGATCACGCCGGTCTCGATAGACCATGCCGAGTACCTGGGCAATACCGTCGCGGCGATCGCGGCCGACAAGGCTGGCATCATCAAGCCGGGTGCGGTCGCCGTGATCGGCCGGCAACCGGTCGACGCGGCCACCGAGTTGTTGCGCCGCGTAGCCGATGTCGGGGCGAGCGTCGCCAGGGAGGGAATCGAGTTCGGCGTGCTCAGCCGGGAGCTTGCCGTGGGCGGCCAGCGGCTCGCCATCCGGGGACTGCTCGGCGAGTACCACGACTTGTTCCTGCCGCTGTTCGGCGCGCATCAGGCCGCCAACGCCGCCTGCGCGCTTGCCGCGGTCGAGGCGTTCTCCGGCGGGGCCGGCTCGCCAGACGGGGGCTCCGACGAGCTGCCAGAGCGGACCGCCGGCCCGCGGGCGCCGCGCGGCGCGGCAGCGCTCGACGCCGACATGGTCGCCGAGGCGTTCGCGACGATGACATCGCCGGGCCGGCTGGAGATCGTCAGGCGCAGCCCGGTGGTACTGGTCGACTCAGCACACAACCCGGCCGGGATGGCGGCCACGGCAGCCGCGCTGGCCGAGTCGTTCGGGCCGGTCGAGGTGATCGCCGTTCTGGCTGTCAGCGCCGACAAGGACGTGACCGGGATCCTCGACGAACTCGAGCCCGCGGCGGCGGCTGTCGTGGCCGCGCGGAACTCCTCGCCGCGGTCCATGGACCCTGAGGCACTGGCCGACCTTGCCCGGCCGGTGTTCGGGCCCGACCGCGTGCACGTCGCCGACCGGCTAGACGACGCGATCGAGCTTGCGGTGGGCTTGGCGGACGAAGCGGCCGCCGCGATCGGCGGCCCGCTGACCGGCCTGATGACCGGCGAGGAGGACCTGGGGTCGGCGGCGGCCGGGACAGTTGTGCTGATCACGGGCTCGGTGATCACGGCTGGCGACGCGCGGCTGCTCCTGACTGGCGCTGGTCCGGACGAGGGCCGGACGGGCCTGGCTCCGTGATAGCAAGCGGGCCCGGACGAGGGCCGGACGGGCCTAGCTCGGTTATGGCAAGCGGGCCCGGATGAGCAGGCTGACCGCGATCGTCCTGGTGCTCGAAGCGATCGTGATCGCACTGACCATCGTTCCGGCCGTGAAGCTGGAGCACGTGGCCCCGGCAACGGCTGCGTCGGTGGCAGGTTTGGCGGTCATAGCCGCCATCCTGCTCGCCGCACTGGCGAGGCGGCGCCTTCCGGTGACGCTGGTTGGCGGGAGCCTGCTCCAGGCGCTGGTGATTGCCTCCGGCGTAGTGCTTTCCGTTATGTATATTCTCGGCGGAATTTTCACATTGCTCTGGGTGACTGGTATCTGGCTTGGTCATCGGGTGGAAAGATCGTCGTAAGGTTTTTGCAATTTCGGGCGGCTAACTATCTATTTACCCGGCCCGATGCGGAAGGGCGCGAAGGCGCCGGGTAGGCTCATTTCCTGCGGATCGCCGATGCCTACGCTGACCAGAAGCGGGCAATATGTGCGGCTCGCTGAGCACCCCAATGCAAGGCGTGCGGTCCCTTGTTTGCGGACTGCGCGGTACGAGCACTCGCTGGACCATAGGGAAGCAGATGAGCAACGCGTTGGCCTTTCTGGGCCGTGACATGGCCGTCGACCTGGGCACCGCCAACACGCTGGTGTATGTCAGAGGGCGCGGGATTGTTCTAAATGAACCATCGGTAGTGGCACTCAATACCAACACTGGACAGATAGTTGCCGTCGGCCTAGAAGCCAAGCGCATGATAGGCCGCACTCCCGGCAATATCATCGCAGTCCGGCCGCTTAAAGACGGAGTAATCGCTGACTTCGACGTTACCGAGCGCATGCTGCGCTACTTCATCCAGAAGGTTCACCGGCGCGGCGGGCTCGCGAAGCCGCGAATAGTCATCGCGGTGCCCAGCGGAATTACTGGAGTCGAGCAGAGCGCCGTCAAGGAAGCTGGCCATCAGGCTGGCGCGCGGCGCGTGTACATCATCGAGGAGCCGATGGCGGCCGCTATCGGCGCTGGCCTGCCGGTCAACGAGCCGACCGGCAACATGGTCGTGGACATTGGCGGCGGCACCACCGAGGTTGCCGTGATCGCGCTGGGCGGCATCGTGACAGCTCAGTCGATCAGGGTCGGCGGCGACGAGCTCGATCGGGCGATCATCAACTTCGCCAAGAAGGAGTACTCCCTGACGCTTGGCGAGCGGACCGCCGAGGAAATCAAGATGGCGCTCGGCTCAGCCTATCCGGCGGACAACGAGCCAAGCGCGGAGATCCGCGGCAGGGACCTGGTCAGCGGCCTGCCCAAGACCGTCGTGATGTCGTCCGCTGAGGTCAGGAACGCCATCGCCGAGCCGCTGGTGGTGATCGTCGACGCGGTCCGGACCACGCTCGACAAGTGCCCGCCTGAGCTGGCGGGGGACGTGATGGACCGCGGCATCGCCTTGACCGGCGGCGGCGCCCTGCTCAGCGGCCTGGACCAGCGGCTGCGCGAGGACACCGGGATGCCGATCCATGTCGCCGACAAACCGCTCGACTCAGTCGCCCTCGGTACCGGCAAGTGCGTGGAGGATTTCGATACTCTTCGGCAGGTGCTTGTCCCCGAGGCGCGCCGCTGAGCCGGGAGCGTCGACGTGCGGGACACCCAACGCACCAGGCTGCTCCTGGCCATCGCTCTGCTGGCCGCGCTTGCCCTGATCGCGATCGACTATCAGAACGGGTCATCGTCGGTAATCACGACGCTGCGCAAGGCTGCTGGCCCGGTCCTGGGCGGCGCCGAGCGCGCTGTCGCCTCGGTAACCAAACCCGTCGGCCGCTTCTTTGGCGCGGGCGCGACACGGACGGCCAGCGCCTCGCAGGCGGCCATGCAGCAGCAGCTCATCAGGATGCGGGCCGAGCTGAGCGCCGCCACCTTGGACCAGGCGCAATACCGTCAGCTGCGCAGACTGTTGCAGCTATCCGGACGCGGCGGCTACCGGGTGATGGCCGCGTCAGTCATCGCCTTCGGACAGGGCTACCAGCAGACCGTGACGCTAGACGCCGGGCGCGCGGACGGGATCAGGCCTCAGCAGACCGTGGTCGACGGCAACGGTCTCGTCGGCCAAGTCGTGCGCGTGGGCGGCAGAACATGCACGGTGCTGCTCGCCAGCGACGCAAGGTCGGTGGTCGGAATCCGGCTGGCGCCGGGCGGCCAGATCGGCTGGGTAACGGGTCAGGGCCGCGACAGCTCTGGGACCGCACTGCTCAAACTCCAGGTGCTGGACAGAGCGGCTCTCAAGGTCGGCACGCAGCTCGTCTCTGCGGCGTCGGTCCGCGACAAGCCCTTCGTGCCCGGCGTTCCTGTCGGGGTAATCGTCTCGGTGCGGGACAATGCGGGCGCCCTGACCGGTCAGGCTCTGGTGCGCCCGTTCGCCCATTTCACCAGGCTCGATGTGGTCGGCATCGTCGTCTCGCCACCACTGCATGACCCGAGGTACTCGGTGCTGCCGCCCCCGCCGCCCAAGCCTTCCCCGTCCAGCGTCCGCTCTGGTGGCAGCCGGTCTGGCCGCGGCCCGGCCGGAAAGCCGAGCCCATCGGCTTCGGCGCCGGTCTCGCCGCGGCCAGGGCAGGCCGCGGCCGGGCTGTCAGGGCCACAGCGCAGGTAAGTCGGCGATGGTGCGCGCGCCATGGGTGCCGAGGCCACGAGAGCAGGGATCGCTGGTGGCGAGATCACGGGTGGAGAGATGAAGCGCAAGCTAGCGGCGGTCATTGCGCTGACGGCCGTCGTCCTGGTCCAGCTCACGATCGTGAACGGCCTGGCGCTGCCGGGTGGCGGGACGCCGGACCTGGTACTTCTCTGTGTGATCGCGCTCGGGATGGCCGGAGGTCCGGCGGTCGGCGTGATCGCTGGCTTCTGCGCCGGGCTCGCGCTTGACCTGGCCCCGCCGGCGAGTCAGCTTGTCGGCCAGTACGCGCTCGTGCTGTGCCTAGTGGGCTACGGGGCGGGCAGACTGCGCTTCACCCTGCGGCAGTCGGCCTTGCTTGCGCTGGCTGCCGCAGCCGGCATGGCGGCGCTGGGGGAGGCCATGGCGGCAGGCCTCGCGCTGATACTCGACACGCCCGACGTTAGCTGGGCGTCGGCCGCGCGCGTGCTGCCGCCCTCCGTGCTTCTCGACATCGCGCTCAGCCCGCTCACACTATTCCTCTCAGTGCGGCTGGCTGTCGCGCTCGGCATGACCGTCAGCCCGCTTGACGACTCGCTCGTGCTCGAGACCGGCGGAAGCGCGGCCCCGGCGACCGTGGCCGCGCTGACGGGAGAGGCGGGAATGGCCAGGGTCAATGGCGCCCGGATAGGGGGCATGCCGCGAGGCGGACAGCGCCGGGCTGCGGTCGGCGATAGTCTTGCCGCCGCTACCGGCCGCTGGCTGGTCGGCGACGTGGCCGAAGCCGTACCGGCGATAGGGGCGATCGGGTGGCTGGCCCCCCCAGCCAGGTCCCGGCGCGCTCGCCGCCGGCAGGCCAGGCTGACCGCGATGCTGACCGGGGCCAGCCCGCGGAAGGGCGCGTTCTGGGTAGGCCGCCGCCCGCCCGGGCTGCTGCCCATCGCGCCGCTCGTCCGACCCTCGGCCGACGGCCTGGCCAGGCTGCGGCCAGGTGGCGCCGTGGCCGGCTCGGCCGTCGCGGTGCCGCGCCCTGGCCAGACCGGCCGGGCCTGGCCAGGCCGCGCGATTCACCTGGGGCTGGCGGACGAGCAGGGCAAGCGCGCGCGGTCCGGAAGCCGCCGTGCCCGAGTGACTTGGCTCGCAGCGGCGGCGAGCGGCCGAGGAGGCCCGGACCGATTCGCGGCAAACGGGGTCCTCGGGCGCGACGTGCCGAGAATCGCGTTCGGTACGGGGGGCTTGCCGGGGGCGGGGCGTGCCGCGGGGCGGCCGGTGCCGAGGATCGCGTTCGGTACGGGGGGCTTGCCGGGGGCGGGCCGTGCCGCTAGGCCGGTGCCCAGGATCGCCTTCGGTACGGGGGCCTTGCCGGGGGCGGGCCGTGCCGCTAGGCCGGTGCCCAGGATCGCGTTCGGGTCGGCAAGCCCCGGATCCGCTGCTCGTGCGGGCCTTGCGCCGCCAGCGGCCGCGCCTGAGTTCTCGGCTCCTGGCCCGCTTGGCAGTAGCTACCGCGGCATAGATCAATTCGGCACGGGCTACCACGGCGGCGGGACCGCCCGTTCCGGCCGCAGCCGTAGGCAGCCGAGATTCGCTCGCAGCACATCCGGTCATCAGCCCTCGCGGTCACGGCATCCCAAGACCGCACGGATGAGCGCCGGGCGCGGGGTGTTTCGCCGGCTGCCGTGGATGAGACGGGCAGGAGACCGGTCGGCGGTGTGGCGGATAGGGAGCAGGCGAATGAGTGGTTTGCGATGATACCGGCATCACGGCGGCGGTTGTTCGTTTTGTACCTGGTCGTCGCGGCGCTGCTGCTCGGACTGGCCACGAGGGTTTGGTATCTGCAAGTTAAGACGGGCAGCCAGTACGCGGCGCAGGCCACGTCCGAACGGATCAGGGAGGTGATCCAGCCGTCGGTGCGCGGCCCGATCGTCGATGACCTCGGCAGCCCGATCGTAGACAGCCGCTCGGCCCTGGTCGTCTCGGTCAGCATGCCGACGCTGTGGCAGCAGGCCGATAGCGGGACCGCTGTCCTTGGCCGCCTAGCCAGCCTGCTGCACATCAGGAAGCACCGGCTGCTCCAGCAAGTCCGCCCGTGCACGGTGGGCGTGGGCCAGCCCTGCTGGCCAGGCTCGCCGTACCAGCCGATCCCTGTCGCCCAGAACGTCACGCCTAGGGTCGCGCTCGAAGTGCTCGAGAACCAGCGGCTGTACCCAGGCGTCACTGCCGCCGTCCAGCCCGTGACTCACTACCACCAGCCGATCTCGACCAACCTGGCCCAGACGCTTGGATACCTGGGGCCCATCACGGCGACCGAGCTCAAGCAGCAAGGCCTGCCCGCGACCGCCTTCACTAGCGTCGACCTCGTCGGCCAGGCCGGGCTTGAGCTGCAGTACGACCCTCAGCTGCGCGGCATGCCGGGCGTTAACAAGTTCACGGTCAATGCAGCCGGGCAGGTGACATCGACCGTCAGCGCGGTCAAGCAGCAACCGGGCGACTACCTCGTCACCAGCATCAATTCCGCCCTGCAACGGGACACCGAGGCGGCGCTCGCCTCCGCAGTTCAGTCCGTAGGAAACCCGGTCAGCCAAAGCGGCGGCGCCGCGGTGGTGATGACGACCACAGGGCGGGTGCTGGCCCTGGCCAGCTATCCCACTTATAACCCGGAAATCTGGGCGGGCGGGGTCACGGAAGCTGAGTTCCGGCACCTGTTCGGCACGGCCGACGGGGCGCCGATACTGAATCGAGCCACTCAGGGCCAATACGCGCCAGGATCGACCTGGAAGGTGACCTCGGTCGCTGCGGCGGTTGCCGCTGGGTACCCGCTGGACGGCACCTATCAGTGTCCGGCGCAAGTGACGATCGGCTCCCGGACCTACGGCAACGACGGGAGGCCGTCGGCGGGCCCTATGAGCTTCTACACCGCACTAGTGCAATCCTGCGACACCGTCTTCTACAACCTCGCCTACCACATCTACCTGAAGGACAACCCTGAGGCTAACAACGTGACGTCGGCGCGCGCGCCCGTGCAGGAGATGCAGGCAATGCAGCTCGACTGGGGCTTCGGCCGACCGACCGGCATCGACGTTCCGGAGAGCCCGGGCAGCGTGCCGACTCGCGCCTGGCTGTACTGGCTGTGGAAGGACAACGCTCATCAGGGGCAGAACTGGTGCAAGTACGGCAGGGCTCACGGCACCTTCATCCAGCGGGTCGAGTGGGAGAACTGCCGCTCAGGCAATGACTGGACGGCGGGCCAGTCGGTGATCGCCTCGATCGGCCAGGGATATGTCTCGGTGACTCCGTTGCAGCTAGCCAGTGCCTACGCAGCGCTCGCCAACGGCGGCACGCTCTACAGCCC
>Ga0207646_10005451_pt1 | contig 13374 bp, 12 predicted proteins | sample KBSK5502metaG_FD_184343 | JGI IMG/M metagenome (GOLD analysis project Ga0207646, IMG submission 184343) | Corn, switchgrass and miscanthus rhizosphere microbial communities from Kellogg Biological Station, Michigan, USA - KBS K5-50-2 metaG... | ecosystem: Host-associated > Plants > Roots >... | reverse complement strand
CCGCATCATTGGCAGTGAAAATCTTGCCCTGCAAATCGGAGACGAACACCGGGTCGGGCGCGTTCTTGATCAGGCTATCAGCATAGGCGCGCGCCTTGTCCAGTTCGCGCATGTCGCGCAGGATGCCAATGGCCCCGATGACTTTCCCCTCCGCATCCCGCAGCGCAGAAGCGTTCAAGCTCGTGGGAATGACCTCTCCAGAGGCACTGCGGGGGTTCAGGCGTGCATTGCGTGTCGCCCCGCGTTCGATCACCTCGCGCAGCGCGGCGGTAAACTCGCGCGTCTCTGCGGGGCTGATGAAGCGCGAGAGGGATTGCTCCAGCACCTGGTCTGTCCGAAACCCCAAGAGCTCGTAGACCGCATCATTGGCTGAGAGAATCTTGCCTTCCAGGTCAGAGACAAAGACAGGATCGGGTGCGTTCTTGATGATGATATCCGCATCGAGCGCGCCATGAGACCTGGTACTGTCTCTCGTGACGGAGGGGGTGGTCGTAGTGGTTGAGACAGTGTGATCACTCATGAAAAACACCTCCGGTGTGCGACTAGCGTAACAATGAACCTATCTACTCCATATACTCACCCAAGCACATGCAGAGGCAGGTGAAAAACTCTGCACGAGAGAGAGGTGAGAGCTAGTGATGTGCTGAAAGTAGACAGCATGGTTTTTTCAGCACACGCAAAAATGCTCCCAATGGTCATGCAGCGTGGCCTTTCTCACACCACAGGCATGGGTCTCAGCTCAAGCATGCTGGGATCAATGGGCTATGGTCCAGACCGCCTGGGTATGTCGCGCAAGCTTGCCGGCATCGAGAGGAGCTGTTGCCGGATCAATGTACAGCGGCAGCGCAATACAGAAAACATTTCCTTGCCCAGGACTACTCTGGACGTCAAGATGGCCACCATGTCGCTCGACAAGTTTCCGTGCGATAGAGAGCCCCACCCCCATCCCTGAACTTGACCCGTCCTGTACCTCGATGCCTGGTACGCGGTAGTACGGCTCGAACATGTGGGGGAGCAGCTCAGCTGGAATCCCTCCCCCCAGATCACGGACCGAGAGCGTGGCCTCATAGCCGACTTGTTGCAGCGTCAGGGTGATGGGAGACCCCTTTGGCGAATACGTACGCGCATGTAACAGCAGATTGAGGATGACCTGGCTCATGCGCTCAGCATCTACCTCAGCTTCGATCGGCTCGCCCAGCGCTTCGAATGTCCGCATTGGACCAGCGCCAGCCGTGAACTCGGCGAGTAAGGTTCGACAGAGTTCGACCAGATCGCAGCGCTTCCGGTGCAAGACGAACCTATTGGTCTCGATCAGCGAGGCATCCAGCAACTCATGCACCAGCCTTTCCATCCGACAGATCGAGCGATGCAGGTCAGACAGGCCAATGCCCACGACTTCCAGCGCAGTGTTGTGTGCAAGCTGTCGCTGCAGCAGTTGGACCATGCTTTTCAAACTGCTCAGCGGCGTTTCCAGTTCGTGTGAGGCCATACGCAGAAACGTGTCTTTGGCTGCGTTGGCCTCGGCCAGCTCCCGTGTGCGCTGTTGCACCAGGCGCTCCAACGATAACGCATGGAGTTCCAGGGACAGCAGCAATGCTTTTACCTGGCATCGCAGTTGGTGCGTCTGAAGAGCCCGTTGCACTGCGGCCACCACATCGTCGCGATCAAGCGGTTTCTGGAGGTAGTCGTAGGCTCCGCCACGTAAAGCTTGGATGGCTAGCTGATGCTCTCCATGACCGGTGATCAGCAGTGTGGGCGTCTCCGGTCGCAGTGCTTGTATCTGTGTGAGCAGCGCCAGGCCGTCCATTTCAGGCATCTTGATGTCAGTGACGATGGCATCATAGTCCTGTGCCTGGATCAGCTCGAGTGCTCCCTGGGCCGAAGCGGACGTGTCCACCTGTACGCCGCTGATCCGAAGAGCCAAGGTGTGAGGAAGTGCTTGTAGGAGTGCTGGATCATCATCCACGATAAGAATGTGTGATTTGTCGACCATGTCTATACCTCCAGCCATATGAGCATCGTAGCGTGAGCTGGGTCAAGGGGAGGACACTCCTTACAAGGAGGACGCTTCCCACCAGGGTGACCGTCGACCGAGGTGTTACCTCGTTGTTCCTTGATGCTATCCAAAAGGCTACTACCAGTCAAGGAGGCTATCCATAAGGGCTAGTACCAGTCGAGCTATCACCAGCCGCTTAGCAGGTTTGTATACTGCTGCTTCCCAGGTACGTGTTGCAAGCTTTGCAGCGCATGAAATTGCAATGCTTTGGCAGCGTTGGCATTTTCCCACGTAGGCGCGCAACTGGCCACATCATTTCCCTGAATCAGTCGTCCCATCAGCACCTGGCGTTGCTCTTCAGTCAGCGCATTGACCGCTTTCGCCACGATGTCCCATTCATCACGAGCCTTGGCCCTCTGCGCAGGGTCGAGGCTATGGTTGCTCGCTCTAACCAACCAGCCTCATTGCTGGCCGTGAAGAGGCTGATGCCTTGAAATGATGGCCTCCATGAGACGGACAGATCTCTCCTACAGAGTTGCACGATGGCTCATTGCAGTTATGGGTGAACGCAAAAACAATCAGCATGGCCTTTTTGTCCTCTGGAAAGGCAGAAGCCGTAACCAATGGTTTGGGAATTGCAACGACACTCCTGAGCCTATACAGCAAGCTGGAGTTGCAGCTTTGGCAGATGCCACCTGCTGCGTCATCGATCACGCTGCCAGACGCTCACGCTCCTGTGGTGACAGACACGGATGTGCTAGTGATCGGCGTCTGGACGAGAAGGGGAAAGAGGTGGCAACACTATGGCCTATCGAGCTGAATTGCTCAAGAGGAGAGGAGCATGCTTATGATCAAAGCGCGAAACCGAGGCTATCACGAGCTTCCTCTATCGACGTACACACACAGGTATGTCGGGAACAGCACGCTGAAAATCATGGTGGCGGATCATGACCGCGACCTGGTAGACACGCTGAGCTTCTGGCTCAAGGGATACGGATATAATGTGGTCCGAGCCTTTGATGGCGAACAAGCCATCAAACGCTGGCATGAAGCAGTGCCAGATCTCGTTCTTCTCGACCTCCACCTGTCCAGACGTGATGGCTTCGCCGTCTGTCAGCAGATACGAAGTGAAACGCATGCAACGGCCTTGATCCTGACCGGAAGTGCTTGTGAGGAGGATGAGGTACGTGGGTTGGAGATGGGAGCCGACGATTACCTGCGTAAACCATTGAGTCCCAGGCGACTCCTTGCTCGCATCACAGCCGTGATGCGTCGCTTGTCACATGCGCAAAGCGCCTCTGGTTCATCAGTGATGACAGTTGGGCCAATGACGCTCGATGCTCTGCGCCAGGAAGTACTTAGAGATGAGAGCAAAGTGAAAGTGACTCCCACCGAGAGCCGCCTGCTCCATTTGCTGATGACGCATGCAGGACACGTTTTGACACCGGGCATCATCAGCCGTCATCTGTGGGGAGACGATGAAGTGGGAAATACCGGCCTGATCAAAACACACATGCGCCACCTGCGTCAGAAGGTGGAGCCAGATGCGAAAAGTCCTCGCTATATTCTGACTGTGCCCGGCAGGGGGTACACCTTCACCGTACCTGGTCCTGGTGAGCAAGGAACAAAAAGCTTGAGCTACGAGCAGAAGAACAGGCAGCAATTTCACCTATGAAAACAGGATATTGGTACTGAATCGCTCGCGAATCCTGGCTTTTGGCTGCTCGTCATGCTACGCTGGAAGGGGAGGGATTGAATCAAGCACGACCCCGGTTGAGGAAGTGAAATATCGATGGACTTATCCATTTTGGACACCTCAATCGTGGGTTGAGTCAGATCCCTGTCTTTCAGCGGGCTTGAAACGACTACACCGTTTGCGGGTCATCTTCGTCGCACCACGCTGGTGGTCCACGAGAGGAGGTCTTATGGGATCGACCAAAACGATGCTCTTAGGGATACTGATCCTGCTGCTTGGTCTGGGGGTGATCACCACCACGATCCCCCAAGCAGCAGGAACGCCAGTGAGTTTCCTCTTTGGGGGTCTCTCATCCACTACGCTGCGCATCATCGACTCTAGCGGATATGCCCTCATCCTGCTAGGCTTGATCGTTGGGCTGGTTGGATCTTTCCGCAAGGACAGGGGGCATACAGTTAATTGGAGCAAAAAGTTGAGGTAGCCTTCTCGATGAGCCTGTAGAGCAGATGGAAATTAGCTCTCAGCGAAGAGACAAGTGGGGGATGTTGCAGATAAACGCCTCCTGCAATGAACGAAACACTGTTTTTCCCTCTTGGAGACGATCAATTTGACGTATTTTCGCCTCCTCTCAGCTTCCTGGTATGTCTCCTGCGTCGCTTGTGATCGGCTCCTTTGTATGCTGCTGCCGCATATTCAAAGGAAACTGCTCGAGCCTCGATCTTTCTGGCACAGGTACTCTTCCGACAGCGAAAGCGGCGCACGTGCAGTCTGAGAAAGACCTGCCCCGCACTTCGGGCACGTTCCGTAGGTTCTCTCGAACTGGACGCTTTGCCCTCCATTGCCTTGCAACGTTCGCGGGTGCTTCCCTCGAGCCTGGAGGGGAACTGCATACTTCGGACACAACGGGGCAGCCTGCCCGGGGTTTTGCCCCACTCGCGGCTCTCACTCGCCTGGGCAGCATCTTGAGTCCTGGCGTAGCTGCGAACTACCCAGGACGTGAGATGAACCTGATGGGAGGTTCACCTTTGAACAGTATACCTTCTTCAAAAGAACCCCGTATCGTGCGGATACTCAGGAAATACGTCGAGCCTGATTTGCTTGCCGCTATTCCTCCCGACATTCTCAACTCACCCACCTTCCCCTATAACCCACGCGATGACCTGCTAACGTGTGATCTCTCTGGTGAGGGAAACATTTCCAGTGATTCAGATGCCGTCGTCTCACTGTTGCGGCGGCGGCATCTGGCGAATCGCCTCCAGATAGGCGCTCACCTGATCGTCCACCTGTTGTGGATAGGTATGGCCGAGTGCGTTGCCCACATCCAGCGCGACCTGGCGGAAGAGCGCTATCAGGCGATCGAGCGCCGCCCAAGTCTCCTCGACATCCAGCGAGACATACGTAGCAGCAAACTCCGACCAGATGTCTGGTGGGAGCAGTTGCTTGAGACCGCGCCCATGAATCCCCGGCGAAACCGACCAGTGCTGATCGATCTCAATGCGCCATTCGAGCATGCGCCGCAGCGTTTCGAGCTTGAGATCCTGGTCCAGGACCCATGTGGCAAAGACCAGCTCATCGCGCCAGAGGCTCTTGGCGACGTAGGTCGTGCCCCACCAGAACTCTTCGACGAACGCCTGGTACTCCGCTTCCGTTGGTCTGGCGGGGATATACGCCTGATAGGATGGCTGCTTCCACCCAGCCGTTCGCTGATCTTTGTCGAGCAGCACCCAGTAGCCCATGTCCAGTTCGTCCAGCAGGCTGTCAGAGGCGGCGATGCGCTCCAGCAGTTCCACCGGCCAGATGCCGTAATCGATCTTGACATAATTCTGATAGACCACGCCCCGAAAATACGTGGCCAGACCGTGCATCTCGCCCTGATCGCCCCACCGCACCATCGGCCTGCCATAAGCGGAGATCCAGGCATCATCAAAGGCGAACGGCCTCACATCGCTCACAACCAGGATCAGATCATAATCGGAGAGCGAATCTACTGGCCCATCCGGCCTGGTACGCGAGCTGGTCAGGATCATGGCGCGGATCAACGGATGGGCCGTCCCCCACGCCACCAGCTGGTCAACAACCTCCTTCTCCTGCGGAATTTGCATCATCTTGTTCTCTCGATCTCAAGCAACTAAAGAAACCGGTGGAATGTCTGTGGCTAACCCGCTTACAGAGCGAACGAGATCAGGAGAAGCTGCCATGTCACGAAAAAAGGAGATCACAGCCTCCATGAGTCGCTCCATCGTCTGAAAGAAATGGTTATGAGTGACCTGACGACGCACGTGCGGACATTCGCGTTCCACCGGATTGAGCTTGGGCGAATAGGTGGGCAAGCAAACCAATTCGACCTCGTTCTGATGCTCGGCCAAAAAGGTTTGCACTGGTTTGGCAAAGTGGATGCGATAAGTATCCACCACGATAGACTTTTTGCGCGGCGGCTGTCCAGGTTCTGGCCCTTCCTTATCGTGCTGCCCTTTATTCTACCAGATTTCCCGCAGTTATTTCGCCGGTTTATTTAGAGGCGAAAGTCATGCAGAACCGGACGGGGAGTCCATCAGAGACGGCCAAATCGGCAGGATGGAGAGCAAAACAGGGAGAAGAGAGGAAGAAGGGAGAACCAGCCGGGAAAAGCGGGCATGAGGCTCCACCCGGAGAAGCCAGCTTGTCCGAGGAGAGGGGATGCTACGGCTATCAAGGCCGTGTTACGCTGTCGCCAACCCGAGCGAGGTGGCAAAGGCTGCTGGGACGCCGAACAACCTGATCGTGACTTGCCCAGCCGCTCTCGGACGCGCATTGCGAGCGAGGCGCTCTTCCCACGAGAGGCGCGCGTGCGCGCGCTGCGCACGCGAGAGGATCACCTCCGCGATGGGAGGCGAAGTGGCGCGGGGCAGCAGGCTCACCTCGATGCGTTGGTGTCGCACGAGCTGGATACAGGCGCGCCGATGCTCTCTCCGGCTCCAATCCCGCCAGAGGAGCGGCGCATTCCCAACCACGAGCGGATGCAGGAGCACACTCACCTGGCGCGGCTTTTTGGTGGCGCTGCCCTGCCACTGACACTGCTCACGCAGCGGACAGGGGCGACAACTGCGAATGCTCGCCGCATACACGACACGCAGACTCCCATCGGCCTCTCGGCGGCGCTCCTGGGCAGAAAGCGATTGCCCTGCTGGACACCGGAGCGTCCCGTCGGGCTGGAGAGGAAAGTCGGCTCCGGTGAAGCGCCCCGTTTTCCAGGAAGTGGCAGTGGTAGGTGGACCGTATCCAGAGGCAGGAGCGGATGAGGCCGGACGCGCGGCAGTTGGCTCACTCTGCGGCGGGAGGGCAGGAGCAAACTCGGTGATGCGCAGGGGAGTCTGCTCCAGTTGATGCCCCAGTTCCAGGCGGAGGTTCCACACCCACCGCGCCACGCACTGCCAGGCGAGCTCTCCCCAGGCCGAGTGGCTGCACCACCGATCGGGGTCGATTTCCTGATCCTCATCGGAAAGCGCAGGCTCAAAGGCGCCACGATGCAGATACAACTCAACGACGTCAGAGGCGGTGAATGCGCACTGCGGCAGAGTGGTGAAGAAGAGTTCGTAAACGACCCCTGCGCGCGTGACGCCAAGCGGGCTCTTCTTTTTACCAGCGGGATGCGTTGCCACGACCACGCGGCACAGCACGCCCTCGGGTCCCACGGGCGCCTCTGGGCAGTCGTAGAGACTGCGTACCGTCTGACTTTGCAGTCCGCTGTTGAAACTGATCAGGAGGCAGGTGCAGGCACGCCTGGACGAGCGGGTGATCGAGTACGGTGTACTCTTTCCCTCGTGTCACGAAAGCGAAACTAGCCAGGTCGGAGAGTATGGCTCCCGTGCCATATTGGCCATCGAGCCGGAGCAGGGTACACGCCTGTGGGATCTGATGCGCTGTGAGGTAGCGCGTGATCACCGCCAGGCCCTGCCGCAGTTCCTCTCGGTAGCGCCCGTTGCCTCGGTTGCCAAACGAGCCGAGCCGACTTTCAGCTGTGCGCCTGGCTGATGACCGTGCGCGTCCGCACCACTTGGCCCCGCTTGCGCCCCCGGTAGCCAGGGGCACAGACCTCATCTAACCGACGAAAGGGCGCAGGCAGTTCTTCGGTCTGGGGCAAGGCGCGTTGGCGGGCAGCTTCACGTGTGCCGTCAAGATCAAAGACCACCCACTCGCCGCCCGTTCGATCCACCAGGCCTCCGGTTTGCTTCTCGTTGGAAAACGGGCGACTGAGGAGATCATCGAGAAAGAGCGTGCGCAGGGCTTCGACGGGCGCCTCGGTCAATGCTGCCAAAAAGCGCGAGAGGGTCGAGCGGGCTGGGAGTTGGTCACGGTCAAATAACGTGTATGACTTTCCGTCATCGTCACTGCAAGTGAGGTAGGCTCATCGAAACGGCTGAGGTTTTGGAAGGGAGACTGCATGGCGAATCCAGGGATCGAGAGGAACCAGCGCCTGAGGTACAATGGAGCAGAAAAGGAGGTTGTGTGCTTTTCGTGAGGAGGAAAACTCCATGGAAGAAGAATGGATGCGAGACCGTGCCTTGCTCCGCGACTTGTTGCGACAACACCCTCAGGCCTCTCCCCAGGAGCTAGCTCGCATGACAGGACGCTCAGTCAGTTGGGTGAAGAAGTGGCGCAAGCGGCTCACCGAAGGTGATCCCCGTGACCCGCCTGTGTTGTGTTCTCGTTCGCGGGCCCATCATGCCCCTTACTTCCGCTGGGATGTCCGCGTCATCCAGCGGATTGTGGAGATGCGCTTGTCTCCGCCAGAGAACGCAGACCGCGAGTGCCTGGCCCCCGGGCCCTGCTCTACTACCTTCCTCGCGATCTAGAGCTGCAAGCAGCGCGGGTTCCTCTGCCCCGCTCCAGCCGAACCATCTGGAAGATCTTGCACATCACGGGCTGCCTGGTGACTCGTTCCAAAGAGCTGCCCTACCCCACTGAACTCCGAGAGCCATTGGAAGAGATCCAAATGGATGCAGAAGGATGTCGGCTCCGTCTCGCCCGAACAGAGTCCGCAAGGCAAGCGCCAGCATGTGGTCGAAGTCTGTAATTTTGTCGATGCTGGCACTTCTATTGCTCTCTGGGCCCAGGCCCGAGAGGATTTCCACGAACAAACTGCGCTGGAAACGGTGATCAACTTCTTGCGTAGGTATGGACGTCCGCGGCAGATGACCTTTGATCGCGATCCGCGTTGGGTGGGGGGTGTATCAGGCCGGGATTTCCCCTCGCCGCTGCGTCGACTCTTGTTGTGCCTGGGAATCATGCCCCACGTGTGCCCCCCACATCAACCTGCTAAAAACGATTTAGTTGCATACTGCACTCCTTTCGTACGATGAGGGTGTACTTTGATATTTGTGAGCATTCTTCACAGGAGCATGCTCATCAGGCGGCGGAAACACCGCCATCCCATGATCATTGATCCGATACATGGGAAGCAGTCCCGCCCGTCCCCAGGCCATGAGCGTTTCTCGGCACACCCCGTAGGCTTGGGCCGCCTCATCGGCGGTCACCAGCCCACGTTGGCGCAAACGGGCTCCATAATCTTTCAACTGATAAGCGCGTCGTAAGGATAACACTCGTCGAGCGTGAAAAGGTTTCCCCTTAAAAGTACGCCACCCACGCTGATTGAGCTGCTCGGCAACTTCCGCATCGGTGTGATCATCGAGCAACTCATCGATGAGGGCAATGAGTTGAGGAGCCGTACGGCGCTCAGGACTGAGAGGAAGCGTCATGGTCTGGGTCGCTCCCCCTTTGAAGCGCACATGAGCGGTCATCACCTCATCTTGAAGCAGGGTCACATCTTCCAGCAGCAAACGCACCATGCGTTTGCGATCCCGATCCGAGGTGCGTGGATCTTTCCACACGCGGGGAAAATCCTCGACGAGTTCTTTAATGGTCTGTTCTTCGAGGGCGCAGAGCTGGCGTTGTTCTGCCTCATGCTGCCGCTCGACTTCTTCTTGGACCTGGGCAAGTTCGCGCAAGCGAGCGTTCCAGTCGGCTTCCAGCACATCAGCTACCAGACGGTTCTCCGGATCCACCCGCAGAAAGCGGCGCTGTGCCAACTCTGCCGCATAGCGGGCGCGTTCCACCTGTTGGGCACGCAACCGTTGGGTTTCCTGCACCTGGGCATGAAGTTCTTCGTGCACCTGGATACTCGTCTCGATGGCCAGTGGAGTGAGTTGAGCCAGCAACAGATCAGCGATGGCCGCATCCAGTCCTACCCCAAGCAGACGCTGACAAAACTTGTCGTCGGCGTGCTCGATCTGCTCTCTCTGGCAGAGATATTCCGGGTAGAGACGCCTTCCCTGTTTGGTCTCATGATAGCGCACTGTCATCCGTTGACCACAGCGTCCGCAGATGACTACCCCTTGCAGCAAGGCTGGTCCTTCGCGCGGGGGGCCGTGGCGACGATCTTCTCCGTGGGAGGTACGATTTTCTCGCAACTGGCGCAGGTTGGCTTCGTACTCTTCCCAGGTGATGTATCCGGAATGGGCATCGCGTATGAGAAACGGCCACTGCTCCTGGGAGACCAGTGTAGTCGAAAGCGAACCATCAGGACGTTTGCTGGTATGCGTGCGCCCATAGCAGAAAGCGCCGGCATAGCGGGGATTGCGCAGGATTTGGCGGGCCGTGTTGTGGACCAAAGGCGCCCAATGGATCTCCCCTTTATGGGGTCCGGTGCGAACATGGCGAGGAAAGAGCAGCCCCTGGGTGCGAAAGAACCTCACCGTCCCCCAGGCCGATCCAATACGTTTGAACGTCGAGAACAGGAGACGAAGAACTTGCTGGATTTGGGCGTCAGGGTCCAGGATCACCGTGCCATCCTCAGCGTAGGCCAGACCAATAGGCAATGGCATCTTCAAGGCGCCACGTTGCGCTTGGTGGAGAATCCCACCTCTCAAGCGCGCCTTGAGCACATGGAGCTCGGCCTCCGACATAGTGCCCTTCATTATGTGTCATCAAAAGTCAAGCTCGTTTAGACCCTTTTTCGACGCTGCCTCCGTGGTAGGGTAGGGGGCCGACGAGGTACTGTGGTATACTAGCAATGTGACTTGTTAGTTCCCTGACTTTGACCTGTTCGCTACGTGCGAATGGTATCTCGGCACAGTCCTTTTCCGACCTCCCCCCTCCGAACCGTACGTGCCACTTTCATGGCATACGGCTCTCTAGTATCGAAGTCTTTGTCTTACGAATGGCTTGGACTTCCGTGTACTCGATAGATTGTCGCCTCATGGGGCGTCCAGCGTGAACGTCTTCATGACACGTTCGACAGAGGGGCATCGTTTTTCGCTTGAGGCCGATCATCCTCTTTACCCATGCTGGTTTGGGCCTTCCTGGGTATTCGTGGAGGTCTTTCATTGCTCGTACGTGATGTATTTCTACATCTTCGTCGCTTCCGCAGAGTTCACAAACTCCTGCTAGGAGCCGTCGTACGAGTTCCGTCCGCTCTCCATATAGCTTCTTCGGACGCTCCTCTAGAGTCGCCTTTATGTCCCACGTGAGCGGTATTCCGCCCCAGGTAGCTACTAACGGCTTCTTTTCTTCTCTTGGTATGACGACTTGGAGTACTTGGTACCTTCTTCCGTCCACTTCGAGTTCCGCTTTGTATTTTTTTGCTATCTTCGACGTTTTTGTCTGGTGTTTGGCTGCCAGCGTCTTCAACAGCGAGTTTTCCATGACCCATCTGAGCTTATTCAGCTTGGTCATGTTGTACGCAAGGCGGTAGTAGTTGGCAATGCCCCGATATTCAAGCTGATACATGGTGACAATAGTATAGTCACTTTCCTGCATCCGTTCGGCTCGGTGCACTGGCCTTCCGTTCCGTCTGTAGTCTTTACACTTTGCCTCTATTACATCTCTTGGGACTTGTAGCCCTATTCGCCCATTGGCACTTCTGCGGTCTGTTCCATTACTGGTCATTGATCGTTTGGTGTCTTCCTGGTACGTTCTGACTTCGTATCCTAGAAACTTTGCAGCCTCGCTTCTCGCGTGTGTGAGAAGCGTCTTTTCCTCAGAGAGTTCCAACTTGAGTTCGTCTCGTAAGAACGTCCTGAGTTCCTGCTTGATCTCCTCTGCCTCTGACTTGGGGCCATTAAACCCCAGGAGAAAGTCGTCTGCATATCGGACGTATTTGAGGCGTCGGTAGTCAGGGTCATTCACATCCTTTGATGGCATGGTCTGAGCTTTTCGTCTCAGTTCTTCCGCCTTCTCCGTCTCTCCCTGTTTTCTGTGTTTGAGCGAGTCATTAATGAGTCTTGCGTACTCAGGATTGGCTCTTCTCCTGATTCCCTTCGTGTATCGTGGGATAAGGTTGGTTTCCACAAACTTGTCCAGCTTATTAAGCAGGATATTTGAGAGGATGGGGCTGACTATTCCACCTTGCGGTACTCCGCTTAGCGTTTGGTTGAAGTCCCACTCTTCCATGTACCCCGCGTCCAGTAACTCCCGCAATAGGTTGTTAAACCTTCCATCATGAATATGCTCGCTTACTTCTTTCAGCAGCAGTTCATGATCGAGTTTGTCAAAGCACTGCGAGATGTCTCCTTCGATGAACCATGCGGTTCCTGCCCATTGGTGATAGATTTCCCTGAGTGCGGTATGGGGGCCGCGTCCAGGCCGAAACCCGTGTGAATGGTCGCTAAACTGCGGCTCAAAGTACGCCTCTAGGATGAGGCGTATGACCTCTTGCAGCAATTTGTCCGACCACACTGGCATGCCCAGCGGGCGCTTCTTCCCGTTTTTCTTGGGGATGTAGACCCGTCGTGCTGGAAGCCATTGGTACCGCTCATATCGTAAAGCTTCAATGATGGCATCCATCTTTTCCAGCGACATACCGTCAGGGGTTTCGTCGGTCACGCCGTGCGTCATTGCGCCTTTGTTCCCGTAAATCTTCCCGTAGGCTCTCAGGTACAGGTCTCTGTTGAACAGTTGTCTGTAGACCCGTTCCAGGGGCAAACCCTTTTTGCCTCGTTCACGGACAAGTTCAAGGTACGTTTGGGCTGTTTGCATTACGCATTCCTTCCGTAGTGAACTTATCGATACCTACCCTGCTTGCCGGTTATCAGTTGGCAAGCTCTCGTCCTCCTTCGAGGACTGCCCCTTCATTCGTGCCTTTCAGCACTCCTTACTATGGGGGTTCCGTCGCCATAGGCCTCGTGACCCTTAAGCGATCCCGCATTTACGCACATGAGACGTTCAGTGTGTTTAGACCCCCCGTTCGCTTCCTCACCCCAGTCGTTACTGGATACTCACCGTAGAGAGCATTCCATACCACAACCGCAATGGTATGCTTTACGGTGTCGCCGCTTCAAGGATGCTGCGGCGGACGCTTGGTTTTCGCCGTTGGATGCTAGGGTTCAACCAATCCAGGCTTAGTCATGCACACAGGACTTGCAGCACTTCACCATACATCCTTTCTGGTTTAGCCGCTTTAATGCCATGCTCTTGTCCACCTTTGTCTTTCGACTCTGGGTAAGGCATTGTCCTAGAAAGTTATTCGCTCTCAACTTTCTGTCCCTGTGGGACGATCTCATGCGCGCCGAAGCGGCGCACCGGCTGCCTAAGTGTAGCACGACGGTCAAGGCCAAGCGAGCGCGCCCCCACTCTGCATCCACCCTCCCTGCGCGGCCTTGACTCGCCGTGCTCTGTGGAAAGTCAGCCCGCACCGGAGGGGACGCGG
>Ga0207646_10005448_pt1 | contig 13379 bp, 19 predicted proteins | sample KBSK5502metaG_FD_184343 | JGI IMG/M metagenome (GOLD analysis project Ga0207646, IMG submission 184343) | Corn, switchgrass and miscanthus rhizosphere microbial communities from Kellogg Biological Station, Michigan, USA - KBS K5-50-2 metaG... | ecosystem: Host-associated > Plants > Roots >... | reverse complement strand
GGCAGGATCTTCGACAGGCTGGTGGCCAGGTCCGTCAGGTGCGTCTTGCCGTGCGAGACGACCGCCACGAGCTGGCTGGTCACCTTCGCGGCGCCGTCCGCGCCGACGTGGTAGTCCTTCATCGCCGTCGTCACGGCGTCGGTCACGGTGGCCAGGTCCGCGTTGCCGGTCTTGGCGCCCTCCGCCGCTGCCTTGAGGATCTTCAGGCCCGATGCCCCGGTGAAGCCGGCCGAGGCGATCATGAACTCGCCCTTGATCAGCTCACCGGTGGTGGTGCCGGTCAGGACCGAGATCTTCTTGATGCCCTCGCCGATGACGCCCAGGTCCTTCTCGGCGACCCCGGCCCCGGTGGACAGCGTGGTCATGGCCTCCTGGAAGCCGATGGCCATCTTGACGCTGGCCGCGCCGACCGCCACCGCGCCGCCGGCCATGGCCCCCGTGATCACGTTGGAGACGTGGACGGCCCTGCTGCCGAATCCCTTCGCCCAGGACTGGCCGGCCTTCACGCCGGCGCCGTGCACGTCCGTGCCCCTGAGCGCGGCCTCCGTGTCGGAGCGCAGCGCGGTCTTGTCGACCCGCAGCCGGACGAACGCCTCGGCGAAGCTGGTCACCCGTCACCTCCGGCGATCAGCGTGAACCGGGCTACCTCGGCGCGCCGCGCCTCCGGGTCACGGGCCGGGCCTGCCGTCCGGAGCACGCCGGCGATCCGGTCGGCGGGCGGCTCGTAGTCCGGATCGCCGCCGAGGCCCGCGAGCAGGTGCAGCATGTCCCCGGCCTCCTGCTCCCGCCGCCACGCCACCTCGGCCAGGTCGCACACCTGCCACAGCGGCAGGCCGCGCAGCAGCGCTACCCGGTCTGATCGGCCATGGCCTCCGGGTCGATGACAGTCACGTCGCCGCCGGCCAGCGAGATGACTCGTGAGACTCGCTCGTCCGTCGCCGATGGCCCACGAGAGGAGGACGAGCGCGGCCCGGTAGGGTGGCCCGTCTCGGCCTCCATGAAGATGCCCACCGCCTCTGACACGCGCGTCAGGATCTCGACCTGCGTCTCCTCGGGCGTCTTGTTGTTCCGCACGTGCCACTTGAACCGCATGTACTCCTGGCTGCCGAAGGCGAGCTGCAGGAACTGGCTGATCATCGCGACGCCCTGCGGGCTGCGGATGTCCTGGCTGGACAGCGCCAGCAGCGCCAGCTCGGACTTGTCGAGCAGGTCCAGCTCGCCCTTGCACTCGAAGCGCTCCCCGTCGAGCGTGAACTCGATGCCCTCCAGCGGGTTCGGCTCCGGCTCGTAGCCCTCGGGCTTGCCGGACGTGAACGAGCCCAGGTTGCGGCGGTTCCGGTTGTCGAGCGGCACTTCCCGTGCCGGGCGGGACTGCCGTGCCCTGGCCTGCCCGGCGCGCTGCTTGGCTGCCATGCCTGCCTCCTGTATCAGGGCGGCAGGTCACTGCCGCTGCGGTGCGGCCATGATGGCACGGAACAGCTTCAGCCCGCTGGCGGGCCGCTCCAGCATGAACGACACCGGGATCGTCGCGTTGGAGGCGCCTTTCTGGCGCGCCATCGCGATCTGGCCGGCGTTGAAGCACTGCCGGAAGATCCACCGCTCGGTGTGGTCCTCGGCCTCGTAGAGCAGCATGATCCGCAGCTCGGACCCCAGATCCGGGGGCTCGAAGTACACGCAGCCGGTCGCCCCGGTGATGGTGCCGCCGTTGAAGGCGCGCTTCAGGTTCGACGCCGTAATCTCGGACAGCGCGAAGTCGACGTTCATGGTCCGCCCGTCCGGGGCGTTGCTGATCGGGTCGAGCTCCTCGGCAACATCGACGGGCGAGGTATTCAGCTGGTAGTTGATCGTCGTCCCGGCGTCGGTGTACCCGAGGCCCGCCCAGGCGACGCTGACCGACGCGATGGCCGCGATCAGGTCGACGGGCTCGGGGGTGCCCAGCGGCGCCAGGTACAGGTAACCCGGCCCGAGGGCCAGGGCGGCGGGGTTGCCCCTTGCCATCTCTCACTCCTTGCCTGGCGGCTCGCCGCCGGGGTTGCCTGCCGTGTCCTGCCGGGCGCCGGCGTCGGGATGGTGCACGTAGTCCTGCCAGCCGAACCGCTCCACGTGCTCGTGCGGCACCCGGTCGCCCTCGTTGAAGGCCCGGGCGTGCATGGCCTCCAGCCCCATCTCGTCCGCCACCGGCAGCGGCCGGCTGGCGATCCAGAACGGGGGCGGGGGCTGCTTGGCGGCCTGCTTGGGGGTCATCGCGATCAGGACGACATCAGCAGGGCCTCGACCGAGACCGTGGCCGTGACCGAGTAGGTGACGTTGACGTTGCCGTTGGAGTCGGCGAACGGGTTGGCCGGGAACGGGCCGAAGATCCGGTCGCCGGTCGTGGCGGCCACTGACGGCAGCGCCAGCGGCGCCACCGTGGTGCCCAGCGGCGCGCCCGCAGCAGGCGGGTTGACTGTCACCACGACCGCGGCGGCGTTGGCGTTCTTCACCCGCAGGAACGAGTTAGGCCCGGCCGGGAACGAGTCACCGGTCGCGCCGGCCAGCACCAGGCCCGGCGAGCTCGCGCTGATGTCAGCGCCCGTGGATCGGTTGCAGACGGTCTGGACGAGTGCTGCCATGTCAGTTGCTCCTTCAGATTGCGGCCAGGGTGAACTCGGCGGTCACGCCGAAGCAGTACGGCTCCCCGCCGTCGCCCGGCTGGGGGATGGCGACGGGGCCGGCCAGCTTGTCGGCGACCAGGACGGTGACAGGGGCGTCAGGGGCGCCGCACGGCTCGGGGCTGCCGGTGAGCTGCTCGATCGCCGAGGCCAGCGCGGCGGCGCCCCGCTCGGCCACGTCCTCGGCCGGCGAGTAGACGGCGAACGCGATCATGGCGGCGCACAGATTGCTGTCCTGCTCGGCGACGAGATCGCTCGAGCCGCCGCTGCGGGCCACGACGGCGTAGGCGCCGGAGTCGGGGCTGGCCTGCATCCGCAGGAACGCGCCCATCGGCAGCGGGTTGCCGGGGCCGGTGAGGGCCTTCTTGCCGTTCACCCAGTCGCGGACGTTCTGCTCGGCGGCTATCACGGCGGCCCCGCAAAACGGTGCCGTCCCGCAGCCACGCCAGCGGCACGCTGCACAGCGCGGGTGCCTGCAGGCACGGGTGAGGGTGCGTCCGGCCGCAGCCGTACGAGCGCTCTCAGCGCCATGGCGCGTACTCTTGGCCCGCAAGGCCCCGGCGACCGCGCGAACGATCCCGGGGCGTGGCCACACCGTCGAAGGCGGCGCGACACATGCACGATAGCGAGCGATGGCTGCCCGTAGTGGGCTACGAGGGGCTGTACGAGGTCAGCGATCTCGGACGAGTCCGGGGGCTTGATCGCTGGGTGGAATCCCGGCCTGGCCGTCTCAGGCTGATTCCCGGTCGTCTCATCCTGGCCGCTCCCAGCAACCAGGGCTACCTGCGAGTCAAGCTCTGCCGGCGTGGCCGGCAGGTCAAGATCAGCGTCCACCGGCTGGTACTCGAAGCGTTCATCGGGCCGTGCCCGGCCGCGCAGGAAGCGCGGCATGGGCCGGGCGGCAAACTCGACAACCGCGTGAGCAATCTCTGCTGGGGAACCAAGGCGGAGAACATGGCTGATCAGCGGCGGGACGGAACCCTCGCCGCGAAGCTGACGGATGCCATCGTCCGCGAATCCCGGCGCCGGGTAGCGGCAGGCGAGACCATGCAGGTGCTTGCCGATGAGTTCGGGGTCTCCAGAGTGGCCATGTCCCGGGCGGTTCGCGCCATCGACTGGCGGCATGTCTAGCTCACACATGCAGGTGCACCCCCTGCACCGATGCTGCCGCCTTCTCGATGAAGTGGTGCCCGGTAGTTCCGGGATGGTGAACTATCGGCCCGAATACGGCGCCTGTCGCACGATTGCGCAGCGGCCATGGCCCTGTTGACCTGATGACATGAGCTGGCGTGTCATCGTTCACGTACTTTGCGTACGGGGCAACAGGCCCGATCAGGATGTCGCCGCCGGGCTCGCGGAAGGCATGCACGCTCGAGCGCAGGAACCCGGACGGCCGCAGCGGCAGGTCGCCCGGATGCCGGGTCACGCCAGGGCCGGAGACCACCGGGTGCGCATACACCGGCTGGACCTTGCTGACCGGGATGGCGGCCTTCATCGTGACCGTGATCTGGGCGACGAGGCGGGCCAGCGCGATCTGGCACTGCGGCGAGTGCTCAGTCCACGCCTTCACCGCGGCCTCATCCCAGACCACGTGGATGTCCTCGCGCGCCGGCATCGCGATCACCCGGCCCTGAACCCGGCGACGGTCTCGGTGCCCGAGCCGGGGCTGGTGTCGGCCCACGGCGGCGGGTCCGGGCTCATCCACAGCGGCACCGGCTCGATCGCGCCGGTCTGCGTCTGCGCCATCACGTTCAGCAGCGTCTGCAGGGCAGCGCTCGCGCGGAGGTTCAGCTGGTCGAACACCCGCACGTCGGCGTCCCGCACCGGGTAGGCGATCTCGATATCGGCCGCGGCCCGCCACTCGGCGGCGGTGCGGGCCGCCTGCTGCACCAGCGGCGCGTTCGGCTGCCCCGTCGCGGGCACCGGCCCGGCCGCGGCGAGCACGGCCGAGACGGCATCGTCGATGACGGACTGGGCCTGGGCGTCGGTAGGGGTGGTGGCGGAGGTGAACGTGCCCAGCGTCGCGTCGCTGCCCGGCGTCATCGTGTCCCGCGTCCGCCGCGGGATGTGCCGGGCAACGTCGTCGAGGGCGGGGCTCCAGGCTTCAGCCATGCAACACCGCCCCCCGCCGGATACACTCAGGGGTGAGCCCCGCACCTGCGCAAACAGGCCGGGGCCGTGACCCCACCGCCAACCTTGGGAGGCAACGGTGGAATGTTCTGAGCGTACCGAGACCTGGCGGCCCATTGCCGGCTGGCAGGGCTGGTACGAAGTCAGCGACCTCGGGCAGGTCCGCAGCCTGGACCGGTGGTTCATCAATGCGGTCGGCGCCCGGCGGTTCTACCCGGGCAGGGTTCTCGCCCCCGTGCGCGATGGTCCGTACCTCGTCGTTACGCTGAGCCGCCCTGGTGAGAGGCTTCGCGAGGCCGTGCACGTCCTCGTCCTGACCGCGTTCGACCGGCCCCGCCGCCCTGGGGAACAGTGCCGCCACGGCCCGCGCGGCCCGCTGTCGAATTGCTGGCCGGAGGACCTGTGCTGGGGCACCAACGCAGAGAACGCCGCCGACCGGGCGCGTGATGGCACGAACGGCAACGGCGAGCGGAACAGGTCGGCGAAGCTGACCGAGCAGGCTGTCCGCGACTGCCGGCGCCGCCGGGCGGCTGGCGAGCGCGCCGTGGCACTGGCCGCCGAGTACGGCGTCAGCCGAAGCGCGATCGACCGGGCGGTGACCGGGCGGAAGTGGGCGCACGTCACCTAGCCGTCGGCCTTGAACTCGCCGGCGGCGCCTGGCAGGCGCCCACGCCTCCGCCACCGATCAGCCTCCCTTTGCCCCGGCCTTGCCGGCCGGTGCCTTGGCCGGGGCCTTCTCCGGCGGGTCAGACGGCCCCTCGGGCGCGGGCAGCTTGTCGTCGCCGCCCTGCGCCACGGCCTTCACCGCGGCGGTCGCCTTGACCTCCTCGATCAGCGGCGGGTCGAAGTGCAGGTGATGATCCGCCTGCTCCTGATCCGTCAGCCCGGTGACCAGCGCGTCCTTGTAGAAGCCGAGCGCGTTCACGCCGCCCGGCGTCGCGACCTTCAGGACCACGTACTCGGCCGTGACCCTGAAGACCTTCTCTCCCAGAGCGGTCATGTGCCGCCCGCCTCCTTCTGTCCAGCCGTGCACTATGTCGTCTCCGACGAGGCGCGGCGCTTGCTGCGGGTAGGTGTACGGCGTGTCAGGTGCCGGTGCCGGTGATCTGGCAGGCCGCCGCGGGCTCCTGCACGATCGGGACCGTCTTGCGGCGGCCCTGCAGATCCCAGGCGTCGTTGCTGTCCAGGCGGATCGACTTGATCTGCACTGACAGCTGGTCCATCGCGTAGCCGGGCGCGGCGTCCATCTCGTCGGCCATGCCGCCGAGCTGGGTGCTGTCCAGCACGTAGGGGTTGGCGGTGGCGTTCGGCGAGACGATGATCGTCAGGCCGATCAGCAGGTCGATCTGCCCGGTGTAGATCGGGTTCTCGGTGGTCTCGCGGCGCAGCGCGTTGGTGATGTTGGTGTCGCTCATCATGTAGGCGAAGTGCGCGTCATCGACCACCAGCGTGTCCGGCTTGTAGCCCAGGTTGGTGGCGTAGATGACGGCCTTGGCCTTCATGATGTCCCGGATGATCGTCGGGGTCGCCGAGCTCCAGGTGGCGCTGGCCGCCTGGGTGGCCGAGACCGCCGAGGTGATCGCGGACATGGCGACGCCGTCCACCTGCTTGATGATCGAGTTGACGAGCTTCCGCAGCGCCCGGTCCACGGTCTGGCCGGCGTAGACGTTGCGGGCGATCTCGTCGTCGGTGACCCGGACCTTCTGGCCCCACTTCGCCACCGCGGCGATCGCGCCCGTGCCCGTCGGCATGTTCGCCATCGGGTACTCGGCGCCCGCCGCCACGGCCTCCACGGCACGGTCAGTCACGAACGGCTCCAGCAGCTCGTACAGCGCCGCCCCGCCAGAGGTGCGGAAGCGCTGCGTCAGCAACTGGTCTGCGACGAACCGCAGGTCGGTGTAGTCCCTCAGCCGCCGCCTGATCTGCGTCGGGCTGCTGAGGAACCTGGATATGGTCTCGAGGTCACCCGACAGGGTCGGGGGGCCAGCCGGGTACGTCCCTGGCATCTCGTTCTTCCTTTCCTCGACCGGCCTTCACCGGGTGAACCTGTTGCCGGGCAGCGCGCTCAGGCGATGCCGATGAACCGCGCCTTGCTGGTGCCGCCGGTACCGGCCTTCGTGCAGATGCCGATCAGGGTGCCGGCCGCCGCCGACGCGCCCAGCGCCCCGGTGTTGATCAGGCCGGTGGTGCCCGCGATGACCGGGTTGTTCGCCGCGAGCGCGACCACGCCCTGCGGGCTGATCTCGTGGATGACCCCGGACAGCGGCCAGACCGCGATCTTCTGGCCGGATACGGCGTCCTGCGCGGCGACGCCGATCGGGTGGTCGCCCGTGGTGGATGCGGCGCACGTGCCGTCACCTGAGGCGGTCACGAGCGTGCCGCCGACGATGGTGCCGGACGCCTGCGAGGTGAACGGCGTGATGTCACTGCTCTGCGGCGGGCTGTAGTCGCCCATTTCCTGCCTCCTTCTGCGGGCCTGCGCCCGGATTTGCTGCTAGGCGTTGGTCTGCATCCAGCGGACCTTGAGGTTGTCGGCGGCAGTGGTCAGCGCGATGCCGAGAACCGAGCGGGCGTTGTTGATGTCGGCGGCCACGGCGGTCGCCGCCGGCGCCAGGGTGCGGACCTGCCGGCCCGCGTTCGTCGCGGCGCAAACCTGGTCCCCGGCGGTGACCGTGCCGTCAGCGATTGACTCGTGCACCGGGCCGAAGCCGTATACCGTGGCACGCCCGTTCACCGCCGTGTCCTCCGCGGCTATGCCGACGACCTTGGCCGACGGCGTGGCGGCCGGCACCCACGGCCGGACGGTGCCGCTGCCGGACACTTCCAGCAGGTCGCCGCCGGCGCAGGCCACCGAGACCGTCAGCGTGAGATGACGGCCCTTGTCATAAGGCGGGGTGTAGTCGGGCACGGGCGGTCAGTCCTTCGCGACCGCGCCGGGCGGGAACAGCGCCCGGTATTCCTCGTCGAGGAGCTCGTCGCTGATCGAGCCGCCTGCCGAGCCGATGTCGTCGACGGGGACTACATTTTTGGCCAGCCCCGCCAGCACCTCCCGCGTCCCGTCCGGGTCGGAGTCCCACAGCCGCTCCCAGTGCTTGCGCCTGGCCGGGCTGAGCTTGCCGTCGCGGATGGCGGCCTGGATGACGGTGTCGCGCTGGTCGCGGAGCTGCGCGGCGCGGGCGGCCTCGCCGGCCTGGACCCGCTTGTTCATGTTGTCCCACGCCTCCTGCTCCACGGCGATGACGCCGCTCGGCAGCTTGCGCGAGGCTGCGGCCATCGCGGTGGCGTTCTTCTCGGCCAGGCTCGCGACCGCCGCCGCCAGCGTGGCCTCGTCCAGCTCGGCATCCTCGGCCAGGCCCAGCTGGGTCCGCAGGGCCGCCTTCTGCTCGTCGGTGAACTCCACCTTCGAGCCTCCCTTCCTCCTCGGGCCGGAGCCCGCTTTCGGGCCGGAGCCCGGCTTCTTCGGACCCGCGCCCGCGTGGGCGTGGTTGTGCACCGCATCACCCGAGTGGGCGTGCGAGTGGTCGTGGGTGGCGTCGCTGCCCTGCGCGCCCAGCGCGGCGTGCGGATGGGAGTGCGTGCCGGTGTAGGCGCCGTGCGGCCCGCCCGCCTCGGCGCCGCCCGCGTCATCGGGGTCGTAGACGCCGAGCAGCTCCATCAGCTGGTCGGCGAGCGCCTCGGCCGCGGTGATCAGGTCGAGCGCCTGGGCGGCTTCCTCAGACACGCTGGCGCGGTCGATCCCGGCGCCCAGCTCGCTGGCCTCGTCCAGGGTGGCGTCCAGGCTGGCGAGCAGCTTCTGGACGTTCTCGTCGGCGTCGGTGTCGCTGGCGATGGCGGCCCGCGTGATGCGGAGCCTGGCCAGCCGCCCGGCCGCGGCCCGGTGGTCCCACGCGGCCTTCCGCGGCATGCCCTCGCGGCTCGAGGCGGCCGAGGCCCACGCCGCCGCTACCTTGCCGGCCTTCATCCGCTCGGCGGCGGCCTTGATGTCGACGTACTCGACCTCCACCTCCTGCGCGTCGCCGAAGGTGATCTCGCTGCCCTTGATCGTCACGGGCACCCGGTAGACCTTGCTGGTGGCGTCGTCGCAGACGATGAGCTGCGGCGGGTCCATCTGCATCTCGGTGATCCAGTACGAGTACGGCGTGCTGCCGTTGTCGAAGTAGGCGCGCCGCACGTCCTCCGTGGTGACCCCGGCGGCCAGGATGGTGCCCGGCATGGCTCCTCCGCTGATGGATAGCCGCCACGTCTCGCGCGGCGTGCCCTTGGCTGCGCTCGCCGCCACGCCGTACAGCGCGGCCACGTCGTCGAGGCTGGACAGCACCCCGACGCCCGGCCGGTGCGTGCCGAGCAGGGCGAGCGCGGTGATGACGAACGGGTGGACGTGGCCGATCTGGCAGGCGAAATCCCAGGCGCCCTCGATGGAGCGGTTCGGGTAGGCGCTGGTCATGACCGGCCCCAGCCAGCCCGGCAGCCCCGCCAGGTCCCCCGTGATCTTGGAGCCCTCGGCGGCCAGCGCCATGTTCGTGACCCGCCCGACGGCCGGCTCGCCCGGCCACGCCTTCGGGTCGGAGTGGCCGAGCTTGATCACGGGGGCGCCGACGGACGGGCACTGGCTGGCTTCCACCGCCGCCGCGAGATCCTCGGGCGTGAACGTGGCCTCGCCGCTCATCAGGTCCCACGACCCGGCGGCCACCAGGTCCACGTCGGGCACCGTCACCAGGGCGGGCATGTTCACGGCGGTCACGGTCATAGCTCGCCGCCCCAGACGCCCATGACGGTGCCGCGGCAGCGGTCGAAGCCCTCGCACTCGATGTAGCCGCCGTTCGGGTACGCGGCCTCCGCCTCGTCCAGCGACCGGAACACGGTGCCGTCGATCGCTGTGCAGTGCTCGCACGTGTTGTCGTCGAGCAGCTCGGTCGCGATGTACTCGGCCTGCCCGGCGCTCTCGGGTGCCGCCTCCAGCACGGCGAGCCGCCCGGCGTTCTGCGCCGCGGACAGGGCGGCGCCGAGCTGGTCGCGCAGCGAGCGCTGGCTCAGGCCGTCCAGGTTCACCGCTACGAAGTCGCCCGCGTCGGCGGCCGGGATGCCGCCCGCGACCTGCAGCGCGAACTGCGACGCCTGCGCGGCGACATACCCGCCGGCCATGGCCGCCCGGGCGGACGCGACCTTCGCGAGCCGGGAGCCGCTGACCTTCGGCCTGCCCGGCGCGATCGTGACGCCCTGGTGCTGCGCCTCGGCGATCATGCCGGCCTTCGCCTTGTCCGCCGCGGTGGCCATCGCATCGGCGAGCAGCTGCGCGCCGGGCTTCGTGTCGACCTTCAGCGCCGACAGCCTGACCGGGCTGTCCGCCCAGTCGATCACCTGGTCGACGAGCGAGTCGCGCTGCGCGGTGAAGACCGGCGCCCACTGGGCGAGCAGCCAGTCGAGCTCGGCCTGCCAGTCCGTCTGCAGGGTTACCGGGTCGAACCCGGCGCGCACCTCGGCAGCGGTGAGCTTGCGGCGCAGCTGGCCGGGTACCGCGGCGGCGCGCGGCAGCGCTCCCCGCGTCCGCAGGTGCCGGAGCGGGCGTCCCGCCGCTGGCGTCGGCGCGGGCACGCCCGGCGCGGGCGGTGCCGTGCCTGGCTGGCCAGGCGGCTTCGGCAGGATCGCGGGCTGGGGCGTCTTGCGCTGCGGCAGCCGCCACGCCTGCCGGATGTACGCCTCGAGCTCCGGGTCGGCGGTGATCGCGCCGAACTGCATCAGCCACATCAGCGCCTGCGCCGTCGGCTCGTGCTCCTGGCCGATGTCCGGGCACACGACCCGCGGGCACGGCTCGTCCTCGCCCCAGTTGACGGTCACCAGGTCGGTGACGGCGCCCGGCATGCCGGGGTAGCCGCTGGTCGTCTCGGTGGCGATCTCGTCGGCCAGGCCCTGCAGCGCCAGCACGAACAGGTCCAGGAACGACTCGCCGAGCGCCCGCGAGCCGATCTCGGTCTGGCCGAGGTCCACGATCCCGGCCAGGCACATCTTGGACATCTGCTGGTCCAGGTACTTGATCCAGGCGAGGGCGTCCGGCGCCGAGCCGGTCATGCCGGACAGGCTGAACTTGAACCCGGCCGGCATGCCGACGCCCGTCTGGTCGCCCACCCTGAGCCCGGAGGCGAGCTGCTGGGCCTGGGTGACCTGCGCGGCCGTCGCGCCGGCCGGAGTCTCCACCGTCGGCACGCCCATCGAGAACCGGCGGATGCCGGTCGCGTGGGTTCTCCAGCCCTCGTGCTTCAGCAGCCACGCGCCGAACGCCGGCCGCAGCATCGAGATCCCGGCCCACTGGGAGCCTTCCATCTCGTGCGCGTACCAGACGAGCCGCTCGCCCGGGATCGGCTCCTCCTGGGTGGTCTGCCGGACCTCCATGACCGTGCCGTCATGGTTCAGGTGGATATTCGCCAGCGTCCACGGCATCCGCGGGCCAAGGCTGATCAGGTGATACAGGCCGGTGGCCTCGTCGAGCTCGTAGCGGCGCTCGAAGAGCGAGTGCCCGAAGATCAGCTTCTGGGCGGCGGCCCGCAGGTGCCGGTGCCAGGTGATGCCGCGCCGCCGGGCCGGGCCGGGGTGCTCGTCGACGCCCTGCACGGGCAGGCCGAGGTCATCGGCGACGTGCCGGGTGATCTTGGGGTCGCAGCCCTCGCCGTCCACGGCCCAGGTGGCGCGGAGCATCGGGTGGATGAACGCCGACAGGACGGCCTTGAGTTGAGGGCCTAAATCATGCCGCATCTTCCCATAAGTAATAACTGACGTAGGCCATATCAAATCGGCCGAAGTCTCCCACCATTCACTTATGAGACCCTGACCCCATTGACCCCAATAATAGTCAGGAGTACCTATATCGGTCATCGGGGGCGCAGGCGTCTTAGCGGGCGGCATGTGGCATCACCCCCGATCCCGGTAGAATCAGGCGTGAAAGAGCCCGGCAGCCAGTGAGGTGGCTACCGGGCGGCAGACCTACCCGGAGGTCCGCATGACGCAGCGTATCCCGCTGGCAAAGGGCCGCGGTTACGCCCTGGTCGATGACGAGGACGTGCCGCTCGTAAGCGGCTACACCTGGTGCCTGAGCGGCGGCGGCAGCACCGTCGACTACGCAACGGCGTACATACCTGGCTCGGGGCATCAGGGCCGCAACGTGCTGATGCACGTTCTGCTCACGGGCCGCACCGGCACCGATCACCGCAACGGCGACGGCCTGGACAACAGGCGGGAGAACCTGCGCCCGGCAACGCGCGCCCAGAATGCCGCGAACTCGCGGAAGGCCGCTGGCTGCTCGTCCGCCTACAAGGGCGTGTGCCTGACCCGCTGGGGCTGGCAGGCGTACATCAAAGTGGACAGGAAGCGCCGGCATCTCGGCTACTTCGCCGCCGAGGAAGCAGCGGCCCGGGCCTATGATGCCGCCGCGCTCGCAGCATGGGGCGAGTTCGCTCGGCCGAACTTCCCGGCCTGACCGCGTACGCCGCACAGATTCACCCGCCGCTTGACTGCCGGGGGCACGCGGCAAGCCAGACGGGGCACGCCTAACAGCCGCGTGCCCCGTCTGGGCGCAACCTTACGCCATGCGAATGCGCAGGCGTTAGAGTCCAGGGCTAACGACTGTTACACGCGAGAGCGAACGGACGAACGGAAGAAGAGGATCATGCGCAGAACCGCACTGGCCCTGCTCGCCGGCCTGGCCGCCGTATTCCTGGCCGCCGCGCCTGCCCTGGCCGACAGCCCGCACTTCCTGTCCGCCGCGAACAGCGTGTCCGCAGCAGACGGGTCACTGACCACCGCCTTCAAGGACGCCGGGCTCGGCACGGGCGTCTCCAGCATCGCCGTCACGCTCACCGTCGCGCAGGCCACCGCGGTCTACCAGTGCTGGAACAACGGCGGCAACCACCCGCAGGCCGGCAACAAGGAGACCGTGGTCACCAGCCTGTCGGTGACCGCCGACTTCCCCGTCCGCAACGGCCAGGTCACCGCCTCGCTGACGGCAGGCCCGCCAGGAGCGGGTGACTTCGCGTGCCCGGCCGGCCAGGGCCTGTTCCTGCAGTCAGCGGACTACTCGGGGATCACGGTCTCGGATGCGACCGGCAACTCGGCCGCCGCCGCGCCTGACCCGGTCGGGACCGGCCCGGTTCACATCGCCACGCCATGATCATCCTCGGCGTGCTCGTGCTCATCGTCGGGCTGCTGGTCGCCCAAGCTCGCGGTGCTGGTCACAGTCGGCGTCGTGCTGGCACCTGCGGCCGTGGCCGCTGACCGTGGGCGGGTGGGTGCAGTGCGAGCAGCACGGGTACAGCGCCGAGGTCTCGAAGCCGGGCTCTTTCGCGTAGGCCCGGCTGGCGTGGTCCCGCCGCTCCGTATCGGCGTTGAAGTCAGCCGCCCTCAGCTTGCCTTCCAGCGCCGCGAGGCCCGCCTGGATCACCTCAGGCAGGGTCGTCGGCAGCGCCGCAAGACGCCCGTCATCGGCCTCGCTGAGGTACACACTCCGGCGCCTGCCCATGTGCACACCCTAGCCCGGGTGTACACCCGATGTGTACACCTCAGTAGTCCAGCCCCATGATGTCCAGCTGCCCCGAGCCGTCCGAGTGATGC
>Ga0207646_10005447_pt1 | contig 13380 bp, 14 predicted proteins | sample KBSK5502metaG_FD_184343 | JGI IMG/M metagenome (GOLD analysis project Ga0207646, IMG submission 184343) | Corn, switchgrass and miscanthus rhizosphere microbial communities from Kellogg Biological Station, Michigan, USA - KBS K5-50-2 metaG... | ecosystem: Host-associated > Plants > Roots >... | reverse complement strand
TTCCCAATACTCGCTTGCTTAGCATAGCAGATTTTATTTGCTGCTGCGTATATCCATAACTGTGTATATCCATTATGTGTACTCATTTGAACTATGAGAAATTCCCTAATTCCGTCTTTTATATATTCAAAACCCCAATCTTTTGTACTATCTAAAGTATCCCATATCCATTCCTCACATTCATTTATTGGTAGTTGTATCGACCGGTTTATTGTACTCATGCCACCTGATTTCATACCACCCGAGGTAAATGCATGGGGCTACTAAACTAAATCTATTGCTGTTTAGGTTTTCAATCGTTCATTTATAGTCCACTGTAAGTTTGTGTGAGTAAGTATGCCATTAACAAAGGCGGTGTATTAATTAGGCAGCTATGACCTGATCTGCCATTATAGTAGTATGCTTCGCACCATAGCCTGTCTTCTTTGTCAACTACCAGCAGTTGTTAAGCCTACCAAAACCAATCGACTAGTGTTACGCTGCGACAATTGCGGCATGTTACTCTTTGCAAATGGAGAGGATGCCCAAGAGAAGCTATCAGCATTACCAGACTATAACGAATCAGACTCTTATCTTGGCGGCTATTGATATTGAGAAACTCGTAGGCTTAGTGAAGTCCTAACAAGAAATTGTAAGTTCATAGACAAGCAAAGGCAAGTTTGATCTGCAATTCAAATTGCTATATATAGCACTGTAGACGTCTGCGTAGAAGCGGTTTGTAACAGTAAGTAACAGAGGAAACAAAAAGGAAACAGAGGGAATCATTGAAATAACAAAAGGTATCAGATGAAAACATCAGGATAACAGATAGAAACGTTACAATAGCGAAAGGGCTTCAAACGTAGAAATATTCTTGGGTAGTTCGTCCAAGGCATGAGCCATAACGCTGCCAACTATTTCGAATTATTTCGAACGATTTCGGCTCTATGTTGCCTATACTAAGACGGTAGCAAAAGAATAAGAAAAACCCAATTCCCTATTAATGACCTCATATAATATTCATTCAGTAGGCTATCCTCATATCATGTAAGCCTTCCTCAAATCAGTAATTATCAGGGGACTTGCCCGCTTTCCATGGAGAACCCATAATATCTTTATAATTAAGGAAATATTTAAATGTGTAAATACCACTTTTTATCATAGTGTCTGTCAATGTCAACAAAAACTGAAGGGAAAGGAGAAGGAGAAGAAATGGAACAAAGGAAAAGCAGATGTTAAGTGAGAATGAACACGGATTGTTACTAGACAACAAGGTGGCAATCATATTTGGCGCAGGTGGAGCAATCGGAAGTCATGTCGCTGGCGAGTTCTCCCACGAGGGAGCAACCGTCTTCATGTCATAACTTTGTTGGTTATAAGGGACCATTCGTCCCCCTGCGCCATAGCTGCGACGATTGCACCGACCGAGCCAGGACATGTGATCAGCAGAAGTTATTATTATTCATCAGCTCATTCTGTTTTTAGTCCAAAAATAAGTCCGGGCGTAAAATAAAATATATAGGGGCTTATTTTATGCACAAAATCAGTTACCAAAGAACTAGTCAATGATACGAATATGAAGAAGATGAAAATTTCAAATGGAATATCACAAATATTCCTAGACAGCATCATCTGCTAAAACAACTCGAATAGATACTCGCGATGGACTGCAATGCTAAAAGTGTCATAAAGTTAATAATGAATCCTTGAGATATACCTAGAAGTGTATCTTTGAAGGCCATATATACTAAGAAAGAAACATCCACAAGGCGAACATCTAGTGTAAAAAACGAAAGGAGAAAACAAGATGAGGAGGAGCTTTACATAGGAACCGCCGAATCAGAACATATAGAAATGTATCTAAAGGCGCTATGGTATATTGTTGAAAAAGATGAAGAACCCAAAATAAGCTCCATTGCCAAATTACTAAACATTAGCCAACCATCAGTAGTCGAAATGCTTCGCAAGCTAACTAAGGCCAAACTGGTAGAATACGAGAAAGGCAGGATAGTAAGAATTACATCTCAGGGCAACAACATCGGAAGACAAATGATTCGTAATACGAGGCTGCTCGAAGTAATGATGAAATATGCGCTTAAGATCGACATAGATGAGGAAATGGCTTGTGGCATAGAGCATCACATGAATAACGAATTTACTGATGCTTTATGCACATTATTGAAACACCCAAGGAAATGTCCTCACGGTCATAATATTCCTGCGGGAAAATGTTGTAGTAGGAGTTAGATGAATATATGCTTCATTATCATATTTTAGATTTTTTCGACATGGAGATTATAATCCAATAAAAATGTTTAAATAGTGTGTTAGGAAGACCTAACTAGGTTAGCCTAATATGAATAAACCCAGCCACATCTCTGTTTTTCATTCTCCTGTTGGCCTTCGAGGCCACTGCAATCTCACAGATTTTGTGTTTTACTTCAGTGGTTTAAAAAAACAAATGGGGCGACGACACGTTATCCACTAGTGATGTGATAGTATGATGGACTATTGGCAACTTTTGCTTTTAGGATCTATAGCTGGTTTTACAATTTTCCTTGGATTGCCTTTAGCTGTACTGCAGAATGTAAACCCAAAGAAGAAGGGGTTCCTCAATGCCTTTGCAATAGGTATATTGGTATTTCTTATAATAGATGTATTTGGTCATGCTTGGCAATCAGTTGGAAGCACTGCACAAGAGGCTTTTATGGGTAAATCTCCTTTAGGGAATGCAGTATTTGATCTTCTTGCAATGTTTGGGGGGCTTGCAATAGGACTTTTGGGTCTCGTCTTTTATGAAAGTAGATACATGATATCTAAGAGTAGTCACAATTCAACAGCAACGATGAAATCGTTCCTGAAAAACCGACAAGAACCATCAACAAAGGATGTGGTCAGAGATGGAAGTGGCAATAAAGCTAGTGACGGTAGTCAACAAGAACAACAATTACTGTTGCAAGAAATAAATGCATACAGATTATCCACAATGATCGCAATAGGAATAGGCGCACATAACTTTAGTGAAGGGCTTGCAATAGGCCAATCCTACATATCGGGTGCTATAGGATTAGCGATACTCTTGATAATTGGATTTGGATCTCATAACGCAACAGAGGGTTTTGGAATTGCTGGCCCATTGACAGGTCTGGTGAGAAAACCAAGAATTCGCTTCTTAATTATGGTGGGCCTAATTGGTGGTGGCCCTACATTTGTTGGAACCATTGTCGGAAGCTTATGGAATTCTACCGTAGCTTATGTGTTATTCTTGTCTATGGCAGGAGGAGCATTAGTCTATGTTTCAATGTTGATGTACAATTCTGGTAGACGACAAACCACAAACAATATCCTGATGGTGGGTATATTCGTTGGATTGTGCACTGGTTTTGTGACGGATTTAATAGTTACACTTGGGGGAGCATGAGAATAGCTTATCCTTTCTATACGAAAGATATCGAATAGAAAAGATAATTTTTACTACTCTATGGCTTCTGAGTACGATAATCAGCCGCAAAAGGATCATGTATGGCAAGGTGGCTAGTAGATTTACCATTCAACCATTTCTATCAACAACAGCTTAATTATATGCACAACAAACTATAGATAACGTGTATTGATCTAGTTCATCTTCATGCATTGGTTTATTAATATTATCGCCTATCTATAATATACAAAAAAAGTGTGGCAGATTAGTGGGAGAGAAGTGGATGTCTAACGTACCCAATCCATCTTGTCGCGGTCAACATGTTATGCTTTTGTACGATACCAATTCTAACCGCGACCTTGCCACAATCAACTGCATCAATCTAGCACTAGAAAACAAACAGCTTTGTATCTATGCTTCTGTTAATGTCGTTGACACATCATACTTATCAAAGATTTCCTCGCGGATTAAAGATTACGAAGAAAATATCAATAAAAGAAACTTGTTCGTTGTAAATCTAAAACCATTTTATGATTCTGCTTTAACAGGCAATCTAACACCATTCGACGAGTTCAAACTACAATTACAACAAGAACTAAAAGACAGAGATGATAAGGCCTTACTTATTGTTGCTGATTGTGCTGATAACCTCTTTAGGAATAAACACTTTGACCAATGTGAGTTAGTAGAAAAGTGGTGGCAAGACAATTATATGGATTGGCGACGACGACAAGAAAGAGAACAAAATCATATTACTGTCATATGTCCGCATTCAGGCTCATTACTAAGCAAACATCCATTTGACAAGCACAAGCATCAGATTTCTAATAATCATACCATGATTATAGATACAGCCGTTAGTACGGTGACAGGATACATAACGGCTAAGCAAGCTACAGAGTCAACTATTTCCCCACTAGAAATCCCGATCTATATACTCGTTGCAGAACCAGAACGAGATCTCCAACAGATATACAGTATTTGGCTAGGTTCTTTGGGTTTCAAAAACATAGTAATTACTGATAGCGGCAAGAAATGTCTAGATGAGCTTCTCAAGATCACGAACACGAACAAAAACAAAACCCAAGGATTTGACATGATTGTTATTTTAGATACACACCTTAAGGACATTCCTTGCATTCAGGTTGCTAGAGAGATTGTTACTAGAAGACCTGAGCAGCAAATTAGCTTCACTACTACTTTGCCTCCTGATAATGTTAGACAAGACATTTACCCAATTGGAATCAAGAGCAATAATGAGATACTAGTGAAGCCATTTAGATTTTCTAGGCTATTATCGTTGATAGGTAGGAGTATTAATAATCAACAAGAGTGAGTGATCTGTTTTAAAAAAACAACAACAGTCAAGCCTGTAGATTAGAGACCAAGCAACACTGTTGCAAAATATACTAGTCTTGTCTGTTAGAAATTCCACCATCATTGTTTCGTTGACCAACCCATCAGTCTAATCCATCTGAACGTGGAAATCCAAGACCTCTTTTGCCGGCTTTACGGAGCCTCTGTGCATGAAAACTCCAGTTGAACAGATCGACTCAGATTTCTTGTTATGGGCTAACATCCATGCTATCAGATCCTCAAAAGTGAAGTTTCGTTAAAGGAAGTGTAAGGTAAATATGTATAATATATCGCTTGATTAGTTGTAACTGAGATGCAGAACAAGATAGCACACACAGCGGAGCACGCATTTATAGGCTCACTTCAGAAGCTAATGAATAAAACACTTAGTGTTCGGAAGGTGGAACATAGGGACTACGATAATCTAGTGATTATTACTGCTGCAGACATTGAGATGGATAGTGTGATAGAGGCAGAAAGAGTAGTTAATTCGTTAATTAGTCAAGGGAGAAGAATTATTATCCACTTTTTCGGATCACTTGCTGAAGCAAGAAATCAACTACCGAACCTTAGAGCAAATGAAAATCGAATTGGAAGGAATAATCAAGTTAGAGTTGTTGAGATCGAAGGTCATGATTTGGCTGCTTGCGTGATGGATCACGTTGCCAATCTCAAAGAATGCGGTTTCTTCCTGATTACGCGCATGAACAGGATATGTTCAGACTATGAAATAAATTTTGTGGTTTCCGATGCTGCTACTGACGCCGCTATAGATCTTTCCTCCAAGATGTTGAAAATTTGTACAGAGATTGGAGCAAATTACAATACAGTTGAAGAGACAGTCAAAAAATTGAGGCAAACTAACATCTTACTTCTCGAGAAATTAAGGAAAATAACAGAAGAAGTTCTTAATAATATCGAACCCTATCCGATACGTAACTCAGGGTCTTCCATCATTAGGGGCACATTTACGGGATTATTAGATGAGCAAGTTCGACAATTTGCAGGCAGAAAGATTAGTGAATCTAATTTAGTTGTCGTTCTTGCTAATCTAAACTCAGAACTAGATTCAATGGCAAATGTGGTATTTGCTAGAAGTGAATCACTCTTTAACATAGATTGTAATAGAATCTTCAAAGAAATAGCATCAGAATGTGGTAGTGGAGGAGGCAAATCGAACTTTGTCACCGGTGTGATCAGAAAAGAGAATGTGGTAGATTTTATCAGCACTATTGTTAGGATGGTTGCAGCAAAGTAATGCTCGTGTCTTATCGTTGATTATTAGCATCTCTCGATCCATCCTGTCCTGCGTATCAACTATTCATTTTAAAAAGGCGGCTGTAGTACTAATGATCAAATTCTTTAAACAAGGTATGTATGTGAGATCTCCTGCAATAGTAATTGCAGCTGCTAACCCCATCCATTGAATAACATTATTTATCATACTAATGTAAACAATATGACATTAAATAGTGCAAAGAGCGTAAAAAAATTGTGTTGAAAGTAGAAATTACAGAAATCACGTATGTGATTTAATGTAATATCGCAATGCTACTAACTGCGAACAATTATTGCAAGGCCAACCTAAACTAATTCATTCTAATATTATTGCCTACATTTTACAACTGAAAACCTTGCCCTACGCTACAACTGAAGGAAGAAATTGCTAGATTATCAGAAAAAGCAGATCAGCGAGATAAAGTTGACTCGGATTATGTGTGTACCTTCCCTTATTTTCGCTCAATATTGACCTTGACTAGTATATCCACTTAGCGTCTTTGCCTCTCTCTTCTACGCCTCATAATTGATAAACATCTTGCAACAATTTAGAGCAGCATATCTAGACTTCATTAAAATCGAATAATGAGCACGAAATAACGTACAACCCATTTTTCAATAGAGTATGGGCAGAACTGTATCAATGGATAAAAATTGGATGATTACTCAAGTTCGTTTTAGCGCAACCTGATTCTCTAGCTAATATGCCTAGCTCATAAAAAGATGTTTGTGGTTTTCGTAGTGAACGTATATGAAGACAACCACACTGTCAATCTTTGCTATTGTCGCAGCAGTAAGCCTCGTTTCAGTAAGCAGCTTCGCTGCACCAGCACTAGCATACAAAGACCACGACCACGACGACTACAAGGATCTAAAACACTTCAATTACTGTGTAAAAGATCATCGCGGAGGGGACATCTCTTCATACTATTTACACAAGTGTGGAGAGAGATATCTAGAAAGAGTCTAGAGAAACCTATAAAGACATAATGTAACAAGGAATGAACCAACCAAGGAGATTTCCTTTCTATCTATTTTTCTTTATTTACGCGGCTGATTTTTGACGTTCATTTTGTATGAAGCACGCAAATGGTGAAATCGTTATGGTAGCTGTTCTAGTCTTGTCTCTATAGTTTCACTTTAGAATGCTCTCTACTTCCAGTACATGTACAAAAAATCAAATTAATTCTCAAAATCAGTATCCATAATAATCTCAAAAAAAATATTCTTCTAAAGAATTTTGTTCTCGTAGGAAGTGAATAGTCATTTTCGATCTTGGTGTTTGCTACCATCAGCTTAGCTCTTATAACTCCTTATAATGCAAATCATTTCAAGGCTGCTGGAGAATATTAATCATAATAATTCAGAAATTATCTTAGCAGTGACCTCTGCACCTCTTGAATCTAATATTGGATTTTGGTGGTTCATTCCCAATTTTTCTTCAATTAGGCTTTCGAGTTTAGATATGTCTTCATACTTATATCCCAATCTAATTGCGTTTTGTTCCTGTTCAAAATGATTTTTTATTGGAATGAAAATCCCTGGTGTTCCATATACTGTACACTCGTCTATGGTTGACCTGCCGGCCAAGGAAATTACCAGATCGGATGCATAGATATATTCATGCAAGTTGTCAACAAAGCCTAGGTTGTAAAAATCATCAGAATCATTTAATTCTAGGTTGGGGCCTGGGACAAGAATAAGGTCTACATCCAACCTCTTTTTCAAATTTCCATACGCTTCAAGTGATTTTTGGATAAGATGTCTTCCCGCATCGGTTCCTCCTGCGCAAACCAAAATCGTCTTTCGAGTAAAACCGAGGTTATTTCTTAATGACTTCCTATCTGATTTGACTTCTCTGACTATCGGGCCAACAAAAACTAAATTAGCGCTATTATCGCCAAAATCTGGAATGATCACCTTATCACATTTATTTATTAAGTTACGCATAGACCTATTCATCTTCTTCTCAAATATGTGTAAAAAGCCACTTGCGAAGTGTGTCTCACCTACGTTATTTTCAAAGTTATTGTTGTAATAGTTAGATGTAATACCGTGGCCAGAGGCGGTAGGTTCTACCATATCATATATAAGTACGCTTTTTGATAAAATAGTATTCTGACTAACGGCAATTGATGCAAAATCTTCATCACTAACTATAAGAGGATATTTATGTACATCTTTCCTTATAACCTCCTCTGCGATTTTTTTGGACCTCTTGTAGTAAATGATATACTTCATTAACCATACGAACGAGTTACGTAGCTTACCAGAGTCTACTGTGAAGGGAGGTGGTCTGTAGAGGTTAAGCGCTTGAAATCCTTCTTTTGAGATTAGATCATATGCTGCGCCCCCGCTGATAAACAGGATTTCGTCCTTTACAATGTGTTTTAATTTTTCAGCTATGGCAATATCCCTTGTGGCATGACCTAATCCTATGGGACTAGTGAAAAATAGTACTTTTTGGTTATATGATAAAGATGACAATAGTAGATCATCTAAGCATGTTGCTGGTATAAATCTGATAGTTATTTATCAAGTTCTTGACGGATTATGAGGCTAAAAATAAAGGTTGCTCCTCTACCATCAGTATTATTTTCACCCATATTCTACCTTCATGTGCTTCAACAATACTTTTGGAGATAAATAGTCCCAGTCCTGTTCCCTGAAATGATTTTGACGCAAATTTTAAAAATAACCTAGGTGCTTCAGTATCAGGTACTCGCACCTAATTATTACGAACTAGCTCAACGGTATAGGTTAAAGTATGTAGCTAAGTGATGCTAATTCGATCAACAATAAGTCATTAAGGCGAAAGTCCACCAGCAAATCGTTGTCAATGAATGCTCTTGCGCGTGATTTTGGTATTCTATATTGATTCTCTGCCTCTCTCATGATTATCAGCGAGTTGTCATCTACCGCGACGATATTTCCTATTTCTTGTAAGTCGCTGGAAATTACCTTTTTGTTTATCAGTCTGTCCCACTCAAATAGTTGTCCTGGATTCATGTAGACCAAAATGAGAACACCTTTTCCAGATATACTTTTGTAAGCAGCATTTATGATAAATAATAAATAGTTTTTACTAAGCAAATTTGCATGTATGCATGCGTGTTTGCATGCATTTGTTTACACAGCATAATGTCATTCACAATTGTGAATTTCCGACAACCAAAGTCACAAGTTGCGTGCCTGCTAGGCCAGCGAAACAATGTGAGATCCCAATTACTAGGGAAAGATAATTGTTTAATGAGGGTTAATCTATCAGTTTAAATTCATTTCCGCCTAGTAGTCTTCTATTGAAATTCATTAATGATGAGACTTCTCCTATTTACTATTCAATGGATTCTATATTTTTAAAGCGAAACAACAGTTTGTCTCAGTATGACCAATGAGAGAGAGGAGCAGAGGCTGTGGATCTTGGATTATTTGAAACAAAACGCAGCTTTTGTGTACAGCTCAATGGCCTTTGGTGACTACTACGTCTTTGGATTCAAAACCTGAAAGTGATGTTAACGATTTCTGTCTAAGCTAGCACTAATAATTATTGTTTTTAGTCTCATATTATTCTATGTTTGGAATTCTGTATTCACATGCATCGTAATAGTATACGATCGGTAGAAAGTAGTCTATATATTTTGAGATTGTTCAGATAAGGTTTTGAATAACTCAGTCCATTCCATTGCGTTCAGAATGTGCCTAAACGATCCAAATACCTTGCATTCGAGCGAGGAAAAACCGGGAAACATTTTTCCTTATTGAAATTTCTATATAGTCATATGCCGCTGCAAAACTAGCTTTACATTATCCATAACATTCTATGTAAGACGAGTCAAGAATTTATTTTTCATTTGTTTATATACGCGTTATTATCAATAATTCATACGATGAGAGAATCAAAATCCCCCACATGGATGCGGGGAGCGCAAATTGGTCTAGGCGTTATAGCGATCATATTATCTATATTAGTCTTCGTACATCCTGGAATAACGATACTCTCAATCATATTCATACTAGGCATAATCTTGATAATTGTTGGAATCGAGAAAATTATAAGTGGAATATTTATTACGAACAAATCGCGATGGGGTACCATAGGGCTCGGAATACTAGCACTTATCTTCGGCTCCATAGCCTTAGGATATCCTTTACACACAGCTGTGTTCGTAATAATTATGTTGGGGATTGCTTTATTGTTCAGCGGGATTTCTCACATAGCATACGGAGTGGGAAGGAACCAGGATCCTGGATGGGCAAGAGGATTTATGATCGGCGCCGGTGCTTTGGCCATTTCTCTATCCTTTTTGGTGTTGGCCTCTCCTCTTGCTGGTGCATTTTTTATATCTACGATAGTAGCGATTGGTCTATTAGTGATAGGAATAGAAATCATTGTAGTTGGAACCAGCGGCAGAACGAAAATGATGCCATCTCGGGGAATGCAGCGTAAAGTCTAATCATTTAATACTAAAGGGAGCCCTTCATTAAGAATGATAAACAACTAAACTAATTCTAAACAAAGAATGAAGATCGAGAATAAGACTCTCGTCAGATTTTTCGCTTTAGCATTGCCTCTGGTCTTCACATTGCCAATTCAAACTGCAAATGCGCGGATCACTCCCACTCAACGGCAGGCTTTAAAGAGGCTTGTAGCAAAAGCCTAACTAACTAACCACTATCCTCTCAAGATAGGGTATCTACCGGATTCCAAAAAATCCCACCTGGTAAAGAACAAACCATCATTAGCCACCCGCAAGATCGCCTGATTGACCACTATAGTTCAATGAATTTGTATTCTTTGGTTAGTATATCAAAGATAATAATTCCACCTTCTTTAAATGCGCCGGATAAGCTTGCAACTTTCTTGTGAGCCGTACCAGGATTAAGAACTAGTGTCTTTCCATTTTTTTCATATTTTCCATACGAATTTAGTGATGGTTCTTTTGTGTGAGTATGTCCACAAACAAGGATATAAACTCTCCACTATTGGTAAGCCACTCCTTAAGTTCTTTGGATGTTCCATGGTATATTCCAACCTTTAGTCCATCAACTTCTATTTTACCTAATTCTCCTTTCAAGTCACCATTTACCTCAAGGAAGTTTTTTAACAGATGTACATTTTCTCCATCATTATTTCCAAGCACTCCAATTAATTTTGCATGGGTCATGACTGAAAAAAAGAAAAATATGAGGATAATTATTTGAATTTCTCGTTGATTTTCTGGATCGTTTGAAAAGCGTGACTTTTAACGTCATCATATATTGTTGCATTCACGATGTCCAATATGGGATTTACACCGTCCTTCCCATACGTCGCCAATGTATCAATGACTTCCATCTTTCTCTCTTTGAATAATGAATTAAGACCCTCGTTCTTTATTCTGTCGATCTCTTCCGTTCTTTCCAATCTGTCTCAGTTCCTCTATTCCTTTATAGTATTCGTGATTAATATACCATTCTTGAAATTCTAATACCGTCTTCTGGTCTGAATTCAGTATAACATTCATAATGTGAAGTTCGTTTTTCATATGCGCTTCGACCATCTTCTTTAATTCTGACAAGCTAGGAACTGAGGTCATACTATAAAAAATCTGACCATGTTTTAGATTTAAGATTACATGAGTATACAGATTGACACAAGGTGTTATTTTTTATTATCTCTTTTATCAATATTCTCTTTGATCCCTCGTGGCAAACTATTAAAATACGAATGGATCTTATTTGGTCCAGTAATCCTATTTACGACAACTATCCATGTTACAGTCATCTACGTCAATAACGCCTAATGGGTGGACAGCATTATTACCTGTCACTCTTAGATAGTCTAGAGACTCTGAAGGCAGCGTTTATTCTATTGAATGCAGGATCTATTATAACTTTATAAGCTTATTTACCTACTATTCAATTAGGTCGAAGTTATTATAAGCTCAGATGATCTGGTGAGTAAATTGTCGCAAAGTGGAATACCAGAGTCTAGTAGGAGTACGATAATTAGCTCCATAATCAAACATCTGATAGATGGTAGAGATTCAGAGGACAAGGGTAGTACGAATAATAATAATGTAAAAGGAGATGCTGCAAGCACAGTAGATGATGTAAATAAAAATATACAATCAGCATTATCAAATATTGGCCAATTAAGTCCTACTCATCCACTTGTTCGACGAATTCAACAAGATACTGGCATACAGGATCCACAGCTAGCAACACAATATACGGAACAGACTGTACACGCGATGAAAGAACATGCTAACGAAAAGCCTGAGAGAATGCGTTCGATGTTTAGAAGTCTGCGTCGGAAGAAGGGAGAAGGAAAGGATCAAGGGCGAGACAAGGATGGTAGTTTTTTGCAGGATGGTTACGATTCTTTTTAGCCGTCAGCAACAGTAGAAATGAACAGGGAGTTAATTAACAAATAAAAATTGAACGGTGGATCTTCATCGAATAAGAAGCATCATACCATGGCTATTGTACTATCTAATTACCACGCAACATTTAACGAGTAGTAGTAAGCATGAAAAAGCTTGTTCTGATTTATTTCAAATGCTTTAACTATAATGCTGATGACTTTGCATATTGGCCCCCAAAGGGTGAAAATGCAAAGGGACAATCTGAAATTATACTTCTTTCGATTCCATTTTCAATAAATATTGATGCACTTCTTTTCACCGGATGAGGTACTAAATAACATGAACTTATGTAAACCAGTGACAAGCTTGAGATGAGACCATAGTCATCAACCAACCATAGACATAATTCTAACGTGTCTATGATCTTTTGAAGAAGAAAGGAAATTATAGACATTAATAGATTTGACCTAAGCAATACTTTCCGTCAATTCTAAAATCTAACAAGAAAAGTAGACCACAAGAATTAGCCTCTTAAATCATTTTCGACAATTTGACTTCCGAGCGTTGCGTTAAGCTGAAAATAACTCTCGGTGTTAACTTGCTTATTTATCTATCTTGAGTTATTGGTTAGCTATACATTCAGGATGGATGGGATTTTCGATGCATTCACATTAGCTTACTCTCACTTTCACTATATTACAGCTCGTCATCTACAAGTGCAAGTACTTCGATGCTACTACAAGTGGAATATGAACCATCATCTTATCTGTTGTTTTATCATAGATACCGTAGATTGATCCTAAGTCGACTCGATTATACTTCAGATTAATTACTCCATTTGTAACCGTTACATTTCTTGCTAGCATTACCGGCATGTCAACCCTTGTCTTAGTTGTGTCTACTCGAGAAGGATTGACATGAATTTTTATATCATGAGCAGTTATGTTAAAACCTAGGATATTATATTTTAAGTCCCTGATATCATATGTCGACGGTTGA
>Ga0207646_10005446_pt1 | contig 13382 bp, 12 predicted proteins | sample KBSK5502metaG_FD_184343 | JGI IMG/M metagenome (GOLD analysis project Ga0207646, IMG submission 184343) | Corn, switchgrass and miscanthus rhizosphere microbial communities from Kellogg Biological Station, Michigan, USA - KBS K5-50-2 metaG... | ecosystem: Host-associated > Plants > Roots >... | reverse complement strand
GCCCGTAAAGCGGCCGCACTGGATCCGATTGAAGCGTTGCGATACGAATAACGGGTTACAGAACCGGGAGCGGATAGCGACCGGAACATAGATTCAACTTGAGCGGCGGGATCCCGTCGCTATCGCTCCGGGTTCTGTATCAGACGACCCTGTAACAGCCACCCAACCTAAACCAGATATCTAACAGGGTAAATATTCAACTCAGCTTGCGGTGAGAGTATTATCAAGTTCAAACACTGGTGGGAACTGAACGCCGGTAGCGCGCTCTCTAACTCCCTTGTGGGATTCGACGTTGTCGCTATTCGCCCCGTGAGATATGAACGTTTATCTCACGGGGCCAACTCTGACGTTGATGAGGCTGACGAACACGTGAAACCTGAGATGCCTGCGGAAGCCCTGGTTGATCTGCTTCAGCTATTCGAGATTAGTGGCATCGAGGTGTGGCTTGATGGCGGTTGGGCCGTTGATGCCCTTCTTGGTGCGCAGACACGACCACACAAGGACGTCGATATAATCCTGCGGCTCGCAGACCTCCCACAATTCCGGGAGATTCTGGGAAGCAGGGGCTTTGAGATTCAGCCGGGCGGCAGGGAATCCAACTTCGTGCTGGCAGATCATTCGGGGCTCGAGGTGGACGTTCACGCCATCGTCTTTGACCGCGATGGCAACGGCGTCTATCGGATGGCAGACGGCTCGGACTGGATCTTCCCAGCTTCGGGATTCAGTGGGCGGGGCGTCGTCAACGGCGTCGACGTGCGCTGCCTGTCGCCGGAAACCCAGGTGCTCTGCCACGCTCACGGGTATGTTCCCACAGAGAAGGACTTTCGAGATATGGAGTTGCTCCAGGCCCGGTTCGGTGTTGAGCTACCGCCGCGTCTGCGGCGCGATAGGGTCTGAGGCTGTTGTTAGGTCGTGCTTTGCGCGTTGTTGCTAATCGCACCGAGATACAAAAGGTTATGCTGAGCTAGATCCGGGCGGGAAGTTTAGAGAGGATCAATGAAAAAGGCCATTGCCATTTTCCAGCGTAAGGGGTCGCAGTGGAATCCGGACAAGCCGGTTCGAGAGCAGGCGTACTGGGACGAACACGCGCGCTTTGTCGATGCGCTCTTCGACGCCGGCAAGGTTATCCTGGCAGGCCCCTTTGCGGACGGGAGTGGTTCGATGGTGATCCTGGCAGTCGAGAGCGTAGAGGCGGCGCGAACGATATTTCAGGATGACCCCTGGGCGCGCCACGATATATTGGTCGCGGGCGAGGTCAAGGAATGGACGATCTTTCTTGACGCACGAGACAAGGCATAGGGATGAAATACAAAATGAGGAACCTGATTGCCTGGATTCGACGGTTTTGCTAATTGCCTCGTGAGATATGAAAGGCTATCTCACGGGGGTAATTCTGACGTTGAGGCTGCTCATCTCGGGGTTCTGTATCGCGTCGCCTGAGTGGTGTTTTTGCCGGACAGTACGGTAATCTGCCAGCGCGATGGTTGAAGAAGAGAAACTGAATGTTCGACTGCGAGTTGGGGAGTCAGAGAGCAAGACTCGGACTTTCGGTAAACCGCGTCACCGGCTTTGGCGCTATGGGCCGCTGATCATTTGGGCGGCGCTAATCTTTATCGGCTCGAGCAATCTGTTGGCGGCTTCCAATACCTCGATGTTCCTGGTGCGGCCGCTGCATTGGTTGCTGCCACAGGCGAGCGACACGACGCTGAACGCTCTTCATTTCATAATCCGCAAAGCCGGACACTTTACCGAATATGCGATTCTGGCGCTGTTGGCCGCGCGCGCATTTCGAACTTCGTCGCGTGAGCTGCTGCGGTCGCGCTGGTTTTGGGCGTCGCTCTTTCTGGTGATCGCTTACTCACTTACGGATGAGTTTCATCAGAGCTTTGTACCTTCGCGCACGGCTTCGATCTACGACAGCACGCTTGACACGTTGGGAGGCCTGACGGCGCTGGCTTTGCTGACTCTTCGCCAGCGTGTCAGAAGCACGCGCGTAAGCAAGGGCTAGTGGCATGACTCGCGTTCTCGCCCCCAACCAGCCCTCCCTGACGGTCGGGCTTCTGACACCAGGTTGAACACCGGCTGCCATTTGACCGTATAATAGCTGCGGCCCTGGCTAAAATTAGTTTGCCTGCGGCCACAAAGAAGGAGATTGAAAACAAATGGGAATTCTTGACCGGCTCAGCCCGAGCGCGCAATTCATCGAAGTCATTGAGTGGCTCGACGATTCGAGCAACACGATGCTTTATCGCTTTCCAGTTCGCGATCAGGAAATCAAGAACGGAGCGCAATTGATCGTGCGCGAGTCACAGGCCGCAGTTTTCGTTCACGAAGGACAGATCGCCGACGTGTTCGGCCCGGGCCGCTTCAGTGTCGAAGGCGGCAACACACCGATCCTTTCCAAACTCGGCGCCTGGAAACATGGCTTCAATTCGCCTATCAAGTCGGAAGTTTATTTCATCAACACTAAACAGTTCACCGACCTGAAGTGGGGCACCTCGAATCCCGTGATGATGCGCGACACCGACTTTGGCATGGTGCGCTTGCGCGCGTTCGGCATCTATTCGATGCGCGTCGCCGACCCGCGCGAGTTGATCAAGCAAATCGCCGGGACCAACGCTCGCTTTGTCACCGAAGACATCGAAGGCCAACTGCGCCGCACGCTGGTCAGCGGATTTTCGGATTCGCTGGCTGAATCAAAAATCGCAGCGCTCGATCTCGCTTCCAACTATGACGAGCTGGGCCGCTTCGCGCGCGAGAAGTTACAGAACGAATTCAAATCCCTGGGGCTCGAACTGACAAAGTTCACCGTTGAAAACATTTCGCTGCCGGAAGAAGTCGAAGCGGCGATGGACAAGCGCACTTCGATGGGCGTGATTGGCGACGTGAACAGATACACGCAGTTCCAGGCTGCCGAAGCAATGCGCGATGCGGCGCAGAATCCCGGCGGCGGCGGCGCGGCCACGGGCGCCGGCCTCGGCGCAGGTTTTGCGATTGGGAACGCCATGGCCGGAGCTATGTCGGACGCGATGAAGCAGCGTGGCGCGACAGTCGCTGATCCGCCCACCGCCGCGACCGCGAAATGCGTAAAATGTGGCGCAGCGATGCCGGCGGGCGCGAAGTTCTGCAGCGAATGCGGCGCCTCGCAGGAGCCGGCGAAGTGCTCGAACTGCCAGCATGAACTCAAGCCGGGCGCGAAGTTCTGCGATGAATGCGGGACGAAGGTGGCTTGAACGCCTCAGCACCCAGAAAAATAAAAAGGCCGGATGCTCGCAAGGGCATCCGGTCTTCTTTTGCACCTGGATCCAGGTTGAAAGAAAGCACGAAAGCAAACCAGGGACACTACCTCGGCATTTGGCTTGCGCTGAGCGTGCTGCGCACACTGGCGGACAGGGATGTCCGCGCTCCATTTTCTCGCCGCTCACTTCGGTTTAGGCTTATATCTTTCAATCAGCATGTCCAGCACCGAGCCATTCGGAATCGAAGGTCCGGCCAATCGAGAGGACGAGTCGTTACAGAACCGGGAGCGGTAAGCGACCGGATCCAAGCAATCAACTACGCTCTGGCACGAATCTTCCCAATAGGTTTCTCAGCGCGGTTGAATGTAGGATCCGGTCGCTACCGAGCCCGGTTCTGTAACGAGCGCTCGTGTTAACGCGGTAGCTGAATACAGACCACTTCCCCCCTGACCAGATCTGCGAGCTTCGCAATGTTAGCTCTCGCACATAGGCCGGTGATATGCTCTTGGCCATCTTGAAACCGGAACAGTTGGTCGGATGCTGAACCATTTCAAAAGTCCACGCAGAGTCGTAATTACCGGCATGGGTTGCGTCACGCCGATCGGTATCGGGCGGGACGCTTTTTGGTCCGGGCTGCAAAATGGAGAGAGCGGCGTGCGGCGGATCGAATCCTTCGACGTTTCTGACTCACCCGTCAAGATTGCCGCGCAGGTGCGCGATTTCGATTGGGAGGCGCAACTCGGTCCCAAGGATCGCAAGCATGTGCCGCGCACCGTCCCGTTGGCGCTAGCCGCGGCGCGTGAGGCATTTCAGGATGCCGAAATCGTTCCCGACGAACTTTCGCCGGAAGAAAGACAACAGATTGGCGTCATGCTGGGCACCGGTGGAGGCGGATTACCGTTCGTCGAGCAGCATTATGCAATCTGGTATCAAGGGGGCTCGCATTCCAAAGCAAGCGTTTACATTATTCCGGCAGCCACGCACGGTACCTTGTCCAGCGAGGTTTCGATGGTCTTTGGTCTGCGCGGACTTTCGCATGTCATCTCGACAGGTTGCACGAGCTCAACCGACGCGATCGGCTATGCAGCAGAGCACATCGCGTTGGGCCGTCAGGAAGTGATGCTTGCTGGTGGCGTGGATGCGCCACTGGCGCCGGGCATATTGGCCGGCTTCAATCTGCTGACCGTGCTGACTACCGAATGGAATGACGAGCCACACCGCGCTTCACGACCGTTCACACGCAATCGTTCCGGCATGGTCCTGGGCGAGGGTTCGTGGATCTATGTGCTCGAAGAGTTTGAGCGCGCGCAACAGCGGGGCGCAAACATCTACGCAGAGATTACCGGTTATGGTTCTACCTGTGATGCGTTTCATCGAGTACGGCTTCAGGAAGGCGGCGACGAACCCGCGCGGGCGATGACTCTGGCGATGGCCGACGCCGGCGTGGAACCGAGCAGCATTGACTACGTTAACCTGCACGGCACCTCGACCCTGCTCAACGACCGCATTGAGACGAACGCACTGAAGCTGGCGCTGAACTGCAACGCTCATCGAATTCCCATGTCGGGAACCAAATCTCAGGTGGGACATCCGCAGGGCGCCAGTGGCGCGGCGGGTTTGAGCGCCGCCCTGTGCGCGATGCGTACGGGATTGATTCCTCCAACGATCAACCTCGACGAACCCGATCCCGACTGCGACCTCGACTATGTGCCCAATGAAGCCCGTCAGGCCGACGTGCGCGTCGCGCTTTGCAACTGCATCGGTTTTGGATCGAAGAACAGCGCGCTGGTGATTCAAAGAGTTTAATGCGGCGATCTTCGCCGACTACTTCGGCGTGGCTTCAAGCCGCGCTACGTCAGCTTTGTCTTGCGGTCTGCCAACAGCATTCTTGTTTTGGATTAGATGTGCCCGTCCAATTACGGGAATCGTAAGGCCCTCGAGACTTATCAGGAGTTGCGCGGCGTGAGCTTCGTCAAAGGTGACGCCGGTGATTTCAGTCAGGATGTCAATCCGTCGAGGAGCGACGCCGATTTGGATCACCATACCCGGCTTCGCCAAATCATTCTCTGCAAGGCTTGAGAGGGGCGCGCCAAACTTGTTCAGCGCCCGCCAGACACGTGGGGCGTTTTCGTCGGAGCAACGGATCCAAAGGTCGATATCACCGGTGGCGCGCGGAAGTCCATGAGCTGCGACCGCGTACGCTCCGACCAGCATGAACTCAACTTTCTCTTCGCAAAACGCGGACAATATGTCGCGGAAGTCTGAGTTCAGCAATCGTCTCTCCTTTGAAGGCCCAGGCATCGAGGGCGAGTTGCCACATCATCTTAATGCGCTGGGCAGGGGTGGTCGTGAAAAGGTCGTCGTACTTGTCTTGATCGGCAAGGCGGGAAATTCTTAATTCTTTGGCTTCGACAGACATAAGTTTCGCACCGATTATAACATTGGCGCAGCCTCCAGGCACCGACTTTGTGGTTTGCCATCATGTTCGAAAAGTTTCGCCAACGCAGCTACGAACTCGAAAATATCGACAAAGGCACATACACGCCCGCAGAGTATGAGGGCTGTCTGGTTGAACTGCGGAGAGTGAATGAATGGCTGGGCGACGCTAAAGTACTGCGCGAATCTTTGTTCGCCGAGATCGAGCGCGCAGGTTTGCGATCGTTTTCGGTCCTGGATGTAGGCGCCGGCTCTGGTGAGTTGCTGCGAGTGACGGCGAAGTGGGCGCGAGAAACAAATCGGGCTGCATCGTTGGTGGGCCTGGAATTGAATGAAAGATCGGCCGCGGCGATTCTGGAAGAATCAAGCGACTTTCCGGAAATCTCTTCGTTACAGGCTAACGGGCTGGTTCTTCCTTTTCCTGATCGCTGTTTTGATTACGTGATCCAGTCGCTGACGCTGCATCATTTCGATGACCCGGGGGCTGTCAGCGTGATTCGCGAAATGGGCCGCGTTGCCGCGCGCGGAATCTTTGTTATCGACCTGCATCGCAATCCGGTCGCCTACTTTTTCTATACGACCGTCGGGCGTCTGTTTTTGCACAACCGCCTGCTGCGCGAAGACGGGGCGCTTTCGATTCTGAAGAGTTTTAAGCCGGGGGAAATGGAAGAGCTGGGCCACCGGGCCGGACTTGCGAACGTTAGAGTTGAGAAACATTTTCCTTCGCGCTTGGTCTTGAGCGCAAAGACAGATGGCCTTTAGGAGGCACCGAATTGATTGGAATGTTTAGAGTCGGGCTATCGCCTGACCGAGCGGGCGATAGCCCGCTCCTAAACGAAGGTGTGTTCGTTAAATTAGAAGATGACTAGTTCTTTCGATTACGACGTGATCATTGCCGGCGGCGGGCCCGCCGGCGCCAGCGCAGCAATTCATCTCGCAACACGCGGCGCACGGGTGCTGCTGGCCGAACAAAAGAAATTTCCGCGGGCAAAACTTTGCGGCGAGTTCATCTCGCCTGAGTGCGCCCGGCATTTCGAAAGGCTGGGCGTGGCCGAGCAAATGTTCGCCGCCCAACCAGCTCGCCTGTCAGCAACCGTTTTTTATTCGCGCAAGGGAAAGAGTGTAAGCGTTCCCAGCGCGTGGTTCGGCGCTGACGGCCTGGCGCTCGGTCTGAGCCGTGCTGAGATGGACGAGCGTTTGCTACGGCGCGCCAGCGATGCCGGCGCTTGCGTCCTGGAAGACGCGCACGTCGTCGGTCTCGTCGGCGATGAAAATCGCGTCGGTGGCGTGAGGGTAAGAGCGGAAGGAGCTGAGAAAGAATATCACGCGCCTTTGACGCTGGATGCCACGGGCCGAGCCCGCGCCCTGGCGCGTCGAGTCGGGCCACAGCGAAACGGATCAAGGCCGCAGCGCGCGCCGTTGGTTGCTTTCAAGGCGCATCTGGAAGACGCCGCCGTCGCTGACGGCAAGTGCGAGATCTACTTTTATCGCGGCGGCTATGGCGGCCTGAGCAGCATCGAGAAAGGTCTCAGCAACCTTTGCTTCATCACTTCCGCGCGTGACGTGCGCGCGTGTGGTGCTGACGCTGAGCGGGTCATGCGCGAAGTCGTCTGCCAGAACTATCGAGCGGCGCAGGTGCTGTCAAATGCGCGCTCCTGTTCGCCCTGGCTGGCGGTCTCTCTCGAAGGTTTTGGCCGGCACTCAGTTGCTCCCGTCGAGGGACTGCTGGCCGTTGGTGACGCGGCCTCGTTCATTGACCCTTTTACCGGCAGCGGTATGCTGATGGCCCTCGAGAGCGGTGAATTGGCTGCTGATATCGTCGCCAACTATTTGCCGGCAAATCAAACCTTACCAAACCTAAGACAGCTTAACGTGGCTTACCAAACCGGGTATCACGACAGATTTGATTCCCGTTTGAAAGCGTGTGCGCTGATCCGGCGCGCTGCTTTTGTTCCCGGCATGGCCGGGCTCGCGATTCGCGTTTTTGGCGTCAGCGATCGACTCCGCCGGCGGGTGTCGCGCGCCACCAGGGGCGATACTGAAACTTATTCCCTCGAAAAACGTGTAGACAACGCCGGTTGAAGGGCAGTTCCTACTGATGACGGGTTGATTGCGAGTGCTAATAAACCCTTGCCACGCGAGAGGTTTTGCTGTAAAAACGCCATGCGTCTCCGAATTATATGACGGCAGAACTCAGGTTCCATCGGAAAGCCGCCGAGAGGCGAGCCGGTCGTAGTTTTCCTAATTGCTCTTATCTCACAGTCAGTACTTTAGTCAGTCAATGATGATGCAGACCGTGTGCGACTCTTACGCCCTGCAGAGGTTCGTCAGCGAGAGATTCTGAAGTTACTTCAAAGGAGAAACGAAGATGCATTTATCCCTCAATTCGTGGCGCAGAACGCTGATTCAGGTTCTGTTCGTTTGGTTGGCGATATTTACATGTTTCAGCGCGGCCATGTCGCAAGCCCAGTCAAACGCGGCTGACTTGCAGGGCGTCGTGCGCGACCAGAATGGCGCCGTGGTGGCTAATGCCAGTGTGACGGCTCGAAATGCCGGTACTAACGTCTCCCGCGAAGCAACATCCAACGATGAGGGTTTCTACAAGATCGTCAATCTGCCGCCCGGCTATTACGAGATAACCGTGAAAGCCCCCAACTACAAGACCGCGGTAGTTCAAAGCGTGAACGTTACCGTCGGGCAGACAGCGAATCAGGACATCCCCTTAGAGGTCGGTGAGGTCTCAGCTACGGTCACCGTCACGACTGCCGCGCCGAACATTGTGGAGACGACCGGGACGGCTGTAGCTTCCACGGTCGATCAACAGCGGATCCAAAACCTGCCCATCAACGAGCGCAACTATCTTTCATTTGCGCTGATCGCTTCCACCGTCGGCCGCGATAACGGCCGGCCGATTGGACCGGCACCCACCACGGGTTTGAATTTCGGTGGCCAGCGCGGCCGTTCCAACCTGGTGCAAGTCGACGGCGCAGACAATACCGACAACTCGGTAAACGCCTCGCGTTCGACAGTGAGTCAGGAGGCCGTGCAGGAATTTCAGGTGGTAACCAATTCGTTTGCGCCTGAGTTTGGCCGTTCATCGGGCGGCGTCGTGAACGTGGTGACCAAGAGCGGCACCAACGATCTGCGCGGCAACGTCTTCGGATTTCTGCGACACAAAAGTTTCCAGGCACGCAATGCATTCGCTCCGGTGGCCAATCCACCGTTTACGCGCGCTCAATACGGAGCCACTCTCGGCGGCGCCCTGGATAAAGACCGCACTTTCTTCTTTGCCGCTTTCGAGCAGCGCCAACGTCACGAGTCAGGGTTCTTTACCAGTGATGTGCGATCCGGGCTCGGTGGTAGCGTTACGATTGGGGCTCCGTTCCTTCCTTTTAGTCAGACGTTCGCCAACATCCGGCCCCAGCAGGCCACCTACGTTAACACCTTGATGACTACGGCCGGGCAGCTCATCGCGTCGGGCGTACCCGCGCTCATCGCGCAGGGCTCGGCGCTGGCGAACGCGGGAATTCAGTATGCCTACCTCGCGTCCAGCGGAGGCAGCACCGGCCTGACCGGCAGTAATCCACTGTTGAATCCTGGCTCGGTTCCCGGAGTAGGGCTCGGCGCCCCTATTGGTCCGCGCTTCTTTCTTTCCGGCGCTCCGGTACCCCTGTCGACCACCAACGCGGCGGGGCAGTTGATCGCGTTTCGGCCGTTGCTGTCGCTGCAGAATATTTTTCCGATCACCGACAAAACGACTTTCAATTCATTTCGGCTGGATCATTTGATTACCAAGAAGCAACAGCTCTCGTTCCGCTTTGGTTACAATCCCAGCACGATCACGGGCATCCAGGTCGAATCTCAGAACCAGTCGCTGGGCCAGAACGACTTTTCGCGTACCGGAATTCAAATCCTGAAGGACTACTCGGCGGTGGCGACGCTGGCATCGACACTTTCCAGTCGCACAGTTAATGAATTGAGGTTCAATTTTGGCGAGCGCCGCGCGGTCTTCAAATCACAAAATGGAGACGCAGTGGCTTTCAATATTTCCGGCACGGCGTTCATAGGCCGCGAGTTATTCTCGCCGGTAATCCGCACCGAAACCCGCTATGAATGGACCGACAGTTTGAATTTACTCAAGGGCAATCACACCTTTAAGTTCGGCGGAGATTACGCCGCGGTGAACATACCCGAGGCAGTTTTCGAGCTGAATTTCGCCGGCCTGTTCAATTTTGGCGGGCTAAGCGCCACATCAGTGGCCGCCTTCCCGACCGTTGGCGGCGTGACGCCGCCGGACTTCACGCCAGTGCAACAGTACGGCCTCGGTCTGCCCACCAACTACATTCAGGGATTCGGTAATCCGGTTAGCCGAATCAGAAACAAGCCGCTGGCGTGGTTCGCCCAGGATTCCTGGAAGTTGAGAAAGAACTTCACTTTGAATTATGGCGTGCGATACGACTATGAACTCACGCAGCAAATCGCTCCGATTGCGCTGAGAGATCCGCTCTCAGGCATCAACTTGTCAGCGACGGAACTCCTGGCTGCGCAGGACGCGCTGAATGTGCAGCAGGGTGTGCCCCGGGACAAAAACAATTACGCGCCGCGGGTTGGTTTCGCTTGGGATGTGAAAGGTGACGCCAAGACGGTAATTCGCGGGGCGGTGGGAATATTCTACGACCATCCGTTGCTGGCCATCGCTTTTAATTCCGACATCGCCGACGCGGTGCAACAGCAGCAGGGCATTCTGACGCCGCAGGGCGGTCCTGCTCCGACGGCGTTGCTCAATGCTACGCAAGTTTTTCAAGGAACCGTGTGCACCGCGGCGACCATAAATCCATTGTGTCCCCCGGGCCTGGCTACACCGGGGGCCGCTGCCACCGCCCAGTATCAATTCGGACGTCAGCGTTTCAACGATCAGACATTTCCCGGTTTTGGTCCGGTGCTGCCGTTCACGCTGCATGTCAGTAAGAGCTTCGAATACGCTTATGCGAACCAGGCCAATTTCACCGTTGAGCGACAGTTGACCCGGGACATGTCAGTCTCAGCGAGTTATTTGTTTGTGGGCGCGCATCATCTGCCGCATCCTCTGGACATCAATGCTCCGCGGACGGATTTGCAGATTGCAAACTATGTTCGTTGCTTCGGTGCCCAGCCCACCAGCACGACGGCCGCGTTAACAGTGAACCCGGCAGCCTGCAGTAACATCGTCGCGCAACCCATCCCGGGCCTAATTTCAGTTACCATCCGCGGCGGAGTAATCGCTCCCGCGGCGGCCAATTTCTTCCGGCCCAGCGCACCGAACTATTTCCTGGTCCAGGCACTGACTGGCGGCGCAGTTACGCCGGCAGTCTTGAACGGGGCGCTGGCTGCCAGCGGCACCCTGCGCACGCCGGGCGTGGTCTCGCCGTTCGGTTCCGTCAACGCCCAGGTTTCTGACGGCAATTCGAACTACAACGCGCTGAATATCGATGTGAAGAGGCGCTTCGCGAATAACTTCCAGTTTCTCGCGTCCTACACGTGGTCACACTCGATCGATGATTCATCCGACTTGCAGACTTTGTTACTGCCGCAGGACAACCGAAACTTCCGCGCCGAGCGTGCCAACTCGCTGTTTGACCAGCGACATCGATTTGTTTTCAGCGCTGTGCTTGCTTCACCCGGAAAGTGGCGTTCGGAAGACGGCTTCCATAAGTTCCTGGCCGATTTCACCCTGGCGCCAATCTTTGAAATTTCATCGGGCCGGCCGTTCAATATTCTGAGCAACCAGGACACGAACAACGATCAGTCGAACCAGACGGACCGGCCCTCCGTCGGGGGCAATGGAACGCTGTGCGTGCCCGGCCTGGCCGGCTGCACTCCTTTAATTACCAACGGAACGTTTTCGGCCGGTGACCTGGGACGCAACATGGGTCTTACGCACTCGTTTTCATCCCTTGATATGCGTCTGACGCGGGCGCTCAGGATCGGCGAGCGGTTAAGGTTGGACATCATTGCCGAAGGCTTCAACCTCTTCAATCGCTTTAATGAAGCGTCAGCGTCGCCTTTCTTCGACGATGTCAATTCCTTCAACAAGCGAGCGGGCAACGGTCGTTATTACAGCCGGCCCACGGCCGCATTTGACTCGCGCCAGTTTCAGTTCGGGCTAAAACTGAACTTCTAGGAAGAGGAAGAAGCGCCACGTACAATATCAATACCAGTGACTAAGTTGATCTGGAATCGTAGGTGCCTTTTGCTCCAGGTGCCGTGCGGAACTCAATCACAGTCGAGCGCTCCGTCTCTTGATGGTGGTCAGCGCAGAATGACTAAACTCACTGGAAGGCGGTGCACTTTGCCTTCGAAAGCGCTTTTCGGGCACACGCGTCATTCTTTCCGCATAATTTTTCTAGGGCGGCGGTTTGTGCCTTGCTGTCGTTTGATGGAAAGCGTTCACACTTGGATTGTCCAAAGGCCTCGACGCAGGCCTCACAAATCACCCCCGGGTGAGTTGGCGTCTCTTCCCGATGATCGATGAAGCTTCGCGCAACCTCAGGCAGGCTAAACGTGATCACGCTGCCGCCCTTTACAATCCGACCCTCACGCAAAGCCGTTTCATATTTCGTCCTTCTAACGTCCTTGGGAGAAATCTTTTCATGGAGGATTTGCGTCAAGTACCACGCCAACAAATCGTCTCCTTGCCGATTCCCAGACGCAGAGGTGCACTGTCCGTGCACTGTGCCGTCACTATCGACATCGCAAGACGCAGCTTGACTTGAGTCGCACGTAACATCTCCCTTGGATGGGGGTTCACATTTTTTGGTGTTTTGGGCGGCCCCCAAATGGATGAGAAGAGATAGTAGAAGGCACGAGATGAAAAGCCTAGCGCTACGGACCACAATCGATTTCATAAAATCCGTCTCCCTTCGTTACTTTGTAGCTTACTCTCGGCTCGCCCGCTTTGAGGTGTTCAGGCAACAAGCGAATAATTGCTTCCTTGCTGGTAGCGTTGATGTCCTCTGACTTAACTTTGATCCTTCTTAGGGCCTCTTCGTCACAATTCCTGTACCTCGCAGACAAGCCGTCTTGCTGGGCGAGAACGTCGATTGTCTGATGTAGGGTCCAGCCCTCAGGTGGTTTGAAACCAGCCGATGGCGTTCCCTCGGTTTTGTCTCCGGTTTGTCTTACAATTGCGTAACCAAACAGCCCGACGCCGAGCAACATTGCTAAGAAGATTAACACCTTGATGTTGTCCTTAGATTTGCGGAAAAAGTAAAAGGCCAAGATCGCAATAGCAATAATCATCAAGGCGAAGATGCCTAAGGTACTCTTCGCGGCGGCCGTGATTATCTCCGGAATGTTATTCGAGTGCTGTATTAATAAACTCGATTGAAACTGGGAGAAGACAGTCTGCATGAGACTTACTATTCTGTGATGAGTTTGACGAGTTAGGGCCCGTCACTGGAAAACATGCGCAAATAAGCTATGCTCCTATTTTGCCATTGTCAATTCAAATGAAGAGGCGCAAACGGCGAGCATTGAAAATCGACCTAACACCTAGTCCATTCCAAGCTGACTTCCGCTTTTTGTTAAGCTTTGCCCCCGGCCGGGCAAACCTCGCCCCCGGCCATGGCATCCGAAACACAGTCTGCGGATTCTCTCCTGGTTACGATTTGAAAACAATCGTGCAAATCTGAAAGAATCACACGCATGAAGAGCTATTTACCCCTACTA
>Ga0207646_10005442_pt1 | contig 13391 bp, 9 predicted proteins | sample KBSK5502metaG_FD_184343 | JGI IMG/M metagenome (GOLD analysis project Ga0207646, IMG submission 184343) | Corn, switchgrass and miscanthus rhizosphere microbial communities from Kellogg Biological Station, Michigan, USA - KBS K5-50-2 metaG... | ecosystem: Host-associated > Plants > Roots >... | reverse complement strand
TGAAGTGTATTTGATCGAAGAGCCGATGGCGGCGGCGATCGGGGTCGGTTTGCCGGTGCAAGATCCAGCCGGCAACATGATCATCGACATCGGCGGTGGCACGACCGAGGTCGCGGTAATATCGCTTTCCGGAATTGTTTTCAGCCGCAGCGTGCGCGTGGCCGGCGACGAATTGGACAAAGCGATTGTGCAATACATGAAGCGCTCTTATAATTTAATGGTCGGCGAACGCACGGCCGAGGAGATCAAGATCAAAATCGGTTCGGCCCATCCGATGGAGGAGGAGACGAGCGCGGAAGTAAAGGGGCGTGATCTGGTGACCGGCATGCCCAAAACGCGCATGATCACTTCGCAGGAAGTGCGGGAAGCGTTGCTGGAACCGATCTCGGCGATTGTCGATGCGGTGCGCATCGCGCTGGAGAGCTGCCCGCCCGAGCTTTCGGCCGACCTGGTCGATCGTGGCCTGGTGTTGGCGGGCGGAGGCGCTTTGCTGCGCGGACTCGATAAGCTTTTGAGCGAACAGACCGGTTTGCCTGTCCATGTTGCGGAAGATCCGCTGAGCGCGGTGGCGGAAGGAACAGGCAAATGCCTCAATGAAATTAAGTTTTTGCGTCAAGTGGCTTCGGCGCCGGCTCGTTCAGTTACACGGACTGCATCGGTCAATTTTGAAAAGTCGGCCGCAAGGGAGAGAGCGACGATGATTTTTGGCGGAGTCACGTCGTCGAAGTTAAACGGACAATCAGTAAAGCTGCGCGGTTAACCAAGCAGCAGCATTTCACAAAAAGCCGTCACGCTTCACCGCGTGGCGGCTTTTTGTTTAAGGCAAAATCCCGCGTCCGCCACGAAACCAGTTCCTCACTCGTCAAGGTTCAACAAACTCGCCCGCTTGTTCGTGCGTTTCGATCGTGTTTCCAGCTTAATCGAAAACGCGAATCACAACAACATGTGAACGGCTGTAAAACTTTGCGTAGCCAACGGCGTTGCTAATCGCATTCGGCTCGCCATACCACAGCTTGCCGAATGGCAAGGCGTCGCTGATCAAATCAACGCCGCGCTTATCTTTGCGCGGCCGCACGTCGTAAACGTGCGTTGTAGGCGTTGCATGCACTGACCCGCTACCCTGAACATGGTAGGGGCATGCGCGCGCCAGAAATTCAGGCGATTAGGCGGCATTTCTTGGGCTGATTTCAATTAGGGCAGTATAAAGGCAACAGATGGTTCATGCGGATTGCTCAGAAGCGTCCATTTTCATAGGAGCGCGCCCGAGAGGATTCGAACCACTAACCTTCTGATCCGTAGTCAGATGCTCTATCCAGTTGAGCTACGGGCGCCTGAAAAGAAGAGCGTGTAATTTGCGGAGGAAGAGAGAGACGTCAACCAGATGAACGAGGTGTCCAACGTATAATGCTTGACGCCCAATCGTGAATAGACGTTCGTGGCATGGGCGGAAATTCTAGCGGCAATACGCAGTGGCGCGGTTGAGAGAGAAGTCTCATGTAGCGCTTCCACAATTAGCATTGATTGGGCAGACCCTTTTGTAAGAAGATTTTGTTCGCGCGAAATCGTCGGGTGCGTTTTGTCGCACGACCCCATTTACCCCCACACGGCCGATCGAGAACCGCGATGCGAATCGATCATTGACTAGTCAGCGTCCGGCGCTCCATGCTCGATGTTCGGTCGCACGTCGACAAGCCGCGTTTTACACATCAACCCGAAACTATGAAAACCATGAATAAGATTCTTCTCATTTTAACTGGCATTGCGTTCACCCTTACCGTCCGAGGGGACAGTATTCCGACTCAGCACAACGAAGAGACTATCGCCCAGCTCCAAGCGGAGATGGCTTCGGGGAAGCTCACCTCGGTAAACTTGACCAAGGAGTACATCGCCCGCATCGCTGGGCTGGACCAGAGCGGTCCGGGTGTCAATGCGATAATCGAGATCAACCCGGACGCGCTGGCTATGGCACAAAACGCGGACAATCTGCGCCACCAAGGCAAGGTGCTCGGCCCATTGCATGGCATCCCGGTGCTGATCAAGGACAACATTGATACGGGCGACAAAATGCAAACCAGCGCCGGATCGTTCGCGCTTGTCGGTACCCCCGCGACACGGGATTCCACAGTCGCCGCCAATTTGCGCGCCGGCGGCGCAGTCATCCTCGGCAAAACCAACCTTTCCGAGTGGGCGAACTTTCGCTCCTTTGAATCAATCAGCGGTTGGTCGGGCCGTGGTGGGCAAACGAACAATCCCTACGGCATCAATCGCAACCCATGCGGCTCGAGCGCTGGCTCCGGAGCAGCCGCATCAGCGAACTTTGCGGCAGTGTCGCTCGGAAGTGAGACCGACGGCAGTATCGTCTGTCCGGGCAACGCTAACGGAGTCGCCGCCATCAAGCCGACGATAGGTCTAGTCAGCCGCGCCGGGGTCGTGCCCATCTCACACACTCAGGACACGATTGGTCCGCACGGAAGGACGGTCGCCGACGCAGCTGCTGCTCTAGGCGTTATCCAAAGCCGCACATTTGACGGGCGCGATCCCGCGACTGGCGGCGTACCTCTGGGCTTGCAGGGAACAGGCAAAACACGTCCCACGAACATCCCGACGGATTACACTAAATTCCTGGACCCGAATGGTCTCAAAGGGGCGAGACTCGGTATCACGCGGGCCGGCTTAAACGGATTCGACGCGTTCGTGCCAACGCCGCAACCTGTGCTTGACGCCTTCGAGAAGGCCGTGAACGAACTCACTGCGGCAGGCGCGACAGTCATTGATCTTGATGCCGCCGGCTTCAATTTCCCCGCGAACGGGCCAGACAACGGCACTGCCGAGTTCCTGGTGCTGCTCTTCGATTTCAAGTTTGACGTGGCGAAGTACTTCGCGACGCGCGTTGGCGTGCCGGTGGCTGGCGGAACGTTACAGACAGCGATTGACTTCAACAATGCCCACGCCGCGGAAGAGATGCCGTTCTTCAACCAGGATATCTTCGATCTCTCCGAAACTATCAAACCGGATCCGAACTTTGTCGACCCACGGTTCTCCACGTCCAATTTCCCGGGCGGCTTATCCTACAATCAAGCGCTGGCTCTTGACCGACAGGAGGGTGTGAACGGAATCGACGCAGCCATTAGCCAGTTCCACCTCGACGCCGTCGTCAGCGCCACCGATAACCCGGCTTGGGCCACCGATCTGCTCTACGGCGATCACTTCATATTCGGCACGTCAAGCCTGGCCGCACAGCCTGGCTACCCGATTGTGCAGGTGCCCGCCGGAATCGTCTTTGGCACACCGCTTGGCATCAGCTTTTTCGGGAGTGCGTTCAGCGAGCCGACGTTGATTAAACTTGCCTCCGGGTTTGAGGCCGTAACACAGGTGCGCGCCCACAACTTGCCAACGTTCGCGCAAACGGTGCCGTTCAATAATATCCAGGGCACAACCCCTACGACCCATGGACGTGGCACGAACGGCGCGAAGAATGCGACGAAACTGCCCCATGGCTTGTAACCACGCTGCTTGACCAATTATTCTGCGGAACAAAAGCAATGCCTGACAACGTAACCTGGGGTCCGGGGAGGGTCAGGTCTTAAAATTTAACATTTCAAGCGGCTGTTAAACGGCTCAGCCGCCGCGCGGAAGGATCTTCTAAGATCGACAGGTTAAAGCTTGAGCACGCGAGCAGATTGATCACTCTGCTCGCGTGACTGTTTTTCTCGGCTGCGGATTTGCTGCCAAATATCTCGAGGGCGGCGGCAATTTTTCCGTACCGCTGCAGTGGATGCTCGGGCTGCAGCGACTAAAATTAGATGCGATCTGGCTCGAGCATATGCCGAGTGAAGGAAATCCGCGCGACGACCAGCGCAAGATCAATAACTTCCAGCGCCAACTGCGCGCGCACGGACTCGCCGGGCGATATTGTCTGCTTTACCAAAAGACGCCGGACAGCGCGCACGACCTCAATGCGCTTCGTTGCATTGGCATTCCAAAGCGCGAATTGCTCGATCGACTGGCCGGCCCGAATGCACTTCTTAATCTCAGTTATTCAATTCATCCGCCGCTACTTTTAAAATTCGAGCGTCGGATTTTTTGCGATCTCGATCCGAGCGAGATCGTTTATTGGATGACGCAAATGGAAATGGGCCAGTCGTCTCATCACGAGTTCTGGACGATCGGCATCAACGTGAACGATCCGAATTGCAAACTTTTGAAAAGTATAGCGGCAGCCGTGCCGGCGTCGTCTTCAGCATCGCGGCCGAGACGGCCGCCACTACAGAAGATCAAGTGGAAAACATTTTATCCACTGGTCGACACAAAATTGTATCAGCCACAGCCGCGTCCGCGTTCGCCGAAGTTCACGACGATCGGTCAATGGTATTGGGGTGGGGCGGTGGAAGTGAACGGAACCTTTCCCGACCTTTCAAAGAAATACGCCTTCGAACGATACCTCGATCTCCCAAAACGCGTGCCGAAGGCGAAGTTCGAACTCGCGATGCACATGAATTCTGACGATCCCGAGCGTGAGCGATTGCGAAAACGCGGCTGGCAGATTGTCGATCCACACCGCGTGGCGCGAACTCCAAAAAAATACAGGGGTTATCTCGCGAGCGCGCTCGGCGAGTTTACCGCGATTAAGGGTGTGGATGTAAGCTGGAAAACCGGCTGGTTGAGCGATCGCGCGGCAGCTTTTCTGGCCATGGGACGGCCAGTAGTAACCGAGGACACGGGTGCGGCAAAGTACCTGCCGAGCCCGAGCGGTTTTCATTTCGTTGGAGGTTTGGAGTCCGCCGTCGCGGCGATCAAAGATCTGCTTGCGAGCTGGCCAAGCCGCTCGCACGAGGCGCGCGCATGTGCGGTCGAAGTCTTCGATTCGGTGAAAAATCTGCGCAAAATCCTGGGCGTTTAAACTTACACGTTTTGGCATTGCAAAACGATTTTCGGGTGTTACTCGTTGTCCCGTTATGGCCGACTTGATGAAAGCGCCCGAGCTGAAAGAGCGCATGAAAAGGATCCCAGAATGGGAATTGGAGAAGAAACACATCGAACGCACTTTCGAGTTCGACGATTTTACCGGTGCCATCGATTTCGTGAACGCGGTCGCGGAAGTGGCCGAGGAAGAAGAGCATCATCCCGATATCGATATCCGCTATAACAAAGTGCGGCTCGTGCTTTCGACGCACAGCAAGGGCGGCGTAACCGAGCTCGATTTTGCCTTGGCCGAGCGGATCGACACGCTCTCCGAGTAAGTGACGAGTGACAAGTGACGAGAAGTCGGGAAACGCGAGTCTCAGATCGACGTCCGCTCGGGCTTGGATCGCAACGATCGTAGTAGCTCTGGTCGTGATCGCGGTCTGGAAATTTATCGATTACCGGATGCGACCACCAGCGGCCCCAAACAAAATCGTGATCCCGGTGCCGGCGCCAACGCCGTGATTGTTCGCGGCGGCGAATCCGTCCTGTGGCGGGTCGATCTTAGCGACAATTAATCCGGCGCCGGCTGGAGTTTTTGGTTCCCTACCAGCAAGCGCCCTTCGTCGGCGTCGATGAAGGTGAACATCGTCTGGATCTCCGACCGCCCCGCCATGCCGGATTCTTTCTTTCGGCGCTTCAGAATCTCAGAAAGCTCGTCGTTCCAGCCACGCTTCCGCATAAATTCATTCCAGACGTAGATCTCATCGTCTGTCGGACGGTGTCCCATGCCGAAGCACCATTGCAAAATTTCCTCGTCGCTGCCGGCCTGCTTAACGCGTTCGACAAGTCGATTGTAATCGATGCGCAAAAACGTGGTGCAGCTGGAATCAAAGCCGCGGCCGAGGTTTGCCTGATAATCGGAAGGCAATTGTCCTTTCGTGTGCTGTCGAATTTTATCGATCAGTCGCCCAAAATAAACGATGCCGCCGACTTTCACGGACGGACTGCGCAGGCCTAACTCCCTCATCCGGCGGCGAGTTTGTGCTTTTTTTACGCAAGTTTCAAGCCTGCGCTCGGTCGCGACTAAAAGCCGGTTACGGAAACGTCTTGCTTGAGCTCCGCCGGCGGGCCGTAAAGGGCCCGATTTATTTCATCGTCGTTGAGATCAAACGCGAAAATCGAATAGCCGATTTGTGCGATGGGCGAACGGTGTCGCAAATAGGCGCACAATCGCTCAAACCGCAGCCGTTCGAATTCCCTGATCGTGCTCGGAGAAGGGCTTGTCGCGTCACTTGAGATGAACGCGACGCGCTCGGTAGTGGCTGCGGCGTTGTTATGATAGCGCTCCATCTCGGTTAGTGCGTTTCGATAACGCTGCTCGTAAGGCACGCACCACGGACCGATCTCCAGAGCGTAAACACTCTGCAGCGTGGTAGCGCTGACGCAATAAAGACCGGCGCTCAAGGACGTAGACGTTTGACCGCGGGCAGCGCGCTTATCTGATTCCAGCCATTTTGCATTGATTTCGTACCAGCGCGGATCGGCGGTGCCGAAGTAAGCGAGATAGAGAGGCTTTCCATCGACAATCGCCCGGTGCTCATCGAGCCATGTTTTCAAAGCCGGCAAATCCTGTCCCCAATCAAGAGAGCTATCGACCAAGTGGTTGTAGCCTCGGGCCGGTCCACCGGCGACCTCGTTGAAATAGGCGAGATAATTTGGCCGGATCACAAAGGACTCGCCGATTTGCCAAAACAAAAGAATCGCAACTGCGACGGTGAAGATAGCTCGCCGATTCTTGTGCCGGAGATGAGCGACGGCGCCGCAGCCAATGAATAGCGCCGGATAAATCGGAAGAATATGGCGATGTCCGATGTTGAGCCGACTCGTTATTGCGAAAGCGCTGTAAACAAGAGCGACCGCCCACAACGGATTAAAAAGGTTCGCGATCTTCCATAAATCGCGCGCCGAGGGGATGCGGTCTCCGTTCGAGCGGAGGATTGCGGCGTAGAGCGCGAGCGCAAGCAGGCACAGAAACGGCAGCGTCGTCTTGTAAAGGAACGCGCGTGGGAAAAATGAAGAGAACCCGACGATACTCCACTGATTATCGAGAAAAGCCGGCCGATCGATCTCATGTTTGTGCACATAGGCGAGACCGTAGAGATAAGCTTCTGGCAAGAGATGATGTGCGCGCGCAAATGTCACAGCGCTTTCGAACGTTCCGTGATCTTCCAGCAGATAATTCCAACGCCATGTCGTGCTTTCGTGGCTCGAGCCGTGGTCGATCCATGCCGAGTAGCGAAATGAAAACGAGAGCCAGATGGCAAAGAAAACTGTTGCGCCCAAAATTATCCAGGACGCGCCGACAACGCCCGCTTTCTTCCACCTGCCCGCAAACACAGTTCGAAATCGAACAAATTGTATCTCGATATCGCGCACCGAGAAAATTTGCAGGATCGACATCGCGCCGATAACCAGCAGGATAATTGGCGCCGAAAATTTTGTCAGGCACAAGCCGGACAAACTGAGCGCAGCGATCGCTAATGTCGCGGGAGAAATTTTTTGGCATAAACGGCAGCTGCTCCAGACCGCGGCCGTGAAAAAGAATGCCGCTGGCACGTCCGATGTCACAAGTGCGCTGTGCCCAAGGAAGTTCGGATCAAACGCGGCGATGCTCTCAGCGAGCAACCCACCGACCACTCCGAAGAATTCTCGCGCGCAACGATAAATCAAGAGACATAACGCCGCTCCGAAGATCGACATCATCATTCGGGCCTGGCCGAGCATTCGATCGGAATCGTTTCCGGTTTCGTAGAAAAATTGGTGGCCGGTGCGTCCTTCATCAGCGCGTTGCCAGCCGCGGTCGTTCAGCGGAACAAACTTGGTGTCGCTCAACAACAGCGGCAGCGCCGCCCAGCGCGCGGGTAGATTTCCGTTTTCGGGATCGAGCCGGAAATCGTTTGTCACCCAGTAGCTATAACCAGCGGTCAGATGCTGTGGCTCATCGAATGTCGGCGATTTCGTGTTTACCGCCGTGACTGCCATTGCGGCGTGCAAGACCGCGATCAAGATCGCAATCAACCAGATCTGACGTTCCTTGAAGAGTTCCATCAGGCCTGTACAGAGCAGGCCGCGTGCTGAATTGCTGTAGTGGTCGCTGTCTCAGCGGCGATTTGCGACGCGTATTGCATTGCCACTTGTCGATCTAACCGGTCTGTCGGATGCTCGTTAGGCGATGGACCGCATCGTTGGAGTCGAAACTGAATATGGCTGCCTGATGAGCAGCGAAGAGTTGCGCTGTAACTCCGAGGTCTGGCCGGCGAAGGTAAAAAATTATCTCTTCAACAAGGCCCGCGTCGGGACGATCGATCTCCACTATCGCGATTACGAAGAACCGCCCGGCAACGGCGGTTTTCTTTTAAACGGCGGCCGGCTTTATCTCGACATGGGCCACATCGAATACGCGTCGCCCGAATGTTTGCATCTCCACGATCTCGTCACTTACGAAATGGCTGGTGACGAGTTGCTGCGCAGCTCGCTCGTCGCGCTTGAAGCGGGCGATCGCGTCACGTTCATCAAGAACAATGTCGATCATCACACCGGCGCGACCTTTGGTTGCCACGAAAATTATTTGATGAAACGCGAGGCGCAGTTCACGCCCTCGGTGCTCGGCACGTTGCTCACGTTTCTCGCAACACGCCAGATTTTCACCGGCGCCGGCCGAGTAGGGCAGGCCAACCCGCTCGCATTCGATTTCGAACCGCCGCAAGCGGAAACGCCGGTCGCGTTTCAGCTCAGCCAGCGCGCCGACCATATCGTCAACGACATCTACCAATGGGTGCAGTTTAACCGCGCCATCATCAACGCGCGCGACGAGCCGCTGGCCGATTATCGCAAGTACCGGCGGCTGCATTTGCTCATCGGCGATTCCAACATGAGCCCGTTCGCTAACGCGCTGAAGATCGGCACCACCGCCGCCGTGCTTTCGCTGCTCGAGCAACGCCAGTTGCCACGCAATCTTGTGCTCAACGACGCCGTCCGCAGCACGCGCGACATCTCGCGTGACCCAACCCTAAAGTGGATTGTGGATCTCGAGAACGGCAAAACCATCGGCGCGCTCGACGTGCAATGGCAATTCCACGATCTCGCTCAGCGACATTTGCGCGGCAAAGATCCCGAGACCGATTGGCTGCTCGAGACCTGGAGTTTTGTTCTCGAATCAATCGAACAAAATCAGTCGGCGCTGATCGGTGGTGTTGATTGGATCACCAAGAAATGGTTGCTCGAGGCTTTCATGGCCTCGGAAAAAATCGGCTGGGACGATCCCTGGCTGCAAAGCTTGGATCTCGAATATCACAACATCGATCCCGCGCGCGGATTGTTCTTCAACGTTACGCCGGGCAAACGCGTCGCCGAATGGAACAACAGCTTTCAACCCGCGAACGCGACGCGCGTTCCGCCAGTGAACACGCGCGCATCAGGACGCGCCCGCGCTGTTGCATATTTTCAAGATCGACATCAACCCTACGTGATCAACTGGGACTCGATCGCGCACGACAGCCGCGACTTTCTCGTCATGGGCGACCCGTTCGAGACCTACAACACCGAAGTCGATAAGTTCCTCGCCAAACCGCGGCCAGCCGTTAGTGACCACGAAGAACACGAATGACACGAAGAGAAGGGACTCCTTCTTCTGGAATGAGTGCTAAGGGCGCGTTTTGCGCATGCGGGTGTGGACGCCGAACTCGTATCGTGAACGGGAAACGGCTTCCTTATTTCCGGCCATGGCATGATACGAACTTTCGGCCAGACGAGGATGCGCTTCGTCCACCCACAGAGAATGACAGCCTGTCCCATATCCTTGCGTGGGTTGCTGCAAACACGGAACTGATTGCTGAGCAGCGCAAGAAACTCGGCGCATGCCAGCGCGAAACCTCCAGGGAATACATAGCAACCCGCCGTGCAGATGTGAATTTTCGCATGCGCGTGAATCTTCGTGGCCGAATTCAACTGCGCTTAAGGGGGCTGTGAAGACCGGGCGCTCTTTGGAACTCATCGGCTGTACAATCGCGCAGCTGGGTGCGCATCTTGAAAGTCAGTTTAAACCGGGAATGTCATGGCAGAATTATGGCCACTGGCATGTCGACCATATCGTTCCATGCCATTCGTTCGATCTTACAAAGCCAGACGAACAAAAAAGGTGCTTTCATTTTACCAACCTTCAGCCGCTTTGGGCCGAGGAAAATTTTAGGAAGAGCGGAAGGATTAATTAAGAGGCCATTATGCTGATCGCAGGCTATTGATTTGGTCCTCTCTATCGTTTGATTTTGCCACACCGTGCACTTTTCAAAATCGCATGTGAGCGTCGTGCTGAGACCAACTCGCGTACGCTATATCGTGAGCTGATCTGGCTACAGAAAGAGTTGTCTGTACTTTCCGCAAAAGAGGAAGAGTTGTCAGTTTATGTCCCACCCTCTGAAGAGGACATTAAGCGATTTCTCGAGAACGAAACGAAGTTAACGACCGATTGAACGGATCTGCAAGCCAATCTATGGTTACTTTTGATTAAGCCGGAGAAGCTGGCGTGGCGGCCGTCGAACATTATGAATTCCGAACGCGGATTTTCTGGAGCGGACGGGAAGCGATATTCGATAACGGAGGAGACATAATGAAGGAAGGAGAAGAGAACGCGGAGACAAATGCGAATTTGAGCGTCGCCCAAAAGGTTTTACTCCAACTCTGGGAGGAACATGTGCGCCACGAGTTCGCTACACATAACACCGAGGACACACTGGCTACGATGGTGGAGGACGCTTACGTGAATCACATTCCGGTGCTGACGGGAGGGGTTGGTAAAGAACAGCTAAGAGAGTTTTACTCCAAGCGTTTCATTCCGCAGATGCCTCCCGACACAGAGATGGTTCCTCTCTCGCGGACCATCGGCAACAATCAGCTTGTCGATGAAATGATCTTCAAGTTTACCCACACGATCCGAATGGACTGGATGTTGCCCGGTGTCGCTCCGACTGGAAAACGAGTGGAGGTCCCTCTCGTTGCCATCGTACAATTCCGGGACGGCAAGCTAGCCCACGAACATATTTACTGGGATCAGGCATCAGTCCTGGTTCAACTCGGCCTCCTCGATTCGGCAAAACTTCCAGTCGCAGGTGTAGACAGCGCCAGAAAAGCAATGAACAAACAGTTACCATCAAATGCGCTAATGGACCGTGCGGAGCAGGCACAGTAAGTCCTTGGCGCGACTTCAGGATGCAGCCAAACATCTCTCGCTTGTTTAGAATCGCTCGCACCCGTGCGGGCCCGCAATAGAGATGGCTGAAGCCGAATTGGAAACAGTCTTACCGCAGAAAAATAAATTACAGCGGATTCTTGGTTTGGGTTTTGGATTGGCAGTGGTTGTTGGCGGAACGATCGGTGTCAGTATTTTCCGTTTGCCTGGTCCGACGGCTAACTTGCTCGGAAATACTTGGCTGATTCTTGTGATCTGGACCCTCGGCGGAGCGTTCACTCTGTTGAACGCAAATTATACGGCCGAACTTGCGACGATGATACCGAAGGCGGGCGGTCCTTATGTTTATGCCCGGCATGCTTACGGTGATTTTGCCGGCTTCGTCGTTGGTTGGAGCGATTGGCTGGGCAACGTTGCCGCGGTTGCTTTTCTGCCGATCGCTTTTGCTGAATATGCGATCGCCCTGTTTGCCCCATCTTTTGCCGGAGTCACCACGGTTGCGCTGGCGTTCCTTCTTTTGCTCGCGTTCCTGAACTGGATCGGCCTGCGCGCGGGTAGCGGAACTCAGAAGGCGACGAGTTTTCTCAAGGCAATTGCACTGCTTGCATTTGTTGTTGTCTGCTTTGCCCTAGGCGGGCACCACAGCTCAGTCGACGCGGGACAAACGACGCAGCCCGCGCCCGTTGGTCCTTTCGCCGCGCCGGTCGCGATTGTGTTGTCGTTTCAACTCATTCTCGGCGCCTACGGAGGTTGGAACTCTGTCATTTATTTTGCCGAAGAAGACGAAAATCCTGGCCGCAACATTCCGCGCTCGCTTCACGCTGGAGTCTTGTCGGTGATCGGAATCTATCTGCTTGTTAACGTTGCGTTGCTTTATGTTTTGCCGCTGCCTCAAATTGCAGCGTCAAAACTCGCTGCCGCTGACGCAATGCGAGTTGTTTTCGGAGCGCGAGGCGGACAAATCGTCACTGGACTCGCATTGCTTTCTATCATCGCCATCGTCAACGCGATTTTGATGTTCACACCGCGCACCCTTTATGCCCTCGGGCGCGATGGTTTGTTTTCGAGTAAAGCTATCGCGGTGAATGAAGGCGGTACACCGGTCGTCGCTCTGGCTGTTACCGTTGTTATGGCGACGATTTTGATTAGCCTCGGGACCTTTGAGAAGTTGATGGCGATCTACGCGTTTTACGCGATAGCAAATAACATTGTGCTGATCAGCGCGCTATTTGTTCTCCGGAAACGCTCGCCGGACTTGCCGCGGCCGTTCCGGGCATGGGCGTATCCGTTTGCGCCGCTCGCGGTGTTGTTGGTTAGCGGTACGCTCGTTGTCGGATTCACCGTGAGTGATCCGAGAGACAGCATTTACGCTCTGGTCCTACTGGCAGCGAGCTATCCGATATATCGTTTGATAAGAAGGAAGTCAGTCGAACAACAGAGCAGGAATTAAGAAGGATGAAGCCGATCGACGGTTACTTCGTGATCCAGCCGACGGAGCTTAATTGGAGACCCTCCAACATGATGAAGATTCCGAACGCGGATTTTCTAGAGCGAACAGGAAGCGAAATTCTCGGCGCCAGATTGTGGCGGTTTCCGCCGAAGAGCGCGAACACACTTCACAAACATCCGAAGGCTGAGGAATTCTATTTTGTGATTGAGGGCACGGGCCGCATGCGCGTTGGCGATGAAACATTGACCGTACCGAAACATGGCGGCGTCCTCGTCAGTCCGAAACTTTTGCGGCAAGTGTTCAACGATACCGATGGGGAAGTGCTTTGGTTGATCGTCGGCGCGCCGGAAAAAGAATTCGAAGATGGCGAACCGCACGACATGAAGGCTTATTATCCTGTCGATCCAAAACAGTTGCCGAAAGAATTGGACGGCGTTGTTTAGCCACCGTCGTAAAATTCTCGTGTCAGAGTTCGTCACCGTTTTTGAGATCACGAGAAACAGTAACGGCGTCTTTGCCGGCACGGTTTTCCGGCTGCTAATCGGTGTGGCGGCTCTGATCGGCGCGTTGCGTGTCTTAGTCCGTAACCGGCGACGCAAAAGCAGTAGGAGAGATTACATCGGACCGATTTTTATTTTGGTTTGGAGTTTGTGGTGGATTTACCTGCACAATTTCCCAGTTGTGTTCGGTCACATCAATAAGCTGGTGGATGCGTATCAGCAGAAACAATATCAAATCGTCGAGGGCGTGGTTCAGGTGCTTTATCAGCAGCCGGCAACCGGCCATACCAAA
>Ga0207646_10005441_pt1 | contig 13394 bp, 10 predicted proteins | sample KBSK5502metaG_FD_184343 | JGI IMG/M metagenome (GOLD analysis project Ga0207646, IMG submission 184343) | Corn, switchgrass and miscanthus rhizosphere microbial communities from Kellogg Biological Station, Michigan, USA - KBS K5-50-2 metaG... | ecosystem: Host-associated > Plants > Roots >... | reverse complement strand
AAGGTCTGCCTGGACCGCACCGAGGTCGATGACGGCCGGAGGGCCGTCGATCGCGACGGCCTGTTCCGACCGCCTGAACAGCGCCCGGATCCGCGCCGACAATTCACGCAGGCTGAACGGCTTGGTCACGTAGTCGTCGGCGCCCAGCTCCAGACCGACGACCTTGTCCAGTTCCGAGTCCTTGGCCGTGAGCATGACGATCGGCACGCCCGACTCCGCCCGGATGATGCGGCAAACCTCGATCCCCGACAGCTCTGGCAGCATCAGGTCGAGCAGGACGAGGTCCGGCCGCTCGGCGCGAAAGCGGGTCAGGGCCTCACGGCCATCGGCGGCGGCCACGACCCGGAATCCGTCGGCCTCGAGCGCGTCGACCAGGGTCTCGCGCAGTGTCGGCTCGTCGTCGACGACGAGGATCGTGCGTGCCATCCAGGCCAAGGATAGCGACGCGTGTTAACGCGACATTCACGCAGCGACCGCCATTGCGGCCGAGACGACATGGTGGCGCCCCGCCGTCAGGCGTTCTTCTGTTCGACCTCTCCGAGGATCGTGAGCGCGCGATCGAGCCGTTCGAGCACGCGATCACGACCGAGCGCCACCATCGTGTCGAAAAGCGGTGGCGTGGCCGTCCGGCCGGTGACAGCGACCCGGATCGCCATGAACAGGTCGCCGGCCTTCCAGCCGCGGGTCCCGGCCAGGGTTCGCAGCGGCGGCTCGAGCTCATCGGCCTCGAACGTGACCTCGCCGACGGCGGCGATGGTCGATCGAGCCGCGCCCAGGCCCTCGCGTGTGGTCTGCGCGTCCCAGCGCCTCGGGACAAGGACGGCTCGATCAACTGCCACCTCCCGCACCCACAGGAAGCCGGCCAGCTCGCCGATCGCGCAAAGCGTCGGCAGCCGCTCGCGGACGACCGGCAGGAATGCCCGGAGCTCGTCGTCGGATGGGATCCAGTCGATCCGGCCGGCCACCCGCTCCGCCTCGACGAACGGCTGGAGTCGCTCGATCAGGTCCTCCGGTTCGAGCCGTCGGATCCACTGGCCGTTGAGCCATTCGAGCCGCTCGCGATCGAAGATGGCGCCTGCCTTGTGGACCGCATCGAGATCGAAGCGCTCGGCGATCTCGTCGATCGACAGGACCTCCTCCTCGGTGCCGGTCGCCCAGCCGAGCAGCGCGAGGTAGTTGACGAGCGCCTCACGGATGAAGCCCTCCGCGATGTAGTCGGATACGGCTGTCTGGCTCTTTCGCTTGCTCATCTTGGTGCGGTCCGGGTTCAGGATCAGCGGGAGGTGGGCAAACCGCGGCTCCGGATAGGCTAGGGCGCGGTACATCAGGATCTGTTTGGGTGTGTTCGACAGGTGATCCTCGCCACGGATCACATGGCTGATCTCCATGTCAGCGTCGTCCACCACGACCGTGAAGTTGTAGAGCGGCGAGCCATCGGCGCGAACGATCACGAAGTCCCCGCCAAGGTTGCTCACGTCGATCTCGACCCGCCCGCGGACGATGTCCTCGAACGACACGACGCCGGTTCCGACGCGGAACCGGAGCGCACTCGTGCGGCCCTCGGCCTCGCGCTCGGCACGTTCCTCGGCCGTCAACGCGGCACAGCGTCCCACGTAGCGGGGCGGCAACCTGGCTGCCTCCTGCGCCTTGCGGTCGGCCTCGAGCTCGTCCGGTGTGCAGTAGCACGGATACGCCTTGTCTGCTTCCAGGAGGCGCGCCGCGGCCGCGGCGTAGTTGGGGAGTCGCGCCATCTGGCGGTACGGGGCATGTGGCCCGCGAGCGGCTTCGCCGGCGACCTCGGGCCCCTCATCCCATCGCAGTCCCAACCAATGCAGACCGTCGAGGATGTCCTTCTCGTAGGCGATCGAGCCGCGCGCCTGGTCGGTGTCCTCGAGCCGGAGGACGAAGGTGCCGCCGGTATGACGGGCGTATAGATAGTTGTAGAGCGCCGTCCGCGCCGTCCCGATGTGGAGCGGGCCCGTCGGACTTGGCGCGATTCGCACCCTCGGCGCGCTCAGGCCGCTCTCCGTCATCCCGGCGTCGGGACCAGGTGGAACAGGGCCGGGTCGGCTTCGCCTGGCAGGGCCCGGATGAGCGCCGCCGGCCGCAGGCCGAGCGTTGCGCGGCCACGCGGGCCGTCGAGCGTCAGCGAGTCGAGCGATTGGCTGCGGGCGAGGATCGTGACATGCGCGCCGGGCGTCAGGGCCCGCGCCTCGAGGTACGAGAGGAGCCCGGTGTCTTCCTCGGCCTCTTCGGTGATCCGGTAGATCGTGGCGTGCTGTCCGGCCTCGATCTCGCTCAGCCGAATGCCGGCCGGCCGGCGTCTGGCCGTCTCGGCATCGATCGGGTTGCCGTGTGGGCAGATCTCCGGATGCCCGAGCATCTCGTCGAGCCGCGCCTCCACCCGCGGCGAAATGGCGCCCTGCAGACGCATCGCCTCCTCATCGGACTCGGCCCAACCCAGACCGACGATCGATGTGAGCAGCCATTCGAGGAGGGCGTGGCGACGGAAGATGGCATCGGCGACGGCTCGACCCGGCGCACTCAGATGGAGGTCGCGACCCTCGGCATGGTCGACCAGGCCGTCGGCGACCAGGCGCCGGAACATCTCACTCGCGGCCTGCGTGGTGACGCCCAGGTGTCGCGCGATCTGAGCCGCCGTGATGCGTCCGTTCTCGTCCGATCCGGCCGCGACGCGGAGCGCCAACAGGTATTCCTGGGCGGCGGTCGAGAGATCACGCGGATCGCGGCGTCGAGGCACGCGATCAGGATACGGGACCGGCTCTCGCTGACGCGGAGCGCAGTCGATGAGCGACCGCGATCGCCAGGCCGGCCAGCCAGGCGACGACGAGCAGCAGGCCAAGGGTCGCTCGCCTCGAGGCCTCGTCGCCGGCCGTGCCGGTCGCCGACAGGACGAGGGTCGCGGCCACGGCGGCCGCGACGAGACTGAGGGCGGCGGTGGCCGCCAGCGACGCCGCCAGGGGCAGCACGAGCAGCACGACGAGCGCCCCGCCCTGGACCAGCAGGATGAGCGGATTGACCGACGGATCGCAGGTCGCGGCGAATCGGCCGCAGCCGGTGATCTCGCCGAGCAGCCAACCGATGCCGAGGGCGATCGGCAGCCAGCCGACAAACGCCCGAATGATCCTGCCACGCAGGCCACCCGCCCGAGGATCGGTGAGAGCGCGCGCCAGGTCGGCGAGGGCCTGTGCTGGGTCCGGAACCTGGTCGCTCCCCATGGACCACGAGCCCGTCGCCTCGCCGGCCGCCGACCGGCTGGCGGCCGCGCGCCCGGAGTCTGCGGTGCGAGGGCGATCGTCCTCCGGTTCCGATGCTCCCAGCGTGGAATCCCACCACGTGCTGGTCGTGTGGGTGGGGCCTGAAGCGGGACGATCGGGATCCGGCTCTGGCCCCGCAGTGAACGGCGGCTCGCTCGCGTTCGCGTCCGGTCTGCCGCCCGTCGCCCGGCGAGCGCGGGCCTGGTACTCGGGGCCGTGCTTGCGGGGGTCCGCGTACTCCTTCGGGTTGATCGTCCAGTACGTGCCGCTCGTCGTCCCGTACCAGCTGGCGCCACCCCAGTCGGGCTCGAACGGCCCGGCGTTCGCGTCGTCATACGAGGTGGACCCGAGGGTCGCCTTGCCGCGCGATCGGCCGGCTCTCGGATCGGCGCCCGCGTCACCGGCTGCCGTGGACTTGCCCCCCGCGGTCGAACGGTCGTGGCGGGAGCCGGGCGCCGGACGGCTCGGACCTGCCCGCCCGGGTGTCTCCTCGGCTGGTCGGCGAGCCCGGGCACGGCCGCCGTATGCCCGTCGAGTCGCATCCGCACGACCCGGGTCGGCCGCTGAAGCTCGACTTGGCGAGCCCGACGGGCTTCGTGGTATCGCCCCTGGACCGCCGGGCCCCTCGACCAGCTGCTCGTAGGCGGACTGGATGGCCAGGAAGCGCGGCAATGCCCCGATCCCGGCCGCGTCGGGGTGGTTGATCTTGGCCAGGCGCCGGTAGGCGCGCTTGACCTCGTCGAGCGACGCCCCTCGCGTCAGACCGAGCGTTCGGTATGGATCGCCGTCGTACACCATGGCCGCCCAGGTCAGCCGATCAGCTCGCCGACGGGCACCAGCTCGAACTCGGGCACCGCCTCGGCGGCGGCGCGCCCGTGCGGATCCAGGCTGATCGGGCGGTGGTACCGAGCGAGATCGCGGAGCGCTCCGCCATCGAGGGCGCCGACCTGGCGTACCGCCTCAACCGAAGCTGCCCAGGTGCCCCGATCGTAGCCGTCACCGTCCTCGATCTTGATCGCCATCCCGGACGCCGACGTGTTCTGGCTCCCGATCCTTGGTCCCGAAAGGATCGCCACGCCACGCAGCGCCTCCATGCCGGATTTACTGATCAGCCGGCCGGGCGCGGCCTTCATCATCGATGTATCGAGCCGATCGTGACGCCCGCCGATCAGCTCGGGGTACGCGAGCATCGCGTCCCGGACTCGGGTCAGCGATGGGGCGAGCGCGGTCCGCGGGTCGCTTGCCGGTATGGCCGCCGGATCGGCGAGCATGGCATAGGCGCGGGCGATCTCGCGCAGCGAGAGTGCGAATGTCTCGATCCCGCAGCCATCGATCGCGCTGCGCAGGTTTGCACTCGGAACGCCGAACACGCCGGCGACCGCTGCGCGATAGGCGATCTGCGAGGGATGGCTCGGCTTCCAGTAGTCGGTCGGGTCCCAGCCGCGCAGCCGGCTCAGCAGCAACGAGACGGTGTGCTGGCCCGAGCACATGTGGCGCACCGGCCCGGCCTTCTCGCCGTCGCGCGCCAGCCGGGCGGCGGTCAACGCGTCGAGTGGCATGCCTTCGGAACCACACGCCAGCAGCGCCTGGCTGACACCGGTTCGCCGGTAGATGCCCTGGAGGGTACGGACGTGAAGGTCCTCACCGGAATGGGAGCTCGCCAGGATGGCGATCTCGGGAGGCTCGAGATCGAACGCCTGAATTCCGCCGGCTTCGATCAGGGCGAGCAACCCGAAGGGCTTGACCGTCGAGCGGAGCGTCACCGTCCGGTCCGCATCGCCAAGTTGGCGGATCAGCCGGCCGGCGGCGTCCACCTCGACGATGTCTCCCCGGTGGACGCTCTCTTCGATTCCATTACGGACCTGCCGAACGAGGATCGGCGGGATCGTCCGACCATGCCCCGGTCGGACGGCCGGGTGCATGGATTTCGGCGCAGAACGGCGGGCCGGACTGGCCGGAACGGTCACCTCGATGGATCTCCGCATAGCTGGGCACTGGCGGAGCCGCGCGCTCGCCTGGTGACGGCGAGGATACCGCGGCGCTTGGTACGATGGCGGCACCTGATTCCACATTCCGTTCGCCGACCGGAGGTCTCCGTGTCCGCCCCTGCCGTCCACGTCTCACAGCATCCGGCTGTCCTCCACAAGCTCGGGATCCTGCGCGACGAGAAGACGGAGCCGAAGAAGTTCCGCGAGGTCGTTCGAGAGCTGTCGTGGTTGCTCGGCTACGAGGCGCTGGCCGACGTCGGAGTGCGGCCACTCGACATCCGAACGCCGATGGAGCCGATGACCGCGCACGAGCTCGATGCCCGGATCGGCCTCGTGCCGATCCTGCGGGCCGGGCTCGGGATGGTCGACGCGATGCTTGAATTGATGCCCACCGCGCAGGTCTGGCATCTGGGCCTCTTCCGCGACGAGCGGACGCTGCGGCCGGTGGAGTACTACAACAAGCTGCCCAACTCCGCGACGGTGGACCTGTGCCTGATCCTGGATCCGATGCTGGCGACCGGTGGCTCGGCCACGGCCGCGATCGAGGTCCTCAAGAAGTGGGGCGCGGTGCGGATCAAGTTGGTCAACCTGATCGCCGCGCCCGAGGGGATCGCGACGGTCAGCGCGGCCCATCCCGATGTGCAGATCCATTGCGCCGCGCTGGACCGCGGCCTCAACGATCGCGGATACATCCAGCCGGGGCTGGGCGACGCGGGCGACCGCCAGTTCGGGACCGGACGGACGGACTAAGCAACCCGATCCGCGGGAGCAGCGCTGCCGGGTCGAACGTCGCGCGGGGAGCGTTGTCGCAGGGCGGCGATGCTACCGAAGGGCTTGCCGCGGGCGCGACGGATCAGCCGGGCGTCTCGTCCTGCCCTGACGCCATGGCGTCAATTGGCCGCTCGCAGGATCCAGCCAGACGAGGCCCGCTTCGATCGGCGGCCGACTACCGGTCTCCAACGCAGCGACCCACGTTCGCGACGAACCCGGAAACGCCGAACGGAAGACGTGCGGATAACGACCAACGAGCGCGCGATTCGCCGAGCTTGGCCGGACAATCCAAACGGTCGCGACCCGAACCGGTGCTCGGGCATCGACCGTCGCGGCCAGGTCGGCGGCCTCCGAGGCCTTTCGGTTCGTGCTGCGGACGGCCGCGCCGATGTCCCCGAACGAGCTCCACGCCTCTTGCAGGATCAGAACGCGGTGGCGGGCGTCGCGGACGCACACGTCGATCTATCGGCGGGGATCGAGCGGCCGTGTCGGAAGCTCGAAGGAGGCTGTCCGGCCGGTGGCGTGAGCGAGTGCCAGCAAGCGCTCCTGCATCGCGAGGTGGCCGGAATCCGCTGGCTCACGTGACTCGCCAAGCGGCTTCGACAACGAGATCGCGAGCGGCCTCCCGACGGCGACGCCGAGCGCGACCCAAAGTTGCAGCGGGACCCGACCGCCGTGTCCGAGCTCAATTCGACTTATCCAGGTCTGCTGCACGCCGACGCGGTCTCCGAGCGCTCGTTGCGTCAATTGGTGGAGCCGCCGGCCGGCGCAGACGCCTTGGCCGAGGGTGACCGCAATTGCCTCACTAGGCGGGCTGCCTCCCGCATCTCAGCTGTGGGCCGGTGCCTGCATGATGTTGACTCCGACATTCCGAGCAGTCTTACATCGGGCGCTAAACCAGCCATTACGCGATCTCTTGAGCAGCTGGCCGGTCGCGACAAGCGTGGATCGAGCCCCATGCCCGCGACGCAATGGCGCTTGTGCCGATTCAACCCTCCACATACGCCTGTCACGAATGCCGGGCGCGTGATCGTCAGGCCAAAGAGCCAACGGCTCGCGACGCGGTGCCAGCTCCAGCCCGCGCGGCAAGGGCTCCAACGCGCGCGGCAAGGGCTCCACCGCGTACAGCCGCCGGCTCCACCACGCGCCGCCGCGCCGATCTAATCGCGCGCCGCCGCAAGGAATGAGAGAGGGCCGGCCCTCGCGGGCCGGCCCTCCGGATATCTGCGACAGCCTCGGTTAGTTGCCGCCCTCGGTGACCTCCACCACGCCCTTCACGAAGTCCGTGCCCTTCGTGTCGTCCGTGATTCCCGCGAGTGCCTTCTGGGCCAGGTCGGTCCGGTAGGCTTCCGCTGGCGGGGCCACCGTGATGATCTTCGCGCCGAGCGACACGTCGACGGTCTGCTGCCACAGCGCCGGGTCCATGATCCCGATCCCGTTCGGGGATGGCCAGACGAGGGCGTTGATCTCGTTCATCTGCCAGGTCTGGTGGCCGGCGCCAAGCGTCGAGCCATTCTTCAGCGTGTACTGGACACAGTCGGCCGGGTTCGACCGGCAATAGATCCAGCCCTGGAACGAGGCCTTGAGGAAGCGCACCGCGACGTCCTCGTTGCCCGGCTGCGACAGCCACGACGCGCGGGCGAAGATCGCGTCCTGGAGCATCGCCGTTCCCTCGTCATTCCAGTTGATGACATTGAGGTCGGTCGGTTTGTAGAGCTCGCCGGTCTCCGGGTTCTTGGCCTCGAGAACCTGGGCGTACTCGTTGTAGATCATCGCCTCGGCAACGTCGATCTGCTTCGAAAGCAGCAGCGTCATGTCAAAGGGCTGGATGACCTTCTCGTAGTCGGTGCCCTGCTTCAGTCCTGCCTTGAGCGCCCCGGCCGTGACCTCGAACTCGTTGCCGAAGTCCCAGACACCGATCTTCTTGCCCTTGAAGTCGGCCGGCTTGGTGATGTTCGATGCCTTCCAGGAGACGGACAGCGTGCCCGAGCGCTGGAAGACCTGGGCGATGTCGACCAGATCCGACGCGGGATTGCCGATCCGAGCCTCGAGCACCTTGGGCACCCAGCTGATGGTGAACTCCGGGCCGTCGGCGGCCGAGCCGGCTTGCTGCGGGATGACGTCCGGCCCGCCGGGCACGATCGTCAGGTTGATCCCGTTGGCCTCGTAGTAGCCCTGCTCGACGGCGGCGAAGTAGCCGGCGAACTGGGCTTGCGGTGCCCACTGGAGCTGAAGACGGACGTTTGCGGCGCTTGGGGCCGCCGACGCGGCCGCACTCTGGGCGGCGCTCGGTGCCGCCTCGCTGGGGGCGGCCTCGCTCGGAGCGGCGCTCGGGGCGCTCGAAGCGCCGCTGCTGCTGCAGGCCGCGAACAGGAAGCTGGCCGAAGCGGCCAGTGCCAGGAATCTGCGGGTGCTCGTCATCTCTCCTCCTCTACCGATGGCGATTGGCTGACAGGCGCCGTTCCTCCTACGGCTCCAGGCTGCGTACCGACGCATGCCACGGGATGACCGCGCGCTCGATCGCGGCCGTCGCAAGATACAGACAGATCCCGGCGAGCGCTGCGAGCACGATCGCCGCCCAGCTGACGTCGAAGCGTAGCGCGCTGGCGCTCTGGACGACGACGCGGCCGAGCACGTCGCTGGTCCCGCCGAAGTACTCACCGACGATCGCCCCGATCAGGCTGAGCGTCGTGCCGATCTTGAGCGCGGTGAAGAAGTACGGCAGCGCGTTCGGCAGACGCAATGTCCGAAGCACCGTCCACTCCGTGGCCGCGTAGGACCGCATCAGCTCGAGCGCCGACGGCTCGACCTGGGTCAGCCCCCGGGTCACGTTGACCACGACCGGGAAGAAGACGAGGACCGCCACGATCATCATCTTGGACAGTGGGTTGAGCACGCCGAACCAGTTGTTCATGAGCGGCGCGAAGGCGATGATCGGCACGGCGCTCGCGCCGATGGCGAGCGGCAGGAGCACCTCGCGGGCGGTCGCGAAGCGGGCGGTCAACAGTGCGACGACGACGCCGAGCGAGGTTCCGATCGCCAGCCCGCCGATCGCCTCGAACAGCGTCGCGCTGGCGGCCTTGCCGAGCGGCCAGCGCCCATTCGACCAGTTGTCGATCAGCGCGGACGCGATCGCGCTTGGGGCCGGCAGTGGAAGCCCGCGCAGGTCGATGTTGCGAACGGCCATCTCCCAGGCACCGATCGTTGCCGCGAAGACGACCACCGCCGGCAGGTAGTACGAGATCCGCGCCGCCCAGCGACCCGCGGAACCGGGCCCGGGCCCGCGGAGCGGCCCCAGTCCGGTCGTCGCCGCCGGAGTCACCCGATCCCTCCTTCGGCCGCAGCGCGATCGATCGAACCACCAGCGAGTCCCGAGCCCGCCTCGATGGCATCGGCCTCGTGGGAATCCGCGCCGCCGCGCCGAAGCGCCTCGCGAACCGCGGTGACCAGCTCGAAATAGCGGCGCTGCTCGCGCGTCTCGACATCCCGGGGCCTCGGCAGGTCGACCTCGACGATGTCCGTGATCCGGCCCGGTCGCGCGCTCATGACCACGACCCGCGACGACAGGAAGACCGCCTCGGGGATCGAATGCGTGACGAACACGACCGTGATCCCGGTCCGCTCCCAGATCCGCAACACCTCCTGGTTCATCCGCTCGCGGGTCATCTCGTCGAGCGCCCCGAACGGCTCATCCATCAGCAGGATGGACGGCTCGAAGCAGAGCGCGCGGGCGATGGCCACTCGCTGCTGCATCCCACCCGACAGCTGGTAGGGATGATGGCGGAGGAATTCGCCGAGTTCGACCAGTTCGAGCATCTCCCTGGCCCGCGCCGTGCGCTGCGCGGCGTTGTAACCCATCAGCTCGAGCGGCAGCTTGACGTTGTCTTCGACCGACCGCCAATCGAACAGGACCGGGGCCTGGAAGACGATCCCGTATTCCCGGTCGCGCCGGGCTCGCGCGGCAGGCTTGTCGTTGATGGTCACGCGCCCGGCGGTCGGAGCGACGAGGTCGCCGATGAGCCGGAGCAGGGTTGACTTGCCGCAGCCGGACGGCCCGATCAGCGAGACGAATTCGCCACGTCGGATGTCGAGGTCGATCCCCTGCAGTGCCGTCGTCACCCGGGCGCCGTCGCTGACGAACGTCTTGTCGACACCGGAGATCCGGACGACGAGCGCCGCGGCGCCAGGCGACGCTGGTCCAGGTCCGGCATGCTCCGCCGGCTCGACCGCGGGACCGCCAGGCCGGACCATGGTCAACCTTCCGCCGCGCCCGGGCGGCCGCGCAGGACGACCAGCTCGGCGGCGCGGATGACGACGAAGAACGAGATCCCAAGCAGCGAAGAGACGAGGATCGCGGCCCACAGCTTCTCCGGCCCGCTGATGTACTGCTGGTTGAAGTTGATGATCGCGCGGCCCAGTCCCTCGGGGATGCCACCCGGCCCTTCGCCGATGATCGCACCCACGATCGATGCGGTCGCGGCAATCTTCAAGGCGGTGAAGAGGTACGGCAACGATGCGGGCAGGCGCACCTTGCGGTACGTGGCCCAGCGCCCGGCGGCGTACGAGCGCATCAGCTCGAGCGCGCGCGGATCCGGGGCGCGAAGCCCGCGGATCATCGCGATCGTGACGGGAAAGAAGGTCAGGTAGGTCGCGATGACGACCACCGAGGTGACGTTCGGGCCGAAGGCGTAGACGATCATCGGGGCCAGGGCAACGATCGGGATGGTCTGGCTGGCGATGACGTACGGAACGAAGGCTCGCTCGAGCAGTCGCGAGTGCACGAACACGGTGGCCAGCACCAGCCCGAGCAGTGCACCCGCCACGAAGCCGATCGCAGCCTCACGCCAGGTGTAGAGCGCGGCCCCGACCAGGAACTCCCCGAGCGACTGATGGGCGTTGCGCTGGACCGGAGCGGCCAGCGCGCCGAGGATGTTGAACCAGTGGGGCAGGTTCAGGTCGGTCGCGAAGGGGAACCTGAACGGCGGCGAGTAGTCGATGGTGAGACCGGTTCCGAAGACGTCCTTGAAGCGCCAGGGCACGCCGCCCAGCCACTTGACCGCCTCCCACAGCAGCAGCACGCCGATCCCGAACCCGACCAGCGTCCCGACCCGGCGCGCCCGGGAATGGCTCAGCGCGCCGGGGACGGCCTCGATCGCCGGCTCGCTCGCGGTCGACGGGGATGGGCTGTCGATCGAGCCGGCGATCGTCATCGGCTAGCCGGTCACCGCCTGATCGGCGATGTTGAGGGCGCGATCGATGATCTCGAAGCCCTCCGCGAGCTGCCCGTCGGTGATGCACAGCGGCGGATTGGTGTGGATCGAGTTGTTGGCGATCATCGTGTACAGCCCGTTGTCGCGGAAGAACTTGCCGATCGCCTTCATCTCGTCGGAGGTGCCGTTGAACGGTGTCAGCGGCGTCCACGGGTCGCGATTGCGGACCAGATCCACGATCCCGAACAGGCCGAGGTTGCGCGTCGCACCGACGCTCGGGTGTCTGGCCGCGAGGCGCCGATGGTGCTGCCGCATGACCGGGTCGAGCCGGGCGGCGTTCTCGATCAGTCGGTCCTCCTCGTAGACGCCGATGGTCGCAAGCGAGGCGGCCAGGCTGACGGGGTGGCTGCTGTACGTCAGGCCGCCGTAGAACATCATCGACTCGAACTTCTGGGCGAGGTCGTGGCGCATCGCCACCGCCCCGAGCGGCAGGTACGAGCTGGTCAGACCCTTGGCCATCGTCATCAGGTCCGGGGTCACGTCCCAGTGGTCGACCGCGAACCAACGACCGGTCCGCCCGAAGCCGGCCATCACCTCGTCGGCCACCATCAGGATGCCGTTGCGGTCGCAGATCTCGCGGACGCCGGCGACATAGCCGTCGGGCGGGATCAAGATCCCGTTGGTCCCGACGATCGTCTCGAGGAAGACCGCCGCGATCGTCTGGGCGCCCTCGTAGCGGATGACGTCCTCGAGGCCCTGCAGGCTCTCGGCCACGGGTCGTGGTTCCGCCTCGCCCCAGCGGTGCGTGTCCGGATAACGGACGACGCCGACGATCCCCGGCTCGTTCGCCCAGCGACGCGGGTCGCCGGTCAGGGTCATCGCACCCAGCGTCGCGCCGTGGTACGAGCGGTAGCGGGCGAGGATCTTGTGCCGGCCGCTCGCGTGGCGAGCGAGCTTGATCGCGTTCTCGATCGCCTCGGCCCCGCCGAGCGTGAAGAAGACCTTGTCCATGTCCCCGGGCAGGATCTCGGCCAGCTTGGCGCCGAGCCTTGCCCGCACCTCTGTCGCGAAGGCGGGCTGGACGTACTGCAGCTTGAGCGCCTGGGCGGTGATGGCATCGACCACACGCCGATCACCGTGGCCGATGTTGACCGACATCAGCTGGCTGTTGAAGTCGAGGATCCGCTTCCCTTCGGGCGTGTACAGGTAGACACCCTCGGCGTGATCGATCGAGATCGGGTCGAGGGCGCCCTGGACCGACCAGGAGAAGAAGGTGTGCTCGCGCGAAAGCCTGGCGATCTCCTCGCTCGTCATCGAGCCGGGAGCGATCGTTGTGCTCATGGATCACCTCGGGACGGGCGCGGCCGAGGCCGCGAGCCGCGTCGAATTTGACGGTTTGCCGGAACGAGGTACTGGCTCGCCATTACAGCACACCGTGGCCGCCGGCGGCGGCTCGTTCTACCCCGCGTGATCGACCTCGTCGAGGCAGCGCAGGACGGCGTCGGCGGACAGCTCGATATCGTTCGGCGTCGTTTGCCAGCCCGACACGGAGAAGCGCATCGCCGCCCGCCCGGCCCACGTCGTGCCGCCCAGCCAGCATGTCCCGTCGCGCTGCACGGCATCGACCACAGCGCGCGTCCGGGCGTCGCCCAGCGAGCCGTCCGTGTCACCGTCAGGGCCCTCGAAGCGGACCAGCGCTTGGTTGAGCACGACGTCGTTGAGGATCGAGACGCGCGGACCTTCCGCCAGGCGCTCGGCCATCCGCCGGGCGTGCGCGCAATTGCGCTCGATCAGGTCGACGAGGCCCGACCGACCCAGTGAGCGGAGGGCGGCCAGAACCGTGAAGCCACGGGCGCGTCGGGATGATTCGGGGACCCAGTTGTAATTGTCGCGGTCGGTGCCGTCCGTCTCCACGTAGTACTCGGCGCCAAGGGTCATGGCCGCGTGATGCGCCGCCCGGTCGCGAACGAACACGAGCCCCGAGTCATACGGCACGTTCAGCCACTTGTGGGCGTCGGTCGACCAGGAGTCGGCCGTCTCGTACCCGTGCATCCGGTCGCGCATCGACGGCACCGCAGCCGCCCAGAGCCCGAAGGCGCCGTCGACGTGGACCCACGCGCCGCGCTCGTGGGCGGCCGGGATGATCT
>Ga0207646_10005440_pt1 | contig 13395 bp, 7 predicted proteins | sample KBSK5502metaG_FD_184343 | JGI IMG/M metagenome (GOLD analysis project Ga0207646, IMG submission 184343) | Corn, switchgrass and miscanthus rhizosphere microbial communities from Kellogg Biological Station, Michigan, USA - KBS K5-50-2 metaG... | ecosystem: Host-associated > Plants > Roots >... | reverse complement strand
TGCAGAAGGCGCGGACGGCGGCTTTCTATTCAGGAACCGGCGCGGCGGCCTCGCTGCGGACCGCGGGTTTCGGCGCTTACGTCGATCGCGCCGCGGCTGATGGTTTGAAGTTGGATGGGTCCGTAGCTTTCACGGATCGTGCGGTTGGCTTTCTGCATCGCCCGTTCTTCCCCGACGGCATCAATAACACCGCGGCCGGGCCATTCAGCCGACAACTAAACGAATGGAGTGTCTTCAACGTCGGCCTGCAACTTGATCTGATCAAAACGAACCTGCAAACGGTACTGAGCGGCGGCACCGCGCCATGTACTTCGATTCCCGGTTTGCCAAACGGAATTCAGATATTTCCCGGCAGCGCGCCTTTGTTTAAGAACGGCGTGCTGGTCGGCGCGATTGGCATCAGCGGCGACGGCGTTGATCAGGATGATCTGATCGCCGGCGCGGGCAGCAACGGCTACGCTCCACCCGTTGGTATTCGTTCCGATCAGGTTTTTGTGCGCGGGGTGCGCCTGCCTTACCTGAAGTTTCCGCGCAGCCCAAACCTTTAGGAAGAGGGAAAAAGTAAAAAGGCAGAAATGAAACCAGTTCTTCGAGACCGAAACACCTTCGTCGTTGTCGGACCTGATAAATGAAAGCCATGACCAGACGAATTGTATTTCTTTTTTCCTTTTTCCTTTTTCCTTTTACCTTTTGCCTTGAGCTTGCTCACACCCAAGCCCCGCGCGGTGTCATTCGTCTAAAAGTAAAATACAAATCGAGTACAGCCACGAAAGAGCTGCCGCGCAAACGCTTCTTTCTGATCAAGGGCAATCTGGAAGAAAATAAAGGCCTGATTGAAAAGATCAAACAGACCGCGACGCTGTCGCGCGACTGCTATTACCGCAGCAAGGGAGCGAGCGCGGCTTTGATCAAATGGCTGAATGAAAATGATTGCGAGTCCGTCTATTGCCGCGAGATAGAAGAGAAATATCTGGCCGGCCGTGAAGCGGTGCCGGAATTTAAGACGGCTTACGACGTAGCGTTACGAGAGTTAAAGAACCCGGAGCTGGCCCGACGCTGGCTGACGGTAAATTTGCCGGCTGAGTTACGTGACGGCTTTTACAAGCAGAAGCAGGAGCTTATAAACGCCCTGCTGAAGCAGGCGGAAGAAACAACCAGGACAAAAGTGGCCTCGGTTATGACCGATCGGAAAGGCACGGCATACCTGACCGAAATCGAGCCCGGCCTCTACACGATCTCGAATCTGGTCGCCAGCGAAACCGAAAAGACGAGCATCCTGTGGGCGTGCGAGAAAGAAGTGAAGGCGGTTGATCTGGCGATAGCGATGCGACGTCCTTTCACTCTGTCGAACGAAAAGGATCCGAAGGTCAAATGCGAAATTGTTGAGCGGCCTCTGCCGGTTTGTGAGTAGACAGCTAAGTGAGCTTCACTGTCCTTTACGATCAAGTGATGGTAAACGGCGAATCCAAACGCAGAGTCACGCAGAGGATTTCGCAAAGGGAGCAAAGGATTTTCCTCTGCGTTCCTCTGCGAAGACCTCTGCGACCTTTGCGTTTGATACTCTTAATGACGCGTCGGCTTGTATATCTCTTTGTGCCAATCTTTGCGATTGGAGCAGTTGCGATCACCGCAGCGCAGAGTCACTCGCGGAAACGTCCTTCGAAACCTTCAACTCAACAGCAAGCTCCCAAAGGTTCAGCGGCAAACTACTACGCATTCCTGCATTCCTCCGACAAGCATAAGAGCCTCGGATGCAACGCCTGCCACAAAGTTCCCACCGAGTGGACGGCGAAACGAGAATTCCCCGACGTTGCGGATTTTCCAAACCACGATGCTTGTGTACGTTGTCATCGCCAGCAATTTTTCACCCGCCAGGCTTTTGTCGCCACCGGCCCGGCGATTTGCACGGTCTGTCACGTGCGCGCCGCGCCGCGTGAAGAGGGCCGGTTCGCTTTCGGCAAGCCCAACAGTTCGAATCAGGCCACGAAAGCAAAAGACGAACGTCAGTTCTCGATCGAGTTTCCGCACGACAGCCACCAGAACGTAATTGCTTCAACAAATCCCGCTGCCCAACCAGATGCCGGGGCGCGCATCGTTCGTGTTTCCTTCTCAATCTCTGAAGACAAAAAACCTGATTACAACAACTGTTCGATTTGCCATCAAAGGAACGACTACCTGGTCATCGCGCCACTCTTGCCGCAGCCCGGCGCGGCGACCCAATCGTTGGAGGCGAACAAGTTTTTTAAGACAATGCCGCACAGCCATGATTCGTGCTTTAACTGTCACTGGAAAAATCAGAAGCCCACCGGCGACGACTGCGGCGGTTGTCACAAACCCGCCGCAACCTTCGTGGCACAGATAGCGCCAAAACGTATTTCCGCAATGTTCAGTCACGAAGGCGGCAAGGGCGAGCATCTGATCGAATGCACGACCTGTCACATCAACATTACGAGGCGAAGCACGCTGCGCGGTCTTACTCCAGATGTTCCAATCGCCGTGTGCGTCACTTGTCATAAGGACAACAAGAAGACGACCTATCCAAGAATCACGACGATCGAAGAAGAGTTTGAGCAATACAAGAAGACGAATCGCTGCATATATTGCCATGTTGAGGATGTGGGGAAGAAAAAAGCGCCCGCGAGTCATGACGCGGCGGCGCAGTAGTTATATGAATATGTCGACATGAGTGTTCGCCAGATAGATTCACCGCAGAGACGCAAAGGACGCGGAGTCTACGCAGAGAAAACCATAACCTCTCTGCGCGTCCTCTGCGATCTCTGCGTCTCCGCGGTGAATAGTCGTGCGCGTCAAGAAACCTTAGTGTTAGCGCTTATCGCCGGCGTCGTTCTTACTTTCTTCGTTGCGCGAAATCTAGCGGTGGCGGCGCCGCTAACCCAGGGAAACGATCTCGACTATTCAAAATTCCTGCACAGCAGTCAGCGCCACGCCTCGGTTGCCTGCGCCAATTGTCATCATCGCTCAGATAATTCGGCGCGGCCGAGCTTTCCTGGTCACAAGGATTGCACGGGTTGCCACTTGTCGCAGTTCACGACCCCAAACGTGCCGATGTGCTCAATCTGCCATGTGAACGTCAACGGAAATAATCCGCCCCTGAAGGCATTTCCCGATCGATTCAAGGAGAGCTTTAACCTGAAGTTCGATCACGCACAGCACCTGACCGGCGCTGCTCGGCCAAAGAGTGGTTGCTCGTCCTGTCATGGCTCGCCGTTGAGGCGCGGGGTGGGGTTGTCGATTCCCAACGGACTTTCAGCACACAACCAGTGCTATGAATGTCACACCCCCAACGCCCAATCGAAGGGACGGGACATCGCCGGATGTAGTGTCTGTCACGATCAGAAAACTTACGCCAGGACTCCAACTGACGCCGCCGCTTTTCGCTTCGCCTTCAGCCATGCCCAACACAGCGCGCGCCAACGGCTCGGCTGTAACGACTGTCACAATTACACGGCCGGCCTGCCGCAACGGCGACAAGTCAGTTCGCCGCGCGCTCAGGAACATTTCCCGGCGGGTAACAACACCTGCGCAACCTGTCACAATGGCCGGCGCGCGTTCGGCGGTGATTTGGATTTCCAGAATTGCCGGCGTTGTCATACGGGGTCAACATTTAGGATCGGAGGGTGAACTCATTTCGGAAAGGATCTAACCGCAGAGGACACAGAGGAATTCGCAGAGGAAAAGTGTTTCTCTGCGAGCTCTGCGAAAATCCTCTGTGACCTCTGTGGTTAATTGTGGTCAGAGCGCAGGTGCCTTTAGAGAAAACGAGCCTGGTCGCGACTGCATTGAACTCGATGTGTTTGACAAGCTTTCGCTCGCATCCATAAGATTGGCGCGACTGCCGAGGGGGAACCGAAACATGAAGCGGCTGCTAATTACGTTGATTGTAGGATTGAGTGGCGTACTCACTTTTGCGGTTGGAAACGCCGCCCGCAATTCGACTTCCTTCAGCCAGGATATTCCCAAGGAAGGCAAAGAGCAGCCGAAGAAAGTAAAGCTCGCCACCGACAGTCTTGACGATAAGTGGGGCGAAGTCGCCTTCGATCACGAAACTCACACGCTCAAGAATTACACTCCAGGCGGAAAGACTGTCGGCACCTGCGTCGAATGTCATCACACCGATCAGCCTAAAGAAAATCTCAAGCCGCCGTTGGTGACTTCGGAAAGAAAAGTGGAGCTCACCGCTGAGGTTTTGAAGGATGCCGCGGCCGGACCTGTCAAGATGTGTCGTGGATGTCATCTCCAGACCGGCGACGATAGCAGACCACTTCCGGTCATTACCAAAGACGGCAAACAGCTAAAGCTCGATAACGAAGTTGCCTATCACACTAATTGCTTTGCGTGCCACGACGCCGCAATCAAAGCTCGTCCCGATTTAGCTACAAAGATTTCCGGCTCTGACCCCAAAGGCTGTGTGAAGTGTCACGTAGCGAAGTGAGACTCTTACACGCCTTCTAGATCGTTACTCCCTCTCCCTTTGGGAGAGGGTTGGGGTGAGGGTCTGAACACAAAGGCGACAACATTTCTCCTTTCCGTCCGAAATGCTTCGCAACCCTCTCCCCTAGCCCCTCTCCCAACGGGAGAGGGGAATCCAAAGCGCCGTCGCCGCTTCGCTCTGCCGCCGCACTCCATATTTATCTCCCCGCTAGTAAATTTGGATTCCAATGTCGCTTGTCCCGCGTGTGCTGCACGTGGCACGAGGTGCAGTTGGGTTTGTCAGAGGCGATCACCTGATGCTTCGCGCGAGGATCAGGCTGACCGTTATGACACTTAGCGCAGGTAGTGCGCGGAGTTGCGAGGTCTGGTGGAGTGAACGAGTGATGACAGCTCGAGCAACTCAACTCGCCGTTCTTGTTTCCCGCTAACCCTCCGCTAGCCTTGACGCGATAGAGATGTACGGTATGAAACTGCTTGCTGCGCCACTGGTCCTCGGTATCGCTCGGTAGACGCTCGAGTTTCAAAGTCGCCCTTCGCTGCGCCAACTCGTCCGCATTGATCCCTTGCCATTTCCAGTGGCCACCCACGACCGGATATCCGAACATGCCGCCGTGAGGAGTGCCAACCCGCTTCCCGCTATAAACATTCCGGTTCTGATCGTTGTGACACTCGGCGCAGGACAGCAGCGCGCCGTCGATGGCGCTGAATTGGGCGCCGCGGTGTTCGGCATGACAATCCACACAACCAATTCCCGCGTTCATGTGCGGCGGGATCACAGTTCCCACGAAAGCTTCAGTCGTGTGACATGACGTGCACTTCGCTTCCATGCTTGTTCTCAACGCATGGCACGACGTGCAAGAGCCGGCGTTTGCTCGACTGGCAATTGGCGGAAACGAAATGGCTTGCTCACGCATGTGCGCGTCAGAGATTGGCGCCGGCGCGAATGCCGAGGCGTAGAAGAGCGCGCCGGCGGCGGTTAATAAGATGATCGGGATTACACCCCAGAGCATAAGCGACAGCGGCCAGCGCCGTTTTAGATCCGTAGTCGGCGTCCAAACAGACTGTGCCCTGCCGGAGGGCCGGCCCGCCAACGGAAAAAGTGGAGAAGGCTTGATCGTCTTAGTGGCCGCGGTAATGCGCTTGTCCCAAAAGACGTCCAGCGCCTTGGAACCCGACGCAGCGGGTTTGGGTTTTCGCGGAGGCGGTAACCTGTGCGCGCCCGATTGCTTTGCATCCGGCGATGTGCTGGGCAACTCAAGCGAGATCGTCGTTGGCAGTTCCCAAAGACCCGAGGCCTCCCGCCGAACTACCGCATCGCCGGCGGTCGCGGCGATTTGCAGCGATACTTTGATCACCAACGCGCTTTGCGCAATATCGATATTCAAAGCGAATGGGCCAATACCCAACACATCGCCGGGCGCGAGCGCTTCGTAATCCTCGAGTTTCTCGCCATTGAGCAGGATGGGATTCCCGGGCCGCAGATTGCGGATGTAAAAGTCGCTCTCGGCGTTGGTGATTCCGGCATGAAGCCGCGACACCGAAGGATGGTTAAGTAGCAACTCGCAGGTCGGGAGCCGGCCGACCAGCAGGCCTTCGGCTACGATCGTAACGGGATCGACCTGCAAGTCTTCGCGAATGATAATGAAGGTTGATTCCATAGCGACTTGAGTCAGTGGCCAGTGGTTAGCTCCCTCTACCTACTAACAACTGACAACTGACTACCTCACCTTGAAGAAGATCACCTGCACAATGTGCGCAGCCAGGAGCGCCAGCATCACTGAAGTCGAGATCACGTGCGGCGCCAACCATACTTTCAGCAGCCGGTGAAGATAGATTAGCGACTCGACGCGCCGTAAGGTAACGCTTCGTTCGACTGCTTTCAAAAACAGACCGCGCTTTTCTTTTTCACTGAGCGTGGCCATTTCGGATTTGAAGTACAAGCGAGCCCTGGCCAGCGATGCAGTTAGCTCTTCGCGCCGCAGATACTGGTTCAGCAAATAAGAAAGCGAAGAGAAGTGGCGCCGCACCTTTCGCTCGATCAAATCACGCAACTGCTCGTCGGCATTTCCGACTATCGTCGCCAGTTCTGCGCGCAGCTCTGCCCGGCGTCCTTCGAGATCTTCGATCAGCAAAGGGTCACCTTCGATGCTGGTCAGGATGCGCGGGACGACCAGATAGCAAAACATACCGAAGAGACCGGTAACGATTACGGCGTCAAACCAAAGCATTAAGACCATCGTCAGTAAGCCGCCGCCATGACTGCCGCCGTGAATCAAAAGCACGATACCTGCCAGCACGCCGAGATAGAGGTGCGCCAGCAGCCAGTAGCGTAAGGCCCCGGCGCGTCTTCGATAAATTGGCTTGCGCACCGGGTAAGTCATTGCCGCCGCAATCCCGACCAGTCCCACCAGACCGGTAACCCAACGCATCGTCAGCCAGGTTCCGCGAAGATGTTGACTAAATCCGTGACGCCATAGCGCCCCGACGATCAATCCGGTGACCGCGATCACCAGGGCGGCGCCGGCGATATGCCAAGTCCGAGCAATCGGATCGCTCTGGTGAATGTTGCGCCCAATGGCGTGGGTCTGATCGCGAAAGACCAGGCCCAGCGTCTTTTCTATCTCGCCAAAATATTCCTGCGGATTGACTCGCACCAGGGCGCCGGTGGGGCAATTCTCCTCACAGGAATATGCGGGACGCTTGGCGCCATCCGGATTCAGCGGCGTGTTCCCGCACAGGTTGCACTTGATCGCCACCATGTCGTCGGCCTCGGCCACCGGAGCCGGCTTGGGCACGCGAACGCTGAACAGGTTTTTGACTCGTTCAGGTAGATTGAGGTGGGCGGGCGCCGGCGCGTCGCGTGGCACCATCGAGATCGCGTTGTAAGGACACTGCGTCGCGCAGTCAAAACAGCCGATGCAGGTATGCGGATCGATGTCCACCTGTCCCTTCGGATCGCGAAAGATGGCGCCGGTCGGACAGCCGGTCAGGCATTCGGGATCTTTGCAGTGCATGCACACTGAGGGCGCCAGGACGTGTTGCTTAGCTGTGCTTCCCAACTGGATCGGACGTTCGATGTGGATGCCCCGACGCAAGAGCCGCGATTGACCATGAACCTTATGACAGGCCAAAGAACAGTTACCACAACGCACGCACTTATCCATGTCCATCACCAGCAGGTTGACTGCGTCAACGATGCCGGTGGCGATTTCCTTTTCGGCGGCCGTCAAGACGTCGGTCTGCGCGCGTTCGCGTAAACTGGTATCGTCATCGGCCAGCGAGAATTCAGAAAACGCCTTTTGTACCCGCTCGCAGAGTTGTGGATCCTGACGCAGCCTGGACAACGGAATTTCCAGCACTTCGGTACGCGCCATCAGCTCGGCAGAGTATTGCCAGGTGGTCTGACCCGAGAGCGCTTCCAACCCGAGGCAGTTGCCGGCTCCCAGAAAATCTTCGGGAACCAGTGTGCTCGGCCCGGCACTTTCAGTGATGTCCTGGTAGATAGGAACGCCGCGGACTCGCCGCACCCACCCGCCGCAAATCAGGAAGAGTTTTTCGATGGGCTCTCCTTCTTCGACCAGCAGGTGATGCTTGCCGTACACCATGAATTGCGCCAGGTTCCCCAGCGCCACCAGCTCGATCGCGCTCAGGGCGCTGCCGGCTGCCTCCTGAATCGCGGCGATGGTGTTTCCCAGGCCATGCGCTCGATAGGTGGCGTCAATTTTTTCGGCGAATTTTTTTAGCGACCGCAGCAGTCTGAGCGCCGGCCGCACCAATTCGATTACCATTACGGGGCCGCCGTCGGCCGGGACGATTATCGTGGCGTTGCGGGGCACGCCCGCCAGAATCGATCGCTCGCCAAAGCAGGTTCCGGGCGCAATCGCTCCGACTTTATGGTTTTCGCCGCTCTCCGCGACCAGGACGTGCAGCGCGCCTTCAACTGACAGATAAAAAGTGTTCCCGCCCCAGTCGCCTTCGCGCACGACGACTTCGCCGGGCGAGTAGGTAAGCAAGCGCGCGTAAGGACCGATCTGCTTGCCGCCGGATACCTTACCTTCCACGATCATCTTGAGGTTGTTCTTGTTCTTTTCCTCGACCAGCTCAGCGACAATCTCAATTCTCTTGATCGCATCCAGAATGGCTTCGGGATTGGCGTTTTCCTTCGGCATCGTACTCAGGAACTGTCTGCTAAAGACGGACCGCGACGATTATTAAAAGCACCTCACCGCGGCGACTTGGGCGCAGCTTAGCATGCGTCGAGTGACTGAGGGAATCCACACACTCTCACGGCGTGGGACTCCCGATCATAATAGTGGTTGACCTGACCGATACGTGTTAGCATCCGCGTGTCGCGTGACCAATCTACAACGTCATAATTGGCAGCAATGCTAATCCCGACCTTTCAACTGCGTGCCCCTTCGAAGCGCCGGATGGTTCTGGCCGGTGTCCTCGGCATTTCGCTGGTATCGATAGCCTGGAGCTTTGGTCGATTTGTGCTCGGCAACGGTGACTTCGAAGGGGCTCCCGCCCTGGGAAGCCAGAAGGCAGAAAGCAAAAAGCAGAATGCGGAACACAAAACTCTCGAGTCCGGAAACACGTCGTCACCGGCAGCCGGGCTAATCGATTCCGACAACGACGGCATTCCTGATGTTGCCGAGCTGCGCACGTTTCAGGATCGCGACAGCTTTCGCCGCTGGTTCACAGCGATTGCCGAAATTCAGTTTTACCAACTGAGCAATCAGTGGAAGACTGAACAGCGCGATTGCGCCGGACTAGCGCGGTTCGCGATGCGTGAAGCGCTGCGCCGCCACGACCGCATCTGGTTTCAGAAAATGGGCCAGGGCTATGAAACCGTCGCGCCGGACGTTGCCGGTTTCGATTTGGATCGCAATGCGCTGGGCGAGAAGATCTTTCGTACTGATTTTGGATCGTTTCGTGAAAGCGACCTGCGCAACGGCCGGTTCTCAGAATTTGCCGATGGTCGCACGCTCAAGAATTTCAACAGTGTCTTCGTTAGCCGTGACCGCCGCGAGGCGCAGCCTGGCGACCTGCTCTTTTTCTATCAACCCTGGGTCCAAAAATATCCCTATCACGTCATGATCTTTTTGGGCGCGCCGCGAATAGCGCCAAACGGCGCGCTGGATTGGGTTGTCTATCACACCGGGTCGTCGCCTGTTGATCAAGGGACGGTGAAAAAGGTCGAGCTCTCGGTGCTCGATCATCATCCCGATCCGCGCTGGCGGCCGGTGGGGAGTAATAAGAACTTTTTAGGATTTTATCGTTTGAAGATCTTGAAGTGAATTATCTCGGTTGCAGGTTACGAATGAAATTTAGCCAAAGAAACACAGAGGTTCCACAGAGATTCACAGAGCAGAACTCCGTGGTGCTCCGGGTGAACTCTCCGGTCTCTGTGGTGAAGCTTTTCGTTAAATTCCTCTTGAGGAGAAATTGACGTGTCTGAAACAAATCCCCGCCTGCGCCGCTACATTGCGACCGCGGCAATCTATCTGGCGCTCGTCGCATCGGTTTTCGGCTTCAACATGATTCGCTCGCGCGCCGCGCGCGCAGCCGGGCAGCCATCGCAACCGGAAACGCCTACCGTCGTCAGCACCAAGCCTTACTTTTCGTTAACGACCAACCGCACCTATTCGCCAAATGAATCGGCGCGGCTGTGGGCCAGCTATCAAAACGTCGACTATCTGGATTTCCGCGTCTATCGCGTCAAGGATCCGGTCAAATTCTTCAAGCAGCTCGACGATCCTCATCAGATGGGCGAGAAGGAAAAAGAAGTCGCGGCTCAGGGTTACGGCGCTCGCGTTTCGATCCTCGAGCGCGCTCATTCATTGAAGGTTTCCATCTTCTCAGCCGTCAGGGACTATGTCCGCTCGCACCTGCTGAAAGAACATCGCGAGACGTTCAATCAAAAGTATCGCAAATCCAATGAACCGACGCAGACGCCGCTAAACGTTGCCACTGATTACGCGCGCGTGCCCTTACTGAATCCCGATCAGAAAGTGAAAGACTGGCGCGAGAAATTACCCGCGCTGGAAAACGAATATGACAGCCGCATGATTTCGCTAGGCAAAGTTGATCCCGGCGTCTATCTCATCGAAGGCGTTAACGGCGGCATGCGGGCTTACTCAATCGCGATTGTCACGAATTTGACCATGATCGAAAAGACGGCCAAGGATGGTCAGGTCGTCGTGTTTGTTGTCGACCGCAAGACGGGCGCACCGCACGCGGGAGTTAGCGTCGAAGTTACCAAAGCCAAACAAACCCTGGCCGCCGGCACCACCGACAAGAGTGGCGTCTTCAAAGCTGAGATCAAACAGCCGGCGACTTCCAGCCAGCCGCCGGAGGATGTCGATCCCGAATCACAAACGGGCAAAACTTATCTAATCATGGCGCGCGAGCGCGACAACTTTGTTATTTCCGACGTCGAGTCCTTGTACTTCGGCGGCGGGGGCGGCGAGGACGACGCGCTTACGGGCGAAGACCTCACCAGCTATATCTACACCGACCGTCCGATCTATCGTCCGGCGCAGAAGGTTTATTTCAAGGGCATCCTGCGGCAATGGGGCCGCGATGGTTACAAGCTGCTGGACAGTAAGACAGTGACCGTCACCATCGAGGATCCAAACAACGGAAAACTTTTCGAGAAAGAGCTGCCGCTCTCGAGCCGCGGCACCTTCAGCGGCGAAGTTGATATCGCCGACGAAGCGCCGCTGGGCAGCTATAACATCACCGCGGCGATCGGTGAAGCGAAAGCCAGCGGGTATTTCGAAGTCCAGGAATACAAAAAGCCCGAGTTCAAAGTGAAGGTCACCGGCCCGAAAGAATTCGCCGCCGTAGGCGAGACAGTCAAGTTCACCGTGAGCGCCAATTACTTTTTCGGCGCGCCGGTGACCAAGGCAGACGTGCATTACTACGTCTATCGCCAGCGCTATTATCACTGGTGGTGGAACGGCGATTCGACCGACGAATTTGACGACGCGGCCGGCCCCGATAACGAAGGCGGCGATGAAGACAACTATGGCTACTATGGCAGCGAGCTGGTCACCGAAGGCGATGGAGAACTGAACTCTCGCGGCGAGCTGTCGGTCAATTTTGAAGTGCCTAAGCCGGAAGACAAAGACGAGTGGGACTATACCTACCGGCTGGAAGCCCAGGTCACCGACGCCTCGCGTCGCGAGATGAAGGGTCAGGCGTCATTCATCGGCACTCGCGGCAAGACCGTCGCCGATGCTTACCCCGAACGCTATCTCTATTACCAGGGTGACGTGGCGAAAATCAGAGTGAAGACCGCCGACTATGCCGGTCATCCGCTGGCACAGAAAGTCATGCTCAAATTCATCGAGCAGAAATACGAGAAGGTCGAGAAGGAAGAAGAAACCAACGGCTATAAATACAAGACGACCGATTACATTCTGCACGAACGTGAACTGGCGTCTGCCGATGTCAACACCGACAGCCAGGGCAACGCGATGTACGACTTTACCGTTCCTTCGCCCGGCAGCATCTATGTCAAAGCCATCGTCAACGAGACCGGCCGGCAGATTGTAAATCGCGGCGGATCGTTCTGGGCGCCCGACAAGGAGGGCCAGTGGTCGGATTTCTCTTATCGCGATTACGACGAAAAGTCGATCAAGCTGGTTCCCGATAAAAAATCTTATAAGGCGGGCGAGACTGCGCACGTGCTGGCGATGCTACCAGCGGAAAATACACATCTGTTAGTAACGACTGAGCTTTCGAATGTCTTCACGGTGCGCCAAATCGATGCGGCCGGTCGCAGCATTGTGATCGACGTGCCCATCGATCGGAAGTACGAGCCGAACGTCTATCTCGACGTGTCGTTTGTTAAGGACAACGACATGTACAACCAGAGCCAGCTAATTGCCGTGCCCGCGCGAGACAAGATGCTGAAGCTCGATATCGTTCCCAACAAAAAAGAATTCAAGCCCCGCGATGTGGCGTCGTACACCATCCTGGCGCGCAATGAAGACGGCTCGCCGGCGGCCAACGCGGAAATAAGTCTGGGTATTGTCGACGAAGCAATCTACAGCATTCAGTCAGAGACGGCGGGCAACATCAAACGCGACTTTTACGGCAAGCGCTATGATGAAGTGCAGACCAGTCTGGCAATTCACTACACCTTCACCGGCTATGGCGGAGAAAAACCAGCCGATCTCGCGGGCAACAAACCGGGCTATCAGCTTGCCGATTTCAAGGACACCGAAAGCACGCAGTTTGCCGAGCCGACGATTCGCCGCGAATTCAAAGACACCGCATTTTGGCAGCCCGATGTGGTCACTGGCGGCGACGGCAAAGCTACGGTGAATTTCAAACTGCCCGACAACCTAACGACGTGGCGAGCGACCGCGCGGGCGGTCACCGCCGATACGCGCGTCGGCTCATCGGTGCAGAAAACGATTGCGCGCAAAGACGTGATCATGCGCCTGGAGATGCCGCGCTTTCTCACCGAAGGCGACACCGTAACCATCTCAGGTGTGGTGCATAACTTCCTGAAGAGTGATAAGTCAACGAAGATCTCGCTTGATCTTAACGGAGCTCAGTTGCTCGATGCCGCTGCGCAGACTGCGACGATCAAACAGAACGGCGAGCATCGAGTCGATTGGCGGGTGCAGGCCAACCAGGTAGGAAAACTCACTCTGCTGGCGAAAGCTTTGACCGACACCGAATCCGATGCGGTCGAAATGACGATGGAAATCCTGCCACACGGTTTGAAGCGGACGGTTGGCAACACGACGACCTTAACCCAGAACGATGGAGAGCAGACCTTCGCTCTTGATCTGCCTCAGAATCCGGACAGCCAGGCCCGGACGCTGCGAATTGAAGCGTCGTCTTCGATTGCCGGGACACTGTTTGGCGCCCTCGATTATCTGACCAGCTTCCCCTATGGATGTACTGAACAAACGATGTCGA
>Ga0207646_10005438_pt1 | contig 13400 bp, 16 predicted proteins | sample KBSK5502metaG_FD_184343 | JGI IMG/M metagenome (GOLD analysis project Ga0207646, IMG submission 184343) | Corn, switchgrass and miscanthus rhizosphere microbial communities from Kellogg Biological Station, Michigan, USA - KBS K5-50-2 metaG... | ecosystem: Host-associated > Plants > Roots >... | reverse complement strand
GCGCACATGTGCCCGGCGCAGGTGTACGAGATCGGGAGGGAGGAGAGCGACGGCACGGTCGTGGTCGAGCTCGCTCCGTCGAACTGCGTGCAGTGCGGTGCGATCACGGCAAAGGGTGGACGCCTTACGCCGCCCGAAGGCGGCTCGGGCCCGGAGTACACCGCGACCTGATTTACCGCGGATTTACCCCGAAACGTCCGCTGGTGACGAAAATATGCGGCATGTTCACCAGACGTTTCGTTCTCCTCGCAGGTGTCCTCGTGGCGCTCAACGTGACGCTGTGGTTCGCCGCGCCCGGGTTTGCGCTGCGCAAGGCGGTGGTCAATCAACTCTTCGGCCCGGGCATGGTTCGCGCTCAGGTGCACGAGAAGAACGGGCAGGACTGGAACCTCGATCGCGGCGTCATCACGAAGGTGAACAGCACGCAGCTCACGCTGCGGGAGTTCGACGGACGCATCCAGTCGATTCCGCTCGACGCTTCCACGACCGCGGTGATCCACCTCGGACACCACCTCCCGCTCAGCGCGCTCGCGCGCCGCTGGCACGTGGTCGTGCTGTGGCCGCCGAACGGTGGGGCTGCGGAGTCCGTCGACGTCGAGCGCATCCCCCGAACCCGCACCAACCAGGGGTTCTGACCATGGGCAGCGCCGGTGCTGCCCCTATCCTGAGGCCGTGACCACCAGGGCAACGGGTGGCGCCCTCCTGCTCGTGGAGGACGACGACTCGATCGGACGGCTCGTCAAGCAGTACCTCGAGCAGCAGGACGGCTGGCATGTCGTCTGGCGCCGGACCGGGGAAGAGGCACTCACCGAGCTGCGAGGCCTGCCGGTGCGGTGCGTCGTGCTCGACATCGGGCTGCCCGGAATCGACGGCTTCGAGGTCTGCCGCCGGATCCGGGCCGGCTCGAAGGTTCCGATCGTGATGCTGACCGCCCGCGACGAGGAGCCCGACCGCGTAGCCGGGCTCGAGCTCGGGGCAGACGACTACGTCTCGAAGCCGTTCTCGCCGCGCGAGCTGTCGGCGCGGATCAAGGCGATCCTCCGCCGCTCCGAGCGTCGCAGCGAGGACGAGGTGCTCGCTGCGCGCGAGGTCGTTCTGCGGCGCGACTCGCACGAGGTGACGGTCGCCGGCGCTCAGGTCGAGTTGACGAGCAAGGAGTTCGACCTACTTGCCTGCTTCCTGGAGCATCCGGGCATCGTCCTGTCGCGCGAGCGCCTGCTCGATCTCGTCTGGGGGATGACGTACCCGGGCGGCACACGTACGGTCGACGTGCACGTCGCACAGCTGCGGCGCAAGCTCGGGGATCCCGAGGGGATTCGCACGGTGCGCGGTGCCGGCTACAAGCTCGTTCCTGCCTGAGATGGGCGGCAGCCGCCTCCGCTCGCAGCTGTTCCGGGCGATCGGGGTCGTCGTCCTCATCTGCGTCTCGCTGACGATCGGGCTGGGTCTCGTGCTGACCGAGCGCGAGGTCAGGAAGTCGACGCTACGGGACCTGGCGCACCAGATGGACCTGATCGCTGCGAGCCAGGGAGTGTCGACCGTGAGGAGCATGCAGCCGCGGGTCCAGCGGATCCTCAACCACTCGCCGGAGCACGAGATCTTCCTCTTCAATCGGCGCGATCTGCCGCCGTGGGCGCGGCAGCGGCTTGCAGCAGGTGACGCGGCCCAGGGGACGATGACCTTCGGCACGGATCCCTACTACTTCGCTGCTCGGCCCGCCAACCCGGGACCGGGAACGCTGATCCTCCTGCGGCGACAACACTCGCTCTTGTCGGGGTATGTCTGGGGATTGCTCATTGCAGCAGGGGCCGGTGGCCTCCTCGCTGCGCTCGCTGCATTCCTCCTCGCGCGCCGCATCGCGCGGCCGATCGACCGCGTGTCTGCAGCTGCCCGCAGCCTCACGCGCGGAACGCATCCCGAGCCGGTGCCGATCGAGGGAGCGACCGAGATCGCGACGCTCGCCGGCGCTTTCAACGAGCTCGCCGCGCAGCTCCGCCAGGCACAGGAGGCCGAGCGGAACTTCCTCCTCTCGGTCAGCCACGAGCTGAAGACGCCGCTGACGGCCATCCGCGGCTACGCCGAGGCGGTCGAGGACGGCGTACTCGACCCGCGCGAGGCCGCTGCGACCGTTGCCTCCGAGGCGAGGCGGCTCGAGCGGCTCGTCCGCGACCTGCTCGACCTCGCGCGGATGAACCGCACCGACTTCAGCGTGCACAACGCCGAGATCGATCTCGCCGACGTGGTCCAGGACGCGGTCCGCCGCTACGAGCAGCAGGCCGAGAGCTTCGGCGTCGAGCTGCACGCGGTCGCCGACGGCCCTGCGCCGGCGCTCGCGGATGCCGATCGCGTCCTCCAGGTCGTGTCGAACCTCGTCGAGAACGCACTGCGGCTGACCCCGCCCGACGGGGAGGTGCGGGTCGTCGCTGCGCCGGGCGTCCTGCGGGTCGAGGACACCGGACCGGGACTCGCCGAGGACGATGCCGAGCATGCGTTCGAGCGCTTCTACCTCCACGAGCGTTACGGCCTCGAGCGGCAGGTCGGCACGGGTCTCGGCCTCGCGATCGTGAAGGAGCTGACGCTGGCGATGGGCGGCGACGTCGAGGTCGAGAGCAGTCCCGGCACGCTCACGGTCTTCACTGTGCGCCTCCGCATCCCGAAGGTCGCCGCGCGCGAGACACTGCCTGCGTGAGCGTCTCCCGGGAGGACGTCGAGCAGGCCCGCACCGTTCTCGCCGGACGGATCGACCGTACGCCGAACCTTGGCTCGAGCGCCCTCGGCGTCTCGCTCAAGGCCGAGCTGTTGCAGAAGACGGGCTCGTTCAAGGTGCGCGGCGCGCTCAACCGGCTCGCGGCGCTCACCCCCGAGGAGCGGCAGCGGGGCGTTGTCACGTGGTCGGCCGGCAATCACGCGCAGGCGGTCGCGTGGGCGGCTGCCGAGGAGGGCGTCGACTGCCTCGTCCAGATGTGGGACGGCGTGAGCCCGCTCAAGGTCGAGGCGACGCGCGGTTACGGCGCTACCGTCGACCTCTCGCAGCCCGACCCCGGCGCCGCCTACGACCGGGTGCTCGCGATCGTCGAGGAGCTGGGCCGCGTCTTCGTCCACCCGCATTCGGATCCGCTCGTCGTCGCCGGGCACGGGACGCTCGCGCTCGAGCTGCTCGAGGATGTGCCGGATCTCGAGACCGTGGTCGTCGGCACCGGGGGCGGCGGCTTGATCTCGGGCATCGTCACGGCTCTCGACGGACGCGCCCGCGTAATCGGAGTCGCACCCGAGCGCGCGCAGGCCTTCCCCGCGGGACTCGCGGCCGGTCACAGCGTGCGCGTCGACACGGACACCATCGCCGACGGGCTCGCGCCGCCGTTCGCGGGCGACCTCCCGCTCGAGATCTGTCGCGGCAGGGTCGAGACCGTCCTCGTTACCGAGGACGAGATCGCCGCGGGGATGCGATTTCTCTATGCGGACGCGAAGCTTGCGTGCGAGCCGGCGGGTGCGGCGGCCGCGGGAGCGGTGCTCGCGGGCAAGGTGGAAGCGGGCCGCGGCGTGGCCGTGATCGTCTCGGGCGGCAACGTGGAAGCCCAGCAGGCCGCTGCTATCTTGAGAGAGCAATGAAAGCCGACATCCATCCCGAGTACGTCCTCGCAACGGTGACGTGCTCCTGTGGGAACACGTTCCAGACTCGCTCGACGAAGTCGGAGCTACACGTCGAGATCTGCTCGCAGTGCCACCCGTTCTACACGGGCAAGCAGAAGCTCATGGACACGGGCGGTCGTGTCGAGCGCTTCCAGCGTCGCCTGGAGCGCGCCGGTCAAGCGCGACGCGGCTAGCGCCGAAAAGACACCATGGCAAATGTCGGCGGACAGGCGGTCCTCGAGGGCGTGATGATGCGTGGCCCGGGCAACTGGGCCGTCGCAGTGCGCAAGCCGTCCGGTGAGATCGCGCAGGTCTCCCGCCCGATCGATTCGGCGATGGCGCGCCACCCGGTGTTCCGGCTGCCCGTCATCCGCGGCGTTATGGCGCTCGGCGAGTCGCTCGCCATCGGCTTCCGCGCGCTTGCGATCTCGGCGAACTACGCCTCGCAGCAGGAAGGGGAGGACGGTGAGGTCGAGACCGAGCTCTCCCGCGGGGCCCTCGTCTTCGCCTTTCTGATCGCGATCGGCTTCGCGGTCGCCGTGTTCAAGGTCGGACCGGCGCTGATCACCGATCAGCTGCCGATCCGGACCGGTGAGTATTTCGTCGTCGTCGAGGGACTGATCCGCGTCGCGATGTTCGTCGGCTACCTCGCCCTCATCTCCATGCTGCCCGATCTGCGACGCGTCTTCCAGTATCACGCCGCCGAGCACAAGGCGATCAATGCCTACGAGGCAGGAGAACCACTCGAGCCCGAGATCGCACAGCGCTACTCCCTGATCCACCCGCGCTGCGGGACGGCGTTCCTGCTCTGGGTGATGGTGCTTGCGGTCTTCGTGTTCGCGTTCTTCGGCAGGCCCACGTGGTACTGGCTGATCGCAACGCGGATCCTGCTCCTGCCGGTGATCGCCGGGCTCGCGTACGAGCTGATCCGTTTCGCGGGCAAGCACCAAGAGAACCGGATACTCATGACGCTTCTCGCGCCCGGACTGTGGCTGCAGCGGCTGACGACCCGCGAGCCGTCGCTCGACCAGCTCGAGGTCTCGATCCGCGCGCTTCGTGAGGTGCTGGCGCTGGAGAAGACCCCGGACGAACAGCCTCTCGTCGAAGTCATGGCATGACCGAACGCACGGCGCAGGTCACCTGGGGCGGCAGTCTCCTCGAGGGTTCGGGCACGATCGATTCGACGACGAGCGGCGCGGTCAGCGGGCTCGGCGTTACGTGGAAGGCGCGCTCGGAGGACGAGCACGGCGGCCTGACCAGTCCAGAAGAGCTGATCGCGGCAGCGCACGCCGCGTGCTTCTCGATGGCGCTCTCCGGCGCACTCGCGAGAGCCGACACGCCGGCCGACGAGCTCCACACGTCCGCGACCGTCACCTTCCAGCCGGGCGAGGGCATCACGCGCATCGCGCTCACGGTCGAGGGCCGCGTCCCCGGGATCGACGAGGACGCCTTCGCCGCTGTCGCTCGGACCGCGAAGGAGAACTGCCCGGTGTCGAAGGCGCTCGCCGGCGTTCCCGAGATCAGCCTCGACGCGCGGCTCGCGGCCTAGACCGGATCGATCCGGCCGCTCCGGACGTCGTAGACGAAGCCGGTGGCTTCGAACGAGTCGGGGAGCAGTGGGTGACTTCGGATCGTGTCGACGCTCTTGCGCACGCGGTCGGCGAGGTCGGGGAACGGCTGGAAGTCGATTCCCTCCGACTCCGGCCCGAGCTTCGCGTGTAGGTCGGCGTTCGAGAACGTCAGCATGCCGCAGTCGGTGTGCCCGATGACAACAGCTTCCTCTGTCCCGAGCAGGTGGTGGGAGATGACGAGAGAGCGGATCGTCTCGTCGTTGACGAGCCCGCCGGCGTTGCGGATCACGTGCGCGTCGCCTTCCTCGAGACCGAGAAAGCGGGCCGGATCGAGGCGCGCGTCCATGCAGGTGACGACGGCAAACTTCCGCCCGGGCGGCATCGGCAGGCTGCCCTTGCTGAATCCGGACGCATACCCCTCGTTGGCTGCGGTGACCTCGGCGACTACGGACATCCCTGCGGACCTCCCGACTCGATGTTTTACGGCTAAAGCACGAAGCTATCCAAAGTGAAGTGAGCTAGACAAGGGGCTACCCTGACGGCCGTGGCGACGGACTTCGACAACCTGGTGGCGGATCTCGAGCGCTCGTACGAGGAGGTGCAGGGGCGCATGTCCGATCCGGCCGTCTACAACGACCACCGCGAGGCGGCGGACGTCGGCCGCCGTTTGAAGGAGCTCGAAGGCCCGTACAAGCTCGCGCAACAGTGGAAATCCGCGCAGGACGACCTCGCTGCCGCGCGCGAGGACGCCGACCTTCGAGAGCTCGTGCCGGAACTCGAGGAGCGAACTGCCGGACTGCAGGCAGAACTCCGTCTCGCGCTCGTCCCGAAGGACCCGGCCGACAACAAGGACGTCATTGTCGAGGTGCGCCAGGGCGTCGGCGGCGACGAGGCCGCGCTCTGGGCCGGGGACGTGTACCGGATGCTCGCGCGCTACGCCGAGCGGCGCGGCTTTAAGGTCGAGGAGCTTGGGGCGAGTCCGAGTGACGGCGGTGGCTACAAGGAGGTCACGTTCGCGGTCAAGGGCGACGGCGCCTACTCCATCTTCAAATGGGAGGCCGGGACGCACCGCGTGCAGCGTGTTCCCGAGACGGAGAGCGCGGGACGCATCCACACGTCCACCGCGACCGCGGCGGTGATGCCGGAGGCGCAGGAGGTCGAGATCGAGATCGACCCGAACGAGCTCAAGATCGACGTCTACCGGTCAACGGGTCCGGGAGGCCAGTCGGTCAACACGACCGACTCTGCGGTCCGCATCACGCACCTCCCGACCGGCGTAGTCGTCTCGATGCAGGACGAGAAGTCGCAGCTGCAGAACCGCGAGAAGGCGATGCGCGTATTGCGCGCGCGTCTCTACGAGCGAGAGCTCGAGCGGCAGCGGGCGGAGCTCGACGCGACGCGTCGCTCGCAGATCGGCTCCGGCGACCGCTCGGAGAAGATCCGCACCTACAACTTCCCCGAGAGCCGAGTTACCGACCATCGGGTCAAGCTGACCGTGCACCAGCTCGACCGGATCCTCCAGGGCGAGCTCGACGAGTTCACCGAGGCGCTGACGACCGACGACCGGCGCCGCGCGCTGGGGGAATGACGGCGCGCGAGGCGCTCGCCGAGGCGGAGCGCAGACTCGCGGTGGCCGGCGTCGAGACGCCGCGCGTCGACGCCGAGTGGCTCGTTGCACATCTCCTCGGCACCACACGTTCCGGGCTTGCGGCGCGGCTCGACGACGAGGTGGACGGCCTCGAGCCGCTGCTTGCGCGGCGGGAGAGCCGTGAGCCGCTGGCCTATGTCATCGGTGAGTGGGGCTTCCGGCGGCTGACGCTGAAGACCGACGCTCGCGCGCTCGTGCCACGGCCTGAGACGGAGACGCTCGTCGAGCGGGCGCTCGCACTGGCGGAGGGGACCGAGCAACCGAGGATCCTCGACGTCGGCGTCGGCTCGGGTGCGATCGCTCTCGCGCTCAAGGACGAGCGACCGGATGCGCAGGTGACGGGCGTGGACATCTCGGTCGGAGCGCTCGAGCTCGCGCGTGAGAACGCCGAGCGCCTCGGGCTCGAAGTTGAGCTACGCGAAGGCGAGGGTGCCGCTGCCGCGGCCGAGGGCTGGGACGTCGTCGTCGCGAACCCGCCGTACGTCGAGAGTCTCGAAGACGTCCAGCCGGAGCTGGGCTGGGAGCCGGATGTCGCCCTCCTGGGCAGCGGCGAGCACGAGCGGCTGGCCCGCGCCGCGAGGTCGTGCTTCATCGCCTTCGAGGTCGGGGATGGACAGGCGTCCGAGGTCGCAGCGATGCTCGAACGGCTCGACGCCGGCGACGTGGCGATCACTGCAGATCTGACGGGCCGCGCTAGGGTCGTGGAGGGGCGGCTGCCGTGATCGAGATCTTCACCACGCCGGACGGGCTCACCCTCTCGTACGAGCGGCGAGGGAACGGGCCGCTCCTCGTGTGCCATCCCGGCGGCCCCGGCGGATCGGCCGCAGAGTTCGAGGACTTCGCCGGGCTCGACGACACCCTCGAGCTCGTGCTGTTCAGTCCCCGCGGCTCGCACGGATCGGATCCGGCCGACGACTACGCACTCGCGTCGTACGTCGCCGACCTCGAAGCATTGCGCGAGCACCTCGGCGTCGCGCAGTTCGACCTGCTCGGCTTCTCGCACGGCGGCTTCGTCGCGATCGCCTACGCGGCCGCATTCGGAGCTCGCGTCGGCCGTCTCGTTCTCGTCGACACGCTCGCCGTCTTGGGGGAAGAGGCTGAGATCGCCATGCAGCACGGGATCGAGGCGCGCCGGGAGGAACCGTGGTTCGCCGAGGCGCAGCGGGCGGTCGAGGAGGAACAGGCCGGCGCGTTCTCGTCGGTGGACGAGCTCATCGCGAATGTGCAGCGGCAGATGCCGCTCTACTTCCATCGCTGGGAGGGGAACGAGAAGGCCGGTGGCCGGCTCGCCATGGACTTCGCGCACTCGGAGCCTCTCGACTATTTCAACACTGTCGAGTTCCCGGACTTCGACCTTCGCGGCGAGCTCCGGTCGATCGAGGCCCCGACGCTCGTTGTGGTGGGCGACGACGACTTCATCGCAGGTCCCGTGTGTGCGGACGCGATGCTGCGCGAGCTGCCGAACGGCCGGGTCGCCACGATCCCGGACGCCGGCCATTACACGTACGTGGAGCAGCCCGAGGCGTTCCGCGCCGCCCTGACCGGCTTCCTCCTGTGAGCGAGGACGCGGTCGCCGCGCTGCGGGCCGGCCGCGCGGTGATCCTCCCGACCGACACGGTCTACGGGCTCTGCGCCCTGCCCGAGCACGAGGAGGTCCTGTACGAGCTCAAGGGTCGCGACCGCTCGAAGCCGGTCGCGTTGCTCGCCGCCGACGTCGACACGCTTGTCGCGGCCGTGCCGGGTCTCGACCGCTCCGTGCTCGGTCGATATTTGCCGGGCCCATACACGCTCGTGGTCGGTGAGGCCGGCGTTCGCGTCCCGAGCCTGCCGCCGGCGGCGGCCGAGGTCGTTCGCGCGGTAGGCGTGGTGGCGGCGACGAGCGCGAACTTCTCCGGCGGGCCGGACCCGCGGCGCGTCGTGGACATTCCCGCCGAGATCCGGACCGCCTGTGGCGCGATCGTGGACGCCGGCGAGCTGGCCGGCGTTCCGTCAACGGTGATCGACGTCACGGGCCCGGAGCCACGCGTCCTCCGCCAGGGCGCCGGTGCGCTGCCCGAGTAGCATCCCCGCGTGGCCACGACCCAGGCGACATTCGAGGAGCTGAAGCACGCCGGCCTCGACGAGATCGACCCCGAGATCGCCGGGCTGCTGGGCAAAGAGCTCGAGCGGCAGCGCGGGCAGATCGAGCTGATCGCCTCGGAGAACTTCACGTGGCCGGCGGTCTTCGAGGCCGTCGGCTCGGTGCCTACCAACAAGTACGCGGAGGGCTATCCCGGCCGCCGCTACTACGGCGGCTGCGAGGTGATCGACGAGATCGAGCAGCTCGCGATCGATCGGGCCAAGGAGCTGTTCGGCGCCGCGCACGCGAACGTCCAGCCGCATGCGGGTGCGCAGACGAACATGGCCGTCTACGCGGCCGTGATGGAGCCGGGCGACACGCTGATGGCGCTTGCGCTCAACCAGGGCGGACACCTGACGCACGGCCACAAGGTCAACTTCTCGGGCCGGCTCTACAACGTCGCGCACTACGAGGTCTCGCGCGAGACGATGACCGTGGACTACGACGACGTGCTGGCGAGGGCGAAGGAAGCGCGCCCGAAGGTGATCGTCTGCGGCGGCTCCGCCTACCCACGCACGGTGGAGACCGACCGCTTCCGGGCGATCGCCGACGAGGTGGACGCGATCCTCGTCTGCGACATGGCGCACTTCGCCGGGCTCGTCGCCGCGGGCGTGCAGCCGAACCCGGTCGAGCACTGCGACTTCGTCACGTCGACGACGCACAAGTCGCTCGCCGGCCCGCGCGCCGGCTTCATTCTGTGCCGCGAAGAGCACGCCAAGGCGCTCGACTCGGCCGTGATGCCCGGGATGCAGGGTGGGCCGCTCGAGCACACGATTGCGGCGAAGGCGACGTGCTTCCGCATCGCCATGACCGACGCCTTCCGCGAGTACCAGACGCAGATCCGCCGCAACGCCGACGCCCTCGGCGATGCGCTGCTCGAGGGAGGGCTCTCGCTCGTCACCGGCGGCACGGACACGCACCTCCTGCTCGTCGACCTGACCGACTCTGAGTGGACCGGCAAGGCGGCGGAGGAGCGGCTGCACGAGATCGACGTCACGGTGAACCGCAACACGATCCCCTTCGACGAGCGGTCGCCGTTCGTCACCTCGGGGATCCGTCTCGGCTCGCCGGCGATGACCATGCGCGGTCTCGACGACGAGGACTTCCGCGAGGTGGGACGGATCATCTGCGAGGCACTGACCGAGTCGCCCGACGTCGACGGGCTACGCGCCCGGGTCGCTGCGCTCTGCGCGAAGCGGCCGCTGTACGAGGGGTTCCGCGGCTACACGACGTACGTCGCTTGAGCGAGCCACGCCTTACCGTCGTCGAGCATCCGCTGATCCAGCACAAGCTCGGCTACCTCCGCGACAAGGAGACGCCGACAGTCCATTTCCGCAAGCTTGCGAACGAGATCACGCTGCTTCTCACGTACGAGGCCACGAAGGACATGGCCACCGAGGAGGCGGAGATCGACACGCCGCTCGAGCGGATGACGGTGCAGCGCATCTCCGGTAAGAAGGTGGCGGTCTGCCCGGTGCTCCGGGCGGGGGTCGGCATGCTCGACGGCGTCCTCTCGCTCGTCTCGAGCGCGCGCGTCGGCTTCGTCGGGATGTATCGCGACGAGGAGACGCTCGAGCCGGTCCAGTACTATCTCAAGCTCCCGGAAGACCTGGCCGAGCGCGACGCGATCGTGCTCGACCCGATGCTGGCGACCGGCCATTCGAGCTGTGCGGCGATCGCGGCGGTCAAGGAGGCGGGGGCGCAGTCGGTGACGCTCGTGTGCATCGTCGCGGCGCCGCCGGGGATCGAGGAGGTGCACCGGCAGCATCCGGACGTACACGTCGTTTGCGCGGCCGTCGATCGCGAGTTGAACGAGAGCGGGTTCATCGTCCCGGGGCTCGGTGACGCCGGCGACCGTCTCTACGGGACGAAGTAGCGCTCGGTCAAACCGGTGTGCGCAGCCGCGCGTAGGGTCCTTGCGTGACCATCGTGCGGCGTGTGGTGGGAGCCCTCCTCTTTCTGACAGGTGTCGTCTGGATCGGCCAAGGGGCCGGCGCCATCACTGGATCGTCGATGACGGGCAGCACCTTCTGGGCGGTCATGGGAGCCGTTTGCGTCGTCGCGGGCCTCGTGCTGCTCGGCTGGCCGTGGCGACAGCCGCGACCGGACGCGTAACAGGCGGAAGCGTCAGCTGAAGACGGCGTTGACCGAGGCGTTGTTCGGCAGGTCCGTCAACCGGGTGAAGGTGCCCCGCTCGGCGATCTCCTCCGCGGCCGCGCGGAAGCCGGCCCACGCAACCCGAGCGAGCGTACCGCCGACGCTGATCCTCCGGACCCCGAGCTCGGCAGCTTCCGCAACCGTCATGAACGGCTTGAAGGCGAGGAGGTTCACCGGCTTCGGAGCAACAGCGGCGACGACCGCCGCGACCTGCTCGGCCGTGTCGATCATCGGCGCGTAGAGGCAGTCGGCGCCGGCCTCGGCGTACGCCTGCAGCCGGCGGATCGTCTCCTCGAGCTCGGGCCGGCCGACCACGAACCCCTCGGATCGACCGGTCAGGAGAACGCCGGTGCCGCTCTCGTCGATCCCCTGCCGCGCAGCGCGGATTCGCTCGACGGCGAGGTCGAAGTGAAAGAGCGGCTCGCCGGGATCGCCCGTCGAGTCCTCGATCGACAGCCCGGCGATGCCGGTCGCGGCGGCGAGTTGCACGTTCACGGCGACGCCGTCCGGGTCGTGCGCGAAACCGTGCTCGAAGTCCGCATTCACCGGGACATCCACGGCGGCGGCGATCTGACGAAGATGCTCGAGCGCCTCGTCGCGCCGTACGCCGTTGTCAGGACGGCCGAGCGTCCAGGCGTGCCCGGCGCTCGTTGTCGCCAGAGCCGGGAAGCCCATCTGCTCGAGCGTGACGGCGGTGCCGACGTCCCACGGGTTGGGCATCACGAAGCAGCCCTCGGCATGCAGATGGCGAAACGCGTCGACCTTCTCGTCCTGTGACCTCATGCCGAGACGCTAACTGCCGAGGAGCCGCTTGTCCGCTGAAAGGTGGGGCGCCCACTCGAGGTGCTCGGCGTCCGCGAAGCGGAGATAGGCGCCGAGCGCGTCGCGCATCGCCTCGACGAATCCGTCGGCGCGGCGCGGCGCGAAGCTGTCCTCCCACCAGACGCCCAGCACCTCGACGCGGTTCCCCTCGCGGTCGATCCGAGGCTCGATCCGGCCGACGAACCGGTCGCCGAAGAGAATCGGGAGTACGTAGTAGCCCCAGCGGCGCTTCTCGGGCTTGAAGAACCCCTCCCAGACGAAGGCGAAGTCGAACAGGGTCGCGAGGAGCTTCGTGTCCCAGAGGAGCGAGTCGAACGGCGCGATGAAGGCGACGGAGAGAGGCGGTTCGGGCGGCGCCTCGAGCAGCGCAGCCTCTTCGGCGACGACGAAGCGCTCGCCGCGCATGCCTTCGATCTCCACAGGAAGCAGCGCGCCAAGCTCGACGAGCTCCTTGTGCAGCTCCCTGCGGACGTCCGGATTGGCGATGCGCGCGAACGTGCCGCCGGCGCCGCCTGCGCCGAGCAGGCCGTGGGCGCGGTGACGGGAGAGCTGCTTGTGCCGGAGCTGCTCGCGCTCGGGCACTTCTTGTGCGAGCAGCTTGGCCGGGAGCAGCCGCTCGAGGACGTCGTAGTAGCGCGTGTTGCCCTCGCGTCGCTCCAGGCCGATCACGCCGGCGACGGTGTATGCCTCGAGGACCGAGCGCACCGCGTTCTCGGGCAGCCCGAACCAGTCCTTCGTTCGGCCGCTCTTCCGCTCGAAGTCGGCCGAGGAGAGCGGCCCATCGGCCCGGATGCGCTCGAGCACCTGCTCGGCGACTGCCGCGTTCTCCGTCAGCGCGGCGGCGTGGAACCGCGGGCCTTTGCGGCCGGCGTTGACGCGGTACCACGGGAACTCGCTCGCGGGGATGAACGACAGCGCCTTGTTCGTCGTCTCGAAGATCCTCCGGCGTTCGTAGAGCGTCTCGCACCAGGCGGGCGCGTAGCCGTCGACGCGCGCGTGCAGCATCAGGTCGTGGTTCCGGCCCGCGACCGCGATCGGATCGAACTGGATCGAGCCGAGCTTGCGGATCACCTCCAGCACGCTGTCCGGCCCGTCCGCGAGAGACCGCGCGGGCGCAAGAAAGTGCCGGGCGACGAGAAAGCGCCGTGCAGCTTCGCCCGTGACCTTCAACGGCGATGCGGTCAGGACAGCTGCTCGAGCCCTCGTGCGACCCACGCCCGTAGCTCGTCCGACTTGAGGAACGCTGCGTCGTCCGCCTCGGCCCGCGCGAGCACGTCTTCCTTCGAGACACCGGCTTGCAGGCCGCTGTAGAGGTAGATCAGGGCGGACGAGCGGGGGCCCGTTCGGCAAGTCACCAGGGTCGGTCGCGGCAGGCCGTCGAGCGCCTCGATCTGCTTTCGGGCGAGATCGAGGTCGAGCGGGGTCGGTGGGTCCGAGACGACGTTAGCCGAGA
>Ga0207646_10005437_pt1 | contig 13401 bp, 14 predicted proteins | sample KBSK5502metaG_FD_184343 | JGI IMG/M metagenome (GOLD analysis project Ga0207646, IMG submission 184343) | Corn, switchgrass and miscanthus rhizosphere microbial communities from Kellogg Biological Station, Michigan, USA - KBS K5-50-2 metaG... | ecosystem: Host-associated > Plants > Roots >... | reverse complement strand
CGGCTTCGCCAGAAGGGCGTTGGCCTTGGCGCTCCCCCGGGCGTCGGTGCCTTGGGGGCCGGAAACAAAGGTCGTCGGTTCTGATTCGAAGCCACAACTCCCCTCCGCTTTCGACTCTACACGCTTGGCAACGGCGCCGTCATGCGCCTATGATTGTTGATAGCGGAAATAGATCATATTTGGAGGCTTGATATGACGCTAACGCATCTGCTCGTCCTGCTCCTGGTGGGGGCGATCGCGGGCTTGATCGGGGAGCGCCTGGTCAGTCGGGGCATGCCAGGCGGGCTGATTGGTGCCATCGTCGCCGGGCTGGTCGGCGCGTGGTTGATGGTCGATCTGCTGCACGTCGTCATCGCCCCGGAGTTGTCGCTTGGTGGGATTCCCGTGCTCTCGGCGATCCTGGGTGCAGCGATCGTTGTCCTCCTGTTCAGCCTGGTTGCGGGCGGAAGTTTCGCGCGGGGCTGGCGCCGCTCCTAATCACGTGATGTCGGTGGGGGTCCGGGCGGCGCAGACGCTCGGACCCTCGCATTAGCCTGGCCTGTCGAACGTCTTAGACCGCTCTTGTAATTCGGCGTGTCTTCGACGTACACTCTCGCTGGCCGCCCCCATGGGGTGAGCCGGGGATCAAGGAGGGAGAACAATGGGGAACGAGCGTTGGTCTCGGCGTCAGTTCGTAGGCCGAGCCGGAAAGACCGCCGGGGGTGTCGTGCTGGGTCTGGGCCTGACCGATTTGCTGGCGGCGTGCGGAGCGAGCACGGGGACCACGGCCGCATCCGGAACCGGCAACCTCGAGATTTTCAGCTGGTGGACCGCCGGTGGGGAGGCCGACGGGCTGAAAGAGATGTTCGGCATCTACAGCAAGAAGTACCCGAGCGTGAAGATCATCAATGCCGCGGTGGCCGGCGGCGCCGGCACCAATGCCAAGGCCGTCCTCAAAACGCGGATGGAGGGTGGCAAACCCCCGGACAGCTTCCAGGTCCATGCCGGCCAGGAGCTGATCAGCACCTGGGTGAAGGCGGACAAGATGGAGCCGCTCACCAGTGTCTGGAACTCCGAGGGTTGGAATAGCACGATCCCGAAAGACCTCAAAGACATCGTCAGCTCCAACGGGCAAGTGTGGTCGGTCCCCGTCAACGTGCACCGCGGGAACGCGCTCTGGTACAACAAGAAGCTCCTCGACCAGAACAACCTCACCGCGCCGACGACGATGGACGAATTCCTCTCGCAGCTAGGCAAGCTGAAAACGAAGGTGCCGGCCCCGCTGGCGCTTGGTTCACAGGGCAACTGGCAGGTCCAGATGCTGCTTGAGAACAACATCCTCGCCGCGGGTGGCCCCGACTTCTACAAGAAAGTCTTCAGCGGTCAAGCGTCGTTTACCGATGCCAATGTCAAGCAGGCCTTGAGCTGGATCAAGTCCATGCTCAACTACGTCAACTCTGACCACCCGACGCTGGGCTGGGACGACGCCGACAAGCGGCTGATCGCCGGGAGCTCGGTCTTCAACATCATGGGCGACTGGGCCAAGGGGTACTTCACCGCCAACAACTGGGTGGCGAACACCGACTTCGGCGCCGCGCCGTCCCCCGGCACGACGGGCAAATACGTGATCGTCTGCGACACCTTCGGCCTGCCGAAGGGTGCAGCGGACCGCGACAACGCCGTCGCGTGGCTCAAGGTCTGCGGCTCGGAAGAGGGCCAGGCGGCCTTCAATCCGAAGAAGGGCTCGATTCCGGCCCGGACCGACGTGCCGGCCAGTATCTTCGACCCGATCGCCCAGCAGTTCATCGCCGAGTTCAAGACGGATGCGCTCGTGCCCAGCTCGGCGCACGGATCAGCGACCCCGGATGCGTTTGCCTCGGGGGTCAATGACGAGATGGGTCAGTTCGTCATCAACAAAGACGTCGACAAGACGGCGAGCAACTTGCAGAAACTCTCGGACGAATTCCTGAAGGCGTAGATAGTCCTGGCGAATCGCTGATGGCCACGGCCACCGCGCCGCCGGTCATGGTGGAGCGGCTCCCTCGGAGCCGCTCCCTTTCTCCTTTCTCCTGGGACCGCGTCACGCCGATCCTGATGATCGCGCCCTCGGTGGTGCTAATCGCGATCTTCGTCTATGGGTTCATCGGGCGGACCGCCTACACCTCGCTGACGGCGTGGCGCGGAGTGGTGCCCGACTACACCTTCGTCGGGTTGCGGAACTACATCCGGCTCTTCGGCACCGAGAAGTTCCAGGCGGACATCGTCAATACCATCCACTTCACCGCGTTTTTCCTGGCGGGCTGCCTCATCCTCGGGTTGGGCGCCGCGGTCCTGCTCGACCAGAAGCTCCGGGGCAGCATCTTTTTCCAGAACGTCTTCATGTTTCCCCTTGCGATCTCTTTCATCGTTACGGGGACCGTCTGGCGGTGGATCTTCAACCCGAGCTATGGCCTCAACGTTCTTTTTCACAACCTGCACCTCGACTTCCTGCAGTCCGGCTGGCTGACCAAGCCGAGCAGCGCGCTGAATTCCCTGACGATCGCGGCTGTCTGGCAGATGAGCGGTTTCTGCATGGCCATGTTCCTGGCGGGCCTACGGGGCATTCCTGAGGAGCTACGCGAGGCCGCCGCTGTCGACGGCGCGACCGAGTTCCAGATCTTCCGTCATGTCGTCTTTCCGCTGCTCCGCCCGATCACGCTCTCGGCGGTGATCATCCTCGGCCACATCTCGCTCAAGATCTTCGACCTGGTCTTCGTCATGACCTTCGGCGGCCCGGGCTACGCGACCGACATGCCGGGCTTGAACATGTTCATTACCACCTTCCGGCAGGATCTCTTCGCCCGCGGCGCCGCGATCGCCACCGTGCTGCTGCTGATGGTCGCGCTCCTGATCGTGCCCTACCTGATCTGGAACTTACGCGGGGAGACCGAGCGGTGAGCATGCTGGTGGTGGCGTCGTCACGAGCGCGGGCACGGCTCCGGCCCTCGACCGTCGTGGTCTACGCCCTGCTGATCGCGCTGGCCGTCTTCTACCTGCTTCCGATGTTCGCGATCGTAGCCACATCGCTCAAGTCGTTCGCCGAGGTGTCTCGCTCGACGCTCTGGGAGCTGCCCAAAGCCCCCACCCTCGACGCCTTCGGCTCAGCGTTCCAGACGCTTGCGCCATCCTTCTTCAATTCTGTCTTGCTCGTCGTGCCGGCGACGATCCTGTCGGCGCTGCTGGGCTCGCTGAATGGGTACGTTCTTTCGAAGTGGAAGTTTCGTGGTGCGAACGTCGTCTTCGCCCTGCTCCTGTTCGGCATGTTCATCCCGTACCAGAGCATCCTGATCCCGCTATTCCAGTTTCTGAGCAGCGTCGGCCTCTACGGCGGCATCCCCGGACTGATCCTGGTTCACGTTGTCTACGGCATTCCGATCTGCACGCTCATTTTCCGCAACTACTTTGCGACTGTGCCTCGCGAGCTCCTGGAAGCCGCCCGCATGGACGGCGCCAGCGTGCTCGGCATCTTCCGTCACATCATGTTGCCGATCTCGATCCCGGGCTTCGTGGTGGTCATGATCTGGCAGTTCACCAGCATCTGGAACGAGTTTCTGTTTGCGATCACGATCGCCCAGTCGCAACAGGTGATCACGGTGGCCCTGCAGAACCTTGCCGGAAGCCTGCTGGCTCAGTACCAGATCCAGATGGCGGGCGCCCTGCTCGCCGCCGCGCCGACGTTACTCGTTTACATCCTGCTCGGTCGTTATTTCGTACGAGGTCTCTTAGCCGGATCGCTCAAGGGCTGAGGCCGATCCGCGGCCGTTTGTCGAGCCCGCTCGTTAGAGAGTGTTAGAAGTTCACGCGAAAACCGGCTTTGCGCTTGCGGATTCCATACCCGACCCCCCAGAATGATGGTTCCCACTAGCAGAAGAACATCAGGAGGGGAAATACAAATTGGGCAAACTCAGATCGCTCACCCTATTCGCGTGCCTCGGCGCGATCGCGATCGTCGCCGCCGCATGCGGGAATTCGACGGCGAGCACATCGGCGAGCGCGACGGTACCGCCGGGCCTCAGTGTCACGTCCTTCGATCAGGCTTTCACGGTGATGCCTTCGCTGAAGGGGCTGCACGACGCGGGCAGCGGCCTCGTCGGGGTGATCCTTCCCGACACCACGTCCTCGACGCGCTATGTCAACTTCGATGCGCCGTATCTGAAGCAAGCCTTCGACGCGGCCGGCTATAAGTCAAGCGAGTACAAGATCGAGAACGCCGGCGGTGACCCGGCCCAGGAGCTTAACCTCGCCACGGCGGACATCACGGCCGGCGCCAAAGTGCTGATCTTCGACCCCATCAACAGCAACGTCGGCGGGCAGATCCAGCAGCTGGCCCAGAGCAAGGGCGTGAAGACGATCAGCTACGACCGTGCCACCTTCACGGGCACCAACGTCTACTACGTGAGCTTCGACAACGTCCAGGTCGGCAAGTTGATCGGCCAGGGCTTCCTCGACTGCGTCACGGCGTGGAACGTGACCAACCCGCAGGTCTTCGTGCTGGACGGCGGCCAGGATACCGACCCGAATGCCGTTTCCTTCGCGACCGGCTACAACCAGGTGATCTGGGGCAGCGCCAGCGGTTCCGTGCCCGCGGGCACGACGAACAGCAAGGGCATGAAGCTTGTCGCCGAGAAGGTTGCGCCCGGCTGGGACAATGCCGCCGGACAGACCATCTTCCAGCAGCAGTACACCGCCAACCCGAGCATCAACGCCACCGTCGAGGCGAATGACGGCCTCGGCAACGCGGCCATCACCGTTCTCAAGAACAAGGGCGTTGGTCCCAACAAGGTCCCGACCACCGGACAGGATGCGACCGAGCAAGGCATGGCCAACGTCCTCAAGGGTTATCAGTGCGGATCGGTCTACAAGGCGGTTTACCTCGAGGCGCAGGACGCCGTCGCGCTCGCGACCATCCTGCGTGCCGGACAGACGCCTCCGTCCGCCCTGCTCAACGGGACGACATCGCCACCCCAGGGGCAGGCGGGCAGCCAGCAACCCGCGTCGCTGCTGGTCCCGATCTGGGTGACGAAGACAAACATGAACTCGACCGTCATCAAGGACAAGTTCGTCGACAAGACACAACTGTGCACCGACGCCGGAGCGGCCGCCTGCAGCGCAGCGGGCATTAGCTAGATCGTTGAGGCGCCGCCGCCGTCCGCGGCGGCGCCCACACCCCTCTCACCCGATAGAGTGACGTGATGGGCCAGGTGATGAAGGAGTCGCCGATGGGCGAGCCACGGTTCAAGGCCCGCGGCGTCGACAAGCATTTCGGCCCGGTTCAAGCTTTGACCAAGGTGGACCTGGACCTCTATGCCGGACAGGTAACCGCCCTCTGCGGAGATAACGGCGCCGGTAAGTCGGTCCTGACCAAATGCATCGCCGGCATCTACGAGATCGACCACGGGCAATTCTTCTGGGAGGGGACCCCGGTGCATATCCGGACCCCGCGGGATGCGGCGCGGCTTGGGATCGAGACGGTCTACCAGGATCTGGCGCTCGCGGACAACCTCGACATCGTGCAGAACATGTTCCTTGGCCGCGAAGAGCTGCGAAGCGGTCTGCTCGACGAAGACGACATGGAGCGCGCCGCCAGCAAGACGCTTGCCGAGCTTCGCGTCACAACCGTGCGGTCGATCCGGCAGCCCGTGGCGTCACTCTCCGGTGGGCAGCGACAATCGGTGGCGGTGGCCAAAGCCGTGATGTGGAATTCAAAACTCGTGATGCTGGACGAGCCAACGGCGGCCCTGGGCGTGGTGCAAACCAAGCAGGTGCTCGACCTGATCCGGCGCTTGCGGGATCGCGGGCTGGCTGTCATGGTGATCTCGCACAACCTCAACGATGTTTTCGAGGTGGCTGACCGGGTGGCCGTGGTGCACCTCGGCCGCATGGTGTCCCAGGGCCGCGCCACCGACTACGATCGGCAGACCGTCGTCGATTACATGACCACCGGTGCCTCGAGCCGCGCCGGGCAGCCAACCGGCGATGACGGAGCAAAAAGTGGCGCGCGCTGAAGCCCCCGAACAGGCGCCGGATCCAACCGCCGCGCTGGATGCGGCGACGATCGAAATGCCGCCGGAACTCGTTGCCCAGTCTCTGGGCGAGTGGTTGCGCGCCTGGCTGACCCGTATCCGTAGTGGGGACAGCGGAGTCCTCCCCGTCATCCTGGCGCTGCTCATCATCACGATCGTCTTCCAGGCGATCAGCCCGAATCACGTCTTTCTCTCGGCGGGAAACCTCGTCAACCTGTTCCAGCAGAGCGCGGTCTTCATGGTCCTGGCGATGGGTGAGATCTTCGTCATCCTCCTCGGTGAGATCGATCTCTCTATCGCGTACGCCGGTGGTGTCGGTGCCGCGGTCACCGTCCAGCTGGTGCAGCCGGCCACGACGAAATGGCCCTGGTGGGCCGCCATCATCGCCGGGCTCGTGGTCTGCGCCGTGATCGGCGCGTTGCAGGGAAGCCTGATCACCCGGCTGCGCCTCTCATCCTTGATCGTCACGCTTGCAGGACTTTTGATCTGGCAGGGGACGATGCTCATCATCCTGGGGCTGGCGTTCTCCGGTTACCCGAGCCTGGCCGGCCTCGACTCAAACCGACAGGTCCTTTACAACCTCATGAATGGGACGATCGACCCGGTCATCAGTTGGATCGGGGCGGCGGTCATCATCGTCGCCATCGCCGCCTTGCTCTGGTTTGGCGACAGCCGCCGGCGCCGCAGCGGCCTGGTCGCGCCGCCGGTCAGCTTAACCATCATCAAGATTGCCCTGATCGCGCTCATCGCAATCGCGGTGGTGGCGATCTGCAACGTCAATCGGGCCGCCTTCGGCACCCTCGCGGGCGTGCCCTGGGTCATTCCCATCGTCCTGGCCGTCTTCGGCCTGTGGATGGTGATTCTTCAGCGAACGAAGTTCGGTCGGTACGTCTACGCCATTGGAGGGAATCCCGAGGCCGCGCGGCGCGCCGGCATCAATCTCGCCGCCGTTCGAACCCTGTGCTTCATCATCTGCAGCTTTACCGCCGGCATCGGCCTCCTGCTGTACGCCTCGTACCTGGGCGGAATGTCCGGCAACATCAACGGTGGCCAGCTCGTCCTCTATGCGATCGCGTCGGTGGTTCTGGCCGGGACGAGCCTCTTCGGCGGCCGCGGCAAAGTGATCCACGGCATCCTCGGTGGCCTGGTCATCGGCGGCATCTACAACGGGATGGGTCTGCTCGGCCTGGACGTCCGCTGGCAGTTCATCGTTACCGGTTTGGTTCTGTTGGTGGCGATCACGATCGACTCGCTCTCGCGCCGGAGCGCAACCTCAGGCAGCGCCGCGCGCGTCTGATTTTGCCCCGGCGAGCACGACCACGACTGCCAACGGGATAACGAGGTTCACGAGCGCCGGCACCGGGCCGCGGACCGCTCCGATCGGCAGCAGCGAGAGAAGGGCGGTGATGGCGAGACACAGCAGTTCGAGGCTAACCAACCAACCCCAGGCCCAGCGCCGTCCGCGGCGAAGGTTGCGCGCCAGCCAGAACATCGCCGCGGCGATCAGGATCGTCATCACCCCGAGAACCCGAAAGCCCGGCTCAACGATCGCAAACGGGAGGGCGCTCAACCCGGCCACGAGGGACAAGCTAGCCTGCACGGCGACGAGCACGGAGGCAATTTCGGACGCACCGTCGTTGATCGATCCTGTGCGATTCATGGCTTCATGACCTCCCGGCGAGCTGGCGCTGGACGGTCTTGTCCAGGTCCGCGGCAAATGGTCCGCTCTTGCCGTTGTCGATGATCCACACGTGGAGCATCGGCGGCGTCGTGATGCTGGTCGAGCCGACGGGGCAGGTCCAGAAGGGTGTCTCGAAGCTGAACTCGAAACCGAAGGGGGAGAAGCAGATGCCCTCGTGCTGATGCCACTGGGTCAACGGCCCTCCTGGGTCGGGACCCCATTGGCCGGCGCGCTTCATCTGGTACATGGCGCCGATCAGTTGCAGCCCGCGCGGCGTCTGCGCGTAGACGAGCGCCTGTGGGCGCTTGGGATCAAGGACGGCGTTGGCGTTGGCCAAGTTCTCGAAATGTCGCAGGGGCTCGGCACTCGAGACCGGGCCTGGCTTGAACCCGGCGGCGATTGCCGCGGCCGGATCCTGGTAGCGGCCGATGCTGGCCCGGGTGTCGGCCAGCAGTTTCGCCGCGGCTGCCTGTTGCTCCGGCGTGGCGACGTCGGCCACCGGTTGCAGCAGCGCGCCGGCGTGCGCGTGCAGGGCATCGGGATGCGCCAGCCCGCCGACCCAGATGCCCAGCGTCGTGACGCACGCCATCAGTGGAAAGGCGGTCGCCCGCCAGACGCGGCGCGGCCAGGTCCGGCGTGTCGGATTCGCCAGCCGCATCAGCAACCCGAGAGCGACGAGCTCGATCAGCTTGCAGGCGATCCCGACCTGGTCGGGCGTTTCCCAGCCGGCGATGACCCAGACGAGGTAGGCGACGATCGTCGCCACCAGCCATGCGACCGCTGGCCGGCGCCACCATGTGGTCGTGAAAGCCGCGATGGCGAATCCGATGAAGCCGAGCCCATCGATGACGAAGAGCATCCCCGTGATCCCTTCGTGACCCGGGACGAGCGCCAGGTGGATCGCGCCGGTCAGCAGCATCAGGGCGGCGGCCAGCTTGGTGATCGACGGCGCGGTATCGTACGCCTGCGTCACCCGGACGGCCCAGGCGACGCGGCGACCGGCCAGAAGCCGTAGTCCGCGGCCGAACGCGAAGACGAATAGGAGAAGGAGAAGGGCGGCGGTTAACCCGCCGGCGTGGTCGGTGGCGATGTCGTACATGACGCCAACCTAGCCCGGGCCGATAAGAGCGACGTAAGCGCCCCCACGCGACACGCTCGCCTTTCCACACCGGGGCTCGCTGATCTGCCCTTCCCCCGCTCGCGGGGGAGGGTAACGTCAAGCGAGCGGGAAGGTGATGGCGAAGGTCGCGCCCGGACCGTCGTTGTTGCGCGCCGCGATCGCGCCGTGATGCTGGTCGACGATCCAGCGGGCGATCGACAGCCCGAGGCCCGCGCCTTTGTTCGAGCGAGCCGGGTCTACCTGGTAGAAGCGCTCGAAGATGCGCAAGAGATCGCCCGGTGGGATGCCGGCGCCGTCGTCGGCGACCGTCAGCAGAGCGGTCGAATCATGCTGGTGCAGGCCCAGCTCGATGGTACCGCCCGGCTTGGTGAACTTCACGGCATTGTCGACCAGGATCCAGAGGAGCTGCGTCATCGCGTCCACGTCGCCATTGACGGTTGCGTCCGTCAGGCCGACGGTGCGAACGTTTCGATCCGCGTGAGTCGCCTGCGCTTGCCGGCCGACGGATTCGATGATGGGCCGCAACGCGATTGGCCTCAGCACCAGGTTCTGCCCGGCGTCGGCCTGGGCCAGGGTCAGCAGGTGCTCGACCAGGCGGCTCATGCGCTCGCTCTCGCTCGCGATGTCCTGGGCGGCGGCCGCGCGCACCTCCTCGGGCACCGTGGGGCCGTGGGCCAGCAACTCCGCATTTCCTCGGATGGTCGTGAGTGGCGTGCGCAACTCGTGCGAGGCATCGGCGACGAAGCGACGCTGGGCCTCGAGCGCAATCGTCAGCTGCTGATTCGCCGCCTCAACCCTCTCCAACATGCCGTTGAAGCTCTCGCTGAGGAGGCCGATCTCGTCCTCTCGTTTCGCGGGTGGCAGCCGGCGCTTCAAGTCCCGCGTGCGCGCGATCGAGTCGGCGGTCTCGACGACCGTTTTGAGCGGCCGCAGCGCCCGCCCTGTAATCAGCCAGCTGGCCACGAATGCTGCCAGCAATGTTGGGATGGACGAGATGATCAAGAAGCCGAGGATGCCCCTGCGGTTGGTCGACTGGATGCTGGTGGGCTGGCCAGCGACCACGAACCCGGCAAGGCCGAGATCGGGTCGCGCCCAACCCGTGGCATACAGCCGAAGCGTCGGCGCGCCCGGCGGGTCGATCGTGGCCAGGGCGCTGCCCTGCGCGGCCGCGGACGCCAGCAGCCCAGGGGGAACCACCGGCGGCGAGTCGCCAATCCGACCCGTGCTGGACACGACGGTCCCGGTCGACGTGAGCACTTCGATGAATGGATCGGTGCGGTGCGCCAGGTCCTCGGCGGCGCTCAGTGATACCGTCGCCGGACCGCCGAGTTGGCTCGCGGGCGCGCTGGCGATCGCCGCCTGCGCATCACCGGCGCGTTGCCGGAGGGCGTCGTCCTGGCTCGGGCCCTGGCTGTTGGTGGCCAGCAGGTAGACCAGCCAGCCGAACGCCAGCACGGTCAGGGCGACCAGCGCCGCGCCGAAGAACGTTAGTCGGAGTCGGAACGACACGTCATGCCTCGCGCAGGCTGTAACCGAAGCCGCGCATCGTCTGGATCAGCCGGGGTTCACCGGCGCCGTCCAGCTTGCTTCGCAGGTAGCCGATGTAGACGGCGACCACGTTGTCATCCGTCTCCTCGCCGGCCCACACGGCGCTGAGCAGTTGTTCGCGCGTCAGCACCAGCCGAGGATGCCGAAGAAAGTGAGTCAGCAGCGCGAACTCCCTCGCCGTGAGCTGTACGGTCCGGCCGCCGCGCCGGACCTCGCCGGTTTCGACCTCGAGGGTCAGATCCGCAAACTGCAGAATGGTCGACGGTGGTGGGGCGCGACGCAGCAGCGCGCGCACGCGGGCGAGCAGCTCCGTGTATGCAAACGGCTTGACCAGGTAGTCGTCGGCGCCAGTGTCGAGCCCGCGGACCCGGTCGGCCGTGCCGCTTCGGGCCGTCAGCATCAGGATGGGCAGGCTGCCGTTCGCTCGCAGCTGGCGGCAGACCTCGAGGCCGTCGATGCCGGGCATCATCACGTCGAGGACGACCAGGTCGGGCTGTTGTAGCCGAGCCTGCTCGAGCGCCGCCGCGCCGCCGAGCGCGACATCGACGGCGTAGCCCTCCGGGCGGAGGACGCGCTGGATGGTAGTGGCGACCATGGGGTCGTCGTCGACGACCAGGATCCGCCGAGGCGCGGCGCTCACGACCCGTATATCCTCCTCGAACTCAGTAAGGATGCTGTAAGACGGTTGTCGCGGATAGTTGACATCGATTGGTCGTCGTAGTATAATCGACGTCGACTAGCATGAAGACCAGGAGAGAGCTGCCGCGGACGCCGCTGGCGCTCGCCGTGATGAACCTGTTGGCCGAGGCCCCGATGCACCCCTACGAGATGAAATCGAAGATGAAGGAGCGCGGCCACGACCAGGTCATCCGGCTCAAAGGGGGCTCCATCTACGACACCGTCGAGCGGCTGGAGCAGGGCGGGTTCATCGAGGCGCAGACAACCAGCCGTGAGGGGCGCCGGCCCGAGCGGACCGTCTACGCCATCACCGCGGCGGGCCGTGAGGAAATCATGGCCTGGCTGCGTGAGCTGCTCGCGCAACCCGTCAACGAGTATCCGCAGTTTGCCGCGGCGCTCGCCTTCTTCGCTGCCCTCGACAAGGACGAGGTCGTCCGCCTGCTCAAGGTGCGGATCGCGTTGCTCGACGGGCAGGCCGCCGGCGACGAGCAGCAACTGAAGACGTTTACGGACATGGGGTTGCCGCGCCTCTTCCTGGTCGAAGGCGAGTATGCCGTGGCCATGAAGCGAGCCGAGCGCGACTGGATCCGCCAGCTCATCGCGGATATCGAAGGCGGCCGGTTGTGGATCACCAAAGCCCAGATCGAAGCCGTCCAGGAAAAGTTCGAGAAGCGTACAGAGGGAGGTGAACGCGAATGAAACACAGCGACCTCCGGCGAAGTGTTGCGAGCACTCCGTCAGAGGTCGTGTTCCTCGAGTCGGTCCGAGTGGACCTGGTCCTCAAGGGCGCGCAACCCGGAGTATAGCCAGGCTCCCGTCGCGTAATCAAGGAAGGAGCGCTGAACCCTATGTCGAACACCATCGTGAACGAGCAATCGATCGTGGCCGGAGCGGGCCACTACGCTACGGGCGCCGTCATTTCCAAGGACGGCACCACCATCGGCTATCGCCAGCTCGGGCGAGGTCCCGGTCTGGTCGTGCTGCACGGCGCCATGGAGTCAGCCCACAGCCACATGCAGCTTGCCGAGGCGCTGGCTGACGCGTACACCGTTTACTTGCCTGACCGCCGTGGCCGTGGCCTCAGCGGACCGTATGGCGGGAGCTATGACGTCCGTGAGGACATCGATGATATGGACGCCCTGCTGAGGAAAACCGGGGCCCACTACGTCTTTGGGGTGAGCTCGGGGGCGATTATCTGGCTGGAAGCGGCTCTCACTCTACCCGCCATTCAGAAAGCCGCGATCTTCGAACCGCCGCTCATGATGAACGGCTCGACGACGGCAGCCTGGTTGGCGCGCTTCGATCGGGAGATCGCTCAGGGGAAGGTCGCCGCGGCCATGATCACCGGCATGAAGGGCGCGCAGCTGGGACCACCGCTGCTCAATCTCATGCCCCGCTGGCTGCTCGAGCGCCTGACGACGATGATGATGGCCAGCGAGGAGAAGAAGGCTGGCGCCGATGACGTCACGATGCGGATGCTCGCACCGACCCTGCATTACGACTTCCAGCTGGTCGCCGAGACGGCTGGGGCGTTAGAGCGCTTCGGGGATTTGCCGACCGATGTGTTGCTGCTCGGCGGGAGCAAGAGCCCGGCTTACCTGACGGCCGCGCTTGATGCCCTGGAAAAGGTCTTGCCACATGTGACGCGCGTTGAGTTTCCTGGACTCGGTCATGAGGCCTCCGGCAACACCGATCGACGCGGACAACCCGAGCGGGTGGCGCAGGAACTGCGCCGATTCTTTGTCGAGCACAAATGAGGTAATGGGGCGCGAACAATGATTGAAAACCGTCGACCGTCTGCGCCCTGGCTGGCGCTCGCCGTCCTCGCGTTGGGGCTTTTCATGACCCTGCTCGATCTGACCATCGTCAACGTGGCGATCCCGAGCATCGTCGACGACCTCCATGCGTCGCTCGACCAGATCCTCTGGGTGCTCAACGGATACAGCCTGATGTATGCCGTGCTGCTGATTACGTCGGGACGCCTCGGTGACATCTTCGGACCGCGCAACATGTTCGCCGCCGGCATCGTAGTCTTCACCATTGCCTCGGCCTTCAGCGGGCTCGCCCACGATCCCACGCAGCTGATCCTTGCCCGCGGCGCGCAGGGTTTTGGGGCCGCCATCCTGGCACCCCAGGGCTTGCCGATCATGACGACCCTGTTTCCGCCGGAGCGGCGTGGCGGCGTCTTTGCCATCTACGGCGCGCTCTCCGGGCTCGCGGTGTTGCTCGGCCCCGTGCTGGGCGGCTTCATCGTGACGCACTTCGGCTGGCGGTGGATCTTCTACGTGAACTTGCCGGTCGGCCTGGTCACGCTCGTGCTCGCGTTGCTCTTC
>Ga0207646_10005432_pt1 | contig 13406 bp, 8 predicted proteins | sample KBSK5502metaG_FD_184343 | JGI IMG/M metagenome (GOLD analysis project Ga0207646, IMG submission 184343) | Corn, switchgrass and miscanthus rhizosphere microbial communities from Kellogg Biological Station, Michigan, USA - KBS K5-50-2 metaG... | ecosystem: Host-associated > Plants > Roots >... | reverse complement strand
CCTCGACCGGAGGCACGCTCAACAAGGCATCTGGGCGATTGGGCGATTCGTCATTGATTGGATGTGGTTGCTATGCGGACAACCGAAGCGCGGCAGCCTCCACCACCGGATGGGGCGAACCGATCATGAAGTTGGTCTTGGCCAAATGGGCGGCTGACCGGGTCGCTTCCGGCAATGCGCCCGAATGGGTGGCGGCCGAAGCAGTAGATTATTTGAAGACGCGTCTCGACGGACATGGCGGGATGATTTTGCTCGACAGCCGCGGCCGTTTCGGAATCGCGCACAATACACCGCGAATGGCTTGGGCCAGCAAAACATCGAAGCAGGAGAGTTCTGGGATCCAGAGAAGCTAGGCATTGTGTAAATCTTTTCGGTCTGATCCCTGACGGTCGGATTGATGATCTTAACCAGAGGCTGAGTATTTAAGGTATTCGCCCTAGGTACAGTTTGTAAGTAGACCTAATGAGCAAAGTTAACAGCTGCAAAAAAAGTCGCCCACTACGGCAGTCCCCTGATTGAGCTGAGAGGGCATTTCTCGTACCATTTATCAATCTCAATCCCCATATTTGCATCGAACCGCCTCGTCGAATTCCCGTGAAGGAGTTTTCGTGACACTATTAATCCGACTGCGTATTGTGTGTTTGCCCCTGCTATTTGCGGCGGGATTAGGTTGTGGAGGCGGTTCGTTTTCGCCATCACCACAAGCTTTACCCACCGCCGCTCCGCCGCCCTCAGCGTCCGTCCTGTCCGTACCGGTCTTTTCGCACGTTTTTGTCGTAGTTGAAGAAAATCATGGCTACAGCAGCGTCATTGGAAGTTCGTCCATGCCTTATCTAAATAGTTTGGCGTCAAAGTATGGCTTGGCTACTCAGTACTACGCCAACACCCATCCTTCGATCGGCAACTATTTCATGATGACCACAGGCCGGCTCATTACCAACAATGACTCGTATAGCACTACCGTAACCGTCGACAACTTGGCTCGTCGTTTCTTGACTGCGGGGAAAACCTTCAAATCGTATGCGGAGAGCATGCAGCCCACGACCTATGGATATAAGGACGCATATCCCTACGTGAGGCGTCACAATCCATTCGCGTACTTTTCGGACGTGATCAACAGCAGTACTTGGAAGAACTATCTCGTCCCGTTCAGCCAATTCCCAACTGACATGAAGAGTAATCGTTTGCCGCGGTTTTCATTCATCATCCCCAATCAAAAAAATAACGCGCACGACGGCACTCTGAACCAGGCCGATCTCTGGTTGAAGGCGAACATCGCACCGTTGCTCGCGAATCCCGCTTTTACCCAGAACGGATTGCTGATCATTCTGTTCGACGAAGCAGCCACGAGCGATGCCTCCCATGGGGGTGGACGCATTGCGACGTTGATTATCAGCCCGAAGGGCAAAAAGCCTTATAAGTCGACCACACTCTACCAACACCAAAGCCTGCTGAGACTAGTTCTCCAGGGACTCGGAATCACAACCTATCCGGGCGCATCGGCTACCGCACCCAGCATGACCGAGTTCTTCTAACGTATTCTCGGGGAGAGGTGTCTATTTCGATGTCGCCGGTCAAATACGGCTCCCCGACTGAATGTTCCGTAACGGTAAATCTTCCAGCTGTTTGTAGCTTGCTTTCGCCTTCCTGTTGATGGTACAAAGCAGCGGATCACCTTCCTAACAACAACCTCTTTCTTGTTCGCCTACCGCCAGGAGGGCTCTTGCCATCCGCCGATAGAAGTCAGGGTTATCTGAGGAGATATTTATGAAGACACGCCAGCTCGTCCTGCTTGCTTCGGCGATGTTGTTGCTGAGCATGTTTGCATTCTCCCAAGGTGCCGCCACCGGCGACCTGCACGTTACTGTGAAAGATCTTAAGGGCGCCGTGGTCACCAATGCCACGGTCACTGCTCGTGATGAAGCCAGGGCATTGGAGCGTTCAACCGCGACGAATAGCGACGGGGAATACCGTATCCTGGCACTACCGCCTGGAAAATACTCGGTAGTGGTTGAGGCGCCCGGTTTCGCGAAAAACACCTCCATCCAGACCATCACAGTGGGACAAATGGCGGACTTGCCAGTCACACTGGCTGTTGCCGGCACCCAAGAGACGGTCAACGTCAGTTCTGCAGCCGAACAGGTGGAGACGCAACGCAGTTCTTCAACCGATACCATCGAACAGCGCCGCATCGACAATCTTCCCATCAACGGCCGCAACTACATTAATTTTGCTCTCACGGACTCGCGCCTGGCTCGCGACGACGCTCCTTCGATTGGAGCTGCTCCCACTTCGGGATTGAACATGAGCGGGCAGCGGGCGCGCGCCAACCTGGTGAACGTAGACGGCGCGGACGCGGTAGACAACTCTACCAATGGCATCCGTTCCACCGTTTCACAAGAAGCGGTGCAAGAGTTCCAGATCCAAACCAACGGCTATGCCGCCGAGTATGGCCGCGCCTCGGGCGGAGTGGTGAACATCATCACCCGCTCCGGCACAAATGACCTGCACGGTTCGGTGTTCGGCTACCTGCGCAATCGAAATTTCCAGGCGGTGAACCCATTCAGCACCGTATCCAATCCCGCATATACGCGAGTGCAGGCCGGAGCTGCTTTTGGCGGCCCCATTATCAAAGACAAAACTTTTTACTATTTTTCGTATGAAGGGACTTGGAGACAGGAAACGGGGTTCTCATCGATCGGAGCTGACAACTTTGGCTTGATTCCGTTCAACACGGCTCAGGTCGGCCAGCCTTTCGGAACAGTGCTCCTGACACCTGAGCAGATCGGGTTCCTCACTAATCCCGCCGTCTTGCAGCAGGAACAAACAATCCCACTCTTTGCCCAGGAAGTGGGGCAATACACGGCATTGGCGGCAGCCTCCTCGGGTATGGCATTGACTGGAGTCTGGCCGCAGTCAGTGAGTGTCTTTCCGAATTTCAGCGCCTTTCCCACGTCATGCGCGCCACCGGCCTCCTGTTTTGTGCCGCCGTCCTACGTGCCGCTGAATAGTCTGATTGGCAATTTCCCGGTTTCCGAGCGGACCGACCTGTATTCGCTCCGCCTTGACCACAACTTCACAAACAATAATCGGATTATGCTTGCTGGGCGTGTGAGTCCCAGCGACTTGACCGGGATCCAGGTGCAGGCGCAAGGTCCTCAAAACTTTGGTCAGAACTCGTTCTCTCGCACTTCGACACAGAACTATCATGATTGGAGTTTCACTGGTCAGGACCAATGGACAATCGGCGCTAACAAGGTCAACGAATTTCGTTTTCAATACGCCCGCCGCGGTCTGCTTTATAGCTTCTCGCGCGGGCCGGGAGGCGGCAACGTAGCCGTTAACATTCCAGGTTTCGCCTTTTTCGGACGCGAGCCCTTCTCTTTTGTTCAGCGTACAGAGCAGCGCTATCAGGTGACTGACAATTTTTCCTGGTCGAAGGGTACGCACAACATTAAATTCGGTGTAGATGGGAATTACATTCCCCTCAGCGCGGACTTCACGGTAAATTTCGGAGGACTCTACAATTTCGGTTCGCAGAACATTTTTAGCAACCCGCCAATAGCACCTCCCTCCGGAACTACATTCCCCGCCTTCAGTCCGGTGCAGTCGTACGGTGCTGGCATTCCCTCGAATATGGTGCAGGGTGTGGGCAATCCCCACGACGCATTCAGCAACACAGCCCTAGGCTTGTTCATTCAGGACAGCTGGCGTATGCGATCGAACTTGACGCTTAACTACGGTGTTCGCTACGACGTGGAATTCACGCCCACATTTAGCCCGCTCAATTCAATCGCCGCCTTTGGACAGAATGCGCTTGGGATTACTCAGGGGATTCCTCGAGACCTCAACAATGTCGCTCCACGAATTGGATTGGCCTGGGATCCAACTAAGGACGGCAAGAGCGTGATTCGCGCGTCATACGGATTGTTCTACGACCACCCGCTGCTGGCGCTCGCTTTCGATTCTGATGTAGCCGATGCTTCGCAAGCGCCGCAGATTGTTCTCTTCCCCGGCGCTCCCGGCAAGTGCTCATTGAATGCCAGCAACGCATTCCAAGGACTGCTCTCGTGTCTGCCACCCGCGTTTAACTATCTGCCCAATGAGCAGCGCTTCAATCCGGCGCCGAATGCGCCGTCCATCTTCGTGGGACAGGCTTACCTCAACCCCAGTTCGCCCGTGCCTTTGGCCATCCAGCCTTTCGGGTTTCCCGTCGCTAAGAATTTTCAATACGGTTCCTCGCAGCAAGCGAATCTTACTTATGAGCGCCAACTGGGACACGACCTCTCGCTCGGCCTGGAATACAACTTTAATGGTGGGCGTCACCTGAACCGGCCTATCAACATCAACGCGAACAAATCACAATTCCTGATCGCTAACTGGCAGGCCGCGGTGGCAACAGCCACGGCGCTTGGCATTAAGCCCAGCGATCCAAATTTTCCCAGCAATCCCTTGGCGGTTGGGACACAGAACCCGGCCGTCTTTCCACCTTGTGGGGGCGCCAGTCCGAGCGGACCGTTCTACGTCCCTGCTGCGTTGGTAAGTTTCTTCCGGCCATCCGGATTCAATCCGTCACTGATGGGAGTACTCGCCCCTTGTGTGCCGCTGGCTAGGCAAATTTTGCAAACCGAGGGCCTGATGTCGAATTGTGATGCCACGACCTTAGCGAATTGCGTCCCCTTCAGTGATATGCCGGCGAATTTCTCCAGTGGCAGTTCGGTTTACCATGGATTTACTGCCAATCTAAAAAAACGGTTTGGACAACACTACGAGTTCCTAGGGTCCTATACCTGGTCGCACACCATCGACGACTCTACCGATTTGCAATCGCCGCTGGAGCCTCAAAACAATTACAATCTCGCGGCGGAGCGGTCGAATTCGTTGTTTGATCAGCGCCACCGATTTGTCTTCAGCGGCGTTTACCAGAGCGGCACTTTATCCGGTGGCTTCTGGAGCAAGTTCTTTTCGGGTTGGACGCTGGCTCCGATCATTGAAGCCGCATCCGGCCGGCCGTTCAATATCATCACAGGCGATGACCGCAATTTCGACTTCAGCACCCCGACTGACCGTCCCTTGATCGGGGCGGCGGGGACAGGACCGAACTCCTGCGGCGACGTGGCGGCCGCTTCACGTTTTTCGCCAACTGGATTCTTGCAACCCGCGTGCTTCCTGAATGGAACCTTGGATGGCAACCTCGGCCGCAACGCCGGAACCAAGCCCATGAACGTTTTCACCGATATTCGGGTCGGCAAGCGAATCCCGCTGGGCGAGCGCGTGGCTTTGGAAGGGTTGGTGGACGCGTTCAACTTTATCAACCGTTTCAATGTTGCGGATGTTAATCCACTGTGGGACAGCGGCCAGCAACCCACCGCGGCATTCGATCCAAGGCAGTTGCAATTTGCGCTGAAGCTGACCTGGTAGAAATTTACGATTTACGATTGCCGATTTACGATTTTTGATTTTTGATTTCTAAGGCCGCATGTTGTCTTCTCAAGATGGTAAAACCTTACTTTTCCGCCTACTTCTTGTTCTGTGTGCCAACCTTGCTGCTGCGCAGAACGAAGTCACTGTCGAACGTGATGTGCCGGTAAAGATGCGTGATCGTGTCGTGCTGCACGCGGACGTCTACCGTCCGAAGACTGAAGGTAAGTTTCCAGTTCTGCTCCAACGCACTCCTTATAACAAAGACGGCGGGGTGGAGTTTGGAGTAAAGGCTGCGGCGCGTGGCTATGTGACCATCATTCAAGATGTTCGGGGACGTTTCTCTTCTGACGGCGAGTGGTACACCTTCAAACACGAGTCTGATGATGGATATGACACCGTGGAATGGGCTGCGGGATTGCCGTATTCCAATGGCAAAGTGGGAATGTTTGGCGGCTCTTACGTTGGTGCCACTCAGATGCTGGCTGCCATGGCGCAGCCTCCGCACCTTGCCGGAATTTTCCCTGTCGTCACCGCGTCAAATTACCACGATGGATGGACGTACCAGGGCGGCGCCTTCGAACAGTGGTTCAGCGAATCCTGGACATCGGGGCTGGCGCACAACACGCTTCAGCGCCGGGTAGAGAAAAACACAGACGCTCTGACTTGGGTGGGAAAATTGCCGCTCTCCAGTTATCCGGTCGTCGAGCCGGGGACGGGGGAAGGCCTGGCGCCGTATTTCCTTGATTGGCTGCAACATCCAACTTACGACGACTATTGGAAGACGTGGTCCATCGAAGATCACTTCGCGCAGATCCAGGTTCCGGCTTACCACATGGGCGGCTGGTATGACATCTTCATGGGCGGAACATTACGCAACTATGCCGGGATCAAGGCACGCAGCGGGAGCGAGGCAGCGCGGCGGAACCAGCGCTTGCTGATCGGGCCCTGGTATCACGGTCCTTTCACGGGAAAAACAGGTGAGCTCGATTTTGGCAGCGAGGCCAACGTCGAGAAGACCAGCGATGACATCACGCTGCGCTGGTACGACTATCTACTGAAAGGAATCCAAAACGGAGTGGAGAAAGAAAAGCCCGTCAAGATTTTCGTGATGGGGAAAAACGTATGGCGCGAAGAAGACGATTGGCCGCTGGCCCGCGCCAAAAGCACCCGCTTCTACCTGCACTCAGGAGGTAAGGCAAACTCGTTGTCGGGCAACGGCACGCTGAATACCATTGCACCTCGGGCCGAAACCAGAGACAGTTTTGTGTACGATCCCGGAGATCCCGTACCTACGCGTGGCGGAGGCCTCTGCTGTGACAACGAACATCTGGCCTCGGGGGCATTCGATCAGCGTCCTAACGAAAATCGGAATGATGTACTGGTCTACACCACGCCCGTCCTTCAATACGACATGGAAGTCACGGGGCCGATCTCGGTGGAGCTTTATGCCAGCTCATCTGCGGTGGACACAGACTTCACGGCCAAGCTGGTCGATGTCCGGCCTGACGGATTCTGCCAGAATTTAACCGATGGAATCCTGCGGGCGCGTTATCGCAACTCGCAGGAAAAACCCGAACTCATGCAGGCGGGAAATATCTATAAGTTCACTATCGACGTGTGGGCCACCAGCAATGTCTTTCTTGCCGGACATCGCTTGCGCCTGGAGATTTCCAGCAGCAACTTCCCGCGCTTCGATCGGAACCTCAACACTGGCGAGGATCCAGAACGCGGATTGCGTGGGGTCAAAGCCACCAACACCATCTATCACGACCGGGAACATCCCTCTGCTTTGATCCTCCCCCTGGTTGGACGCTGAAACTTGCTCAGGATCCCGGCGGTTTTTGTGGCGCCGTTTCACTGACGGCCGGCCTGGCGAATCTTGCATCGTCGATCGGAATATTCTGCTGAACGTTTTCCAACTGGATGGTGAAGCGACCTCCGGGCCGGGAAATTGTCCAGCGAAATGGAGTCCGCACGCCGTTAACCTCGCGGTAATCGGCATAGTCGATTTGGGTGGGAACACGCCCAAGCGGGGACTCGGCGTAGCGCAAAAGGCGCACCAAAAATCCCGACTGTGGGTCGAAGTAGAGCTTTAGAGGAGGCTCGCCTTCTTTTATTCCCACCAGACTGGTAGCGTCGCGGTCGCCGATCTTCTCTGACTTTCCAGCGCGGAATTCGCTGAAAAGCTGCTTCACTCGTAACGGAAAATAGAAATCAGCATCAAGTCTGGCTGCCTCCAACTCCGCTCCACTCATATCGCGCAAAGACTGCCCAGGCAGAGCGAGCCAACCGGAGTTTCCGTCAAACGCCGTGATGCTATCGCCATTGGGAAGATGCATCACTGACATTCGTTTGTTCGGGGCTTTTTCAAATACTTCAAAGGGAAATTTATTTGCGCCGAGCGCAATCGTGCCCTTTCCCAAGCGACTGGAAATTTTCTGGATTGCCTGCGTGCCACCGAGTGCCGCCACATACTTGTCCAGAAGCTGATCAACAACAGCCGGATTAGAAGAGTCTTCTTCTTTTGGCGTTTCCGGGAAGGCCAGTTTTACTTCCTGATCAGTGATAACAGGAGTGGCCACAGGTTTGATCGCGCCGCGGTGGCAGGAATAACAGGTCACCTCGCGATGTCCCGCAAAATTATTCTTATTGATTGCGAACATCATCTCCATCATCTTGCGTGCAGTTTGCTTAGGTTTCTTGTCATCCCGATCGAACGCGCCCATCTCATGGCAGTAGTCGCATTGCACCCCCAAAGATGCGCTAATGAATTGCATCGCAGGCATTAATTGATCAGCCGGTGAGCCTTTGAGAACCTGGATGTTCTTATAAGCTTCTTCGGTTTTTTTGGCGGCGGATGGCGCCGCGGATTGAGGCGGTCCAGACTGCGCCCTCATCGCGGCAATCGCAATCAACAAAGCACCGGCGACGGCGATCCTGGCAAAATAAATTCTCCTCGATCCCTCTTTCATGTCTTCCTCTCACCGACAAACAATTTCCGAAGTCTAACAAACCCGCATCCGGCATGCGATTGGCCGCGGCGTGGCTAATTTGCGATAATCATCGGAATCCGATCAAGTTGGCAACGCCATTCTCCGCAGCCCACGACTTTCTATGAGTCAGCATCGAGTCCGCAATCGTCTGCTGTTTCTCACCCTCATTGCAGCGGCCGGGGTTGCAGTTTCTATCGGGACCTTAGCGGATGAGAACAATTCAAAAGCCGATCAGATGTCTACTCCGGAGCGAGTCAAGCAGCCCGGTTGGTGGCCAACCAAGGGAACTCCATCTCGTGATGAATATGTTGGCCCAGCAATTTGTGCGCAATGCCATTCTTCTCTGGCTTCGACTCAAAAGTTGCACGCCATGGCACGCACTTCAATGCCGGCAGCGAATTCGGATATTTTGCGGGCTCACGATCGACAGAATTTTCGCCTCGGCCCGCACACATATCAGCTCGTGCGGACGGACAACGGCGTTATCGAATACTCAGTGAGCGATGGAAAGCAGTCGGTTTCGGGCCCTTTAAGTTGGGCATTCGGCACCGGCAAGGTAGGACAAAGTTATCTTTACCAGAAAGACGGAGCATTCTTCGAGAGCCGGTTCAGTTACTTCAGCACACTCCAGGGATTTGGTATCACTCCCGCTCATTCCACTGCGACGCCTGAGTCGATTGAAAAAGCCGCGGGACGTCCGGTCGCCCCAGCCGAGGTTCGGAGATGCTTTGGTTGTCATAACACCGCTTCGACCACGAATGACAAATTTGACGACACTCGGCTGATTCCGAGTATTACGTGTGAAGCCTGTCACGGACCCGGCTCGGCTCACACAGCAGCGATGAAGGCGGGACTAGAAGCCGGAGCGGGACTGATTTCAAATCCAGGGCGACTCAAGCCGGTGGATCAGGTGGATTTTTGCGGCGCCTGCCATACCACCTGGTGGGACCTAAATCTCTCAGGCTCAACCGGAGTGGGGAACGCACGATTTCAGCCTTACCGGCTGGAGAGCAGCCGCTGCTGGGGTAAGGGCGATGCCCGCATCACCTGTGTCGCCTGTCACAACCCGCACCAACCGCTGGTGCGTGAAGCCGGCTTTTACGATCAGCGGTGTCTTAGTTGTCATCTGGCCGCAGCAAACTCCAAACCCAGCAGCGATCACCCTGGCGCGGCATGTCCCGTCAGTACTAAGGATTGTGTGACCTGCCACATGTCCAGAGTGGAAGTGCCGGACGCCCACTTCAAGTTTACTGACCATCGAATCCGCATCGTGCGGGCGGGTTCGCCATTCCCGGATTGAAGCCAGGGTTACATTCGCCTGCTAAACTGCTGGTTCTTAATAATCGGGAGACAACATGGCCGAGCCTTACAGCCCAACCGCGCGAACCCGTGTTACGCGCGAACCGGAGCGCGCGGTGTACGACCGCGCAGCCGCCTACCAAGTTCTGGATGAAGGGTTCATCTGTCACGTCGGTTTCGTGGTAGACAATCAGCCTTTTGTGATCCCAACCGGCTACGGCCGTTCTGGGGACAATCTGTATATCCACGGATCCCCAGCCAGCCGTATGTTGCGGAATCTGGAGCAGGGGATTGCGGTCTGCGTGACGGTGACGCTTTTGGACGGACTCGTCCTGGCCCGTTCGATCTTCAATCACTCAATGAATTATCGCTCGGTCGTAGTGCTGGGCACAGCCGTCGCGGTAGAAGATTCCGCCGAAAAGCTGCAAGCTCTTCGCGCCCTATCCGAGCACATCCTGCCTGGGCGTTGGGAAGAATCTCGCCAGCCTAATGAACGTGAACTCAAAGCGACTCTGGTGATGCGTCTTCCAATCACCGAATATTCCGCCAAGATGCGCACTGGCCCGCCGATCGATAATGAAGAGGATTACTCGTTCCTGACCTGGGCGGGCGTAGTGCCCCTGCAGATGGTGGCCGGTTCCCCGATTAACGATCCGAAGCTCGATCCGAAGACACCGGTACCCTCCTACGTGCGGAGTTATTCCCGGACAGTAGCAAAGTGATCAAGCAGTGGCTAGTGACCAGTAAACTAGAAAGACAGAATTGACTTGCCACTAATCACTAGTTACTTCTTTGCCAATCCCTACGCTGCCATCTCGCATTGCGGATGGTCGCAGCCACACTCCGCATTCGCGTCGTTCCCGGCGGAAATCTCGCAAGCCTCGCTACAGTACTGCTGGCCCTGTGAAACCGGGCAGGAGCATTGAGGGTGAGCACACTTCTTTTGATCCGTGGCGTTCATAATCTTTCTCCCTTGTGTGTCGAAAATTCGTCCGACGGGTCTTCGATGCACAGATGTGGGGATAGCGTTCCCCGGACTAAATTGTTGCACTTGGGAACCCCTGCGAGTAACATGCCCGGCCTGTCCCTAAGGTAACGTGGGCTAACCCTGTTCTGGATTGACCCATCAAATCCAGGAAGGTAGGATTCGAAGTATCCAAAAGAATTGGGCGAAGGCACGGTTGTTAGCCGTAAGTTCTAGATAAAAATGGGGATTACCAAAAACTACTGGTGGGGCGCGCCATTGGCCTTGCTATTGGCGGGCCTGGGATGTCACTCATCGCAGAAGGCTGCGGCGCCGAACTTACCGCCCCAGGCGAATCCTCCCACAATCACTGCGGCTGCTAGTCCCAAGCCGCGGCCCGTAGCTAAGGCAAAGACCGCGGTCAATGCGAAGCCTGCAACCGAGACGAAAGCTACCACTCCGGGGAGAGTCAGTGTTCCTGCACCAGCGCCGCCGGCTCCTAAACCCGATCCGGTTGGGCAGCTAATCATACGAGCAGAGCGCGAGTATCAGGCGGGGCAGGACAACTACAAGGCCGGCCAAACAGACGCCGCCAAGCAGAGTTTCGATCGCGCATTCAACCTCATCATGGCCAGTCCCCCGGAGGCACGTTCTGACGAGCGAATGCAACGCGAGCTCGATCGTCTCTTGGATGGGGTGAACGGCCTGCAATTGGAAGATGCTGATACCTCTGCCGAGCAGAAATCTGAACCTGCCCCGATTGATGAGGCCAATGACGTTACTTTCCCTGTCGATCCCAATATCAAGGCACAGGCGGAAGCAGAGATCAAAGCTACCCATTCGGATTTGCCCTTGATGCTGACTGATCCAGTCGTCGGGTACATCAACTATTTCTCAAGCCGTGGACGCGCTACCCTCGAGAATTCTCTTATTCGTGGCGGACGCTATCGCGAAGCCATCGAGAACATTCTCAAAGACGAAGGGGTGCCAGCGGAGTTGATCTACCTTGCCCAAGCCGAATCCGGATTCCACCCCTTGGCGCTTTCGCGAGTGGGAGCTCGCGGAATGTGGCAATTCATGGCCAGCCGAGCTAAAGGTTACGGGCTGCAAAGAAATCAGTGGGTGGACGAACGCCAGGATCCGGAGAAAGCCACACGAGCGGCAGCGCGTCATCTGAAAGATTTATATAACCAGTTCGGCGACTGGTATTTAGCTATGGCCGCTTATAACTCCGGCCCAGGAACGGTGCAGAGCGCGGTCAGGCGTACCGGATACGCGGACTTTTGGGAACTCTATCGGCGTAATGTGCTGCCCAAAGAAACCCGCAACTATGTGCCGATCATCGTCGCTGTGACCATCATGACTAAGAACCCGTCACAATACGGGTTAGACAAAGTGGTCACTGACAAACCGGTACCCTACGACAAAATAAAAATCGACTATTCCGTGGACTTGCGCCTGGTGGCCGGTTGTGTGGATGCGTCGCCGGAAACGCTACAGGACCTCAATCCGAGCTTATTGCGGCTCACCACTCCCAAGGATCGGGAGTTCGAACTTCACCTGCCTGCCGGCACTAAAGAAAAGTACGCCAGCGCGATCGCAGCTGTGCCCCGAGACATGAGGGTGTGGTGGCGGTACCACAACGTCGGTCCTAACGACTCCTTAGAGTCAATCTCACGGGTTTATCGAACCCCCGCCAAGGCAATTGCTCAGGCAAACAGTCTCGATGGCGACGACAAGCTCCAGTCCGCGAGCAAAATCATTATCCCCATCGCGCCGGGCAAACATGCCACTACCGAGGACGGTGCGACCTATGCGCGCCACGCTACGCGGTACAAGTTGCGCAGAGGCGACACGCTACAGTCCGTAGCTGACAACTTCGCGGTTCCACCTACGATGGTGCGCCGGTGGAACCATTTGAAGGGCAATAGTCTTCAAGGCCGCAGGGTTGTGTACATCCATTTACCCGTGACCCCGACCATCAACCAGCTGCGCCAAACCTCGGCTCCTAAGCCCAAGGGGAAGAATAGTTTACGGACAGCCAGCGATTCAGCCCTGTCTCGTCACAAGGTAAAACCTGGTGAAACCCTGACTTCGATCGCCAGCACCCATCACACCACTGTGGCTGCCCTGAAACGTGCCAATGGGGATGTTGCCACTCTTCGACCTGGCATGATCCTCCTTATCAAAGACGTTCGTTAAGCTCGTTCGCATTTTCTGCAAAGTCAGTCATGCAGCATTGGACGTTCACATTCAGGACTAGCAATTTTGGTTTTCGTGCGAGCACCCCGGGTTTTAAATCAGGTGTAATATGCAAACGTATGGGTTGAAGTAGGCGGCACAATATTGCCGCGTGAAAACGGTGTGTTATAATCGCGCGCCGTTCAAGGAAACGAATGCAGTTTTTTAGTTGTCTTTTTATTTTCCAGCGCATGTAATGCAGTGCCCGGCACCCGCGCGGCCGGAAATCAGGAGGAGAAATGACTTTCAAGGACACCCTCTACGGACGTGACGACGAAATGGACGAATTCGGTGACACTGGCGGCGCTGCCTACGGCGACTCGCTGGAAGAAGATTACGAACAAGAAGAGGAAGAAGAAGAGGCTGAAATGCCCGGCATGACCGAACCGGGATCCCAACCTGCCACGCCCGGTGCTCCTGCGCCGCAACGCGGTGGAGGGGGCGGCGGCTCCAAACCTGCCCGCAAGAAACCAGCCGCAAAACCG
>Ga0207646_10005430_pt1 | contig 13408 bp, 12 predicted proteins | sample KBSK5502metaG_FD_184343 | JGI IMG/M metagenome (GOLD analysis project Ga0207646, IMG submission 184343) | Corn, switchgrass and miscanthus rhizosphere microbial communities from Kellogg Biological Station, Michigan, USA - KBS K5-50-2 metaG... | ecosystem: Host-associated > Plants > Roots >... | reverse complement strand
ACTGCAGTCGTCGTCAGTGTGGTCGCTGACCCTTTTAGCCCGATGTTCAATGAGTACACCGTCGAATTCGAGAATGGGTCGAGCGCAAAACTTTTCGAATTCCAGGTCATCGAAGACGTCGCAAATTACCAGACATTCATTGCTAACCTGGTTTTCGACAGCCGGCATCAAGTGGCAGCGGCAGATACGCGGAGTCAATCTTCCGATGGCCGGCAGATCATTCTTCAGACGCCCGGCTTTCACGTCGACATGGGGATTCACACGACCAAATCGCGCGCGTCGATCATGGGCCAGGTTCTGCAGAGGAGTACCAAGGAGTTGCTGAAGGATCTCGAGGTGCGGTTGATGAGCGAGGCCATGCCCATAAGCAGCGTCGTGTCCGACAGCGTCGGTGTTTTCAAATTCAGACACGTCCCTCTCGGACCACTGAACATCCTCGTCACAATTCATCAATATTTTTCAAGAATTTTAGGAGCTTTTTCGATCTAAGACGGAAGGATTGTAAAGAATTTAAAGGTCCTTACCGATAAGTCTCGGTATGACAAGACGAGACTTCGGTGCATTCTTCGGTGCATTCCTTATAATTGGCGCTATGACGTTAAAGGGAAAATGGGCGGATGGCGAGGTGAAAACTCAAGTGTCTGCCAGTTCCAAACACCATATACGGAATCGACGGCTGTTTAACTTCGCCGCCGGCAGTACTGTTTTGGCAGAATGGGAACGTCAGCATCTTCATGAATGTGAGGTTTGTCAGGAAATGGCGTATGTTCTCATTCGTCAGTTGGTCGCTTCTCGGACTTGAAACTCGAACACGTTCACAGTCGAGCCATCGGGAAACTCGATCGTGTATTCGTTGAACATATCCCGGAACGGATCGATCTTAACCTCGATCACCACCCCGGGGGTGCTTTGAAATAGATGTGCAAATCGAGGAAGGAGAACCACTCGATTACCGATCTTGTAACGCTGCATCACCGTCGCCGACGTCCTGTGGGCGGGAGCCTCAACTGGAGCGTATCCCTCCATAGTATTTGACGGCGTTTTAATCACTGCGTTGACAAATCCTGGAACCAAATCGCCATGAAGGCCGATCATATCGACAATCGGAAGCTGTATGAAGTCGTCACCAAGGGTGAGATTCTCGAAGAAGACGAGATCGAACACTTGAGCAACTGTGAAGAATGTCTGGAGATGATTCGAATCTTCATCCGTCAAAAGGTCAGCCCCTCATAAATCTCAAATCCCGATTTCGAAATTCCCCTCTCCTGTCTCTTGCCGAAAAACCTCGGTTTACCTATCATCCTCAACATGGTTGGGCTCATCTCGTGTCTCCTTGCGATCTCCGCGGTCACCGTCACCTGCATGTTCGCCGGCAGAGTCGCCGCGCTGACACTCAATCTTGTTGCAGTAGGAATCGGCCTGATCCTGGCGCCCCCGTCTCTCTCATTTCGAGTGGAAAACACCGAGGATGCTGTGGCGCTCCTGTTGCAGAGCATCGTGGGGTTCGTGGTTGCCTTGAGGGTCCCGGCCAGAGAGCGGCGTAAAAATCGTCCCATCGCGGACGCGCAACCGCGGCTTGCACCTGCACGTGCCCCGAATTACTGACTACTTACAATTGCCCGGAGGGTAATGGAAACGGATGCCGACCTGAAGGAAAGATTGAACGATGTCGAAGTGGACGGTGAACTGGAAGGCAATGTTGCACTCTCGGAGACTGAATTAGATCGACTCGTCTCGAGCCTTCTTCGGACAGCCTTCACCCACACAGACGTTCGACATGTCGGCATGTATACGGGACGACAGCCAACGCTCGACCGAATCACGCTGGTCGCTGGATACGATCCATCACCAACACTGCCGCGCGTTCGATCGCTCGGACGGCCCGAAACGCAATGTCAGGTTGTGCGGATGGATCACTTGCCGCCGCACTGTTCAGCGACGTGGTTCGACAATGGATACGATTACGTTTATCAAATCGCGATCCATAGAAGCCCTCGCCACCATCTATAAGTCGCTCGACATTCGTTCCAAGGCGGCTGAATTCGCCTTCGATTCAAACACGGGTTCGCGCTCGCGCGGGCGTTCGAACAACGTGTACAACATCGGCAGCACAATCAAGGTCAGGACGGTCGCGGAAAAGAGGCCTCCGATGATGACCACAGCGAGCGGCTTCTGTACTTCGGAGCCGATGCCATGGGACAAAGCCATCGGCAGCAATCCGGTCATGGCAAGCAGCGCAGTCATCAAGACGGTACGCAGGCGCACGGTAGCACCTTCCATCACCGCGGTCCGGGGATTCATGCCGGAATCGCGAAGCTCGTTGAAATAGCTGAGCATGACGACGCCGTTCAACACGGCCTGTCCGAATAGCGCGATGAATCCGATCGCAGCGGAAACGCTGAGATGAATTCCAGTCAGCAGAAGGGCGAAAACGCCTCCAACCAGCGCAAATGGAACGTTCGAAAGAATAAGCAGCGCGCTCTTCACCGAACCGAATGCGTTAAACAGAAGAACGAAGATTAGAAACACGCTGAGCGGAACCACGATCATGAGCCGTCTCATCGCGCGCTCCTGGTTCTCGAATTCGCCGCCCCACGTCATGAAATATCCCGACGGAAGACTGACGACGCTTTCGACACGCTCGCGCATTTCATTCACGACACCGCCCATGTCCCGGCCTCGAATGAAAACACCTATCGCCGCCACGCGCACTCCGGACTCGCGGCTGATGTTCATACTGCCGCTGCCGACCGAAATCGCAGCGAGTTGGTCCAGGGGAATACGCACGCCCCCGGGAGTGTCGACGAGTATATTTTTGATGGCCGCGGCATCCTGCCGTTGTTCGTCGCGAAGGCGCACGACAACACCGAAGCGCTTTTCACCTTCCCAGAGCTCCGTTGCCACCTTTCCTCCCAGCGCGGTCTCGATCACGTCCTGAACATCCTGCACGTTCAAGCCGTAACGCGCCGCGCGTTGGCGATCGATGTCGATCTGAAGTTGCGGAACATCACCACCCCTGTCGACAAATGCGCGATCCACCCCGCGTACGCCGGAGATGGCCTTCAAAACTTCCTGCGCCTTCTGTTTGACCATCGCCGCTTCCTCACCGAAAACTTTGACGACGATCTGTCCATCGATTTGCGAAATACTTTCTAGAACGTTGTCGCGAATCGGCTGCGAGATGCTCGCCTGAATACCGGGCAGCGCATCCATCGCGTGCTCGATTTCCCCGATGAGCTCATCTTTCGTGATTTTTCTCGTCCATTGCTCCGGCGGTTTCAGGTCGACAAAGAATTCCGCCATGTTGATCGGCTTGGGATCCGTTCCGTCTTCGGGCCGTCCAGCTTGCGAAATCACCGAAGTGACCTCCGGAAATTGATGGATGGCCGAGCGGATCTTTGCGGTTTGTCGATTCGCCTCACTGACCGAGATGCCGGGCGGCATCGTGACATTCACCCACAACGTGCCTTCGTTCAGCTCCGGCAGAAATTCGGTGCCCAACTGCGGTACGAGCGCGAGTGTCACGCCGAGCAAAATAACTGCGGCCAGCAGGACACCCACAGGATGATCGAGAGCGGAGCTCAATACGGGCCGGTAAATCCTTTTGCAGAGCGAGACCAGCCGATTGTCCTTCTCGGGCAGATTTCGCCTCAGGAGGAAGAAGCAAAGAAGCGGAACCAGCGTGAGCGAAAACAGGAGCGAACCCACCAGGGCCGAGACGACGGTATACGCCATCGGCGCGAAGATGCGGCCTTCATGACGCTGCAGCGTGAAGATCGGCAGGTGCGCCAGAATGATGATCAACATTGAAAACAGCGTCGGCCGCCCGACCTGCGCGGTGGCATCCAGAACTGTGGATTTCAATTGAGAAGTACTCAAACCATCGTGCACGCGGCGGGACAGATGCCTGAAGACGTTCTCAACGACGATTACGGAACCGTCGACGATGATTCCAAAATCCATCGCACCCAGCGACAGCAGGTTTGCGGGAATTCCACGAATCGTCAACCCGATGAACGTTGCCAGCAATGACAACGGAATCACGATCGCCACGATGGCTGCCGACCGGAAATTGCCGAGGAATAGATAAAGAACGATGGAAACCAGAATCGCGCCTTCGAGGAGATTCTTGAACACTGTGTGCAGAGTCGTGTCGATCAGCCAGGTGCGGTCGTAGTAGGGCTTGATCTCGACATTCTTCGGAAGCACGGAAGCCGTAAGCGACGCTATCCGCTCTTTCATTGAAGAAAGAACTTCCGAAGGATTTTCACCCTTGCGCATCAGAACAATGCCCGTGACGATTTCATCCTGATCGTCGCGGCCGACGAGTCCCTGGCGGGGAACCGTACTGGTGCCTACAGTCGCGATGTCGCGGACGAAAATGGGCGTTCCGTTATGCTCGGACACAACGGTGCCGCCGATATCCGCGCTGGATCGCATCAACCCGATTCCGCGGATCAGGTACTGCTGCGCGCCCTGCTCAATGTAACTGCCGCCGGCGTTGGTGTTGCCTCGCTGCAGCGCCGAGAAGACCTGTTGGATGGAGATGTTGTATGCCTTCATCTTCGGCAGGTCGAGACTCACCTGATACTGTTTGATGAAGCCGCCGCGGCTGACCACATCAGCCACGCCCGGAGTCAATCGAAGATAGCGGGACACAATCCAGTCCTGAATCGTGCGCAGGTCAATTGGACTCAGCGTATTGCTCACCAGCTCATAGCGATACAACTCCCCGACCGGCGTCGAGAGCGGAGCGAGCTGCGGTTCGACACCCTGCGGCAATTCCACGCCCCGCAAACGTTCGAGCACTTGCTGGCGCGAGAAATAGTTATCGACCTTGTCGTCGAAAGTGATCGTCAGGTACGACAGTCCGAACTGTGTGTGCGAAAACATCCGCACCGCGTGCGGCAGTCCGCTCAACTCGATCTCCAGCGGAATGGTGACCTGCTTCTCGACCTCTTCAGCGGCGTGACCGGGGAAAAGCGTGACTACAGTGGTCTGAACGTCTGTGACATCGGGAAATGCTTCGACCGGCAGTGCGCGAAACACGAGAACGCCCCCACCAATGAACATCGCTGTCAACAGAAGCACAAGCAGCGGCTGATCGAGAGCTGCGGCAACAACTTTGCGAACCATTACGCAGTCCCCTTGAGCTGCTCGGCGTGAATCAACAAAACACCATCGATGACAACTTTCTCTCCGGCCTGCAGGCCGCTCACAACGCGAAGCCTGCCGTTGCCGTCTTGCGCGACTTCGATCTGCCGCTGCTCGAACTCGCCGTCGCCGACCACAACGTACGCATAGCTGCGGCCGCTGTCGGTGAAGACAGCCGCCGCGGGAAGCGATAACCCGCGTTGCGTTTCCTGTAAGGCGATTCTCGCGGACGCGAACATTTCGGGTTTCAGGCGTTGTCCTGGATTTGCGACGAGGAACCGGACTTTGACGGCCCGGGTATTCGGATCCACGACATCGTTGATACGCGAGACCCGTGCCGAAAAATGTTCATCCGGGTATGCGTCGGCAAGCACATCGGCCCGGCTGCCGACGGAGACAAGTCGTAGATCGCGCTCGAATACATCGGCGAGAACCCAGACACTCGAGAGGTCTGCAATAGTGATGAGCGGATTGACGTCAGGTTGCACGAACTGCCCATCCGTGACCTTCTTCTCAATGACGGTGCCGGCGAGGGAAGCACGAACCGGTATCTTCGCGGACGCCTGTGAATGGATATCGTTTTCTGCGATTCCCAGAACGCGCAGCGTCTCTTCCGTCCGATTCACTTTGGATTGCGCTTTGGCAAGCTCACTTTCGGCCTGATCGAATGCAGTTCGCGACGCGGCTTCGTGCTCGAACAGATCTTTCGTGCGAGCAAACGTCTTCTGGGCGAGATCGAGATCCTTGTGCGCTTCGCTGTGCTCCGCCAGAGCAACATTGACGTCGCGGCTGTAAATGGAAAACAGCACCTCGCCTTTCTCCACGTGATCGCCGACTTTGATTTTGAGGTCCTGCACCTGCCCCGGAACCGGAGGAATGACGTTGGCTAGCTGGTCTTCATTGAACTGCACTTTGCCGGATGCCATCAGGTACGAGGGCATTGGATCTTCCTTGAGCGCCTGCACCTTGATGCCGGACAACATTTTTGGATCCAGCTTGACGGTCTTGTTCACCTTGTCCGCGGGTTTCGGCGCGGCGGCATTTGTCGCCTTGCTCGAAGAGGAACAGCCGAATGCAAAAAGTGTGGCGACCAGTCCCAGCGCCGGAAAAAGCCTTGATCGATTCATCACTTCACTGACTCCACAGGGCGCCCGACGGCTTGTTCCATCTGCCACAGGCTTAATTGGTAGTTGAAGCGTGCCTGGTTGTACGCAACCGCCGCCTGATTCGCGACACGCTGCGCGTCGAGCAACTCGAACAAACTCGTTCCGCCCGAGCGATAACTGAAATCCGCAATCGTTCGCAGCTTCTCGACCTGTACGAGATTGTCGGAGTTGTACAACGCCATCGATCGGCGCGCCGCGAGATACGACTCGTATGCCTTGGCAACATCCGTTCGCACCTGCCGCTCGAGCTGTTGAAGCTGCGCCTCGGCTGCTTTCTGCTGCGCTTCGGCCTGCGCAATCTCTGTCGTGTGGTCGTTGTACAGAAACAACGGAATCTGCGTGACCACGCCGGCAGCGTGGTCACTGCCGACGCGCTGGTATTCCACGCCGACAGACACGTCCCGAGTCCTTTGGGCTTGAGCCAGCTTTGTCGCCTGAATCGCCGCGGTCAAGTTGGCCTTGGCCACCTGTATATCCGGACGTTCGGCCAGGGCTATATCGATGAGCTGGTCCGGCGTCATCGGCAGTGCCTGATCCGAAAGCGAACCGTTCAAGTCGACGGGCGCCGATTGTAGCAGTGCAGGAAGGACGTCTTGCGGGTCGGAATCTGCCGGCCTGCTGCTGACGAGGGTCAGGAGGCCTTGATTTGCAGCAATGGCCGCGGCCGGCAGATCTTCAGGACGAAGGTTCAGCAGATTGAGAACATCACGCGAAGCCTGGTTGTAACCGGTCTGAGCATCGAACAGCGCCTGTTTGTACTGCAGTCTTCCCGATCGAACACGATACAGCTCCACGGGCGCAGAATCGCCCGCATCGACGCGCACTTTGGTTAGCTGTTCAGTCCGGTCGTATTGATTGTCGAGCGTTTCAGCAAGTCGAAGGTTGTCGCGCGCTAATACAGCGGACGAAAACGCCTGGCGCAGTTGAAACAACTGTGTCCGAAAGGCGTCTTGAATTTGAGCCTTCGCCGCCTCGACATTCGCTGCGGCCTGCTCGATACGAATCTCGCGCTTGTGTCCTCGTTCAATAATCTTGTTGAACTGGACGGTATATGTCGGATTGGCGCCGGCATCACCGTTCGTGGAAAAGAATCGCGGCACGCTCCCTGGAATGTTCGAGAGAAACGGAAGCTGTTCCGCTCCAAGCTGAAGAACCGGATTCGGTTTGTATCCAGCGATGCGAAGCAAAGCCGCGCTCGCATCGAGTTGATATCGGTTCGCAGCGATCAGCAGATTGCGCTGCAACAACAACGCCTCCGCCTGCGGCAGAGTCAATCGGGGCGGCCGAGCCGTTTGGGGTTCACCAAACCCAGGAGCCGCAAAGAAAATAAACAAGGTGAAAAAACCCAATCGCTTCACTGATGCTTTCTCCAACGTAATTTATTGAAACTGGATCTGTTGCGTGAACTAGAGAGCGATTGAAGGAGGAGCCCGGCCGCCGCATGCAGGCAGCTCGCGACGGAATGCGGAAACGATCAGCGAACAAACTAATGCGCAGAAAGAAAAGGACAGCGTGAATGCGTAAAGATTGGCCACCTGAAAGGTGGTGTGCTCTTCCAGCATCCGGTCGAGCTGAAGATCAACAGCGGATCCGGCCATCCTGTGCTGGCTGTGTATTCCATCGTCGTCTGTCGCGTTGATGTTCAGTGCCTGCAGGCGGATGACATCGTCGTCCACTGAAACGCACGGAAATATGACGAATGCGACGAGGAAAATCGCTGTGCAAGTCTTAGAGGACATCAATCGTGGGCCGTCCTAAGGCAAGCTATGTTACTACAGTTACTTAAAGTCCAGCCATTTTCTGACTTGAACAACAGCGCGGCCGTCTGATCCCTTGCGTTTATTTCGTCTGACCATGGAGGGGACGGGAAGTATCGGGGGTCGAAGAGAGTTGCCGCCGGCGGGTCAACGCTGGTGGCGGTCCGGTATCGCACACAGGGACTCGACTGCTGGACGTATTCCCTCGGCGGACAACCGGCTCAAGCTCGGAATTTCCACTGGATTAGGATGAAAAGTTCCGATCATCCAGAGGGTAGGCTACTTCCGCGCGGTGGTGGGGCTGATGACCTTCACGACATCGTAGGTATACTCGATCTTCATCCCAACGCTTCCGGCAAAGCGGATGTTGCTGGAGGACTCAATCTTCTCCGGCAACCAAACGCCTTCGAGGCGCCGGTGTCGCTTGTCGATTTCGACCTTTGAAACCCACATCGATATGCGCTTCGACGGAGACCCGTGGACCCGGTAAATGCCGTAGTCGGTCGCGTCAACCCACACCTCGCCGTCGAGCAGATACTTGTCCTTGCGCTTCGGCTTCAGGCTGAGATGCCAGCACCGCAAGCCCGCGCAGTCTTCGTTGCCGATGAGTTCAAAGTCATAGTTCTTCGGGATAATGTCGGCGTCGTCTTTCGATGCGAACTCGGTTTCCGCAGCCAGGATTTTTTCGAAGACATGCTCGCGGATAAAACTCGAGCCTTCCTGTCTCAACACGGTCGATTCCATGGAAAACGGCCACTTGAAGATGGTGCGGACCTCCAAAGTGGAATTCATGTTGAATCGGTCGTTCACAGCCTGAAAGGTGCGTCTCGCCTGATACTCACGGAGGGCTTCGTCCTGCCAATGGCGGTACGTAACCATCCTGGCCACGATTTCGGTCACCGATGGCTGAACTACATCAGAAACGGTGTGGAAGGTGACGGTAGCCGAATAGATTCGCTGCGATACAAGGAAAAGACCAGTCAGCGCGACGCCGAGTGCAAAGCATGTCCACTTCAAAGGCATGCCTACGCACTGCACGCTGTTGACCAAGTGGAGTTCCCTTTGCGATAAAAGGGTGTCCCTTCGTAATAAACTGAGTTTACCCGCCGCCGGAGAGCACCGTTTGTCCCACAAGGACATCACTTCAGGTCAAAACGACCTCTTTTGGTGACAAGGCCCTTGTACACACGTGACACCGCCGGTGCGGGCGGTGTCACGTGTGTGAATGACCAATTTTGTGGCAAGGGGAACCTCAATTGGCGGCGCGTAAACTCCGTTGATGGAAGGTCGCTACAAACCAACCATCTTCGAGTAGACCGACCGCGCCAGGCCCGGTTCGTCTGTGCCTTTGACGATGGCGCGGCCATCCTTAAATAGGGTGACCTCGTATGGCGGGGAGGAGCACTTCAGGAGGAAGTCGTTGAATTGGACCGGCCCGAAGGCGGCAATGGATTTGGAAAGTTCGGCGAAATCCAGATCACCCTTCACTCCGGGAATGAGCTGGACGGCGTTTCGGCCGCAAAGCGTAATAGTTCGAAGAGGATTCCCATTGAGGTACTCGAAAGTTCCCTTCGAGCAAACCGGACACGTGGCCATGGATTCGCTTCCGACGTCGATGCGCTGGAACCGGTGCGACCAGACGTCATAAGCAGTCAGGCGAACCTCTGAAGGCTCGAGATGTCCCGTAAGGAGCTTCAAAACCTCTGCAACCTGCATCGAAGCGATGATGTGGGTGATCGGAGCAATCACTCCCGCTGTCTCGCAAGTCGGAGAAGTGCCGGGCGCCGGAAGACTGCCGAGCAGGCATCGAAGGCACGGAGTCGTGCCCGGAATCACCGGCATCACCAGGCCGTAGCTGCCGACTGCCGCCGTGTAGATCCAGGGTTTCGAATGCTTGGCGCACGCATCGTTTACGACAAAGCGGGTTTCAAAATTGTCGAGGGCATCCAGCACGAGATCGACATCGGCGAGGTAGTCTTCGATGTTCCCGGGATTCACATCATCGACTTTGGCTTCGATCTGAACGGAGGAATTGATACGACGAAGTTTCGCTTCGGCCGCAGCCGCCTTCGGAAGATTGCGCTCGACGTCGGTCTCATCGAACAGGGACTGGCGTTGCAGGTTGGAGATCTCGACGAAATCTCGATCCACCATTCTCAGGAAGCCAAGGCCGGCGCGGACAAGCTGATCCGCCACGACCGTGCCGAGCGCACCCAGGCCAATCAGCAGGACACGCGATGATGCGAGCCGCTTCTGGCCTTCTTCGCCGATCGGCGCGAATCGTGTTTGCCGGGAATATCGATCGTCGTATCGATTATCGGGGGGCAAGCGCTTCCATCTCCCGCTTAACGGACTTGTAGATGGCGTTCACCAGCGGTTGAGTTTCGATGGACATCGCTTGAGCAACCACCGTGTTGAACTCCCTTGCATGCTCCGGAGGGAAAAAGAATGGGGCGAAACCGGCCTGCCGCAGGCACAGATTTCCGAAAACAAGAGCAACTGTCAGATTGCCGAAATCGAACGGCCATATGTCGACCATTCTCGTCAGCACGAGAGCCGCACGCTCAATCGGATGAATTTCCGAAACACTTTCGGCAGTCAGCCAGCTCGAAAAATTCTCGAGCGAACGATCGATGAACTGAGGGTCCGGACAATCCTGGCCGCGATACAGCGGCTTCAGCGATTGGCGCCGCAACACCCCGGCGCCTTCACGCCCGCTGAACAAAATGGAATGCGTCTGGAGAATGTTCGGTTTCGTCAGTTCCATGATGGATTCGCGGAAGCGCCGGACATTGACCGCGCCTTCAAACTGCTCGATATACTTGTCGGATTTCTCCCAGGCGGCAGACGTATCGATTCCCTTCAGGCGCTCGAGATCCGCAAACTGCAGCCTTGTTCGCAGTATGGATTCGGAATATATCGGCAAATCTTCAGGCATCCTTAAAATCCCAACGCGAATTCGACAAGCGATCGCATGGCCACGCCGGACGGACCTTTCGGCAGATAGGGTTTCTCGTCATCATTCCACGCGGTGCTCGCGATATCGAGATGAATCCACGGCGTGTCCCCAACGAATTCCTGGAGGAATTTTGCCGCCGTAATCATTCCCGCGAATCGGCCGCCGGTATTGGCAACGTCCGCGACGGTACTCTTGATCAGGTCGCGATATTCGTCATCCATGGGCATCTGCCACATTTTTTCTCCGGCACGTTTCGCAGACGCCAGAAATGAATCAATAAACATCTGATCATTGCCCATGACGCCTACGCGGAACGGCCCCAGCGCGATGCGCGCCGCACCCGTCAGCGTGGCAAGATCGATCAGATGCGTTGCGCCAAGACTTCGTGCATAGGCGAGCGCGTCCGCCAGGATCAGCCTTCCCTCCGCATCGGTGTTGATGATCTCGATGGTCTTGCCGGACATGGATTCGACCACGTCCCCCGGACGTTGCGCGCGGCCGCTGGGCATGTTCTCCGCGAGCGGCACGACGGCCATGCAATTGATCGGCGCGTGAAATAACGCGAGCGTTCGCAGCGCTGCCATCGCCGTTGCACCTCCGGCCATGTCGTATTTCATCTTTTCCATGCCATCTGCGGACTTGAGGCTGATGCCGCCCGTGTCGAACGTGATCCCCTTTCCAACGTAAGCAAGGATCTTCGGCGAGCCCGGATTCCCCATATGCTTCAGGACAACCAGCCGCGGCGGCTCATCGCTACCCTGGCTGACGCCAACCAGGGCGCCCATTTTCAAATCGCGGATGTTGCGCTCGTCGAGAACATTTGTGGTCAAACCGACACTATCCGCCATTTCGCGAGCGCGCTCTGCGATAACACGCGGCGGCTTTCGATTCGAAGGCTCATTGATCAGACCGCGAGCCCAGTTGATGGATTCGCCAATGATGGTGCCTTCATCGAGAGCCTGCTTCTCGATTCCTGGCAGAATGATCTTTTCGAGGGAAGGCCTGCTGTTCGAAGTCTTGTACGCTTCGACGGAAAAGGCGCCGATCAATGCGCCTTCCACTATCGCGCGCATATCCCCGCCGGTGAAGGCAAGGCGCTTCACTTTCTTCACACGACGCACGACTGTCGCTGCTGTACGGCGCCATGTCTCGGCGTCGGCAGTTTTCGGAATGCCGATGAAGACGATCCGGGGTGTTCCCGGGATGATCAACGTCTCGAGCGGCTTCAATGGCAGATCGCCACTGGCAAACAACGGATTGGCTGTGGCTGCAAATCGCGGATCGCATTTATCGGTTCCATCATGAACTGCGACGACAACCGCATCGGCGTGGGTTGCGTCGAGCGATTCGCGAATTTCGAATTCCATATTATTAATGGCTGCGCCCTATCTTGAGGCTGCACGCTATCGCGCTTGCGCTTCGCGTCGGGCTTGCATTCGCTCCGCTCATCTACTTCCTTTCGCTCAAAGCCTGCCTGGTTTCCTTTTCAATCGTCTTTCGGCGCGACACCTCGCGCTTGTCGTGAACTTTCCGGCCCTTGGCCAAGGCCAGTTCGCATTTGAGGCGTCCTTCTTTCAGATACATTCGGAGCGGAACCAGCGTCAAGCCGCGTTCGGTCGTACGCCCGATCAGACGATTGATCTCAGAGCGCCTCAATAACAATTTTCGCGTACGCAGGGGGTCGTGGTTGGCGTAATTTCCGTGCGAATACGGGCTGATGTGGCAATTCAACAACCACACCTCACCCGCCTTGACCAAACCGTAGGAATCCTTCAGATTGACGCGTCCCTCGCGTGCTGATTTGATTTCAGTTCCCGTGAGGACAAGACCGGCTTCAAATTTTTCAAGAATCTCGTAGTTGTGAAATGCCTGACGATTGGCTGCAATTTCTTTCACGGCTTCGTCTGGGCCCCGCCTGGGGCGCCAAACACCGTGGGAGCGCCGAAAAGACCATTTTGGGGGTTCGGGCTGGTCTGTGGTGTGCCAAATGGACTCGGCGTGCCAAACGGGCTAGGAGCCGCCTGCTGCGGAGCCGCTTGTTGCGGATTCGGCCCAGGAAACAGAGAATTCTGCTGTGCAGGCGGAGGAGTCGGAGCGACGGCACCTACTATTGGCTGCCCGGCGCGCGGATTTGCGATCGGCCCAAATGGCGTTTGAATCACGGCGGGCTGCTGTTGCGGCGGCATCTGCTGTGGCTGAGGTACGAAGCCGGGTTGAGGTACAGCGACTGGGGGGAAATCGGGTTGGAATGGCTGCTGCTCGATAGGTTGAGGCGCCATCACCTGACCCGGCTGAGGATTGAAAACAGGAGCCGAATCGCTCGATGCGACGGTCTGGGCGGCGGACGTGATGATGACTCCCTGGCCTTCGAG
>Ga0207646_10005427_pt1 | contig 13410 bp, 12 predicted proteins | sample KBSK5502metaG_FD_184343 | JGI IMG/M metagenome (GOLD analysis project Ga0207646, IMG submission 184343) | Corn, switchgrass and miscanthus rhizosphere microbial communities from Kellogg Biological Station, Michigan, USA - KBS K5-50-2 metaG... | ecosystem: Host-associated > Plants > Roots >... | reverse complement strand
CGCGGCCTCATCGTCATGTCCGACCTGGAGCCGTCGATCCAGGCGGCGACGGAGACCCTCGCCGTCCAGACCCGGGACGTCATTGACCAGGACGGCCGCTGGTACTCGCTGCGGGTGCGGCCCTACAAGACCCGGGAGAACAAGATCGAAGGCGTGGTGATGCTGTTCGTCGACATCGACGAGCTGAAGAAGAGCGCCGAGCGGCTGGACCAGGCGCGGGCGCACGCGGAGGCGATCGTCGACACGGTCGGAGCGCCGTTGCTGATCCTGAACCACCGGCTGCGGGTGGAGCGCGCCAACCGCTCGTACTACGAGATGTTCCGTGCGACGCCGGCCGAGACGGAAGGCCAGGCCCTGTCGGAGCTGGGGGGCGGGCTGTGGGACGTCGCCGAGCTGCGGCGGCAGCTCGCCGAGCTTCCCGGCGGCCAGGGCGACCTCAAGGGCTTGCAGGTCGACCGGGAGGTCCCCGGATCGGGCCATCGGACGATGGTGGTGAACGCGCGCCGCCTGGAAGTGGGCGGTCCGGGGCCGGCCCAGATCCTGGTCTCGATCGAGGACCGCACGGATGAGGCCCGCGTCCTGCGGGAGCGCGAGCAGCTGATCGTCCAGGAGGAGACGGCGGCGCGGCAGGCCGAGAGCGCGAGCCGGCTCAAGGACGAGTTCATCGCCACCGTCTCTCACGAGCTTCGGGGCCCGCTCAACGCCATGGCCGGATGGGTGCACGTCCTCGGGAGCAGCTCCCTCGACCCGACCACGATGAGCCGGGGCCTGGCGGCCCTCGAGCGCTCGGTGAAGGCACAGACCCGGCTCATCGAGGACCTCCTCGACATGTCCCGGATCATGTCGGGCAAGCTGCGCCTGGCCCACCGCTACATCGACCTCGCCGACGTCACCCGCGCGGCGATCGAGACGGCGGGGCCGGCCGCCCAGGCCAAGTCGATCCAAGTCGGCTTCCAGAGCGCGGGCGAGCCGCTCTTCGTGCTCGGCGATCCGGACCGGCTGCAGCAGGTGGTGTGGAACCTGGTGAGCAACGCGGTGAAGTTCACGCCCCGCGAAGGACGCGTGGACGTGGAGCTCGTTCGCAAAGGGACGAGCACGCAGCTGCGAGTCACCGACACCGGGCAGGGCATCAGCCCGGATTTCCTTCCCTACATCTTCGAGCCGTTCCGGCAGGCCGACAGCTCTCCGGCTCGCTCCGCCCAGGGCCTCGGCCTCGGCCTGGCGATCGCGCGGCACCTCATCGAATCCCACGGCGGCATCATCCGCGCCGAGAGCGCGGGGGTGGGCCGCGGCGCGAGCATGACCGTGTTGTTGCCGGTGCCGCCCCTGGCCGGGGAGACCGGTCCGGGGGAGACCGGTCCGCCTGCGGAGACGCGCGCCGCGCGGCCGCGCATCGCGCCGGACCCGATGCTCCTCGACGGCCTCCGTGTGATGGTGGTCGAGGACGAGGCGGACAGCCGCGAGATCCTCTCGACCGTCCTCCGGGAATGGGGGGCCGAGGTGACGACGGTCGCCTCGGCGCCGGAGGCCCTGAGCGCCCTGGCCTCGCGGGCCCCGGACGTGCTGGTGAGCGACATCGGCATGCCGGGCATGGACGGCTACGAGCTGATTCGCGAAGTGCGCCAGCGCGGGGGCGGCAACGGCGTCAGCGTCCCCGCGATCGCCCTCACCGCCTACGCGGGGGAGGACAGCCGCCGCGAGGCGCTCGCGGCGGGCTTCGAGGAGCACGTGGCGAAGCCGGCGGACCCGCAGGAGCTCCTCGCGGCCGTGGCTCGGCTGGCCGGCCGCCGACCACCGGCTCCGGCCTGAGTCAGTCCGCGAGGACGATCTCGGGATGGAGCACGGGCTCCACCTCCAGGCCGGGGCCGCTCGGACCGAATCCCCTCGGTACGGCCAGCGCGAGCAGGTGGCCCGTGTCGTCGAGGACGCGAAAGCGCGCCTGCGGCTCGGAGGGGAAGCCGGACGAAACCAGCCGCCGCGTGAGGTCGCGGCCGTGACGGAGCGCGGCCGCCCCCTCGGCGCCGACCTCGATCGCCGGTAGCCCGCGGAGGAGGGCGGCCAGCGGCCGTACCTCCCCCTCCCACGCGGGAGACGGCGACGCGCCGTCGACCGCGCCCTCGAGGGCGAAATCCCCCGAGCGCGTGCGGCGGAGCGCGATCAGGTGGCCGCCCATGCCGAGCGCCTCGCCGAGGTCGCGGGCCAGCGCGCGGACGTAGGTGCCGGGGGAGCACGTCACCGCCGTCTCGACCCGGTCACCGTCGACGCTCAGCACGTCGAAGGCGTGGACGGTGATCCCGGTGGCTTCCCGCTCCACCTTCATGCCCTCCCGCGCGAGCTCGTACAGCCGGCGGCCGGCCACGCGGCGAGCCGAGTACGCGGGCGGCACCTGCCGCAGGGATCCCGTCAGGCCGCGGCAGGCCTTCTCGATCGCGGCGCGATCGACCGCCACCGGACGAGCGGGCCCGAGCGGCTCACCGCGGAGGTCGTCGGTGGTCGTGGCGAAGCCGAGGCGGATCGTCGCCTGGTAGACCTTGTCGCCCCCGGTGAGGAACCGCGCGAGGCGCGTGGCCTTGCCCACGCATACGGGAAGGACGCCGCTGGCGAAGGGATCGAGGGTGCCGGTGTGCCCGGCGCGGCGGGTGCCGAGCGCACGGCGGACGCGGTCGACGATGTCGTGCGAGGTGGGCCCGACCGGCTTGTCCACGACGAGGACGCCGTGGATCTCAGTCGTCGTCGCCGCCGTCCCGCTCTCCGGAGCGAACCTGGTCCAGGAGCCGCGCCACGCGGTCGGTAGCGTCCAGGCCCTCGTCGTAGTGGAAGCTCACTTCGGGCGTGTGGCGGATGCTGAGCCGCCGCCCCAGCTCCCGGCGGATGAATCCGGCGGCCTGGCCGAGGCCCTGCAGCGTGCGCGTCCGCTGGTTGGCGTCGCCGAGGACGCCGACGTGCACGCGCACGGTGCGCAGATCGGGCGTGATCTCCGTCCGGGTCACGGTCACGAAGCCCACGCGGGGGTCCTTCAGCGTCGGGATGATCCGCGCCACCTCTTCGCGGATCTCCTCCGAGAGCCGCGCCGCCCGCCTGCTCACAGTATCTCCCTCTGCGAGTCCAGCACCTGGATCTCGCGGGCGTGGTAGGCCTCGCCCTCGACCGCCTGAAGGGTGGACTCGAGGTGGCCGTGATCGGTGTTCACGGAGACGACGGCGAGGCGCGCGCGCTGCCAGAGGTCCTGGTGCTCCACCTCGGCCACGCTGACGTTGAAGCGGTTGCGCAGGCGCGTCTCCAGGCTCCGCAGCGCCTGCCGCTTGTCCTTCAGCGACCGCGCCCCCGGGAAGTGCAGGTCCAGCGTCAGCAGCCCGATGACCATCTTTGCTCTAACGGATCAACGCAGAGGACGCGGAGGAGAACGGAGAGGACGCAGAGATCATGAATTCAGTCTCTGCGCCCTCCTCGTTCCTCTGCGACCTCTGCGTTAAAAGGCCTATTCCAGGGTTTCCTTGACCTTCTCGGTGGTGAAGAACTCGATGACGTCCGCGGGCTTGATGTCGTTGTAGTTCGCGATGCCGATGCCGCACTCCAGCCCCGCCTTCACCTCGGTCACGTCGTCCTTGAAGCGCTTCAGCGACGAGACCTTGCCGGTGTGGATGACCACGTTGTCGCGGAGCAGGCGGACCTGGGCGCCGCGGTTGACGCGTCCGTCGGTGACGTAGCACCCGGCGATCGTGCCCACCTTCGAGATCCGGAACGCCTCGCGCACCTCGGCCGCCCCCAGCCGCACCTCGCGGATCGTGGGCTCGAGCAGGCCCTCCATCGCCTTCTTGATGTCCTCCACCGCGTCGTAGATGACGGTGTAGAGGCGCATCTCGACCTTGTCCCGCTCGGCGGCGTCGGCCGCCTTGCGCTCGGGCCGCACGTTGAAGCCGATGACGACCGCGTTCGACGCGGCGGCCAGCAGCACGTCGCCCTCGGTAATCGCGCCGGCCCCGGAGCGGATCACGCGGAGCTTGATCTTGTCCTGCGGGATCTTCAGGAGCTGGTCGACGACCGCCTCCACCGAGCCCTGCACGTCGGCCTTGACGACGAGGGCCAGCTCCTGGAGCTGGCCCTCCGCGATCGCGCGGCCGAGGTCCTCGAGCTTGATCTTCGAGGTCGCCGACATCGCCTTCTCGCGCAGCTTGAGCTGGCGGAAGCCGACGATCTGCTGAGCCTTCGCGCTGTCGGTGACGACCAGCATCGGGTCGCCCGGCTCGGGCAGGGCGGGCAGGCCCAGCACCTCGACCGGCGTCGACGGTCCGGCGTCCTTGAGACGCTGGCCGTGCTCGTCGACGAGGGCGCGGATCTTCCCCGCCACCGCTCCCGCGACCACCGTGTCCCCCACGTGGAGCGTGCCGTCCTGGACGAGGACGGTCGCCACCGGTCCCCGGCCCTTGTCGAGGCGTGCCTCGAGCACGGTGCCGCCGGCGGCCTTGCGCGGGTTGGCCTTCAGCTCCTGCAGGTCGGCGACGAGCAGCAGCATCTCGAGGAGCTGGTCGAGGTTCTGCCTCTTCTTGGCGGAGACGTTCACGAAGACCGTCGTGCCTCCCCACTCTTCCGGCATGAGGCCGCGGTCGGAGAGCTGCTGCTTCACCCGGTCGGGCTGCGCGTCGGCCTTGTCGATCTTGTTCACCGCGACGACGATGGGCACCGCGGCCGCCCTGGCGTGGTCGATGGCCTCCACCGTCTGTGGCATCACACCGTCGTCGGCCGCCACCACCAGGATGACGATGTCGGTGACCTTGGCCCCGCGGGCGCGCATGAGCGTGAACGCCTCGTGGCCGGGAGTGTCGAGGAAGACCACCTTCCGCGTCCCGACGTCCACGTGGTACGCGCCGATGTGCTGGGTGATGCCGCCCGCCTCGCCCGCGGCCACGCTCGTCTCCCGGATGGCGTCGAGCAGGGACGTCTTGCCGTGGTCGACGTGGCCCATGACCGTGATGACGGGCGCGCGGGGGACGAGGTCCTCGGGCTTGGACTCGACCGACTGTTCGTGCTCGACCTCCTCCTCGAAGCTCTGGATGGAGGCCTCGTAGCCGAACTCCTTGCACACGTCGATGGCGAGCTGCGGGTCGAGGGTCTGGTTGACGGTCGCCATGATGCCGCGCGAGATGAGCGCCTTGATGATGTCGCGGCTCTTGACGTCCTCCATCTTCTCGCCCAGCTCCTTCACGGTGACGCCTTCGGTCAGCGTGATCTTGCGGGGCGGTCCCGTGTAGACGGGGCGCTCGGGCGTGGTCGGAGGCGGGATGCCCCGGACCGCGCGGTCCGCGCGCTTGGGCGACGGCCGGCCCACGGGCCGGTTCATGGGCGGCGGCGCCGGCCGGCCGGGCAGCGGCGACACCGGGCGCAGGGGCGCTACCGGATGGGGCGAGCGCGGCAGCGGCGTGCCCGCCGTCGGGTGAGGGCTCGTCGGGTGCGGGCCCACCGGGCGCGGGGGAACGATCGGCCGCGGCGGCGCGATGGGGCGCACGGCGCGCGGCGTCGCCCCGGGCGAGAACGTGCTCCGGGCCGTGATCGCGGGACCGGCGGTCGTGGCCGCGGCGGGCGCGGCGGCCATGGCCGGGGCCGGCGCGACGGCGGCAGGGGCGGGCGGCGGAGCGACCGGCGACGGCGGCGCGATCGGACGTACGGGCCCGACGGGCCGCGGCGGTACCCGCACGGCCACGGGAGCCGGATGCGCCATCGCCGGCGCGGGGGCGACCGTCGGAGCCGGGTGCGCCACCGGAGCCGGAGCCGCCGGGGTCGTGGCCTCCACGACCTCGGCCTCCTCCCCCATGTCCTCTTCGATCTCGTCGGCAGGAAGAGGAGGAGGGGTCGACACCTTGGGGGCCAGGCGGGGGGCGCCCGGAGCATGGAGCAACGCCGGGGGCGGCTCGTCCACGGCCACCGGCTTCACGGCCGCGGCGTCCTTCTCCGGCTTGGCGCCCTTCTTTCCCTTGTTGGCCTTGCGGGCCTCGGCGGCCGCGGCCGCCTCGGCGGCGGCGCGCGCGCGCTCTTCCTGCTCGGCGGCGATCCGCGCCGCGAGGGCTTCCTTCTGCAGCTCGCGCTCGGCCTCGTCCTCCTCGCTGCCGTAGATCCGCTTCTTCCGCGCCGTGAAGGCGTCGATCTTGAGGGCGCGCTTCAGCTTGTCCGCGGTGTCCTCGTCGACCGAGCTGGAGGCGGTCTTGACGTCCATCCCCAGCTTCTTGAGGCGGTCGATCACCTCCTGGCTCGAGAGGTTCAGGTCCCTCGCGAGCTGGAAGACCCTAACGTTCCCCATCCGGCTCCCCTCCCTGGCCCGAGTCCTTGCTCGCGCTCTCGCCGATCGGCGCCGGCTCGCCTTCGGCCGCGGCCGACACCGCGGGCGCGGGCGTTTCCGTCTCCGCCGTAGCCGCGGCCGTCTCCTCGGCCGCCGCGGCCGCCTCGGTCTCCGCCGCCGCCTGCTCATCGGCCTGGCGGCGCGCCTCTTCCTCGGCCGCCGCCTGCTCGGCCGCCAGCCGCTCCGCCTCCTGGCGCGCGGCCTCCTCGGCGTCGCGGCGGTCCCACACCTGCTTGGCGGCGGTGGCCGCTTCGCGGATCTTCTCCGCCGTCTTGTCCCCGATGCCCTCGATGCTGGTCAGCTCCTCGTCGGTCATGCCGAGGAGATGGTCGAGACCGCCCACGCCGACGTCGATGAGCTTCTGGACGGTCTTCTCGCCGACACCCTCCAGGCTGCGCAGCTCCTCGACGATGCGCTGCATGCGGGCCATCTCGGCCTCGACCTCCTGGCGCTTCTCCTCCTCGCTCTTGATGTCGATGCGCCAGCCCACGAGCTTGGCGGCCAGGCGGACGTTCTGCCCCTTCTTGCCGATGGCGAGGGAGAGCTGCTTGTCCTCGACCACGACCTCCATGATCTTCTGCTCTTCGTCGACGATCGTGACCCGGCTGATCTTGGCCGGGGACAGCGCCTTCTCCACGAAGACGACCGGGTCCTCGTTCCACTCGACGATGTCGATCTTCTCGCCCCGCAGCTCGCGGATGATCGACTGCACGCGCGTGCCCTTCATCCCCACGCACGCGCCCACGGGATCGACGTCCTTCTCCCGCGAGACGACGGCCACCTTGGCCCGCTCCCCCGCCTCCCGCACGCAGCCCTTGATCTGGACGGTGCCGTCGTAGATCTCCGGCACCTCCATCTCGAAGAGCTTGATGAGGAGGGCGGGATCGGTGCGGCTCACCACCACCTGCGGCCCCTTCGCCGACTTCAGGACCTTCACGATCGCCACCCGCACGCGGTCGCCGGTCTGGTAGGTCTCCGCCCGGCTCTGCTCCTTGCGGGGCAGGATGGCCTCCGTGCGTCCGAGGTCGACCACGAAGTCGCCCATCTCCTGGCGCTTGATGATCCCGTTGACGACCTCGTTGACGCGGCCCGAGTACTCGGCGAAGACGTTGTCCCGCTCCGCCTCGCGCACCTTCTGGAAGATCACCTGCTTCGCCGTCTGCGCGGCGATGCGGCCCAGGATGTCGGTGGGCTTGGGGAACTCGATCTCCTGGCCCACCTCCGCCTCCGGGATGAGCTTGTGCGCCTCGTCGAGGCTGATCTGGGTGGCGGTGTTCTCCACCGTCTCGACGATCTGCTTCACCGCGAAGACCTCGATGAGGCCGGTCTCGCCGTTGAAGCGGCTCCGCAGGTCCTCTTCGCTCTTGTAGTACTTCTTCGACGCGGTGAGGATCGCATCCTCGATGGCGGCGATGATGACGTCCGGATTGATATTCTTCTCGCGGCTGATCTGTTCGATCTGCTGTCTCAGCTGATTAGCAGCCATGATCTTTCACTTAATGCGGTTGGCCTCAGGCCCTCCCGCGCCCCTCGGCCTTCGGGAACTCGACCTCCAGGCGGCCGTGGGCGATCTTGTCCAGCGGGATGCGGGCGGGCGCGCCGTTCTCGTGCTCGAGGTCGAGGTTCACGACCCCGTCCTCCACCGAGACCAGGCGCCCCGTCCAGTGGCGTCTTCCTTCCACCGGCTCGTAGCTGGAGATGCGCGCCAGCCGGCCGAGGAAGCGTCGATAATCGGCCTCACCGCGCAGGGGCCGGTCGAGACCGGGGGAGGAAACCTCCAGCGTGTAGGAGCTGTCGACCGGGTCTTCGGCATCCAGGATGGCCGACATCTCCTCGGAGACGGACTGCAGGTCGTCGAGGCCGATGCCCCCATCCTTGTCCACGAAGAGCCGCACCCGGTGGCCCTTCGGCTCGCGCTTCACCTCGAGGTCCACGAGCTCGTACCCGCGGCCGGCCGTCACCCGCTCGGCGATCCTCCGGATCGCGTCCTTGACTCCTTCCCCTCCCAGGCTCTTTCTCCTAAAAAAAAGAGTGGGGCGAGCCCACTCTGGTGCAACACCCCGAGCTGGAACACCCATACTAACAGGGAGTTCGAGCGTTGGCAAGCACGGAACGGCAGCACGGACGATCAGCCGCGGGTCACTTCGTGACGCAGGTGAAGCTCGCGGCGTCGCTCGTGTCGCCCCTACCGCGGTACGCCGCCGTCTGGGGATAGGCGCAGAGAGGGCGCGTCATCCTCACTTCCGTGGTGGCGGCGGCCGAAGGGGATGTTTGCGCGTATCGGGTGGCGATGATCGTGGACGGAGCGGTCCCTCTTTCCACCCACTGCTCGAGCGCCAATTGGAGGCTGTGCCGCGGATCCGACGGCCGCGTCTCGCCCGCCTGGCCGAAGGAGCTGGGCCCGGGGCCGTCGCCGCAGTGCTGCACACCGGGCGCCATGTAGAGCCGCAGGAACCGCTCCACTTCCCCCGGCGGCATCGTCTTCATCACGCTCTCGTAGTAGTCGATGGTGTTGAGCGCCGAGATGGCCGGGTCGTTCCAGCCATGGTAGAGGATCAGCCTTCCGCCGCGATCCTTGAAGGGCTTGAGGTCGGGATCCGTCGCGTTCAACATGCGCGCGGTCTTGTCGTCGGCCGCCTTCACCGCCTGGTCCAGGTTGGCGGTCTTGTAGTCCCAGTCCGCCTTGTCGTAGACCATGTCGGAGAAGAACCCCGTGCCGAAGGTGAAGAGCAACCCCTTGCCCGGCGCCGAACCGGTGATCCAGGGGCCCCAGCCTCCCTCGCCTTCCTCGGCTCCCGGCAGGAAGCCCGGAAATATCCGGCGCCCGCTCGAGTCGCGGGCGCCTTCGTAGAGCCTCTTGAGCGCGGTCACCTGCGGCGCGGTGAGGCACGTGGCCGCGTCGCCGTCCTTGCACAGCATCGCCGCCGGATCGAACTGGCACCCCCGCGGATCATTGAGGATGCCGTCGGCGACTCCGTCCTTCGCGTCGCAGGCGTCGTTGACGGAGCGGGCGATCGCCGGCAGCTTGGTGGCCGGGATGTAGCTGGCGCCCTCCAGCGTCGTGGCCCGCGCATCCCACACCGCACTCGTGAGCAGGTGTGTCCAGAAGTTCGCGGGGGCGCCGGCGAGGATGCCGTCGTAGTCCTGCGGGAAGCGCTGCGCCTCCATCAGTGCCTGCCGGCCACCGTTCGAGCAACTGGCGAAGTAGGAATGCGCCGGGCTCTTCCCGTAGAACGCCTCGATCACGCCCTTGGCGACCTGCGTCATCTCGTGGATCGCGCGGTAGCCGAAATCGATCACCTTTTCCGGGTGCCCGAGCGCCCATCGCGCGTCGATTCCGGACGCGGAATGGCCGGTGTCGGTGGCGGCCGTGGCGTAGCCGCGGCCGGCCGCGTCTCCCAGGAGGCGATAGTCGATCTCTCCCGCGAAGCCTCCGTTGCCGTGGGCCCGGAACCGGCCGTTCCAGCCGCTGACCGGCATCCAGACCTCGATCTTGATGTCCGAATCGGCGCTGGGCGCGGCTTGCGCCGACACCCGGCAGAACGCGGGCAGGGCCTTGTACGCGGCGGGGTCACCGGCCATCCACGGAGCCAGGTTGGCCGGTACCGTGAACGTGCCGGCGGCTACCGTTTGCGCGGAGGTGACCTTCGCCTTCGCCAACGAGAGCTGCACCAGGCCCTCGCAAGGGAGCGTGGCCTCCGCCGGCGGAACCGCCGCCGATCCCAGCAGAAGCGTCAACGGCACGGAAGCGAGCAGGTGGCGCATGGCAAGCTCCTCCAAGGGTGCGCTGTCTGGCTGAACCGAAGGGGCATATCGTATCGTAAGGAGCGACAAGGTGGGGGTGGTCGAATGAACGTCACGAGCAGCCAACGCAAGGCCCTGGCGGCCGAGGGCTGGGGCGAGGACTGGGAGGCGGTGATCGAGTCGCCTCCCGGCGGACGTCGGGCGGCCCGGGTCAGCCTCTGGAGGGTGAAGGTGCCCGGCGGGTGGCTGTGCCGCACGGTGGAGATCCGCCACTTCACGGGAGTGCCGGAACCGGTGGTCGCGGTGGCGCTGGGGTTCGTGCCCGATCCGCGCACGCCTTCGGATTCGGACGAGCCGGCTCACCGGCCGTAAGCGGACGGCCGTCTACGTGGGGACGATCCGCGCGACGAGGTCGTAGGGGTGCGCTTCCGTGACCTCGCACGTCACGAACGAGCCCGGATCGGCGGTGCCGTCGTTGATGATCACCGCGCCGTCGATCTCGGGGGCCTGGGCGGCGATCCGCCCGCGCAGGAGCAGGTCGCTGTCGGGATGAGTGCCCTCGACGAGCACCTCGACGCGCCCTCCGACCAGACGCCGATTGCGGCGGGCGGAGATGCGCTTCTGCAGGGCGAGCAGCCGGCGGCGGCGCGCTTCCTTCACCGGCGGCGCGACACGATCGGGCAGGTCGAATGACGCCGTCCCCTCTTCGTCGGAGAACGTGAAGACCCCTACGTTGTCGAACTCCGCCGCCTCCGTGAACGCCAGCAGCTCCTGGAAGTCCGATTCCGTCTCGCCCGGGAAGCCGACGATGAAGGACGTCCGGAAGGCCACCCCCGGCACGCGCGCGCGCACGCGCTCGACCATGCCCAGCAGGTTGCCGCGCCCGGTGGGCCGCTTCATGCGCTTCAGCACCGGCTCCGAGGCATGCTGGAGGGGCATGTCGACGTACTTGACGACCTTGTCCTCGGAGGCGATCGCGTCGAGGACGGTGTCGGTGACCGTCGCGGGATAGGCGTACATGACGCGGATCCAGCGGATGCCGTCGACGCGGCCGAGGCGCCGCAGGAGGACGGCGAGCCCGTCCCGGAGGCCGAGGTCGAGGCCGTAGCGAGTCGAGTCCTGGGCGACGAGGATGATCTCCTTCACGCCCCGCGCGGCCAGCGCCCGCGCCTCCGCCACCACGTCGTCGACGAGACGGCTCCGGTGAAGGCCGCGCAGCGTGGGGATGATGCAGAAGCTGCACGTGTAATCGCAGCCCTCGCTGATCTTGACGTACGCCAGGTGCGCGGGAGTCGTCAGGACGCGCGGCGAGGTGTGGTCGTAGATCCATTCCGGCCGGCGAACGGCCGCGTCGGTGACGGTGGCCTCGCCCTCGACCGCCCGCAGCACGTCGTCGACCTGGCCCGTGCCCAGGGTGGCGTCGATCTCGGGGATCTCCCGGCGCAGCTCCTCGTCGTAGCGCTGGGCGAGGCAGCCGGTGACGACGAGGCGCCGCGCGTTGCCGGTCTCCTTCTCCCGCGCCATCTCGAGGATGGCGTCGATCGACTCCTGCTTCGCCCGGTCGATGAACGCGCACGTGTTGACGACGATGACGTCCGCCTCCTTGGCGTCGGCGACGAGCCGGTGCCCGCGCCGCGTCAGGTGCCCGAGCATGACCTCGCCGTCGACGAGGTTCTTCGGACACCCCAGGGAGACGAGACCGACGCGGAGGCGCGGGGTGTCGCTCAATGCGCCTTGTCGGGGGCGTCGATGTCGTTGCCCCACTCGCGCAGCTTGTCGCGGTCGCTGGCGGCGTAGAGCTCGTCGGCGAGGTCGGCCACCTGCTCGCTGACGCCGCCGAGGATCTCGAACTCCTCCCCCTGCTGGGCGATGAGCGAGAGGTGATGGGCGATGGCGTCCAGGCGCGGGACGGACTTGTCCATGGCCAGGAGAAGGCCCTCCACCAGCTCCACGAGCGCCGTGCGGCTGAGACCGTCGTGCCAGGTGGGTTCCATCGCGCCTCCTCCGAACGACCATGATATCGTTCCGCCTCCCCCCGCACAAGGAGGTCATTTGGGAACCGGAGGAAAGATCGCGATCGGGTGCGGCATCGCCGTTCTCCTGGCCGGCATCGTGACCGTCGTCGCCCTCGGCGGCCTGGCGTTCTGGGCGAAGGGCAAAGCGGAGGAGTTCACGGGCGAGCAGAACCGGATCCAGGAGCTGCAGCGCAAGGCCAACGCCAACCGCTTCACTCCACCCGCGGACGGAGCGATCTCCGAGGACCGCCTGCAGAAGTTCCTCGAGGTCCGCAAACGCGTGTACGCCGTGTACGAGAGGCACAAGGAAGAGCTCGACGAGATGGGCAAGAAGAAGCAGGGCGACTTCGGCGACGTCCGCAAGGGCTTCGCGCTCATCAACGAGCTGCGCCTCGCCCAGGCCCAGGCGCTGGCCGATCTCGGGATGAGCGAGGACGAGTACCGGTTCCTCGTCGAGCAGATCTACAAATCCATGTGGGCTTCCGAGGCCGCCCGGTCCGCCGGGACGCCGGCGCCCGGAGCCTCGTCCAGCCCGTCCTCCCCGCAGACCGACGTTCCTCCGGGGAACATCGCCCTCTTCCGCAAGTACGAGGCCGACATCAAGAAGTACGCGATGGGCGGCCTGGAGTGGATCGGCCTCTGAGCCGCGGCCAGTTCGTACCAAACCGTGCGCCACTGCACCATTTGGTGCGGCCCGTCCGGCATGGATTCCATTGAAGATGGATCGATTCCCTTCGATCGACGCAGGTTACGAGGATGCCGGGCGATCGCCCATCCTGGCATTGCCGTTGCTCATATGTCAGCGGTGTTCAGTGATGGCTTCCGCTAATCAAGGAGAAAAACCGCACATGAAGAAGTTCCTGCTGCCCCTGGCCCTGGTCCTCGTGGCGGGCGTCGCCGTCGCGCAGGCTGCCGACACGAAGCCGGCCGCCAAGGCCTCGGAGAAGACTGCCGCTCCCGCGAAGGCGGCCTCCAAGACCCACGTCGTCGAGGGCGAGGTCGTTTCCGCCGACGCCAAGGCCAAGACGATCACCGTCAAGGTCTCCGGCGAGGACAAGACCGTACCCGTGCACGGCAAGGCCGCTGCGCGTCTCAGCTCGCTGAAGGCCGGCGAGAAGGTCGCCCTGACCTGCGTGGACAACGAGAAGGGCGAGCACCAGTACGTCTCCGGTATCAAGGTCGAGAAGGCCGCCGCCTCGAGCGCGGCTCCGGCCAAGACCACCGCGAAGGCGAAGAAGCCCAGCTCCAAGTAAGCCCACCGGCTCCGTAGCCAACGGGGCGCGCGGCCATGCGGCCGGCGCCCCGTTTTGTTTTCACGCT
>Ga0207646_10005426_pt1 | contig 13410 bp, 12 predicted proteins | sample KBSK5502metaG_FD_184343 | JGI IMG/M metagenome (GOLD analysis project Ga0207646, IMG submission 184343) | Corn, switchgrass and miscanthus rhizosphere microbial communities from Kellogg Biological Station, Michigan, USA - KBS K5-50-2 metaG... | ecosystem: Host-associated > Plants > Roots >... | reverse complement strand
CAACCCCGATCTGCGGCGTGCGATGGCGCTGAGCTTGGACCGCCAAGCGTTCATCGACATTCTCACCGACGGCGAGGGTGACATCGGCGGGGTCCTTCAGCCTCCGCCGGGTGGGTTATGGGGCATGCCGCCCGATCTGCTGAAAAAGCTGCCAGGCTATGACCCCGACGTGCAGAAGAACCGCGCGGAGGCCCGCCAGATCATGCGGCAGCTCCGCTACGGGCCCGATAACCGGCTCAAGATCAAGGTGTCAGCGCGCGACCTGCCGTACTTGCGCGACCCGGCGGTGATCCTGATCGACCAGCTGAAGAACGTCTACATCGACGGCGAGCTCGAGACGATCGACACCACGAACTGGTTCCCCAAGGTCATGCGCCGCGACTACATCGTCGGCCTCACCGGCGCGGGGAGCGGGCCAGACCCCGACCAGGTTCTCAACCTGCTTTACGGCTGCGGCGGTGAGCTGAACTACAACGGTTATTGCAGCCCCGAGGTGGACCAGCTGATCGAGCAGCAATCGATCGAGGCCGACCAGGGAAAGCGCAGGCAGCTGCTGTGGGCGATCGAGCGGAAATTGGCCGAGGACGGCGCCCGACCGATCATCTTTTACGACCGACGCGCGACCTGTTGGAATCCTCACGTGAAGGGGCTGACGCTCTTGGTGAACAGCCTCTTCAACGGGTGGCGGATGGAGGATGTGTGGCTTGATAAATAGGCGCGTTGCCTGCCCCGAGCGTTTGCCTGTTTAGAACACCATTCCGCCTTGCCGGCGACCCGACCCTCCGTTGGCGCGGCGGCAAGCGGCTGCCATGCGTCGAGTCTGGCCAAGTGATCGGCACTCGACGAATGACCGGTTCGGCGCAATACCGCCGGTTTCGAAGCGTTGGGAGGGCTGTTCGCAAACCCGCCTCCCGGCGAAGGACGAGTTCAGCGGGCTTTTTCGATCCTAGTGCTGCTCGCGCGTCTCCCGGAAGCGGATCGCCGGCCACTCCTCGATCGTCGTGCGCAGATCCCAGGCGTTGCGCGCGAGAAACACCGGCACCCCGTCATGGTCCTCTGCCAGCGCCGATCCGTTGCGGTCGCGGAACCGATCGAGCTCGACCCGCTCGGCATCGAGCCAGCGCGCCGCCTCGAATGGCGCGCCGTCGAGCCAGCTGGCGAGGCCGTATTCGGCCGCGAGCCTTGCCGTCAGCACATCCAGCTGCAGCGCGCCGACCACCCCGATGACCCAATCGCCGCCATTGGCCGGCTTGAACACGCGGGTCACGCCTTCATCGGCCAGCTGTGTCAAGGCGTGGCGCAGATGCTTCGATTTCATCGGATCTTCGATGCGCACCCGGCGCAGGATCTCGGGAGCGAAGCTCGGCAGCCCGGTGACCCGCACCTCGGCGCTCTCGGTCAGCGTGTCGCCGACCCGCAGAATGCCGTGATTGGGAATGCCGATGATGTCGCCGGGCCAGGCCTCCTCGGCGAGGTTGCGGTCGCGCGCCAGAAAGAACACCGGGTTCTGCACCGCCATCAACCGACCGGTCCGCTGGTTCTTCAGCTTCATGCTGCGGCGGAAGCGGCCGGAGCACAGGCGCACAAACGCGATCCGGTCGCGGTGTTGCGGGTCGATATTGGCCTGCACCTTGAAGACAAAGCCGGCAACCGATTCTTCCTCCGGCCGGATCGGGTCGGGCTCGGCCGGTTGCGGCCGCGGCGGCGGCGCCAGCGCGCCGACGCCGTGCAGCAGCTCGCGCACCCCGAAATTGTTGATGGCGCTGCCGAAGAACACCGGCGTCAAATGGCCCTGGCGATACGCCTCCAGATCGAAGGGCGGGCAGAGGCCGCGCGCCATCTCGATATCCTCGCGCAGCTTGGTAATGGCCGCTTCCGGCAGATGCTGCGACAGCAGCGGATCGTCGAGACCGCGGCAGCGGATCGGCTCGACGACCCGCTCGCCGGCGCCGCGCTCGAACAGCAGCAGCGCATCGTTCAACAGATCGTAGGTGCCGAGGAAATCGCGTCCCATGCCGATCGGCCAGCTGGCCGGCGTCACGTCGAGCGCCAGGGTCTGCTCGATTTCGTCGAGCAGGTCGAACGGGTCGCGCCCCTCGCGGTCGAGCTTGTTGACAAAGGTGATAATCGGCACGTCGCGCAGCCGGCATACCTCGAACAGCTTCCTGGTCTGCTCCTCGATGCCGCGCGCCGCGTCGAGCACCATGATGGCGCTGTCGACCGCGGTCAGCGTGCGATAGGTGTCCTCGCTGAAATCCTGGTGGCCCGGCGTGTCGAGCAGGTTGAAGACGCGGCCATCATGCTCGAAGGTCATGACCGCCGAGCTGACCGAGATGCCGCGCTCACGCTCGATTGCCATCCAGTCCGACCGGGCGCGGCGGCGCTCGCCGCGCGCCTTCACCTCGCCGGCGAGCTGGATCGCGCCGCCGAACAGCAGCAGCTTTTCGGTCAGCGTGGTCTTGCCGGCGTCCGGGTGCGAAATGATCGCAAAGGTGCGCCGGCGCGTAATCTCGTCGGTGAGACTGGCCATTTTACCTTGTTCGGAAGTTGCGGGCGCGGCGGATTGGCCGCCATCGCCTGCCATCTATATGCGGCGCCGCCCCCGGATTGCCAACCGCATTGCCGATCCTTGTTTGGGTAAGCCCTTCCCAGAATCCGCCGTCCAGGCGCAAGCCGGGACTTTTCCAGTACTGCGTAAAACCTAAGGAAGCCGCCAGCTTGTCGGCATATCACCAGAGCCGAAATGTATCATGAGATGTATCGCGGGCGAACCAACGAAAGCGCCACCGCGAGTGCCACGATCGCGAGGGAGAAGGATAGCGGGCCAGTCACGAAGACGCCATACAGGCCGCAAAGGTTGCCGGCCTTGGGGCAAGCCAGCACGTTCCCGCCTAGCATCCCGAAAAACCCCGCCGGCGCTGCCGCAACGATCAGCGCAAACAAATAAGCGAGGGCCGGGATGCGGCGTTCCGCTTCGATCCGTTCGCGGTGCCGAACGTAAAGAGCAAACGCGACGATCATGGCGATGAAGGGAGAGATAACCCCCACCAACATGCCGGGAAGAAATGTCTTGGCGATGATCGCGTCGATTAGATTCATGCGCCGAGCCAAGGTATCAGCAAGTTCGATAACAAACCGTCAAGATCCTGTTCGACGGACGGATGGAGTAGGGATCAAGCACCTACGTCGGCGGGCGTGATGCCGTTACGGCGCGTCTCCGCGACCGCGATGTCGGCGCTCCAACCACATTGAAGACGGCGACGGCCTGGCTCAGCCCCTTCAGCATAAATCGCCGATCTCTTCCAGCCTTGCGGTATCTTCGACCGCGACCGCTTTACGAGATCAGCTTCTGCAGCCGCTGCGCGATCGCATCGGCGGTGCTGTCCGGGGTGAAGGTCGCGGTGAAGCGGCCCTCGGGGTTCATCACATAGATGACCGCGCTGTGGTCCATGTCGTAATCGCCGTCGCCGCGCGGGTGCTTGGCGTAATAAACCCGGTAGGCCTTGGCGGCCTGGGCCACCGCATCGGCCGACCCGGTCAGCGCGATGATCGGGGCGTCGAAACTCTGCACATAGGATTTCATGACTTCCGGCGTGTCGCGCTCGGGATCGACCGTGATGAACACGACCGCGACCTCGCCGCGCTTCTCGCCGAGCTGGTCGAGCGCCAGCGCGATTTCGTTCAGTGCGGTCGGGCAGGCGTCCGGGCAATGGGTATAGCCGAAAAAGATTAGCTGCCATTTGCCTTTGAGATCGGCATCGCTGACCGCCTTGCCGTTCTGATCGACCAGATGGAACGGTCCGCCGATCGCGCTGGCGAGCGCGGTTCCTGCCGCTCCTCCGCGCGGCGTTTCGCGAACCGCCAGTGCGAGCAACACCCCGGCGGCCACGACAAGCAGCGCCGCAAAGACGATCGCGACCACGGCAAAGCGCGGCGGGCTGCCGGGGCTTGCGGGAGGGCGGGCCATGCGTCTCCTAGCTCGGCGATGCGGGTCAGCGATGCGCCGGCATCGGCATCTGCATGCCGGCATGCCCTTCCGGCCCCATGGCGCCGGGCTTTTCGACCGCGACTTCGACCTTGCGCTCACCCGCTTTCTCGAAGGTCAGGGTCAGCGGGAAGGATTTGCCCGCCTGCAGCGGCTCGTTGAGCCCTTGCAGCATGATGTGGATGCTGCCGGGCTTCAGCGTCACCGGCTGGTTCGCCGGCACATCGAGCCCGTCGAGCGGGCGCATCTTCATGACGCCGCCATCCATCGTCATCGTATGCAGGGTGGTCTTCTTCGCCGCCGGGCTCGACACCGCGACGAGCTTGTCCGGCGCGGGCGTCTCGATCGTCAGATAGGCGGCGCCATTCTCCGCCTTGCCCGGCGTCGCGCGGGCCCAGGCGTCCTTGATCTCGACCTGCCCGGTCTGCGCCGCGGCGGCCCCAGGGATCAATAAGGAAACCAGCAGGCAGCCGGCGATTACGAGCGGCTTCAACACCATGCACTTCTCTCCACGCGCCATTCCGGCGGCCGCAGCGGCACCCGCCGTGTTCTTCCCGTTGCTTGCCGCCCGCCGGCCTATTGCGATAACAGCGCGTCGATTTCGGCGATCAGATGGCGCAAATGAAACGGCTTCGCCAAGACCCGCGGCCGTTTCGGAGTGAACCCCTCGCCCTCGACCGCGACCGCGGCAAACCCGGTGATGAACATGACGCGCACCCCGGGCTGGCGCGCCGACACGCGCCGCGCCAACTCGATGCCGTCGATCCCGGGCATCACCACATCGGCGAGCAGCAAATCGTAATCGGTGTCATGCGCCTGCACGAGAGCCGCCTCGCCGTCGGCAACCGCGTCGACGGCATGGCCGGCGCGCCGCAAACCGCGGCTGAGAAACGCGCGCAGCTGATCATCGTCTTCGGCGAGAAGGATTCGCGCCATCGCTCCGAAACTTCGCCTGGCCAAGCATTCGCTCCCGGCCAAGGAGTAACACGCCCGCAACCGCGGCGAAAGATAACCGCCGGATGGTTGCCGTGCTCCGGCCGCTGATGACAGCATCGCAGCGGCACACTAAGGTTGCGGGATGGATGGTCCCTGCCTGCGACAATCGACGGTTGAGGATGCCCTCGACATACGGCAGCCGCCGCTGCGCGCGGTGCCTCTGGTTCTCGCTTCGCCGCATAGCGGCACCGATTATCCAACCGACCTTTTGGCCGCTTCGCGCCTCGACCCACTGACCTTGCGGCGCTCGGAAGACAGCTTTGTCGATATGCTGTTCGGCGCCGCCCCGGAGCTCGGCGCGCCGTTGCTCGCGGCGCGCTTTCCGCGGGCCTATCTCGATGTCAACCGCGAGGCATGGGAACTCGACCCGACGATGTTCTCCGACACCTTGCCGAGCTTTGTCAACGCGCGCTCGCCGCGTGTCCGCATGGGGCTCGGCACGATCGCCCGGGTCGTCGCGAGCGGCGAGGAGATCTACGCCCGCAAATTGTACTTTGCCGAGGCGCGGCAGCGGGTCGACGAGCTTTATTACCCCTATCACCAGACCTTGCGTGGGCTCGTTCAGGAAACCGAGGAAGCGTTCGGCGGCTGCCTCCTGGTCGATTGCCATTCGATGCCCTCGGCGGCCAGCATGGTCGGCGGCCAGGACGCCGCCGATATCGTCCTCGGCGATTGCCACGGGACCGCCTGCGCGCCGCAGATCATCGAGGCGGCGCGGTGCTTTCTGGCGGAGCGGCAATTCGCCGTCGCGCTCAATGCGCCCTATTCCGGCGGCTTCACGACCGGCCATTACGGCTGCCCGCAGCGCCGGCGTCACGCCCTGCAGATCGAGATCAACCGCGGGCTCTACATGGATGAGCGCAATTACCGGCGAAAGCCCGCTTTCGCGAGGCTCGCCGCCGATATGGCCGCGCTGATCGAGCACCTCGGCGAGGTCATGCGCGAATGGCTGGTCTGCACGGCTGATTGCCGCCGATAAAGCCGCAAACCCCGGCAATTCGGTCCGTCGGCGCGATTGAAGCACCCCCGAGGTGTTCCTAGCTGCAAGGAGAGCACCTTCTGGAGCACGCGATGAGCGGCCGGCTGAGGGATCACACGGTCGAGCAGAACTGGTCGGCCTATACCGAAGAAGAGCACGCCATCTGGCGTCTTCTGTTCGAGCACCAGCAGAAGCTCTTGAAGGGGCGCGCCTGCCGCGAATACCTCGAGGGCCTGGACGGGCTTGGCGTCGCCGCCCATGGCATTCCGGATTTCCGCCGGCTCAGCGACATCCTCGACCGGGCGACGGGCTGGCGCATCGTCCCGGTGCCGGGGCTGGTGCCCGATGATGTGTTCTTCGCATTCCTGGCGGCCCGACGCTTTCCGTCGACCTGCTTCATCCGCCGCCGCGACCAGCTCGACTATCTGCAGGAACCCGATGTCTTTCACGACATCTGCGGCCATGTGCCGATGCTGATGAACCCGGTCTTCGCCGATTACATGCAGGCCTATGGCGAAGGCGGGCTGAAAGCCTTGCGGCTGGGTCATCTGACCCAGCTTGCGCGGCTCTACTGGTACACCGTCGAATTCGGCTTGATCGCGACGCCCGACGGGCTGCGGATCTACGGCTCCGGCATCCTCTCCTCGGCCGGCGAGTCGGTCTATTGCCTGGAGGACCCGCAGCCGCACCGGCTGCGCTTCGATCTGCGGCGCGTCATGCGGACTCAGTACCACATCGACCGCTACCAGGAGACGTACTTCGTTATTGACGATTTCGGGCAGCTATTCGCCGCGACCCGTCCCGATTTTGCGCCGATCTATCGCGAGATCGCGGTGCTGCCGGACATCGCCGCCGAGGCCGTGCTGCCGGAAGACCGCAGCTACGCTGGACTTCCGCCGCGCAAAAAAGAAGGGCCGCGCGTGAGCACGGCCCGAGTTTAGGGAGGAAACGCCTAGAAGACGTACGGCAGAACCACTCAAGAGAATGATCCATACCGCACCGCACAATTTAGGGAACAGGCCAGCTGAGTCAAGCCCCCATCACAAAAATCATTGGCAGGCTTCGAGATTTCTCATAGCTGTAACAATAGGGTGCGACAAATTGTGTGCGCTGCACAAGCGCCGATTCGGATCCACGGTCGACCCGTGATCGGCCTCCCGAAACTCGACCGGGAAGCGGCCTTGTTGATCGATGTCGACGGGACTCTGCTCGAAATCGCGCCGCGCCCGGAACTGGTCGAGGTGCCTCCGGAATTGCCCGATCTGCTGCAGCGTCTGGCGGGCGAGCGCGACGGTGCGTTGGCGCTGATCAGCGGCCGTCCGATCGCCGATCTCGACCGGCTGTTCCGGCCCTGGCAGGGCGCGGCGGCGGGGCTGCACGGCATCGAGCGGCGCCGTCCCGATGGCAGCTGGAGCGAGACCGGCGGCAGCGCGGCCGATCGCGCCGCCGCCGCGGCGCTCGACCGCCTTCGCCCACAGCTGCAAGCTCTGGCAGAGCAGGAGCGGGGAGTGTGGCTGGAGGACAAGGGCCGCACGCTGGCGCTGCATTATCGCGCGGCTCCCGAAGCGGGCGCGGCGATCGGCGCTGCCGCCGAGCGGCTGCTGCGGGGGGCCGGCGATGCGCTGCGCCTGATCCCGGGCAAAATGGTCGTCGAGTTTCAGCCGCGGCACCACAGCAAGGGCGGCGCCATCGCCGCCTTCATGGCCGAGCCGCCGTTCTATGGACGCGTACCCATATTCCTCGGCGACGACACGACCGATGAGGCCGGGTTCGCCGAGGTCAATCGCCGCGGCGGCATCTCGATCCGGGTCGGCCCGCCGTCCGCCGCTACCGCGGCGGTTTATCGGCTGATATCGATCAAGGCGGTGCTCGGCTGGCTGGCCGAAACTAGGGCAAAGGCCGGGAAGTGAGGCGGAACACGGCTGGCGCGGCGTTGTTTCAACCTCAGGTCGCCAACGAGGGCAGAGAATGTCAATAACCGAGGCCGGCTCGACGGTTGGCGAATTGGACCCGGTGGCGTCTCCCGCCAGGACGCGCCGCGTCTCGGCCGCCGCGCCTCCTCGCCGGCTGGTCGTCGTCTCCAACCGGGTCGGGCCGATCGGGGGCGGCAACCCGGCCCAGGGCGGGCTGGCGGTCGCCATCCGCGCCGCGCTGGAGCGCGCCGGCGGGATCTGGTTCGGCTATAGCGGTTCGATCAGCGAGCGGCCGAGCGCGACGCCAAAGCTGGTCACCGACGGCAATCTCACTGCCGCCCTCGTCGATCTGACGCGACGGGATTACGACGAATACTACATCGGCTTTGCCAACCGCGTGTTGTGGCCGCTGTTTCATTACCGGCCGTCGCTGATCGGGTTTACGCGGCGCGACCTCGCCGGCTATCTGCGGGTCAACCGGAACTTCGCCCGGGCGCTGGCGCCGATGCTGCAGCCCGACGATCTGATCTGGGTGCACGATTACCATCTGATCCCGCTCGGCGAGGCGCTGCGCCAGCTCGAGTGCCGGCAGCCGATCGGGTTCTTTCTGCACACGCCGTTCCCGGCAGCCGAGCTGTTGCGCATCCTGCCCAACCATCGCGAGCTCGTGGCTTCGTTGTGCGCCTATGATGTCGTCGGCTTCCAGACCGCCGTCGATCTGGAGAGCTTTCGCGACTATTTGTTGCGCCAGGGCGGCGGCGAGGATCTCGGCGGCGGCCGGTTGCGTGCCTTTGGCCGGGTTGTGCGCGTCGGCGTGTTTCCGATCGGCATCGACGTCGCCACGGTCGCGCGACAGGCGGAGGAGGCGGAAGAATCGCGGCAGATGCGGCGGCTGACGGAGAGCATTCGTGACCGCTCGCTGATCATCGGTGTCGACCGGATCGACTACTCGAAAGGGCTGCCGGCGCGGTTTGCCGCCTATTCCCATCTGCTGGAGCATTATCCGCAGGCGCGCGGCCGCACCGTGTTGATGCAGATCGCGCCGCCGTCGCGCTCGGACGTACCGGAATACCGCGAGATCCGTCGCAATCTCGAAGCCGCCGCCGGCAACATCAACGGGCGCTATGCCGAATTCGATTGGACGCCGCTGCGCTACCTCAACAAGAGCTTCAACCACCGCATCCTGTCGGGGTTCTATCGCGCGGCGCGGATCGGGCTGGTTACGCCATTCCGCGACGGGATGAACCTGGTTGCCAAGGAATATGTCGCAGCGCAGCGGCCGGAAGATCCCGGTATGCTGGTGCTGTCGTGCTTCGCCGGTGCGGTGCGTGAGCTCGGCGAGGCAATTGTCGTCAATCCCTATGACCTCGAAGCGATGGCCGAGGCGATCTGGCAGGGGCTGCAAATGCCATTGGAGGAACGGCGCGAGCGCTGGGCGGCGATGATGGCGACGCTGCGGCGCAACGACATCAACGCCTGGCGCGAAGGCTTTATCGCGGCGCTGACAGCCGCCGGTTCGGTGCGCTGATGGCGAGCTCGGACACGGTCTGGCTGGCCGGCGATGTCGGTGCGACGAATGCCCGCTTCGGGCTGGTGTCGCCGGACGGCGCGATCCTGCACTCCAGCACCTTCCCCGATGCCGATTTTGCCACAATCGGCGACGCGATCCGGGCGTATCTGGCGCAATCCGGGTCTTCGGGCGCGCCCCGCATGGGCTGTATCGCGATCGCCGCTCCCGTGGCCGGCGACGAAATCCGCATGACGAACCACCCCTGGAGCTTCTCGGTCGCGGCGTTGCGCGCCGAGCTCGGTTTCGAGCGGCTCGAGGTGATCAATGATTTCACCGCCGTCGCTCTGGCCTTGCCGCGCCTTACCCCGGCGGACCGCACTCAGATCGGCGGCGGCGTGCCGGTCGCCGGCAGGCCGGTCGGGGTATTCGGGCCAGGTTCGGGACTGGGCGTTTCCGGGCTGGTCCCGGCCGGATCACGCTGGCTGCCGCTGACCGGGGAGGGCGGCCATGTGACAATGGCGGCCGTCACCGAGCGCGAGAATGGCGTCCTGCAATGGATGCGCCGCCATTTTGATCACGTTTCGGCCGAGCGCTGCCTGTCGGGGCCGGGCCTCGTCAATCTGTATAACGCGCTGGCCGCGCTCGACGGCGTGCCGGCGGCGCCCTACACGGCCGCGCAGATCACCGACCCGGCGACGATGGCGCGCGACCCCCTCTGCCGTGAAGCGATGGCGATGTTCTGCGCGATGCTCGGCACCATTGCCGGCGATCTGGCGCTAACCTTGGGCGCGCAAGGCGGCGTCTACATCGCCGGCGGGATCGTGCCGCGGCTCGGCGCGCATTTTGCCGACAGCGGGTTCCGCGCGCGGTTCGAGGCCAAGGGCCGGCTCAGCCCCTATCTCGCGGCGATCCCGACCTATGTCGTGACCCACCCGCTGCCGGCATTCCTCGGTTGCGCCGCCCGGCTAGCTGACTGAGCAACTAGCTTCTCTTCGGCGACCAGCCATAGGCCTTGGCGCAGGCGCCGCCCATCAGCATGGCCCGCTCGGTGTCGCTCAGGCGGTCGGTCTTGAGGAAGGGCTCCACGGCCTGCTCGTAGTTGACGACCGCGAAGGCGCGCGTCCAATCCGTGCCCCACAAGCAGCGCTCGAAGCCCCAGGCATCGAACACGCGGGCCAGCGGGTCCCAGATGTCCGGGAAAGGATACGGCTGCTGGGACAGCGTGCAGGCGCCGCTGACCTTGATCACCGCGTTCGGGCGCTTGGCGAGGTCCAGCACCTTCGGGAGGTCGGCCCAGGGTTGCGGCGGCGCGGGCGGCACGCGCGGCTGCAGGATCGCCAGATGGTCGATAATGAAGCGCGTATCGGGGTGGCGGTCGATCAGCGCCGCACCGGCATCCACGTTGCCCCAGAACAGGACGTTGACCGGAAAATCGTGGCGGACGGCGGCGCGCGCGATCCGGTCGAGCCCCGGATCGTCCGGCGCGCGGTTCGCTTCCTTGGTGAGCATGATGCGGATGCCGACCGTGCCTGGCGTTTTCTTCCAGTCGGCGATGACATCGGCTACCGCCGGATCGTCCGGGTTGACCGGCTTGACGAGGGCGAACCGGCCGGGATGGGCGCGTTGCACCTCCACCGCATAGCTGGCGTCGTACTGGTACATCGAGAAGGCGGAGATGAAGATCGCGCCGTCGACGCCGACCTTGTCCATCGCCGCCGCCATCTCGTCACCGGTGACGTGATCGGGCCAGTTCGGCACGCTGTGCCAGGGCCGTTTCGGCGTGTTCGCCTCATAGACATGGACCTGGGAATCGATGATCGTCATGGGGAAGCTCCTCTGTGCCGCGCGAGTCTGGTTATCAGCGAGTCTGGTTATCAAAGGAGGTTCCTGTCCAGAGGGCCAGCCTTAACCTTCATCACCGGAGCGGGCCGCGGCGGCCCGGCGCAGCCGGTCGTTGATCGCACGCCCCAGACCGCGCTCGGGGATTGGCATCACCGCGATGCCGGTGAAATCCGCGCGGTCGAGCTGGCGCAGCGAGGCAAACAGGTTCGCCGCCGCCTCGGTCGGATCGCCGCTGCGCGACAGCCACAGCACCGCGGCAAAACCGGGCGGTGCTTCGGGACCGAAGGCGAGCAGGGCTTCGCCGGACCTCGCCTCCCGCACATCGAGGCGCACCGGCCGGCTCGGCGCATAGTGGCTCGGCAGGCTTCCGGGCGCCCGCGGCGGATGCTCGCCGGCCGCAGGCGTCGCGATGGCGCCGAACACCTCCTGCAGCGTTTCGAGCGTGACCCCGCCCGGCCGCAGCAGCGCCGGCATGGGGCCGGTCAGGTCGAGGATCGTCGATTCGAGCCCGATCGGGCAGGCGCCGCCATCGAGGATCAGCGCGACGCGAGCGCCGAGTTCGCCGGCGACGTGGGCGGCTGTCGTCGGGCTGACCCGGCCGGAGCGGTTGGCCGATGGCGCCGCGATCGGGAGGCCGGCCGCGCCCAGCAATTGCTGCGCGACCGGATGGGCCGGGGCGCGCAACGCGACGGTGTCGAGCCCGGCGCTGGAAAGCAGCGACAACCCGCCGCTCTCGCGTCGCGGCAAGACCAAGGTCAACGGCCCCGGCCAGAACCGGCGCACCGCATCGCGCGCCCGCTCGTCGAAAACCGCGAGCGGTTCTGCCTCGGCCAGGCCCGGCACGTGCACGATCAGCGGGTTGAACCGCGGCCGGCCTTTCGCGGCGAAGATCCGCGCCACCGCCGCCTCGCTCGTAGCGTCGCCGCCGAGCCCGTACACCGTCTCGGTCGGGAAGACGACGAGTTCGCCCCCGCGCAATAGCCGCGCGGCGCGGTCGATCGCGGTCTTGCTCGCCTCAATGATCGTGTCCTTCATCGCCGAGACGTGTCGTTGATGCCGCACCGTCGCCAGCCCGGGCCGATCGGTGGCCATGCCGTGACTATGCCGTGACTATATTGTGCGGCACGCTGTTCCGCTCCACCTCGCCCGAGGCCCCCCGATGAAGACGCAGCGCGCGCTTTTGCCGGTTGCCGCGGCTCTGGCCGCGGTCACGTTGGGCGCAGCTTTACCGGCCGCGCAGCAGGCCAGCACGACGCTCTCGCCGCAGGCGGTGCGCGAGATTGCCCAGGTCGAGGCCGAGATCGACCGCATCGAGGCGCAGACGCTCGATTTGCTGGCCAAGCTGCCCGACAATCAGGTCCAGCAGGTTGAGCTGCTCGGCAAGCTGATCGTGTTTGACAAGCAGCTCTCGGTGAACCGCAACGAGGCTTGCATGTTCTGCCACATGCCCGAGACCGGATTCACCGGTCCGGTGTCCGAGCTCAACCGAACCACTGGCGCCTATCCCGGGTCGGTGCGGACGCGGTTCAGCGACCGCAAGCCGCAGACGCACGCCTACGCGCCGCTGTCGCCGGTGCTGCACTACAACCGCGGCCAGGGCGACTTGGTCGGCGGCAATTTCTGGGACATGCGGGCGACTGGCCGCCGACTCGGCAATCCGGCCGCCGAGCAGGCGCAGGGCCCGCCGACCAACCCGGTGGAGATGGGTCTGGCGGACATCGCGTGCTTTGTCTATCGCGCCTCGCAGCGGCCCTATCGCGCCCTGTTCGAAAGCGTCTGGGGACAGCAGGCCTTCGTGATCGCCTGGCCGGGCGATGTCGACCAGGTCTGCGACCGGCCGGGCCCACCGTCCGCCGCCGACCCGCTGCCTGTCCATCTCGGGCCGGTCGACCGCGGCCGCGCCGGCGCGACGTTCGACCAGATGGCGCAATCGATCGCCGGCTACGAGGCCTCCGCCGAGGTGACGGCGTTCAGCTCGAAATACGACGCGGTGCTCGCCGGCAAGGCGAAGTTCACGCCGCAGGAGCAGACCGGCTACGATCTGTTTCGCGGCAAGGCGCAATGCAATACCTGTCACCGCGACGGCGGTCCTGGCGAGGACCCGCTGTTCACCGACTTCACCGCCAGCAATATCGGAACCCCGGCCAACCCCCGGCTGCCTTACTACGCGGAAGGCCAGCCCGAC